>Ga0187844_10001026_pt1 | contig 21732 bp, 20 predicted proteins | sample SpaLakP09_SKY_50_FD_134517 | JGI IMG/M metagenome (GOLD analysis project Ga0187844, IMG submission 134517) | Oligotrophic lake water microbial communities from Sparkling Lake, Wisconsin, USA - SP09_SKY_50 | ecosystem: Environmental > Aquatic > Freshwater > Lake | place: USA: Sparkling Lake...
AATCAACCAGCCAGGCCTCACCTCTCCTCTACGATCTGACCACCCTCCAGCGCGAGGCCAACGGCCGCTTTGGCTTCAGCGCCAAGCGCACCCTCCAGCTGGCCCAGCGACTCTACGAGCACCACAAGGTGCTCACCTATCCTCGTACTGACTCCCGCTACCTCCCCGAGGATAGTATGCCTGCAGTAAAAGCAGCCTTTAAGTCCTTTGAGGACAAGGAGCTGCGCAAGCATGCGGCACATGCCTTGGAGCAGAACTGGGTGATCAAGACGGGCAAGGTCTTCAACAACGCCAAAGTCTCCGACCATCATGCCATCATCCCGACCGGCGCCTCCATCGCTGGGCTCGACGAGGTCGAGGCCAAGCTTTTCCAGATGGTCGCTCAGCGCTTTGTAGCAGTTTTCTATCCTCCCGCCCGATTTGATGTCACCACCCGAATCACCCGCGTGGAGGAAGAGCCCTTCAAGAGTGAGGGCAAGGTCCTTACTGATCCAGGATGGCAGGCCGTCTATGGCAAGCACTCGGTCGCCGAGGGCGAAGAAGATGCGAAGACTTTAGTTCCGGTTGCTGTTTCCAATGGAGCATCTGGTGCGCTCGAGCCCGCCCTTACCGACTCCGTTCAGGTACACGAGACCCAGACGCGTCCCCCGGCCCGCTACAATGAAGCGACGCTGCTTAGCGCCATGGAAGGCGCGGGTAAGCTAGTCGAGGATGAGGAACTTCGCGAGGCCATGAGCCTGCGCGGCCTTGGCACTCCTGCCACGCGCGCCGCCATCATCGAAGGACTCCTGGGCGACGGCTATGTCCTGCGCGAGGGACGCGACCTCACCGCCACCAGCAAGGGCATGGCGCTGGTCAACCTGCTCAAGCACATGGGTGTGGCTGTCCTGACTTCGCCGGAGCTGACGGGCGATTGGGAGCACAAGCTCAAGCAGATGGAGGCCGGGGAATTCAAGCGCCCGGAGTTCATGGAGGAGATCCGCGTCTTCACCCGCGACATTATTACGAAGGCCCAGGGCTTCACCGACGATGCCGAGGGGGCTTTCCCCGACCTAGAAGTCGTTTGCCCCAAATGCGGCAAGGGCCCCTTCAAAGAGAACGTTCGCCAGTTCAAATGCAGAAACTGTGACCTGAGCCTCTGGAAGTCCTTGGCTGGCCGGCCGCTGGAGCGCCCCGAGATCACCGAGCTCCTCACGAAAAAAACCGTCGGCCCCTTGGATGGATTCCGCAGCCGCTTTGGGAAACCGTTTTCCGCCGAACTGGAGTTCGATCCGGAGTTCAAGCTGAAGTTCGTTTTTGGTGAACGCGAAGGAGATCCCGCCGCCGAGGCGGCCATCCGCAATTCCGAGGCCATCGCGCCCTGCCCTGTGTGCAAAAAAGGCACTATCCGCGAAGGCGTTACCAGCTACGTGTGCGACCAGTCGATCGGCGCGGAAAAGTCGTGCGAGTTCCGCACCGGCAAGACCATCCTCCAGCGCTCCATCCCAAGAGAGGAGATCGTCAAGCTGGCCGAGACCGGCAGAACGAACCTCATCGCTGGATTCATCTCCAAGAAAGGGCGCAAATTCGCCGCCTACCTCAAACTGGATGGGAAAAAGGTCAGCTTTGAGTTTGAGCCGAGGGAACCCAAGACTCCGAAAGCCGGGGGAGCCGAAGGGGAAGGATCAACCGTAAAGCGCGGGCGATTCGGCAAACCACTCAAGCCCAACCTCGCGACGGACGCCGTAGCTGAGGCCGTGGAGAAGAAGGCGAAGAAGGCAGCTAAGCCCAAGAAAGCTCCCGCAAAGAAAAGGGCGCCGGCTAAAAAATCGGCTAAAGCTTCGGTCTAAATTTTCTTTGAGGCGCACCCGCACCCACCACCGCATCCTGGTTTCTTACGCGCCCTGAGCCAGCGGGTGATAAAGAACGTAGCAGCGGCTACAACAAGGCCGAGGGCGATGCCTGTCTGAAGTTCTGGTGTCACAGATTAAATATAGCAGCTTTTAAATAATCCCCTTGTTTTCTCTGCGCCTCAGCGCCTCAGCGCCTCAGCGCCTCAGCGGGAAAATCATCGGGTGTTAATGGAATCCGAGTAACAGGCCGCCTTGGTAGACTACGAAAGAAAGCGCATAAGCCGTGCCGGTCATGTAGCAGAACTGAAAGAGAGGCCAGCGGAAGCTATTCGTCTCACGCCGCACGACTGCCAGCGTGCTGACGCACTGCATCGAGAGAACGAAGAAAACAAGAATCGAAAGACATGTAAGGGGCGTGAATGTCGGCGTTCCATCGGTGCGTTTCTCCTCTCGGAGGGTTTCCGCCAGAGTGCCATCCTTCTCATCCTCACCCCCCTCGACGTTGTAGACGATCGACATGGTGCCGACGAACACCTCGCGGGCAGCCTGTGCGGCGACAAGGCCGATACCGATCTTCCAATCCATACCGAGCGGTGCAATCGCAGGCTCGAGTGCATGGCCGATCCGGCCGGCATAACTGTGTTGGAGTTGCTCTGTCTTGGTTGGCTCTGGCATTCCCACGGGTGAATTCATCTTCGGGAAGGAAGCGAGGAACCACAGGATGATCGCTATACCAAGGATGACCGTTCCGGCCCGCTTCAGGAAGAGGCCGGCCCGCTGCACCATCTGCGCCGCGATCTGCCGGAGGGAGGGAAGCCGGTAAGGTGGGAGCTCCATTAAGAAGATTGGGGTTTCACCACGCAGGATGGTCTTCTTAAAGAGCCACGCAAAGAAGAGCGCCGCAGCGGTACCGAGTAGGTAGAGACCCATCATGATGGCTCCTTTGAGCCAGACGGTCTCGGATGGAAGCAGCGCCGCGATCATCAAGGCGTAGACGGGGAGACGGGCTGAACAGCTCATGAGCGGAGCCACCAGAATGGTGACAAGGCGGTCTTTCGGATTCTCGATCGTTCGCGCGGACATGATCCCTGGAATCGCACACGCGTAGGAGCTTAGAAGGGGAATGAAAGATTTCCCGTGGAGGCCGACCTTGCTCATCACACGGTCCATGAGGAATGCAGCCCGCGCCATGTACCCGGTGTCTTCAAGCAGACCGATGAAAAAGAATAAAATCAGGATCTGCGGTAGGAAGACCACCACGCCACCGACTCCGGCAATGACTCCATCGGTGAAGAGATCGCGAAGGTCACCGGGGGGCATGGCTCCCTGCACGGCGCCCGAGAGCATTCCAAATCCAGCCTCGATCCAATCCATTGGATAGGAGGCGATCGTGAAAATGGAGACGAACATCAGCACCATCATCCCGAAGAAGATGAGCCACCCCCATGCCTTATGAGTCAGAAGGTCATCAATCCGTTGGGTGAGCTTATCGCTCATGGCGGTCATTCCCCCTTGGGCGGCATGGCAGAGCTTGCCAATCTGGTCGTAGCGCTGTGCCACAACAGTCTCACGCCACTCCGGCAGCTCCCTGTCGAGAGCTGCGCGCTGGCCGATGGCCGCGCTCAATGCAGAGCCAGCTCCCAGTTCTGCTGCCACCGAGGCGGTATCAGAATCCGTGGCTGCAAGTAATATCGATGCCTTCATCCGAGCCTGCGCTTCGCCTAGTATCCCGCCATTATCTCGCAACTGACCGGGCCAGCATGCTGCAACTTTATCTGCTGCCCGAGTCCAGGCCGAAGGGAAATCAGGCTTCCAGGCGCTGCGTGGAATGTCAGCACGACTCAAGGCTAACCTCAGCGGGAGAAGCGTCTCTCGGCGCGTTGCCTGCACGGGGATCACCGTCACGCCAAGCTCCTCAGCGAGTCGCTCCGCATTCACCGGCGTCCCCTGTGCCTGGGCGACGTCGATCATATTCAATGCGATGATGGTCGGGAGCCCTAGCTCGATGACCTGAGTGATGAAGTAGAGGTTGCGCTCGAGGTGGGATGCGTCGACGACGCATAGCACACGGCTCGGTCTGGGCGTGTCCTGACGTAAGTCCAAAAGCACGTCACGAGTGATCCGCTCGTCAGGGGCATGGGCGCCGAGGCTGTAACTGCCTGGCAGGTCGAGCAGTTCGACTTTCTCACCGTGTTGTCCGATGAACTGTCCCGACTTCTTCTCCACCGTGACGCCTGGATAGTTGGCCACCTTCTGTCGAAGGCCCGTAAGAGCGTTGAAGAGGGTGGTCTTCCCGCAGTTGGGATTTCCCACGACAGCGTAAGATTTGGGGTGTGCTTCCGTCCTCGATCCACTGATTGGCTCCGAAGTCTGAACGTGTGAAATGGAGAAAACGGTCTTTGTCGGAGTCGGCGATACAACATGCGCAGGGGGAATAGGCTGCACGGGCCACATGGTTTCGGTGGCCGTCTGCGCGGAGTCGGGAGTGATCAAAACCTGAGCTGCATCGGCGCGGCGGATGCTAAGTTCGAATCCTCGCAGCCGAAACTCCATGGGATCCCCCAGCGGGGCACTTCTTACGAACGTGATCTCTGTGCCACGCAGCACACCCATCTCGCGCAGTCGCGTCGCAAGTTGCTCATCGGCGGGCAGTCTCGTGATGACGCCGCGCTGGCCGGGCTTAAGAGTGGAGAGTAATGTCATGAAAGAATGAGAGGGCAGCTTTTGGGCAATGGATCGACGAGACAACCTGCCTTCAAGAGACTGAGACGCAGTATCAAGTTCATTCCATGCTGGAGGCCAGCTGTTTTTAAGATATCTCCCATCCCTTAGGATACTCGGGATGAGCTGCGCGCTGAGGGTGTCTGTTTGCGTGAGCTCTTGGCTGCCTTTGAAGACTTGAAGTTCTTGCAGGTTCCCAGCAATCGCAGGCGGTCGCAACTAGCCTCGATACGAAGCGCCTTTTGAGTTGGAGAGAAGCCGAGTCGCCGAGTGATGCAGTTCTGCATGACATCGATGTTGGGATCCTCGAACTCGATGATCTCCCGGCAGTCTACGCAGATGAGGTGGTTATGATGGGGGCTCTGCAGGAAGTTGGGATCGTAGAGACGTTCGCCTCCTCCAAGTGAGATTTCCCGCAACATGCCGCTCTCCACCAACAGCAAAATCGTCCGGTAGATGGTCGCACGGGAAACGGCTCCATCGCTTTTCCGAAGCAGAGGAATCAAGTCCTCGGGACGGAAATGATCGCTATTGCGGAAAATCAGCGTGGTCAGTGCTTCACGCTGCTTCGTGAATCGGAGTCCCTTCGAGGCAAAGATGGTACGCGCCTGCCCAAGGACTGCTTTCAGGGATTGTTGATCCATTGCCCCTTCACCTTGCCCGGGAGCAGGATGCGGGTCAAGACGGCTCAGGAGGACTTCCAAGCAGGTTGAACGGGCGTCATCAGAACTTCACCTGCACGCCTGCGTACCAGTTACGCGGCATAGAGGGGTCGATGCCGGTCTGTGTAATCCGGGTGGTGTACTTGAGGTCGAAGAGATTGTTGATCCCGCCGATGATACTGAGTCGGTCCTTGAGGAGATTCACCTCGTAAGTGAAGTCCCAGACATTGTAGGCCGGCATCAGGTACTGTTGGGTGTTGTTGTCATTGGCGTAGGCAGACGCACTGAACGTCGTCAGAAGACCCAGCTTCATGCGATCGCGCCAATTATAGAGTAAACCCAGTCGAAGGAGGTAGTCGGGCGTGTACTGGGGGGTCTTCCCTTTGAACTGTCCGCTCGTGTAGCTCCCCTGTTGCAGTGTGTAACCCGCCGTTAAGAGCACCGACCCATAGGTGTCAACGAGGCTGTTGATATTGGCTACTCCGCCCTGCTTGATGTCTCCAGGTCCCGCTTGCTTGAGCGTGGAGCGTGTGCCACGTAGATCGTCGGCCAGGCCGACCGCATCCAGCTGGAGCATGTTATCCCAACCGATGGTCGAGGAGTTGCCAATGGTCTGGATGATGGTTGTGCTGGGAGTAGGATTCACAGAGCCTATTTGGTTGTAAAAGTTCAGGACGAAGTAGCTGCTCTGCCACGCTAGCCACGGGCGTGGATTGCCGCGGAACCCACCCTCGTAGTTCCAGGCGATGCTCGGCTGGAGATTATTTGGCACGGAGACGTTGGGTGCGTTAGGGATCGCCTGACTGAATGTCACAGGCTTGTATGATTGGGATGCATTGCCGTAAGCCGTGATCCATTCGTTGAATTTGTACTCAGCCCCAAATCCTGGAAGGGGCACGAAGGCGTAGTTATTCTCATGGGAAAGGGGGGTTCCCGCCTTGGTTTTGGAGATGTTGACCGACTCGTTGATGCTCTGCCAAATATTCTCGAAGCGCACAGCTGGAATGAATTGGAACTTTCCAAAGACGAAGCGGTTCTCCGCAAAGAAGGAGGTGTACCAGTTCTGCCTCTTGCTCTGGTTCGAGAGGGATCCCGTCGCAGCCCACGGAGTGGCGCCCGTTTCTTGAGTGAACGGGGACTGCGTGTTGTAAAGCATAGCCCCTCCGGTGAAGGTGTGGGTATTGCCCAGGAAGTCGTAGTCGTATCGCAGCTGGGGAAGCACGCCCCAGGTGTAGAAGAGTTGGTTCTGAATCTGGTTGCTCTGCGCTGCTTTACCCGTCGGGATGGTGCCAAAGCCGCCGCCATTCTGTCGTGCGCTCCATCGCCCATAGTAGCTCCACCATGTCCTGAAGCTGAAGAAGGCTTTCTCACTGAGATCATTCTCATGCAGGAGAGAGATCGCATAGCGGTCGATGTGCAGATTGTCGTTGAAGCGAGACGTGCCGGTGGGGTTGGAGTTCCAGTTCACGGCATTGGTTGCTGAGGATTGAGTCAGGCCGCCCGGTTCCTGAATGTAGTTCTGATAGGCATCGACGATGAGATAGGTTCTCTTGGTTGTCTTGGCTCCCCAGGCCAGCGTTCCGCTCCAGTTGTTGACCGTCCAGGCGCTGTTGGCCTGTCGGAAGCCGTCTGTCTGGCGGTGGTTGTAGTACCCGTAGTAGCCAAGCTGCCCCGTCGTTCCACCGAGTTCGGTGAAGTTGGCAAAATAGTTGAAGCTACCAAGCGTGTTGAGGGTTCTCATGGTGAAGGGCGTATCCAGCGGCGGCTTCTCCATGATGTAGTTCACCGCGCCTCCCGGCTGCGGCCCGTAGAGCAAGGCTGCCCCCCCTCTGATGATTTCAAGGCGCTTTGTCGCGTCGATTGGCGGCGTGTAGTAGGCCTCGGGGTAGCCCAGCATGTCGGCATGAATGGGAAACCCATCCTTCATCACTTGTAGGAATTGCATCCGCGCAGGCGGCAATCCCCTTGTGCCAATACTCACCAGCGGCGTTGATTCCTCCGAAAGAACGATGCCTGCCGTGGTCTGCAGTGCCTGGCGATAGTTGTTGTTGTTGATCTGCGGGAGAAGGTTGGGATCGATATTATCCGTCCTTTTTCCGGCGAAGATTTCGGCCCCCTCGACATCAGGTAAGAAGGGGCTGTCCTCGGGTGGCTGAAGCCTCTCGATCACCTGCACTTCCTCGAGCTGGGCGGGGGTCGCCCCATTGGTAGCTTCAGCTTGCTTGATCTCCTCGATGACGGCGGGGGCGGCTTTGAGTGGTTCGTTCGTAAGTAGAAAAAGTGTCACTAAGAGGGCAAAGAATCGCCCGGCAAAAGACGAAACACTACTGTTATTCGAATTCATGGGAGAGTGTTGATACATGAGACTGAGACCCAGTCGCAACAAAAAAGATGAGATTGGGTCTCATTTATAGGTCATGGCCAACTCCACACACTCTGCCATCTCAGCGACCCCGAATGTCGAAGTTGTAGGGAATGACCACGGTGTCAGGCAGTGGCACTCCGAGGAGGCACTTGGGGAAGTAGGTGGACTCGCGAGCCGCACGAACCGCGGCGGAATCAAGGACAGGGTTTCCGCTGGAGGAGGAAACGGACGCAGCAGTTGCCTGGCCAAGGGCGTTGATCTGCACGGTCACCAAGACGCGGCCGAGTTTACGCGCAGCCAGCGCAGAGGGAGGATAGGAGGGGGTGACACGGTTCCTCCAAGAGGCATGGGTGCGATCCTGACTTGTACTTCTTGTCGAGCGGGTAGCAGCGGTAACAGCATTCCCTACGCCTTCGTTCGATGCCTTTAGTGGGGGCCTGGAACGCGGTTTGGGCGTGGAAGATGATTTCGCCTGAGGTGTAGCTTGAGATGTAGCCTGGGGCGTGGGTAAAGGAGTTGCATGAATGACTGGAGCTAATAGCGGATCGGGAACCGCCTCCTCCGGTTCTTTAACTTGCTCTGGCTGGGGCTGTTCCTTGATAGGTTGTTCTACCTTCTTCACGGGGGTCGACTCGGCAGGAATCTGCTCCTCGGTGATCTCGATCTCGGCGGAGGGAGGCTCCTGCGTGCCGATCACGGGTTTTGGCATGCTTGCCCATGCCCAGAGGATCGCCCAGTGGATCAAGAGGGCTGCAAGAAAACAGACCGGAAACACCCGGCTCATTTCTTTGTCTTCATCGACCCGGCAGCTGGTGTGTCGGACGCGCCTTGTACTTTCGTTTGAATGGCAATCCTACGGATGCCGAGTCGCCTAGCTGTGTCGAGCACGAGGACGGCCGTACCGAAACTTGAATCAGCGTCTCCGCTGATCAGTAGCCTGGGATCGGGATCCGCCGACTGGAGATCCCGCAGAGCCGCCTCCAAAGCCGAGGAAGGGACGGTCTGGCGATCTACCGCGATTTCTCCGCCACGAGTGAGGGTGACGAAGTGGGTCTCACCGCGGTCCTGCGGTTGAGCGGTGGTGGCTCCCGGAAGGTTCACCGGGATCCCCTTGTTCTTCACCATGGAGAGTGAAACCATGACGAAGGTCGCCAACAGGAAGAACATGATATCGATCAGTGGGATGATCTCGATGCGGGCCCTCTTACGGGACCCAGGAGATGGAATGGAGACCGGCATATCCGTGGTCCTACTCGCCGCCAAGGGAGCTGCGGCGAATCAATAAGATCTCAAGCCTGTTTCCCGCTTCTTCCAGCTCGGCGCGGGCTTCCTCCATACGGGCGTTGAGATAATTGAAGGGTAGCAGCGCCATGATGGCTACGAGCAGGCCGAAGGCCGTCGCAATGAGGGCTTCGGCGATACCGCCTGTGATTGCGGCAGGCGCGTCGAGTTCTCCAGCTATCAGTCCGAAACTACGGATCATCCCCATCACAGTGCCAAGAAGTCCAAGCAATGGGGCAATGGTGATCGCGGTATCGAGAAGAGGAAGGCCTCGATTGAATTTTTTCAATTCGCGCGAACTGGCAGTTAGCAGAGCCGAGGTGTAGCTGGTGTCGCATTCGCGAAGTGCCGCAGTGACCACAGAGGCCACAGAGTCACTGGATTTTTCGCCCGCTCTGATGGCTTCCTCCGGGCGACCATGCTCCACGCTGGCAAAAATTTCCCGCACGGTCTGTGGCGAGCGATCACGGTGGTAACGGATCAGAAAGATCATGCGTTCGATGATGGTTGCCATCACAAGCAGTGAAACAATGAGGATGGGGACCATGATGGGCCCTCCTTTAAGAAAAAAAATACTGAGTGAATTCATAGACAAGGATGTTGGTGCGATGAAAAATCTGTTCGTCGATGTTGCGGCGTGAAAGTGTGATTGAGATTGAGATCCAGTCGCAAGAAGAAACTTATCGATCTTATGCAGTGATGCCGTCCCGAGGGAGGAAGAGACTGTCTCCCGTCTCCGTGTTAAGGGGTGTAACGCTGGGCGAGTGGAAGTCGACGGCCCATACCGAAAGCGCGGCCAGTCACCTTGAGACCGGGGGCTGCTTGCTCACGCTTGTATTCATTGCGATCCACCATTCCGGTGATCCGACGAACCAAGGCCTCATCATACCCGCGCGATACGATCTCACGAATAGGCAGATTCTCCTCCACATAGAGAGCAAGGATGGCATCGAGCAGATCGTAGGGGGGCAGACTATCCTGATCGGTCTGATCCGGACGCAGTTCGGCGCTTGGTGGCTTCGTGATGGTCGCGGCGGGAATAACCTCCTTTCCACTGTTAATCCAGCGCGCCAGCTCGTAGACCAGCGTCTTAGGCAGGTCAGAAATAACCGCCAAACCGCCACACATGTCGCCATAGAGGGTGCAATAGCCCACGGCCAGCTCACTCTTGTTCCCGGTGGTCAGCAGAAGGCTGCCAAATTTGTTGGAGAGAGCCATCATCGTGACCCCACGCAGACGGGCCTGCAGATTCTCCTCGGTGGCATCCTCGGGCCGGTCTTCGAAGATCTCACGCAAGCCGGCCTTCATCACCTCGTAGGAATTTGTTATTGGAATGTTAAGGCACTTGATACCAAGGGTTTCTGCAAGCGCAAAAGCATCTTTTATACTCCCTTCGGAGGAATAGGGGCCGGGCATGGCCGCACCGGTGACATTTTCCTTTCCAAGAGCTTCCACGGCCAGGACGGCCGTCAGAGCGGAATCAATCCCTCCGCTCAGTCCCAGAACCGCACTCTTAAATCCGCATTTGCGGAAATAATCACGCAGACCTAGCACGAGTGCCCTGTATAGCTCGCCGAGTTGATCGCGGCCATCGCCGTGGAACGCATCCGTAGGTTCCTCAATAACAAGAAGTTGCTCACCGAATCCCAACATCTCCTGGACACGCTCGCCTCTGGCAGAGAAGACCGACGAATGCCCGTCGAAGACCAGCTGATCATTCCCACCCACCGAGTTACAATAATAGATGGGTAACCCAAATCGCTTGGCCTGAGCACGTAACATCTGAAGCCGGCGAGTCGGTTTTCCATATTGATAGGGCGAGGCGCTCAGGTTGATCAGGATCTCGGCCCCCCCATTCACCAGATCGGCGGGGGGATCAACGCGGTAAAGTGGTCCAGGTAAGAACTCTTGGGTCCAGAGATCCTCACAGATCGTGATGCCGACTTTTTTCCCTGCAATCTCGATTGGTGCAGAGACCTGGCCTGGCTCAAAGTAGCGGGCCTCGTCGAAGACATCATAAGTTGGAAGCAGCCTCTTGTGGATAATCACGGGCTCGGCTCCTTTGCACAAAAGCGCAGCGGCGTTGTGAAACGGCTTCCCCTGGCCGCTCAGATTCCGATCAATGAATCCCACGAGAAGCGGCACCTCACCCATGGCCGCCTGGATCCCGGCAAGCGTTTCCAGATTCCGCTCTACGAACTCCCCGGCAAAAATCAAGTCTAGTGGAGGATAGCCCGTGATCGAGAGCTCGGGCGTCACCACCAGATCGGCACCCTGGTCGACCAGCTCATGATAGGCAGCCAAGATCCGCGCGGAATTTCCGGCGAAATCACCGACTGTCGTGTTGATCTGGGCGATGCCAACCTTCATGGATTCGACTCTACCAGAATCCCCACTGGCGTGTGGCACAAATGTAGAAACCCAGCCCCAGGTTTGCCACCGCATGGGCTGTGACACAGGCGGCGAGACTCTTCGTGCGGGTGGCCACAAGGTTGAACAGTACTCCGGTCAAGAAGGCGGCGGGCCAGTCGGCCGGGGAATGTACCAAGGTGAAGGCAACCGCCACTGCCCAGAAACTGAAGCGGGAACTGCTCCCGAAGGGTAGCTTCGTGAAATCCTCATTGACCAGGTAGCGTAGCAAAAAGCCGCGCCAGAACAATTCTTCTACCAATGGCACCACCAGCACAAGCCGTGCAAATCGGGCTACTAGCATCCATGGGGTCAGGTCAGCAACGACTCCAGGGTCGAATCCGTCCATCCGTCTCGGCTGATGGAAAAGCTCCTGCGGCGCGACCCAGAGTCCAAGCACCAAAAGACCTATTACCGTACCGATCAGGAGTTTCCCACCTGTGGTTCCGCTGAAATCATAGTTCTTCCAAAACCAGAGCACTGCCACAGCGCAGACACTGCTTTGGAGCGGATAGATCCAGTACATCGGGTCAATAACCTCTCCACAGAATGAGGTAATACCCAACGCCTTGGCGGCAGAAACAGCGGCCAGCCCGACCATGAAAAGCACAAAGGGGAGCGTGTAAGCGAGCAGGTCGCGACTTGGCTTTAACATCCTTCTTGCATAACTGCTGTGATCGAGAGTTGGAAGTTAGGAGTTGGAAGATAGGGGGGGTGGCTCGTTAGGATCCACAACAATGCCATCAAAAAAACCCTCCGATTCCTTACCGCTGCTAGGTTCGCATGTGCCGACGATCGGCGGAGTTGCGACAGCTATCGACCGTGGTGTCGGGATAGGCTGCACGGCCATGCAGATCTTCGTGAAGAACAACATGCAGTGGTTTGCCAAGCCCCTGCCTGAGGCGGATGTGAAGGCTTTCACTGATCATCCACTGCGGGGGCGGATGGAAGCCGTGGTAGCGCATGCCGGCTACCTGATCAACCTCGGGGTCGAGGGAACCGAGAATCATGAGAAATCTCTGCGCTCCCTAGCCGACGAGATGCTTCGCTGTGAGCAACTCGGCATCCGCGCTCTTGTTCTCCATCCCGGATCCCATCTCGGCGCGGGCATCGAGGCCGGCGTCGCATGCGTTATTCGCAATCTTGACAGGTTGCACGCCGAGCACCCGGATCTGAAGGTGCGCATCACTTTGGAAACAACAGCCGGTCAAGGCGCCTGCCTCGGAGCGCGCTTCGAGGAAATCGCAGCCATCCTATCGGGTGTGAAGCATCGCAATCGCCTGGCGGTCTGTCTCGACACAGCCCATGTTTTCGCCGCCGGATACGATCTCTCCGCGCAAAACGGCGCAGAGACGACCTTCGCGGAGTTCGATCGGGTGATTGGGATGAAACATCTCACTCTGCTCCATATTAACGACTCGAAGGCCGCGCTAGGCTCGCGAGTCGACCGGCATGACAATCTCGGCAAAGGAAAGATCGGCCTTGAGGCCTTCCGCTGGGTCATGCGCGCCAAGGAACTTGCAGCGATCGCGAAGATCCTCGAAACCCCCAAGGGGAAAGACCTTGCCGAGGACGTGGAGGCGATGGCCCTGCTCCGGAGTTTTCTGGAATAACCGATTGGCTCGCGCAGAGGCGCAGAGGCGCAGAGGTAATGATGTGGGAGATTCGTTAAGGATCGAAAAATCCTGTGCCGTGGATTCCCCCTCTCTTTATTTCAAATTTCCATGTTTCGCTCTTTCTCCGAGCCTCTGCGCCTCTGCGGGATAATTACCGCTTCTGACAATCCGTTTGATTTTACAAGTTGCCGATCATAGAACTGATGACTCCATGTACGAAGAAAAGAACTCAGCCTACTCGGGCGCCTACCGCCAGTATGCCCAAGACAATGTCCTCGAGAGTCGCGAGCTTCAGGTGGAGCGGAAGTTCTTCCGCCTTGAGGTCCGTGAGAACGATCGTGGCCGCTTCCTCCGCATCACCGAAGAGAATCAAGGGCGGCGCAATACCGTGATCGTCCCCGACTCCGGCTTCGGCGATTTTGCGAAGGCGGTCAGCGAAATCCTGGCATCTCAGGCCCAGTCCTAAACATTCTTAGGAAGCTCTTCGTATCCGGGGGAATAAGGGATGAGTGATACGATGGAAACCGAGCGCCTTTGCAGTGGCTGCGGCATGTGCTGTGATGGTGTGCTCTTTCACACGGTCGAGCTCCAGACGGGAGACCAACCTAGGAAACTTTCCTCGTTAGGACTGAAGATTCGCAAGCAGAAGGGGGTCGAATTTTTCCTCCAGCCCTGCTCGGCCCATCGTGAAGTGTCGGGAAAATGCTCCTGCCAGATCTACGAGGATCGTCCGGCCCGCTGCCGGGCCTTTGACTGCCGTCAGCTCCGCGGGGTTCTCTCGGGCGAAATCACCGAGGAGATTGCTCTGGAAAAAATCCGCGCGGCTCGTGAGAAGGTATCACAGGTCACGGTTATCATGGGTCAGATCGCCGAGACGAATCCCAACCGCTCGCTCGCCCATCGTGTGGCAAATGCACTCACTCTTCCGAAGGGTGCTGATCAGACACTGCTTCATGATGAACTCAAGATCGCCATGGAGGATCTGGAGGCCTTGCTCGTGAAAGACTTCCGCGTCTAGTTTGGCTAAATCTCGCCTTCGGCGTCTGTGAACACTCCCCTTCAGATCCTAGTCATCCGGCGCGATAACATCGGCGATCTGATCTGTACCACACCCCTGCTTCATGGGCTGCGCAGAAAGTATCCCGATGCACGGATCTCGGTTCTGACCAGCAGTTACAATGTGGATGTTCTGGATGGAAATCCCGACGTAGATGAGACACTAGTTTTTCTTAAGAAGAATCAAAAGAGCCATGGATACGGAAGGCTAGGGATGCTCTGGAACCGCTGGCGACTTCTCCGCACGATTCGCAAGCGCCGCTTCGATCATATCATCTTGGCAAACGGAGGCTGGCGCTACGCCCACACGCTCGGCGGGAAACAATTGCTTGGGTTTCGCGAGCCCGGAGAACCGGACCACCGTCAGCCCGATGTTCTGGCTCCGGATCACAACGGCTTTGAGGAGCATGAGGTTTCTAAGATGGCAAGGCTGGGAATCCCACTTGGCATTGAAGAGGCTCTGGGTGCCACGAAGCTCTTTCCAGACACGGCCTTGGTTGTAAGAGCGAGCGACCGACTGAAAGCCTTGGGGTGGAACCCGGACAAGCCATTCGTGGCGCTTCACCTGAGCTCTCGAAATCCTCTCCAGCGATGGCCTGAGGAATCATTCATCAAACTTGCCAAAGCCTTGACAGCCTCTGGGGACAACCAGATCCTGCTGTTATGGTCACCAGGTGACGAGGACGACGCCATGCATCCCGGTGATGACGATAAAGCCGAACGCATCCTGACGCATCTTCACAGCCTGCCGGTCTTTTCCTGTCCCACCGCAACGATCAAGGAACTGACTGCCGCGGTTTCGCTTGTTGATCAAATGATCTGTAGTGATGGCGGCGCAATGCATATCGCCGCAGCCTTGAATAAACCGATTGTCTGTTTCTTCGGTGGCACCTTTTTGCCGGAGTGGCATCCTTGGGGTGTACCACACGTCGCGCTCCAGCAATCTTCCCGGAGGGTCGCCGATATCACGGTCGAGGAAACCTTGGCAGCTTTTGCTGAACTGCAGACCAAATAATTCTCCCGCAGCCGTAACGGATGCCTCAGCGTCTGCTCACCGCAACATAGACAGTTCCGGTGGATTCGCCGCCGCGGATGGGGTTTGGAAAGCTCACCACCGTTGCCTCCACCCGCTCGAAGACCTCCCGTAGTCTGGAGCAGAATGATTCGTCCGGTGATTCGTCTGACCACATGGCGAAGACCCCACCCGGATGCAGATGCTGTCTCAACGTCTGCAGTCCCTCCACGGTGTAAAAAGAGGCGTGTCGTGGGTTGAGCCAATGCTGGGGCGTATGATCGATGTCCAGGAGAACCACATGAAATCTGGCTCCCGGGGATTCTACATGGAATCCCGTCAGAGGATTTTCCGCGAGCGCAAAGAAATCTCCCTCCACATAGCGTGTCCGCGGATCAGCGGAGAGCCCTGTGCCGAGCGGTACCATACCGCTCTGATGCCACCGGATCACCGCCTCCAGATAATCCACGACGGTGAGGGATCCCACTCTCGGATTTCCATTCCCCACATTTCTTAGGGCAGCGGCGGCGGTGTATCCTAGCCCCAGGCCTCCCACAACCACATCCAGTTTTTCCCCCGCTGGGACATCCACGGCAGCTAGGCCCAAATCGGCCAGCGCCTCTTCAACCACATAAAAGAGACTGCTCATCAGGAACTCCCCGTTGAGTATGATCTCGTGGACAATCTGGTTCTCCAACATGGGAATCTTGCGCCTCCGCAGAATCAGCTCACCCAGTGGCGTCTCGCAGTAATCGAGCTCCTCAAACGACTTCTCCATGTGCTGTCGGCTTGTCAGCTTAGATCCGGGCGCGTCGCCGGGTCTCGCGGCTGTTGGAGTGACCCCCTTTACTCCACCAAGCAGGAGCGGAAGCGGGCGCCTTCTTTTCATCGGGCTCGTTCTTCAACTTGAGCTTCGAAGTAGCCTGCTTTTTCTTTTCGGCCTGACGCTTGGAAGAAGTGGAAGAAGCGGAAGAAGTTTTAAAAGATTTTCCCAATTTTCCAGCTCCAACCTTCCTATACATCTCCAGACGGCAGTTGAATCCCCCGAGATCAACTGTCTGCTGGTATTCCCGATGCAGGGTTGGATCCTGGGGTTCGGTGCGCAGGGGATTCACCAGGACCAGCCTCCCTCCCGGGCGGAGCGCGCGGGAGGCCGCCGCGTAGAGATCCGCAAAGAGCCCCTGCATATCCTTGATGCGGACACGCCGGCCTAGTGGCGGATTCGTGATGATGAGGGAAATACTGCCGGGCGTAATGGGTGCGTCCCTAAAATCACACTCCGTGAACGAGCTTGTTGTTGCCGTTTCCATTCCCTCGATTTTTGCTGCTTCAAAATTGGCTCGGGCCACCTCGATCGCCTTGGGATCGAGATCCGTGCCATGAACAGATGTCACACCGCCCAGCAGTCCCCGCTCGATAAGTTCAAGCCCCGAACCACAGAAGGGATCCCAGATCACCTCGTCATCGCAAAATCCTGCTAGACTCGCCATACATGCTGCCAGTGGGGGATGCGAGGCGGCAGCGATGTCGTCCTGCCTGTAGCCCAGACGAGGGTCGGGATAGAGCCGTGGACGCAGCTCGACAGATGATTCACCCCGGTTAGCAGCCATCACGTCGATCGACCAGGGCGCCTTCCGGGCATCATTCAGGATCTCGGGGCAGAGGGCGTAGGCACGATCGATCACCTGACGGATGGCACCACGCTGATGGCCGCCTCCCGCAAATTCCAATCGATAGCGCGGTGCATTCTCTGTGCCGCTGAGCATGAGATCCCGGGCCCGCTCCGAGGCGATGCAGCGGGCCAAGGGCTCGACCCACTTCGGCCCCTCCTCTCCGCTTACTGTTCCGAGGGGAAAAGCCACCGTGGCAAAGCATCGTAGCTGGTAGAGAGAAGCCAGTTTGAACTCCTTCAGGGGCTTGAGTGTGACGCAGCCTGGCTTGGTCGATTCGATCATCCATTGCATGGTAGAGAGCTTTTCAGCCGCCTCATCGCGGACGAAATCCTCCAGACCACGACGGCAGCGTAGTAGCACCCTCATATCAGCGTCCCCATGACGAAGGGGAAGCAGGGCGTCGAGAAGAACTCCTCCAGCATCCTCATTGCGCGAAACACCTGCCTTCACTTTCTGAACCGTCATCGACGGCAGTTCTATCCCCTCCTCGATCAGCGCAAGCGTCGCTTCGCCGCCGACTTTCTCGAGAGCACGTCCGAGATAACGGGTCTCCCTACCCTCCTTATCCTTATTGCCGGTCTTGAGCAGTGCCAGTATCTCGCGTTCCCCCGCCTCGCCCGCACCGATCTTGGGTAGCGCAGCCAGGGCATAGCGGCGGATTTTCTCCTGAGGATCCTTTAGCAAGTTGATCAGCCAGGCTCGAACTACGGCTTGTTCCTCATCCGTCCCGAATCGGGAAAAGATCATCCCGACCGCTCGGATCACAGCCACGCGCTCCAGCCGCTCACGGGCCTGTGCCGCATCGAAGCGGGGCACTTCACGGGCCCAAAGCTCTTCCTTGGGCAGATCACGTAGTTGCTTGTAGAGGTCCTGATCGGATTTCATCGGGAAATGGGGGCTTTCGCGCCGGTGAGTTGCATAAGTGGGAGAACCATACACGGCTGAGAGCCTGCCGTACACGAGCTTCACCTTGGAGGGGCAGAAGAATGCTCAACAATACCTCAAGGGCACCTTCACGACACCTTTACGACACTCTCACGACAGGTGAGGCATTGCAATTGCGAGAATTTAGCAACACGTTTGAAACATGTACCGCACGAGGGGTGGCTACTTGCCCATTCCTTGGATCTCCACCAATCACGTAACCCCTCCCCGAAACCCTTCATGAAAAAACCGCTCCTCCTTACCGTGACCTCCCTCCTGCTGATCGGATCTCTTCATGCCGAGACCTCCTCGTCAATCGATCCCACTGCCCTCTCCCTACTCAAGCGCATGAGTGATACCCTCTCTAGTGCCAAGGCCTTCTCCTTCCGCTCTAGCTGTATTCTCGAGGCCCCCTCCGCTACCGGTCAGTTCATCACGCTACGCTCCGAGGGGGAGCTAACGCTTGAGCGCCCGAACAAGATCCGCTCCAGCCGAGGGGGAGAAGTGCCACCCTTTGATTTCTACTACGACGGATCCACTGTCTCTGCCGTGGCCCCAGACTCACACGTCTTCTCCACAACCAAGGCGCCCGCGACCATCGACGAGATGCTGGTCGGCATCCGTCGGGAAACCGGCATTTCCTTCCACTTCTCGCCCCTACTATTTAGCGCTCCCTATGCCAATCTCACTCGCAACCTTACCAGCGCTGCACTCGTCGGGCACTCCTTAGTAAACGGCGTTCCCTGCGATCACCTCGCCTTCCGCGCGCCCGGCGTGAATTGGGAAATCTGGATCTCCTCCGGCCGTGTGGCTCTTCCTTACCGACTCGCTGCGACCTTCACAGACAGCCATAACTTCCCCCGCAAGTTTATCGAATTTTCCCGCTGGAATTTGCATCCCTGGACCTGGGCATCCTCTTTCACCTACCACCCTCCCTCATCCTTTAAGGAAATCCCCTTCAAGGCCGTGCTCAAAGATGCCAAACGCTGATCCCTCTTACTCAACCATCCGTCCCATCCGATGAAATCATTCCTCCACCACCTCGCCGTCACCCTGCTCGGCACGCTCGCCCTAGCACTCACCTCCTGTAACGGAGTGAATTATGGCCCCTCTGCCTACGTCCCTCCGCCTGCAGTGGTGCCGGGTTACGGATGGATCGGGCCAGGTTACTACGGCGGCATCTACTACCCTACTAGCGTCAACTACTACGGCAGTTCCTATTATCGGAGTGTTAGCGGCACTGTCTACAATACCCCTTACGCCAATGCCGAAGTCTACCACGGCGCGTATAACAGCGGGGCATACTACAACAATGCCAATGGCACTCACGGGTACTCATACGACGGCACGGGAGCGGCCTACGGTGCGCGCGGGGGATCTGCTTCTTGGAGCGATGGATCAGGCAGTGCGTCCGGCTACCGTGGTGGCTCGGCCTCGTGGAGCGATGGATCAGGCAGTGCCACAGGCTATCGGGGCGGCACGGCCTCATGGAGTGATGGCTCCGGCAGCTGGTATGGTGCGGGTGGACGCTCAGGTTCCTTCCACCGCTAATCTCCATACCTAAACCCAACTCTATAATGAAACGCCTCCTGCAACTCTTCCCACGTCTCTCGATCCTCATTCTTTCGCTCCTTCTTCTCCCAGCCTGCACCTCCCATTTGCAGCAGAAGGAGAACTTCCTGCGCGAAGCTGGGTTCCTAGCCGTAAGGCCGACAACGCCCTCCCAGATCGCCAAAGTCCAGGCTCTCACTGCTGGCAAGATCACGCAGATGACCAGAAAGGGACACACGCTGTTCGTCTTCTCGAACCCTCGTAAGCACCTCCTGCTTGTAGGTGGCAATCCCCAGTTTGAGCGCTACCAGCACATCCTCTATTCCAAGGTCGTCATTCCTGATCAGGCCGCCGACAAGGAAGATAAACTTCTGGAGGACGACTATGCCGGATGGGGTGGAATGATGGATCCCTTCTTCGGTCCCATGTTTTACTAAAAGCCTTATCATCGACTCTCCTGCTTGATCCGCTAACCATACTCTTCGCATGAACCGTTATCTCCCACATCTTGCCCTTTGTGGCCTTAGTGGCCTCTTCCTCGCGCTATTCCTCTCCGGATGCGCCACGCATCTGCAGAAGAAAGAGACCTTCCTTACTCAAGCTGGCTTCCGTGCTGTGAAGCCGCAGACACCTGCCCAGATCGCCCACTTCCAATCGTTACCTCCCGGCCATATACGCCACGAGGAGAAGAACGGCCAAACCCTCTATATGCTGGCTGATCCAACGAAAAACCTCCTGCTCGTTGGTGGCGAAGCCGAGTACGCGCAGTACCAGGAGATCCTTTATGCCAAGGAGGTGGAGCCAGGTAAGAAGGCCGACAAGATCACCAAAGGGATCGCAAATATCTGGGATCAGGGTTGGGGATCGGTACTGGGCTCCATGGTGCCCCAGTAACCTCACAACGCTTCTCACCTTCATGAGCGCTCCACGCATCCTTGCCTTCAGCGGTAGTCTCCGTAAGGACTCCTTTAATCAGAAACTCGCAGCCATCGCCGCCGAGGGAGCCCGCGATGCGGGCGCCGAGGTCACACTGATCGAGTTGCGCGATTTCCCGATGCCGCTCTTTGACCAAGATCTCGAGGCGGCGAGTGGGAAGCCCGAGGAAGCCAAGCGGCTCAAGGCCCTTTTCCTATCGCACCAGGGACTGATCATCGCCTCTCCGGAATATAATAGCGCCTACTCCGCCGCGCTGAAGAATACCATCGACTGGGTCTCCCGAGGCGGTAGCCCTGACGAGCCCCCGATCTCCGCCCTCGCAGGGAAGAGTGCCGTCATCATGGCCGCTTCCCCCGGTGGACTTGGTGGTTTGCGTGGCTTGGTTCCCCTACGGATGCTACTCGGTAATCTTGGCATTACCCTCCTACCCGACCAGATCGCCATCCCCTCGGTATTTAATGCCTTCGGCCCAGACGGCCACCTCGTCGATCCCAAGCAGGAGGCCGCAGTCAAAGCCCTTGGCGCGATGCTGACGAAGCAGTTGAAGAAAGTGATGGCCTAGGACACTTGGTGTCGGGATGGAGTGGTAGACTCCTCACCATGAAGAACATGAAGGCGCCGCTGAATCATGGGAAATATTCGGCCACAAAAACACAAAAGTCACACGGGGAGAAGTGGGCCGCTCCGGGCAGCTTGTGCATTCTGTGCATCTTGTGGCTATGCAGTTGATGCCGAGCATTCATTCCTCACATCGATAGGATCACCATGAAGAGCATGACAGAACTGGCGAAGAGATTGGGGAGGCCGGCGATGTGGATTGCCGGTGTGCAGAAGCGATTTGGGTTGCCTGTGCTGGAGTGTTATTCGGAAGGGTATGAGGCCTTCCTCCGAAAGATCCTTCATCTTCGCGTGCTCGGCGTGAGCGAGGAGTCGCTTCGTGAGTTCTGGGCAGTGGAGCGGAAGCTCATCGAGGTGCTCCATCTCGATTCGCAAAGTTCCCCGACTTGGATGGTGGATGCCTGTGCCTATCCGTCTGATCCCGATCGTCGCCTACTCCTCTCCAACATCGACCTGGGCTTTTTACTGCCAGCTACCGATCTCCAGATCGGCTTGAACTTCGCGGCCTCTTCACCCGAACTCTTCGCTGGGAAAGAGATGGGCGAAGACGCCCTGCGGCTGATCAGCGACTACCGCAACCGCCTCAGTGCAATCCGTTCAACCGTGCTATCGGAATCCAAAATCCTCCGAGCTGCCCTGAACTGTGGACGGGGATTGGTTTAATGTGGAAATCACGAAAGCAGGAAGTTAACTGTTGTCCTGAAGATGAGATCAAGTCCTCAGCTTGAAGAGCGGCGGGAAGCCTACAGGCGGATAGTTCCGTTTTTTGGAAAAATTGTTAAGTCGCGCTTTTTGCAATCTTCTGGAGCCGATATCCCCGGAATTGAAAGAATTCATAACCTTATAAAGGGAATTTATAAGCCCGCAGATTCCCTTTATGCCTTCAGCATTGCATCAATGCTGAAGAGTCCCTACGCGGATCAGACATTCTTTAATCCAGATGGGTCGTGGTGGATGTGGTATAGCCCAGAAGCAGGCGATTTGAATATTTCGGCTAATGCAGCTCTGATGCGGTGCATGCAAGATCGCGAACCAGTCTTAGTGCTGAAGCAGATTGGCGATAAAACCAGTAAGGG
>Ga0187844_10001028_pt1 | contig 21728 bp, 22 predicted proteins | sample SpaLakP09_SKY_50_FD_134517 | JGI IMG/M metagenome (GOLD analysis project Ga0187844, IMG submission 134517) | Oligotrophic lake water microbial communities from Sparkling Lake, Wisconsin, USA - SP09_SKY_50 | ecosystem: Environmental > Aquatic > Freshwater > Lake | place: USA: Sparkling Lake...
GTGCTGATTTCCTTCGGGCGCACTCAAGTTTTGTGTGCTGCCAGCATTGAGGAGGGCGTGCCTCGTTGGATGAAAGAGCAGAGTGTCACAGGCGGTTGGCTGACCGCCGAGTACTCGATGCTTCCTTATTCCACCTCCCCACGAAAACAGCGCGATAGCACCCGTGGTAAGATCGATGGAAGGTCTACGGAGATTCAGCGACTCATTGGCAGATCCCTTCGCGCTGGAATCGACCTTGAGGCCCTAGGATCCAGAACTCTTTGGGTCGATTGCGATGTCCTTCAGGCCGATGGAGGGACACGTACGGCATCCATTACTGGTGCCAGCCTCGCCATTGCGCTTGCCTGTAATAAATTGCTGAAGGAGGGGAAGGTCACCAAGAGTCCCGTGTCGCGACAGATTGCTGCCGTGAGCGTTGGTGTTGTCGGTTCCGAGGTTCTTCTCGATCTGGACTATCCCGAGGATAGGGATGCCTCAGTTGATCTCAACCTCGTGATGACAGGAGATCTGGAGTTTATTGAGTTGCAGGCTTCAGGTGAGGAGAATGTCTTCGGTGATGCCCAGTTGGCTACGATGCTCGATTATGGACGCCGCGGGATCTCCGAGTTAGTCGCCAGGCAGGAAGAAATTCTCACGGCGGCTCTTTTCTAAAGCGAAAATCGCCTCAAAAATCCTTGACCCCGAGGTCGACAACTGACCTTATTAAAACTCAACTATTTTCATTATGTCCAGAAAGTGCTCCATTACCGGTTCGCGTCCCGTGCGCGGTTCTAAAATTCACCGCAGAGGTCTCGCCAAGAAAAAAGGTGGTATCGGTATGCATGTCACTGCCGTGACAGCTCGTTATTTTACCCCGAACCTTCGTAACAAGCGGATCTGGGTTCCTGAACTCAAAAAATTCGTGACTGTTAAGGTCACGGCTCGCGCTCTGAAAACCATTTCGAAGAATGGTGCTCACGCCACTCTTTCTAAAGCTGGACTCATCTAACCAATCACCGTCAAACAACCCCCAACTAACGAAAGGACCCAATAACATGTCATTCAGCGCAGTAAGCAAGAAAAGCGGCAAAACCTATTTCCTTCATCAACGCCTCCAAGAGCTTCGTGGCGGCCAGAAAGTTACTCTTTATTACTTTGGCGGTGAGGCCAAGGAAGGTGCTATCGATGCACTTCCAGCAGGTTATGAAATCTCCGAGAACGAGCGTACTGGTCTTCCTCTCCTGAAGAAAAAGAAATAAGCTTTTCCAAAGATTTCCTCCCCGAGGATACGGGCGCCGAAGAAATTCGGCGCCCGTTTTTGTTTCTTGCTTATGGAGGAGGGGATTTGACCCCGTTCCCATAAGCGATTAAAAAGATAAGATGAGCATAGACAGCAATTACGCGCATCCCGATGCACTCGTCACAACGTCATGGATGGCCGACCATCTGAAGGATCCCGGTATCCGGATCATCGAGAGCAACGAGGATATCCTGCTTTATGACATGGGGCATGTTCCGGGAGCTGTACATATCGATTGGCAACGCGATCTGCAGGATCACACGATTCGTGATTACATCCAGCCGGAAGCCTTCGCGGCTCTTTGCTCGAGGAATGGAATCACCCCGGAAACAACCTGCATATTCTATGGAGACAAATCCAACTGGTGGTCCTGCTATGCCCTCTGGGTCTTCCGTCTCTTTGGTCATGAGAAGGTTAAGATCATGGATGGAGGACGCGATAAGTGGATAGAAGAGGGTAGACCTCTGACCCGTGAAGTTCCCCATTATGAAAAGACGGACTATCCAGCGCCCTCAATGCGTCGTGATGCCGAAATTCGTGCCTTCTATGACGACGCCCTTGCCCAGAGCCGTGGCAACCTTCCTCTGATCGATGTCCGATCCCCGGGCGAATTCAAGGGACAGGTGACCCACATGCCGGAATATCCCCAGGAGGGCGTGCTACGAGGTGGTCATATTCCAGGAGCATATGGCATTCCCTGGAAGCAGGCGGTGAATAACGATGCGACTTTCAAGAGTGCCGAGGAACTCCGCAGGATTTACCAGACCGATCTTGGTCTCAAGCCTGATGACCAGATCATTGCGTATTGCAGGATTGGCGAACGATCCAGTCACACATGGTTCGTACTGAACTATCTCTTGGGATTTGATAAGGTGCGCAACTATGACGGCTCCTGGACGGAGTGGGGGAACCGTGTCGGCGCGCCAATCGAAAAATCTCTCTAGGTTTCTTGCAATGTCTTATCCCCCAAAGCTGTCTGCGATCATTGAGCTTTTCACGTTTCTCCCCGAGGCGGAGAAACGCGAGACCTTGATCGCCTATGCTGATCAGGCAAAGTCCCAGGAACCGAGAGATGGAGAGACGTTTGATCTTGAGGATGTGCGCAAGGACGAGGAGTGCACCGATACCGTGGCGATCTATCTCCGGCTCGACGAGCAGGGAGGTGCCCACTTCAGGATATCTCTAGGTCCTCAGGTCCAGACCCTGACACGGGCCATGAGTTCAATCCTATGCAAGGGGCTTGAGGGAGTTTCCCCGGCGGACATTTTGGAAATTCCTGCAGATTTTGTTCCGAAGATCGTCGGCGCTGAACTTGTCCGTTTGAGAAGCCAGACCGTTTATTATCTGCTCACGCGTATTAAAAGCGTCTCTAAGGTATGGTTGCAGCGTCAACGCAGTGCGACTGGAGATATCAACAGTTAATCGCCTTTTCACTGAAGGTGCCTCGTTATTTTATTTTCAAACCTGACGGGATCGGAGACTTCTTTTTGGCCTCGGGAGTGGTGCGTCTTATGGCGCGGGAGTTCGGTGAGGAGAATCTGACTATTGCGGTACTTCCGCTCTTGGAGTCGGTTGTGAGAGGTCAATTTCCCAAGGCAGAGATCGTGATTCTGCCAATCCGGAAGCAACGAATCATTCTGAATGTCTTCGTTGCCAATTGCCTTCGCTGTTTTCCCTCGTGGATCAAACTCCTAGGGACGCGAGTTGATACTGCAATTTCACTGCGTTATATGCGGGACTATCTGCAGAGCTTCCTTTTCTACAGTGTGCCGACAAAAAGGAGGTTCATGACCTCGAATCTGCTTTTGGGAAATGGACGCAAGGTCCGGCGCATAACGGAGAAGTCAATGACTGCCATTTTTTCAACGGAGATCGTGGATTATCCTAAGGCAAGACCTGGGATTCCGAGTGAGTTAGAAGCGCACCGTCTGCTTGTCTCGTCGGCCCTTAGCCGAAACGTTGATCCAAGTGAGATCTGGCCCGAATTGAAAGCGGTGAATCCCTCCCCGATCGACAACCATGATTCCTCCTACTTTGTCTGTGCTCCATACTCCAGTGACATCTGGAAAAACTTTCCAGAGTATCGCTGGATTGAACTCTTTGTATTGCTCGATGCTCAAGAAAAGGGAAGCCAGCTTCGGGACCTTTTACTGACAGGCTCATCGGATCAACGGCAATCCTTGGAAGCTTTTGGAGCTATGATCCGAAAAGCTCTTCCTGAGGCAAGGATCAAGATTAGTGTCCTGATTCCCGATGATCTGCAGGGATTCATCGATCTCCTAGCTGGTGCAGATTGTGTATTTACCGTCGATACAGCCGCAGCCCATGCCGCGACGGCCCTCGATTGTCGAACCTTGATTCTGTTCTCGGGTCTCCATCAAGGGATGTTTGCCCCCTGGACCAGGAGCGATCGCCAGCATTGGGTCCTTCCCAAGGAATTACCAAGCGATCTGCAATGGCATGAGGCCCATCCGACTTCCGAGATCATGGAATGCCTTGAAAATATACTCTCAGTTCCCTGAAGAGCGCTCCGTATTGCTCTCTATGGAATGCTTTTTTTGGTTGCAGTTGGGGAGGTGTCGGTGTTTGATTTTTTGTTCCATTGATCCAGCGTAGCTCAGTGGTAGAGCGGTCGGCTGTTAACCGATTGGTCGTAGGTTCGAGTCCTACCGCTGGAGCCATTTTCACACTTTCCATGAACACCCACTACATCGAAGAGGCCTCCAAGGTCATTACAAACAAGCAGCAACTCGTCAATATGGTGAGCAAGCGTCTGCGCGAGCTCTCCGCAGGAAGCCGCCCCATGATCGAAGTGGACCTTCAGATGGGACTTGCAGACATCGCCCTGGCTGAAATTGCAGCAGGTAAGCTCTCCACCGAGTTCACTTCGGATACGGAAACCTTACAGGCTGCCTAAATCATCACGCGCCGGCATTCGGTGTTATCGAATGCCATATGCTGGGCTGTGAAACGGATGTTTACCCGCTACACGCATGGGTTCTGACATCGTCACCAACCGCAAAGCCCTCAGGGATTACCAGATCCTTGAGAAGTTCGAAGCCGGTATTTCTCTGCTCGGAACCGAAGTCAAGTCGCTGCGTGCAGGCAGGGCTGATCTTCTGGGATGCTATGCAAAGGTGGAGAAGGGGGGGGTTTTCCTCTATGAGTCCACGATCCAAGTCTACGAGAAGGCCAGCCACTCAACCCATGATCCCAAGCGACCTAGGCAGCTTTTGCTCAACAAGGTCGAGATTCTTAGAATGCTGGAGCAGACTACCCGCAAGGGACTGGCACTGCCCGTTCTGCGCCTCTACTGGAAGAAAGGGCGTGTGAAGGTCGAGATTGGCCTGGCTAAGGGGAAGCATGCTGGTGATCAGCGCCAGGATCTCAAAAAGAAGGCCGAGCAGCGTGAAACAGACCGTGAGGTGGCACAATTCAAAAGAGGGAAATAGCAGCATTTCCTCATTGCACGACCACTTCGTCAACAGCACCCTTTTTTTAAATGAAGACGGACCGGACGAATGATATTCCAGCCTTGAAAGGGGTGTTTCCTTCCGCTGAGGAGTTTGCGGCAGAGGCTGCGACTCATGCCGTGGTGCCTGTCTGGATCGAACTGGTTGCCGACAGCGAGACCCCTCTTTCCGTCCTCGCGAAGCTTGGCTCCGAAGAATCATCCTTTCTTCTGGAATCTGCCGAGCAGAGCGATCTGGTAGGACGTCATTCCTTTGTCGGTTCCGGTGCCCGTGCGGTGATCTCTTCCCGCGGAGAGACGATCACCTTGACCGATCGCAAGGGGACTCGGTCCTGGAAAGCTCCAGATCCTCTCAAGGAACTCGAGACCCTGATGTCAGCATACAGGTGCGCTATTCACCCGCAGCTTCCGGGATTCACCGGCGGAGCGGTCGGCTATCTCGGATACGAGGCCTTACGGAGATTCGAACCCTCCGTTCCCGCTGCTCCGCAAGACGATCTGGGGGTTCCCGAGATGCTTTTTATGATTGCCGACACCGTGGTGGCCTTTGACCACAAAGGAAGGAGGATCAAGGTCGTGGCTTGTGCCTTTCCGGGTGAACTCGGGGTCGAAGAATCTCGCCTCGACGCCCTGGAACGGATTTCCACACTCCTTGCAAAACTTGCCCTGCCCTTCGAGATGCATCCCTTTCCCGCCCATGCGGATGCGGAGTGCCTGCCCGTTTCGAGCAATGTGACCAGGGAAGGCTTTGAAAAGGCAGTCGAGAATGCCAAGGAGTTCATCCGTGCTGGGGATATCTTTCAGATTGTCCTCTCTCAGCGCTTTGCGATCCCTTACGAGGGAGACCCTCTTCATCTCTATAGGGCACTCCGATTCATCAATCCCTCGCCTTACATGTTTTGCCTACGACTGCCCGGCGGATTTTCGCTCGTGGGAAGTTCCCCGGAAGTTCATGTCAAGGTTACGGACGGAAATGTCCAGATCCGACCCATCGCTGGGACACGCAAGCGCGGTGCCACGCCGGAAGCTGACGAAGCACTCTGCCTCGAGCTACTAGAGGACCCCAAGGAGCGGGCCGAGCATCTCATGCTTGTCGATCTTGCCCGGAACGATGTCGGACGCATCTCGGAGTACGGTAGCGTGTCTCTGACCGACTTCATGACAGTCGAGCGTTACAGTCATGTGATGCATATCGTCTCTAATGTGGTAGGCAAGCTTTCTGGAAACCATTCCCCGCTGGATGTGCTGCGGGCTACTTTCCCTGCCGGTACAGTCAGCGGATCTCCGAAGGTGCGCGCCATGCAGATCATTGCGACGATGGAGCCGACTGCGCGCGGCAGTTATGCAGGAGCGGTGGGATACCTTGGGTTCAATGGAGAGCTTGATTCCTGCATTGCCCTGAGGACTGTTCTGCTGAAAGAAGGCATTGCCTATGTCCAGGCCGGAGCCGGTATTGTGTCAGACTCGAAGGCTGAGGCCGAGTTTGATGAAACCGTCAACAAGGCGATGGGGGTCGTCCGGGCCGTCGAACTGGCGGCATCAACTCTATCTAACCCCTCAAAGTCATGATCCTGGTCATCGATAACTACGACTCCTTCACCTACAACATCGTCCAATACTTTGGCGAACTCGGCGCGGACCCCGTAGTTTGCCGAAATGACCAGATTACGATTCCCGAAATAGAGTCACTCGCCCCGGACCGTATTTGCATCTCGCCCGGTCCCTGCACGCCGAAGGAAGCCGGTATAAGTTCCGAGGTGATACGGACTCTTGCGGGAAGGTACCCCATTCTCGGAGTTTGCCTTGGCCACCAGTGCATGGGTGATGTCTATGGGGGTGAAGTGGTGAGGGCAGGGCGTCTGATGCATGGCAAAACCTCCCCGATCCTTCACAACTCGAAGGATTTATTCGCCGGGTTGCCAAACCCCTTTGAGGCGACCCGGTATCATAGCCTGCTCATACGTAGGGAAAGTTTTCCAGACTGCCTCGAGATAACGGCGGAAACAGCGGAAGGTGAAATCATGGGACTTCGCCACAAGGAACTACCGCTCTGGGGGGTCCAATTCCATCCCGAGTCGATCCTAACAACCCATGGCAAGGAGCTCCTTGCCAATTTCCTTAGACTGAAGATCTAAGGAATCTGGAGATGGATCTTCCGCAGAGGTACAGAGGCGGAGAGAAGCCATGGGGGAACGAAGAGGCACGCAAGCCTAGTCTGATGGGCGCTTCTGAATTTAGGCCGCCACGCTTGATTGGGAATATCTGATGATGAGAAGACCTGAAGAGACTTCTTATAGCTTTTTCTTTATTCTCCCACAACGCTTCTGCTCTTCTGCGCCTCTGCGGGAGAATCTTTCTGGAGTAGTTCGTTAAAAATCTCAGCCACTTCCGTTGCGCAGGATTCTACAGTCACGCCGATTGCTCCCTCTGCTTCCAGGGATGTCATCATGACCCCGGGAAGACCGCACGGGGTGATATGATTAAAGGCGCTCAGATCGCCGCAGATGTTGATCGCAAATCCATGCATCGAGACCCATCGCCGAACACCCACTCCAAGCGATGCGATCTTGCGATCACTCACCCAGACCCCGGTTTTTCCTTCAAGTCGTCCAGCAATTATGCCGTGGCTTGAGAGGAGAGTGATGAGAACCTCTTCCAGAAATCTCAGGTAGGCATGCAGATCCCGGTCAAAGAAATTCAGATCAATCACGGGATAGCCTACCAACTGGCCTGGACCGTGATAAGTGGCCTGGCCACCTCTGTTTGTACGGTGGACCGGGTAGGGGAGAGTGATCTCTTCTCTGAGGCTCGATTCATCACGTGTGCGCCCCATGGTGTAGACGGGCTCATGTTCCAGCAAAAGTAGGTGGTCCGTGACACTCCCCCCTATCTTTTCCTGAACCAAGGATTCTTGCAGAGAGAGTCCCTCCTCATAGGAGAGCCTTCCAAGCCAGAGTGGTTTAATCCTCATGTATATTTCCTATTTATGCCTAGGTGATGTGGTCAGTCCTGCTAAGGCAGCCAGATTGGTCTTCGATACAGGTGAAGACATTGTTCGCAGGTGAGTCAGTCCGATTGCGATTGCGTCCGCAGCATCACTGGGAGGCGTTTCTGTGAGGCCAAGAAGTGCCCGGATCATAAAGGCCACCTGGTCTTTAGCGGCGGCTCCCTTACCCACAACTGCCTGTTTTACACGCTTGGGAGGATATTCATGGACGGAGAGTCCCCGTTGAGCTGCAGCCAGAACGGCAACTCCACGCGCTGCACCCAGAATGATCGCCGTGGCATAACTCTGAACGAAGATGACTTTCTCGATCGCCAGCGCCGTTGGAGAGTGACGTTCAATAACGCTTCCAAGTCTCTCGTAAATGGCAATAAGACATCCTTCCTGTGAAAGTGAGGGGTGATTCTTGATCACAGAATACTCGAGACAACGGGTTGTTCGCCCGGACTCCTCAAGGATGGCAAATCCCGTGCCGCGAAGGGATGGATCGACTGCTAAAATGCGCATGGTTTGTGATCTATGATGAAGCTCAGCTTGAAATGTCCGCTTCAACTATCAAATAGGCACCCTTCGTGCAGGAAAGGGCAAGTAGACTCTGCAAGTTAACTCAACGACCGCCCTGAGGCATGAAACCCCCTAAGGCGCCAGAGCCTTCCCAACTTGCGGGCTTGTTCCAAGGGATCGCACTAACAGCTGAACTTTCTGGCGTTGTGATATCAGTACTCGGAGCTGTTGAGCATCCAGCAAGCAGTAGAGTGTAGAGAATCAGGAAGCTCCCGAATCGTTTCATGGATTCGACTTATTTTCTGAGGAATCGTCACCCGGGCCTGAGTAGATGACAGTGTCACCCGGTTGGACACTCAATCCTGAACGTACGCTGTTCACGACGATATCGGCTATCGAAGTGGAGGGTTCCACGGAGGTGATTCGTACCTTACCTATCAACTGGGATCCGCGCTTGATGAGCATCTCGGCATTGTTGACCACTCCATTGCGGTCCCCGAGACTCAAGACTACAAAATTCCAAGAAGGATTCACGGCCAGAATGCGTCCTTCCAGACCACTGCGCATCGACTTGCTGCGGCGTTGTGCCTCACGCTCCTTTAGAGCAGCCAGCTGGCTCTCCTGATCCTTGAGTTTAGCTTGAAGGCTCGTGGTCAGGATATCCTTCTCTTCAAGCTGCTTCTTGAAGTCGTCGGAGGGTGTCGCGACAGGTTTTTCCGTGGAATTCACCTTCGCCTCAAGATCCGCAATATGGGTATCCTTAGCGGCCATGTCCGTTTTCATTTGAGCCAGCGAAGCGTCTCTGTCGGCAACCTGTTTCTGAACATCGGCGACGGCATTTGATACCTTGGCCCCTTCTGCCTTGATATCGGCGTTCTCCGCAGCGAGTTTTTCTTGGTCGGCGCTCACAAGAGCAAGTTTCTCATTTTTCTCCTTGAGGTCGGCGGCCGCAGCAGCCGCCTTTTTGTTTGCAGAGGCAGCTTCTGATGTCGCAGCTGAGAGAGCGGACTTGGTCGTGATGAGATTGGATCGGTTCAGGTAACCAAGAGCTGCCGCTGCAAGAGAAAAAACTGCTGCCAGGATGATGAGGATTTTTTGCATTACGGGGGACAAGGAGCGAATATCTTTAAGGGGTTTGAATTTATTTCTCAAGTAACAAAAAAAAATGTTTGCTTGATTGTTTTAACAATTTTCTTGCGGTAGAATGAATAGGTCAGGGGCTATGGATGAAAGACTGGCGAATCCCGCCAGGGCAGGAATGCAGCAACGGCAGCCAGCTCTCTCTTGCCGTAGTTCCCTGACACTTTTTCCTACTTCATTCTGCTTCTTGGGATTCTTGCTTTCGATCTCATCAAAATCAGCTAGAAACAAGTGATGCGTCACGGTCGTTTCGAAGAATCCATGTCCAATCTCCTCAGGGATTACGGTGAATCCGTCTCTTTTGATTGGAGGCTTTATCGCCACGACATCCTAGGAAGCATCGCCCATGCACGGGCGCTGATGACTGCGGGTTATCTCACCGGAGACGAGTTTGCTTCCATCGAGACCGGATTGAATGAAATCGGGAAAGAGATTTCGGCGGGCGAGTTCAGCTTCTCTTTCGATCTCGAGGATATCCACATGAACATCGAGAAGGAGCTTACAGCCCGCATTGGTGAAGCCGGTGCCAAGCTCCACACCGCGCGTAGCCGCAATGATCAGGTCGCCACTGATCTACGCCTCTATCTCAAGGATGAGATTGCCACCCTTCAGGATGGAGTCCGAGCCTTGCAGAATGCTTTGGTCGGGCTTGCTTCCGCGAATGAGAATGTGCTGATCCCAGGTTACACCCATCTCCAGCGTGCACAGCCAGTCCCTCTGGCCCATCACCTTCTTGCCTATGTCGAGATGCTCGATCGTGATCGTGGCCGTCTTGGTGACACTACTCTCCGGATGGATGAGCTGCCGCTTGGTTCCGGGGCTTTGGCCGCTTCCACACTCCTGCTTGATCGTGAAGCCATTGCGCAAGAACTCGGTTTCTCGCGGGTCACGCAGAACAGCCTCGATGGCGTGAGTGATCGGGACTTCGCAGTTGAGTTGCTCTCGGCTCTCGCGATTTTGGGAATGCACCTTTCTAGGCTTTCGGAAGATGTCGTCCTCTGGACCACGACGGAATTTGGATTTGCCAAGCTCAGCGACTGTCATTCCACAGGCTCAAGCCTGATGCCTCAAAAAAAGAACCCGGACATCGCGGAGCTGACTCGAGGCAAGACGGGCCGCCTTTACGGCAACCTTTTCAGCCTTCTGACCGTGCTGAAAGGGCTTCCGATGGCCTACAATCGCGATCTTCAGGAGGACAAGGAAGCAGTCTTTGATTCCATAGACACCGCTAAGATGGCCCTTGCCGTCACGGCTGAGATGATGGCGGCTCTGATCATCAACAAGGAAACTGCAACCTCTGCCGCCAGTGATCCGGCATTGCTTGCCACGGATCTGGCCGACGAGCTGGTGCGCAAGAACGTGCCGTTTCGCAAGGCTCACGATCTTGTCGGTCAACTCGCTGCAGAATCCGCAAAGACCGGCATTCCTCTCGACCGGCTCCCTAAGGAAATCATTTTGGCGATCTGCCCGGAACTCATCGGGGAGTGGGAGGAACTTTTTAACCCGATCCGTTCGCTTAAGGCCCGCTCGGCAACAGGGGGACCCTCTCCCGAAAATGTTTCCATGCGCCTTGCCTACTGGAGAAATATCCTCGCTTAGGCCCGGTCGAGATAAGCAAGAAGAGCTATTTTATGGAACTGAAGAAGGTCTTCTCCTTTCGGGAGCAGGATGACGAGGCTCTTCCGTTCATGGATCATCTCGGCGATCTGCGTGTGATGATTATACGGATTGCCCTGACTCTTGTCGTGGCGATGATCGGGGCGTTTTTCTTCCGGGGGATGCTGGCAACCGTTGTGCAGCGACCCCTTATTGCTGTTGATCCCGTAAGGGCCAGTTCCCTTCAGTCCCTTGGTGTGGCTGACTCCATGACCATCTCTCTGGAGCTTTCCTTCTATGCGGGACTCATCGTTTCCTTCCCGATACTCTTGATCTTCCTGGCCCAGTTCCTCTTTCCCGCGCTCAAGCCTACTGAACGGAAGATCCTGCTTCCGGTGGCAGCCTTTGGTATGGCCCTCTTTGTGACTGGAATTCTCTTTGCCTACTTCGTGGTATTGCCGGGCACGCTCGATTTCTTCTTCAAGGATGCCAAGTCGATGCACTGGACACCGACTTGGACCGTGCGCGAGTACTATTCTTTCACCACCCAGTTCCTGATTGCCTTCGGGGTCGCCTTTGAGATGCCGATGGTGGTTCTGGCCCTTGTAAAAATAGGTCTTCTGAATGCGGAGAAACTCCGTAAGGCTCGATCGGTTGCGATCATTACCATCTTTACCGTAGCGGCCTTCATTACCCCATCCCCCGATCTGGTTACCTACCTTCTGATGGGGGGACCGATGGTAGTCCTTTACGAATTCTGTATTATTATGGCCAAGTGGGTTGAGCCAAAGACTCAGACTGCAGCTGAATAAAAGGGTATCTATGTAAGCTTTTCTTTGGCCCTGCTTGTGGGTTCAACCGCTGTGTTGCCTCTAACCGGGATCTTTTTGGAGAAGTCCGGAAATCATAAGAAGCAGTGTCGTGACGGGAGTCAGCCAGGGAAAGAGGATTCCAAGACTCAGTGTGATTGCAATGACAGCAAGCGTTAAAAGCATCAGAAACAGGGCGATGATCATTGATGAAACTCTTTTGCAATATTGTCCGGTGATAAGCAGAGCGATACACGCGATGCAGAGGAGTAGTTGCGTGGGCCAAACTAGGTGTTTCCATGCGAGTTGTGATCGAAGCTTCTGAAGTGTTGAGAGGAAAGGCTGATCCGATTTCTTCCCGAGGATCACGAGTGCATCATTCCATGCTGAATCATAGGAAGATGTCGGCTCACCTCGCTCTTTCTGCTCCGCGTGAAGGAGGAAGTCTTCCAACGTAGAGGAATTGACAAGACTAGAAGCCTTCGTCCTGAGGGACCCATCGGCGTTCAGGAAGAGGGGAGAGCGCTTCGGAATGAGCAGAAGCCTCCCGCCAAGCAGCCACAAGGGGACTTGTTTTTTCACGGAGGGACTATCGATCCCAGCTCCGATTTCTGTTCCCTCCACTTCCTCTCTGATGACATCCCACCAGATCGATCCTACTACCTCGTCTTGAGCTGTTTTGGCAAAGAGTTGCAGACTCTCTGACATATACTGAGGCGTCCCTGATAAATTGAGATCGGAGGGTAGAAAGCATCCCTGCTCCTTATTGGAGATACTGCCTGGCAACGTTACCCAGTGAGTACCAAGATGAAAAAAGTTTGGGGGATCGTAACGGCAAAGAGGTACAGAATGATAACGTGCAGCCTCGGATGGGTCCTGAGACTCGATGACGTTAATTCCCTCTGCCCTGAGGGTTGCTAGAACTCCTAGGAGGAGTTGCTCCGATTCCTTATCCGAGGACACTTTCCCGGCGATCAGTATCCGTGCTGGGTGGAGCTTGCCTAAGCCACGCAGAGCCATGGCGACATCCAGCGTGGGAAAGTCACCCTCGACAGGCGTCATCTCCAGGAGTGCAATCTTAGGATCTAGTTTCTCTCCTTGGTGAACTTTCGTTATCCAGGCGGTGGGGAGGATTTGTAGGAAGTGTTCCTCAAGCGGCCAGGTCAGCCCGAGCAACTGAACTAATGTAGCTAGCAGAATGATCGTGCCGAATGCGATGCTCAGGAGCAGGGAGACGATTTCCTTGCGATTGAATGACGGATGAGGAGGAGTAGCAACGGGGGTGCCTCCGTCATCTGATTCTTTGAGGTAATAAAGTGCCATGACCCAATACGGTTCCGAGAGCTATCGCTTAAAAACCTAAATCCTTCTCAGTTCCGGGACTCCTTAATCAGCGCCTCTGCATGAGCCTTTGCTGATTCGGTAACACCTCCCAACATTCTGGCAATCTCGGAGATACGATCAGTTCCCTCGACGAAAGAGAGTTTTGTTTCCGTCCGTCCCTCTTGGACGGATTTTATCACCATGAACTGGGATGCTGCAGCCGCTGCGACCTGAGGGAGGTGAGTGATGCAGAGGACCTGGTGACCGGAACCGAGCTCCTTCATCTTGGCCGCCACCTTGGTGGCGATCTCACCTCCGACATTGGCATCGATCTCGTCGAAGACAAGAAGCGGAATCCTGTCCTGCGCTGCAAGTGCTGACTTGAGTGCCAGCATCACGCGGGAAATTTCTCCGCTGGAGGCGATGGATCGGAGGTTCTGGACGGGTTCGCCGGGATTCGGAGCAAAGAGGAACTCAGCAATCTCACCTCCGTCAGGGCCGGGCTCTTCCTGCTTCTCAAGAGTGATTTCAAATCCAGCCTGCTTGAACCCAAGGTCGGCCAGTTCCCTCGCCACGATATTGGCAAGCTTGTCAACTCCCTGGCCCCTTTTCGCACCAAGCTTTGAGGCTGCTGACTGAAGTGCATGTTGGGCTTCGGAGAGACGCTGTTCGGCGGCGGATTTCAGTTCCGTGTAACCCGAGAGTTTTTCGAGCAAAGCGGCTGAGGCCTCCCCCCTAGCGATCACGTCGGAAAACGCTGGGCCATACTTTCGGCGCAACGTGGAGATGAGGTTCAGACGCTCCTCGAGTTGCTGAAGCTCACCGGCATCGACCTCGATCGTCTCTGCATAATCACGAAGATCCGAGATGAGTGAATCAAGATCGCTAGTTGTCCTTTCCAGGGTCTCCAGATGCGGCGCTGAGCGGTCATCCAGGCGGGCGAGTTCCCGGAGCAGTCGAGTTGATTCCGAGAGAGCGAGACTCGCTCCCCGTTCCTCGTCATCGAGACGGGCGATCACAGAGGCTGAGAGTTCGATCAGTCGGCGACTGTTCGAGGCGGCTTTGTATCGAGCGTTAAGTGCTTCTTCTTCATCTTCAATCAGGTTAGCTGAATTGATTTCCTCGACTTCAAGGCGCAGTTGCTCAATGCGGTCAGCACCCCCGGCGGTTGATTCGAGTTCATCCAAATGTCGTTTGGCCGAGGCTACTTCGGCTCGTTGTTCCAGATAACCCTCTCTCAGCGGAAGGGCTTCGCAGTAACGGTCCAGTAGCAAAGTCTGCTCGCGTCGTGAGAACAGGGATTGATGATCGTGAGGGCCATGAAGATCGACGAGACGAGTGCCGAGTTCTTTCAGAACAGAGAGATTGCAGGGACTGCCGTTGATGAACTGCCGTCCCGTGGTGTTGCTCCCTTCAGCGGCGATGGTCCTCTTCAGAATCAGTTCCCCTTCCTGGCACACATCGATGCCTGATTCTTCAAGTAGCATGTCGATCTCCCGAGTCTCATTCAACGAGAAGAGGGCTTCAATTCCGGCAGATGATGCGCCAGCTCTGACTACTCCTCGGTCGGCCCGTTCGCCCAGAAGGAATTTGAGTGCTCCGAGGATGATCGACTTTCCGGCGCCGGTTTCACCGGTCACTGCTGTGAAGCCGGCAGGAAGATCCCATTCCAGCTCTTCGACAAGAGCTAGATTGCGGATTCGGAGAGATCGGAGCATGGCCGACATGGCAATTATTATGCCAGCAGGAGAGTTGTAGTTGAAGCGTTCAATTGCAGCCAAAGGAACAGACTAGCGCACTTTGGGTGATTTCGGCTTTCAGCTTTCAGATTTCACCCTTTGACTCTTAGTGATGGCTTCATTGGAAATCACCTTTCTTGGCACAGGCACCTCTCAGGGTGTTCCCATCATTGGATGCGACTGCCCGGTCTGTTGTTCTTCTGATCCTAGGGATCAACGCGGTCGCACTTCTCTCTTGGTGAAGGCTCCTGACTTGCATTTCGTGATCGATACCGCCCCCGAGTTCCGGATGCAGTGTCTTCGGGAAGGGATCACCAGACTGGATGCGGCCCTGATTACACATGCCCATACGGATCACATTATGGGATTCGATGACATGAGACGCTTCTGTGAAATGGAGGATAAGGAAATGCCTGTCTACGCCTCCGCTGAGACGATGGAGGGACTCAGGAACACCTTCCGTTACGCTTTCGATGAACCCCAGACTTGGAAAAATTATCTCCGCTTGGCCCCGGAGTTGATCCAGGGACCTTTTCAACTGGGCGATACGACCGTGGTACCCGTCGACCTGCCGCATGGCAAATTCACCACCACTGGTTATGTTTTCCACAGGAATGATCGGAAGTTGCTAGCCTACTTCACCGACTGTTCGGAGCTGCCGCCTGCTGCTGTCGAGGCTGCCCGTGGCGCCGAGATGCTCGTGCTGGACGCTCTCAGAGATAGACCTCATCCTACACATATGAATTTCGATCAGGCCATTGTTGCTTCTAGATCAGTCGGACCGGCCAGCACCTTGTTCATCCATCTGTGTCATGAGGTATCGCACGCGGAGAAGCAGCAAGAGCTGCCTCCGGGATTCCATCTGGCTTATGATGGACTCCGAGTGAGGTTGGGGGAGCCAATACAGCTACCAGTATGAAACGGATCCTTCTCCTCTTAAACTGCTTCCTTCAATTTACAGCCTTTCTGAACGGCTCCAGGCTCTTAGCTGCAACTCCCCAGGAGGATGCGGCAGCTACCGTGGTGATCTACAATGCGAATGATCCCGAGTCCAAGGGGTTGGCCGACTTCTATTGCACCGCTCGCGCCATTGATTCTGCGCATGAAATCGCTCTCTCGACAACGAATGCTGAGGAGATTTCCCGGAACGATTACGATATCTCTATCGCCACTCCGCTCAGGCAGGAGTTTGTGAACCGCGGGTATTGGAGCGTCACCCAGGACATGATGAACCGTCCTATCGTGATCGCTTCGAGCATTCGTTATGTTGCTGTGATCCGAGGCGTCCCGCTCAAGATCAAGGAATGCGCCGACTATCCTGGTGACGCACAGATCCAGCCTGCTCCAGTTGGCACTGTGAATTCCGCATCCGTAGACTCAGAGCTCTCCATACTTGGACTCTTTTCGCCTCAGATCTCGGGTGTGCTCAAGAACCCCGTCTGCAACAATGCCTCGCAATCCGTCTTTAATCCACAGGTACCGCCCTCATTACTCTTCGTGGCTCGGCTCGACGCTCCGAGTGTGGAGGCGATCAAATCCATGGTTCTAAACGGACTCCGTGCTGAGAAAGAGGGCCTCTGGGGATGGGGATATATCGATCTGCGATCTATCACGGATCTGGGTTATGTCAAAGGCGATAACTGGATTAAGGCCGCAGGAGCTGCCATGAGACGCTGCGGCATCCCGGTGATAACTGATGACCTGCCTGATACTTACCAATCAGGATTTCCGATCACCGATGCCGCCGCCTATTACGGCTGGTACTCCGAGAATATTGATGGCCCGTTTGCGGATGCTTTCTTCCGCTTCGTGCCGGGAGCCGTGGCCGCGCATTTGCATTCCTTCAGCGCCACCACCCTTCATGATCCCAATAAGGGATGGACTGGACCTCTTATCCAACACGGGGCCAGTGCATCCGTGGGAAATGTCTATGAGCCTTACTTGGCCTTCACCACCGACTTCGGCATCTTGTGCTCCAGCCTGCTTTCCGGATCTAATCTGGCCGACAGCTACTACGCGGCTCAGCCTGTGCTCTCCTGGATGAGCATCTTAGTGGGAGACCCGCTCTACCGACCCTACGCTTGCTTGGGGCAGGCCGACAGTACCTCCCCCTCCAAGAGTGTCTGGACCGACTATCGGAGGATTATTCTTTCCCATGACGGAGATGTCCTGAAATCGGCTGGAGATCTTGTAGCCCGTGCCAAGCAGGGTGGAGAGAGTCTTTATCTCGAGGCGCTGGGGGCTGCCCAGATGGATGAGGGAGCTCTTCCGGCCGCGGAGGCAAGCTTTGCCATGGCATTTAAGATGGCAAAAGTGAATCAGGTTCAGTTTCGCTTACTGCTTGAGGATGCTCGCTGCTTTGAGAAGCAGGGAGATCCCTCTCACGGCGCCTCGCTTCTGCGCTGGGCTTTGCTTCATTACACGACCTCCTCACAGAGGGGTATTCTTCTGGAATGGATCGCCCGGATGGATCCGATCAAAGCAAAACCGGCATCATCAACACCGGGCCCCGTAAAGTGAAGGACTTCACGACTTGCTGCTTCTGCGGCATGATGACCTTTGCTTTGCTTTTAACTATTCCGATAGTGGCAACTGCTCAAACCCATGATAAGGTCACACGCGAACTTAAAGCGTTTCCTCCTGCAGAGGAGGGGATGTGTCGCTATGTGATTTTTCTGCCGGAGCAGCCAGATGAGGATCTTTTCAAGGTCCAGCTTCTCATAGGCAAGAACGTCAAGCTCGACGCTCGCAACCGCTACTTCTTCGGAGAGAAGCTGGAGACCGTGCCTATTCAGGGGTGGGGATACGAGCGATACGTCCTAAAGTCGCTTGGGCCCATGACTGGCACACTGATGGCAATTGATCCCAATATGCCGAAGATCGAGCGCTTCATCACCCTTGGAGGTGAGCCGACATTGATGCGCTATAACAGCCGTCTCCCTTTGGTCGTGTATGTCCCGGATGGAATGGAGGTCCGCTATAGAATCTGGACTGCTGAAGGGAAGACTCAGACGGCCTCCGAGGGTTAATCTTCACCTCACCGAGTGCTTTATTGAGAGCAGGCGATTCAAGTTGTCGATAATTGCGGCGGACAAGGGAAGGCGAAGTGTACCTATGTCGATTCTCATCCAACAAAGCCAGCGCTAGAAATAGCAAACTATTGAAAACCAATTAATTGGTTTTCAATACTTCGATGAAAGCTTCTTGGGGGATATTGACCTGCCCGATCGCTTTCATCCGCTTCTTACCTTCTTTCTGCTTCTCGAGAAGTTTTCGCTTGCGGGTGATGTCGCCTCCATAGCATTTGGCGGTCACGTTCTTGCGCATGGCACCGATGCTCTCACGGGCCACGATCTTACCGCCGACGGCGGCTTGGATGGCGACCTGATACATCTGTGTGGGAATGACATCTTTCAGTTTGGTGGCGAGGGAGCGACCACGACCTTCCGCTTTGTCACGATGGACGATGCTGGAAAAGGCATCCACGGGCTCTCCATTCACGAGCATCTCGAGCTTGACCATACGGTCCGCTCGGTAGCCTGCAGGCTCGTAGTCGAGGGAGCCGTAGCCGCGGGTGACAGATTTAATCTTGTCGTGAAAGTCGACGAGGATTTCGTTAAGTGGCAGGACAGCGGTGATCATGACGCGCCGGGTGTCGATGGAATCCGTACTCTCCACGATGCCACGCTTCTCCATCATGATCTGCATGATGTCGCCGATATTTTCGTTCGGGATCATGACAAAGCATTTTACGACCGGTTCGCGGATTTCCTCAACGACACTCATATCGGGGAGGTTCGCAGGGTTGTCGACCATGAGTGTCTCTCCATTGGTCTTAATCACCTCATAAACTACGCTCGGGTAGGTCGCGATAATATCCATGTCGTATTCACGACGAAGGCGCTCGACGATGATCTCCATGTGGAGGAGTCCCAGGAAACCGCAGCGGAATCCAAAACCAAGAGCGACGGAGCTTTCGGGCATGTAGTTGAATGCCGCATCATTGATCTGAAGTTTGCCCATGGCGGTCTTGAGCTGCTCGAAGTCAGCGGTGTTGATCGGGTAGATGCCGCTGAAGACCATCGGTTGGACTTCCTTGAATCCGGGGAGGGGCTCTGATGCCGGTTTCTTGGAGTCAGTCAGGGTGTCGCCGATCTTGATCTCGGCGGTGCTCTTGATGTTCCCGATGAAGTAGCCTACATCACCCGGGCCCATCGCTCCTGTTGCGGTCATCTTCGGGGTGAAGATCCCGACCTCCTTGACTTCGTAGGATTGGCTGGTCGACATGAGCTTCACTTGGGTTCCGGCCTTGAGATTGCCCGAAAAGACACGGATATAGCTGACAACGCCCCGGTAGGTATCGAAGAGGGAGTCAAAGACGAGAGCCCTGAGGGTGCCGTCTCCCTCAGGGGGTGGGGGGACGCGCTGAACCACTGCTTCCAGGATCTCCACTATTCCGATGCCTGCTTTTGCACTTGCGGGAATCGCCTCTTCGGCGGGGATTGCCAAGAGGTCCTCGAGTTGTTTTTTGACCGATGGCAGATCAGCGTTCGGCAAGTCGATCTTGTTAATGACGGGAATGATCGTCAGGCCCTGCTTATGAGCCAAATGAATGTTGGCCATGGTTTGGGCCTCAACCCCTTGGGCTGCGTCCACAACGAGGATGGCTCCTTCACAGGCGGCGAGGCTACGAGAGACTTCGTAGGCGAAATCCACATGGCCGGGTGTGTCCATGAGATTGAGGGTGTATTCCTGGCCATTCTTGGCCAGGTACCGCATTGAGACCGGGTGAGACTTGATCGTAATGCCCCGTTCGCGCTCCAGATCCATGGAGTCAAGAACCTGCTCCTGCTTGTCACGGTTAGCGATTGTGTTCGTGACCTCCAGAAGACGGTCAGACAGGGTGGTCTTCCCGTGATCGATATGGGCGATGATGCAGAAGTTGCGGATATTCTGAACAGACATGGGCAGTCAATGAATATCGTGCACCGAGGGAACAGGGTCAATGCTCTTGGAAGATTCAGGATAGATCTGCGAACGATTTTTTTGGAATGGTTCATTCTTTGAACTTGATTCCTGAATCCGTGGATCGCAGGGTTCTGTAAGATGACAGATAAAGATGAACCCGCGGGTCGATCCAAATCCTGGATCTGGGTGGGGCTGTTGCTGGGGGTTGTTATTGTTTTGCTAACGGTTCCCCTCATGGCAATTGGTGTGGCGGTGTCTAAGGCCCGTTTCACCTCCTTCAATAGTCGGGAGAAAAATCCTCCCTCATCTCTAGTAACGACGAATTCTTTGGAGGGAGGAGAAGTATCTCCCCTTATGGTGAGTTTGCGGGCCAGCTTGGAGAAGGTGGCCGCAGGCATTATCAAATTGCCGCAGTTGAACTCCAAGATGAAGGAGATCAAGATCCTGGCGCCTAAGGCATCGCTGTCCAAAGCTTCCAATGAGGTTCATCGGCTGTTATTCGACCGCAATCTTCAATACGTGGAGGCTGTTGAGAATGACCGTATCCGCATCGTCGTTATTATTAAGAGCAAGGAATGGGCTGACCTTTCGGGCCTTCTCCAGACAGCCGCACAAAAGGATGGGTTTATCTATAGCGGCCCTAGTCAGACGGCTACCTTGGCTGATCAAGCTGACACAATGGTCGCCGAGATAGAGATTCTTAAGAGATAGTCCGACTAGATGGAATTAGTCTCTCTCGCTATCCAATTATTCATGACATATATTATCTGTAGTTATTAAATGAGAGGAGATAGCAGACTTGCAGGATTGTTTTCTGAACCATTTGGCCTTTTGATTTCCTGAATCCAGCATGACCGCTAGCACTCTCAAAATTGTCCCCGCAAATCGCATTGACGTTCTCTTCACTCGCCTAAAGGCCGAGGGAAGAACTGCAATGATCGCCTACATCACCGGCGGCGATCCCTCTCTCAGTGCCTCGGCTAAGATCGCCATCGAGATGGAAAAAGCCGGAGTCGATCTCTTGGAGATAGGTGTTCCCTTCTCCGACCCGCTTGCCGATGGTACAACCATCCAGATGGCTGCCGGGCGCGCCCTTGCTGCCGGTGCCTCCGTCCCCGGCATTCTTGATCTTGTCCGGGTAATCCGCAAGTCCAGCCAGATACCGATCGTCCTCTTTGCCTATTTGAATCCGGTCTATATCTACGGATTTGAGAAGTTTCAGACAGATGCCATAGAGGCTGGAGCAGATGGATTGCTGTTACTGGATCTACCACCCCAAGAAGCCTCCAGGAATAAAGAGCTAGGCTCAGATCGTGGACTAAAGGCCATCCGCTTGATCGCCCCGACAACTCCTCCGGAACGACTCAAAGAGATAACGGATACCTCCGAGGGATTCATCTACTATGTTTCCCGTGAAGGAGTGACCGGTGAGCAGGCGAGCCTCTCGACCGATATTGCCGAGCGCGTCTCTGCAATCCGGGCACTCACTGAAGTGCCTGTCGCCGTCGGATTCGGCATCTCAAATCCCGAACAGGCTGCAACAGTCGCCGGACTAGCCGATGGAGTCGTGGTCGGCAGTGCCATTGTCCGCAGGATTGCTGAGATTGGTGACTCACCGGAGCTGCCCGAAAAAATCGCTGACTTTGTCCGTCCAATCGCCGAGGCGGTCCACGGTACAAAACACTAAAGTTTTCCTGCAGAGGTGCAGAGATTAGTTTCAATATGGAACTCAAGAACTCAGGAATGAATGAAGGTTGATAAGGTTCAGTAGGTATAAGGCTGGGTGAGCCACAGAGTGCCGGGATTCTCGGCCAGGTCTGCACCCTTTGATTCTGGGATTTTTCTCGCTGGTTCACCTCCTCTTTTTTTCATGAGTTTATGAGTTCTGTATTAA
>Ga0187844_10001029_pt1 | contig 21716 bp, 13 predicted proteins | sample SpaLakP09_SKY_50_FD_134517 | JGI IMG/M metagenome (GOLD analysis project Ga0187844, IMG submission 134517) | Oligotrophic lake water microbial communities from Sparkling Lake, Wisconsin, USA - SP09_SKY_50 | ecosystem: Environmental > Aquatic > Freshwater > Lake | place: USA: Sparkling Lake...
ATCGATGTCGTCAAGTTCGGCTGGTGCACGGCCATGGTCACCAGCGAGCTGGAAAAGAAGATCCAGTGCCTGATCGACAACGACGTGATGTTCTATTTCGGCGGCACCCTGTTCGAAAAGGCGTTGGCCCAGAAGAAGCTGGACGCTTTTTACCGCTTCCTCAAGCATTACAACTGCCAGATCGTCGAGATATCCAACGGCACCTTGCCGCTTTCCAGCGAGGAAAAGGGCAAGCACATCGCCGATTTCGCCGAGGAGTTCTACGTCCTGAGCGAGGTTGGAAAGAAGGATATCGACGAGGCCGACAACATGCCGATCTCCCAATGGATCGCCGAAATCCACGCCGATCTGGCTGCCGGGGCGAAAAGGGTGATCCTAGAAGCGCGGGAATCGGGCAAAAGCGGCATCTGTGATGCCCAGGGCCGCCTGCGCTCCGACCTGGTGGAGAGCATCACCAATGCCCAGTTCAACTCGTCCGATGCCATCTGGGAGGCGCCGACCAAGGCCCTGCAGACCAAACTGATCGCGGCGCTCGGCCCGAATGTCAATCTGGGCAATATCGCCTTCGGCGACGTGATCGGCCTGGAGACCTTGCGTCTGGGCATCCGGTCCGATACCTTTTCCCTTTACGACGGTCCGGACGGGCGCTTTGTCGAGCCCGAGGCCAAACAGAGCCGGTTCAGCACGGGCGTGGAGCGGCGCCGCAAACTCGAAGCCGCAGGGAAGAGCGCGTGGCCTCAGCCGGCCACTTTGATCCCAGGCATGGTGAGGCTCAAGTAATAACGGGCATCGTCTTGACGCGAAGGACCGATGCAGCGGGCGTGGTGAGATGAGCACCCCGGTCCCTGAGATCCGGATCCTGCAAGGGACCGATCGGCGCTATCCCGACGCCGACATCAATATCGTCATTGATGTCATACGCGCGTTCACGGTGGCGCACGTCGCCTTTCTGCGCGGTGTCCGGGAAATCCTCCTGGTCAACACCGTCGAGTAGGCCATGGCCCTGAAGGCGAGTGATCCCGCCTTGCTGCTGGCGGGAGAAATCAAGGGGCTCGGGATCCCAGGCTTCGACCTCGACAACTCGCCGTACCGCGTGGCCCAGGCCAAATTGGAGGGCCGCCGTCTGGTCCAGAAGACTACCAACGGGGTCAAGGCCACTTTGGCGGCTCTAGATAGGGTTCCCGTGCGAGCCCTGCAGATTTTGGCGGTAACCGCTTGTCGACCTCAGAATCCATCTAGTTCCGGTTGATTTTCTACGTAAATCAATTGGTTACGGCATCCTCCTAAGCTACCCCGCGGCGTGCATAGTGGATGCAAACCCTCGTTGACCTCCCCGACAAGCCGGCAGTACATTCGCCGGTCAAGTTTCGGGGGTCGATATGCAGCAAGTCCACCGGTGGCAATACCAATATATTGGCACGACCACACTTCCCAAGACGCTTTCTGTCGTCGAGTTATCGGCGTTCTTTTCATATAGCGACATTGAACTTGCCGAGCTGGCCAAGAAGCGCAAGGAATCGTTGCGTATAGCCGCTGCGGTCCAGTTGGGCTTTCTCAAAATGACGGGCAGCCCGCTCGGCGACCTCGGCACCATTCCCCTTCGCTTGCTGAGACATGTTGCAACCCAACTCGGCGTTGCACCAGTGGCGATCGCCACGCTGCGGTCAATCTATGACCGCTCAAAAACGCGATTCGATCACCAATGGTGGGCCATGGAGTTCCTGGGGTTTCGCAAGGCAGATCAGAAGGCCCTGGCTCCCCTTCCCAGTTATTTGGAGAATGAAGCCCGGCATACCACGGACAAGGATGTCCTGGTCCAGCGTGCCAAGCTATGGCTGTATCAGCGCAAGTACCTCTGCTTGGGTACTCGCGAACTGGATAGTCTGGTAGCCAAGGCTGCGGCCAGCTCGGAGGACGCGTTTTTCGCATACGTCATGAGCCAGGTCCACGAAACCTTGATCAAGCAGTGGACCAAGGAAGTAACGAAGATCGAACCGGACACCCGGCGCTCGTACCTGGAGTGGCTGCAGCAGCCGGCTCGCCGCAAGTCCGTCAATGCGATCCGAGAGAAAACGGCTCGGATCGCATTCCTGAAGCGCATCGGGGTCGAGAAGCTGAGACTGGACTCCGTGCCGCTGGAAAAAATCCGGGGTTACGCCGAGCAGTTGAGAAACATCCGCCCGGCGCGCTTCAAGGAGCTCAAGGATCCACTGCGGACGCTTCGACTGGTCTGTTTCCTTAAGTGGACGCTGATGGAAGCTACCGACACCGCCATCCTTCTGGGCAGTCGGCGTGTCACGAAAATCATGTCGGAGGCATACAACCGCGCCCAGGCCTTGGAAGGCAAAAGTTTCTTTTCGTACCATGAGACGGTGCTGGAGGTTTTCAAGCGCGTCGAGGAGCCAGACCTGTCCGACGCCGAATTCCGGCAGTACGTTCGGGACTTGAAGGCGCGCTACCAACCACCCCAGTTTCCGACGCGAGCGGCCGCGGCACGCTGGCTGTTGAGCGACCCGAATCCGCAAATCCGCTCACTTCTGTCGGAACTCCACAAGCTGGATCTGCAGGCAGAAGAAGGCAACGACAGTGTGCGTCGGGTGCATTACCTGCAGGAAATCTACGCCCGCCGTATCACTGAACTGCCTCACGATCATGGGCAAACCATCCCACGGTCTTGGCGCGATCTGCTCGAAGGCGAAGACCGCGAGCGAGCATTGCGGGCGCTGGAGGCGATGACGCTGATTGGCCTGCGCAAGGCGCTGCGCAGCGGCGCCGTGTTTGTGGACCACAGCGAGAAGTTCCGCGGACGGCACCGGCTCATGATCAACCAGACCGAGTGGGACCGGGACCGCATGAATCGGTACTCACAGCTCAGCCTGCCGCTAAATCCCCATGAGTTCCTGCGAAGCATCGTGGCTGAGCTGGATGTCAAGTTGGCGGCATTGGAAGAGGCGCGTGCTCGAGGTGAGTTCCACGTTGATGAGCAGCGGTTCCGGATTCCGAAGTACAAGCCCATCGTGATCGCTCCTGAAGTCGAGCAAAACAAGAAAGACCTGGTTGACAAGATCGACATCGTGCAGTTCCCTGATTTGATCCTGCAGATGGACAGCCAGACCGGATTCAGCAAGGTCATTTTGGGGCGCCCGGCAACGGACAGCACGGAACTGCTTCAGGTCTATACCGGCATGCTGGCGCACGGCTGCGCATTGGATGCCTCCGACGTCAGCCATATGGTGCCCCAGCTCACCCCTAATCAGGTGCTTGCCGGGATGCGGTTCTTCGAAGACAAGGATTCGGTGCGGGCAGCCAACGAGGCCGTCGTGGGGTTCCAGCGCCGCCTGCCGATTTGCGCCGCATGGGGCGACGGCTCGCTGGCCTCCTCGGACATGATGAGCCTGGATGTTTCAAAACAGGTGTGGCGAGCACGGATGGACTACCGGCGCAAGGTGGCTTCGGTTGGAACGTACACCGCCGTGTCCGACTTCTGGAGCGTGATCTACGACCTTCCCATTGTCTTGAACGAACGCCAAGCTGGCCCGGCCATTGACAGTGTGCTGCACCAGAAAGAGTTTGATGTCGAGCGCCTTGCCGTCGATACCCACGGCTATACGGAATTCGCGATGGCCATTGCCAAGCTGCTGGGGTTTGCTCTGTGTCCACGGCTCGCCAGGCTCACCGAACGCAAACTCTATGTGCCCAAATCGGCCAAGGTGCCCGAATCCTTGGGGGACATGGTGGTGGCGTCCGTCTCCCTGAAAACTATCGTGGAGGAATGGGACAACCTGGTGCGGTTGGCTTCTTCGATCGAGACCGGCCATACCTCGGCCACGGTTGCCCTGGCTCGTTATGGGTCTGCGGCGTCGGACAGCCCTACCTATCGTGCCGGCGTGCATTTGGGGCGCTTGATTCGCAGTGTGTATCTGTGCGACTACATCACCAGCGTGGAATTGCGTCGCTCCATCCACCGAATCCTGGTTCACGGCGAGGCGGTGCACACCCTCCAGCGGGCCATCTACGCCGGGAGTTTTTCCAAGCCGAGGGGGCAGCATGAATCTGAGTTGTATGCAGCCTCTGGCTCGCTGACACTGATGACCAACTTGTGTCTGGCATGGACATCCCGCCGTATGCAAGACATCCTGTTTGGCGACTCGACCGCTCCATTGCCCGCCGAAGGCATGGAATGGTTGTCGCACGTGAGTCCGGCGCACTTTTCGAATATCAACTTCCGAGGGGTATTTACGTTCTCCGTGGAGAAATACGCGCACTGGCTCTTCACGTCCTCAGCGGAGAGAAATACTGCGGCAGCATGAGCTGATCATCCGAATTTTTGGGCTTGGCGGCGTGGGATCTACCGGCGCTTGGGTGGTCCCTGAACAACCGGTTTGGGAAAAAGCGTACGCAGCACTTTCTCATCGAACTGCAATTCAACTCGCATCAGCGAAAGTCGAGGTTGCTTGGGACTTGGTTGGAATTCCTCTGGAGCACGCCCGAGCTTCTGCACGTAGGCCGAACGGGCATGGATTCGGTTGGGTTCTGGAATCTTGACCAGCCAATCAGTAAACAATAGCTTGCCCTTGGCCATATTGCATCTGGCACAGGCGCAGATGGCGTTGCGAAACGATTCCTCACCGCCTCGTGACAGCGGGTCCATGTGATCGATGTGCCGAATGGTGTCCTCAAAGTCTTGAATTTCCTGGCCGACAGGAATCCGCAACGTGGCAAAGCAATAAGGGCAGGAATCGTGTTCCGCGTGCAGAGTCCATTTCAATTCATGGGGCAAGGCGTAATGAGGCCACCATGGACCGAAAAGAATCCGGAACTTGCGAATTTTTTCCTGCTCGGCATCGAGCCTGGCCTGTAGTTCTTCGGGGGAGATTCCGACGATCACTCGGAGGGCCGCTTGTGTAGTGCTACCACGTTCGATTTCGACGGAGGCGACGAATCCGATCGAGAACGTTTCGCTCTGGATTGGGATTGGATAGGAGTTAGACCGGCTTTGTCGGAGGCCGGACTGCTCGCAAGTCCACGTTCGAAACGAACTGACACACTCTCGTTGGAGAGTTCCAGGTAACGCAACGCGGAATTGAAATCGCGCCACCCGACATACGACATCAGCTCTTTGAGATCCCAGCCACTGGATTTGGCCCAATTGGCGAAACCCCTACGTAATGAATGGCTACTGTAAGTGCCAGCGTCAGGCACGCCAGCCGCATGAAACAGCGTTCGGAGCCAGGGAACGACGCTGCTGGCGGCCATGCCGCGATCGGAAATGTGGCCCCATTGATCAATTCGTCGAAACACAGGACCGGTAGTCAATCCAATCGCTCTCTGCCATTGCTGAAACGCTTCTACCGGACACAGCTTGGACAGGGCCGGGCAGAAGAAAGTCCTGCCCACTGAATCCCGGTCACCTTTGGAAAACGGGAGAAAGCAGTTCATCCCGACGCCTTCTTCGATCGAGACGTGTTCGAATCGAAGGCGGGTCAACTCATCCGAGCGAAACCCGCGCCAGAAACCCATGAGCAGCATGGCCCTGTCACGAGCATTTCGTACATAGTCTGGATCAGAGGGCGCCGACAGATCCAGTTCAGTCTTTAGCCAGTTAGACACCTGTTCCAGCAACTCGAACTCGATGGGACGGGCCTGCTTGCCCGGAGTGTTGTGGGCGGAGCGAATGCCCTTGAGAACGCGTGACACCAAGGGCGATTTGGTCGGGTCGACGAATCCATGGTCTCTATGCCATCTGGATAGTCCAGCCAATCGAGCGCGTAGGGTATTGATCGAGAGCGACTCCGCGTATTGCGCCAGATAGGCTGCGATGGCCTCCGAGGTAGCTGGCAATAAACCTCGCCCTTCCACCTCGAAGTGCTGCACGGCGAAGGCGTAGCTACGGCTGGTGTTAGGCCGTTCAGCGAGCTTGACATAGGTTTCGACGCTGCCCATGGCTAGATTTTCCAGTATCGAGTGCTGCTTGCCTAGCCGCTCCGCATGGAATCAACAACCATAACGTTTTTCATGGGTTTCGCTAATCCACCCTGATGAGTCAAGCAGCCCAACGCAGAACGGCTACATCGGGCACAGAGGGCAGGTCAGGTTCACTTGACCGGTTGTGAGTATGGACCGAGAACATGTACAGGCGACGGATCGCAAACCATCGAGCGACACGGGGTGAGCTGCGTCAGCTTGTCACCTCTTAGATTCGGCGTGCGCATAGAACAAACGCTTTACCAGTTCCGATGTCATTAAAAAAACGACAACGACAGCCGACAACAGGATGAAATAAATCGGCGGCAACGGAACGAACTTAAACCACGAACCGAGAAGAGGAATGAAGGGCAGAGCAAGCGTCAATCCACATGCTCCCAAAGCCAGGAACGCGACCAACCAATGAGGACGGCTAGCAAAAAGATGCCGCCGGGTTCGCACCGCAAAGACCATCAGAATCTGCGTCACCAGCGACTCAACGAACCAGCCTGTGCGAAACAGCACCTCGTCCGCGTGCATGACTCGCAGCATCACGCCGAAGGTCACCACATCAAAAACGGTACTTACCGGCCCCATGAACACCATGAAGCGCTGGATGAGATGGATGTCCCAATGCACCGGTTGGGCCACGGCTTCCGCATCAACATGATCCACCGGGATGGCAGTCTGTGCAAAATCGTAGATCAGATTCGTCAGGAGGACCTGAATAGGAAGCAATGGCAGGAACGGCAGGATCACGCCGACCAGAACCATGCTCACGATATTGCCGAAATTGGCGCTGCTGGCCATCAGCACGTATTTGCCGGTGTTGACGATGGTACGCCGCCCCTCCATGACGCCGGCATGAACGACTTCCAGGTTTTTCTCCAGCAGGACGATTTCGGCAGCATCCTTGGCCACATCAGTGGCCATATTGACGGAGATCCCGACATCGGCCGCATGCAGGGCCGGTCCATCGTTGATGCCGTCACCCAAAAAACCGACCGTCTGCCCCATGCGCTTGAGTGCCAGAATTACCCTCAGTTTCTGCTGGGGCGTAACGCGACAAAACAGGTGCGTTTCCCGCAGGCGCCCGATCAGGGCTTCATCGCTAAGTTTCTCGAGTTCGCTGCCGGTGATCATGGTTCCAGGATCAAAGTCGAGCTCCACGCACAGATGACGCGCGACCTGTTCGTTATCGCCAGTCAGAATCTTGACGGAAATGCCTGCCGCACAGAGTCCTTTAAGGGCGGCTGCGGCAGAGGCTTTGGGCGGATCGAGAAAAGCGGCGAAGCCGGCGAAAACCAGATCACGCTCGTCGGTTGCGCCAATGGTCGATTGCGCGCCGACGGATCGGCTGGCAACACTGAGCAAGCGATAGCCCTGTTGGCTGAAATCCTGAAACTGCGCAATCAGTTGCGACTTGACCGTTTCCGTTAGCGGCTGTCGCGTGCCGTCGGGCTGCTCCACCCAGGCACAGCTGCTGAGCACGGACTCCGGCGCTCCCTTCATGATCAGCATGCGCTCTGAGGGGCCTTCCAACAGGACTGAGACGCGGCGCCGCTCAAAGTCAAAGGGAAGCTCGTCTAACTTGTGCCAAAACGAAGCATCTACCTTTGCATGCGCCAGAATTGCGTCGTCAAGTGGGCTTTTCAAGCCACTCTCGAAATGAGAGTTCAACCACGCCAATTCCAATACCCTCTCGCTCTCGTTGCCGGCCACGTCTAGATGTCGGCTCAAGCGAATGGCGGCTTCGGTCAAGGTCCCGGTCTTGTCAGTGCACAAGACATCCATTGCCCCAAGGTTGTGGATCGCAGGCAAGCTCTTGACGATTACCTTCTGGCGGGCCAGGTGTACCGCCCCCCGGGCCAGGGTAATCGTCATGATCATCGGCAGCAGTTCGGGCGTCAAGCCGACAGCCAAGGCCAGCGAGAAGATGAGTGCATCGCTCCAGGCGCGGTGGAACCACAGGCTCTCGGTCATCACCAGTAGGACGAGTACCAAAGTGATGCGCAAAATGAGGGTGCTGAAATGCCGCAGATCCACCTCGAAAGAGGTCGGCGGCTGTTTGCGGCCAAGCAGGTTGGCGATGTCGGCCAGGGCTGTACGGCGACCTGTCGCGCAGATCAGCATGGTGGCCGATCCCGCGACCACGGCCGTTCCTGCCAGCACGGCGTTATCAGCCTGGCTGATCTCGGCGGCTGGACTGCCGTTGTCTCTGGCGGACTTCTCGACGGGGTAGGACTCCCCCGTCAGGAGGGCCTGATTGACGAAGAAATTGCGACTGCCGAGTAAAACACCATCTGCTGGAACGAGATCACCGGCGCTCAAACGAACGATGTCGCCTGGCACCAGCCGGGCTACTGGCAGTGAAACTTCGGCGCCATCACGCAGCACAAGCGCCGTCAAGGCCACCTGGGCCCGCAATGCATCAACCGCATGCAATGCCCGTGCCTCCTGCGAAAAGTCCAGCAGAATTGACAAGGCAACAATGCTTGACACGATGGCCAAACTGGGAAAGTTACCCGTCATGGCTGAGATGGCGCTGGCCAACAGCAAGACGAGCACTAATGGGTTGGCGAAACGACGAGCCAGCCGCTGCCAAGTCGGCGTCGGTCTGGCAGCGAGCGCAATGTTGGCGCCATATCGTTCTTGAAGCTGCTGCGCCTCCTTGGAGCTCAGTCCGGCGGAACTGCTGCTCAAGCGGTTCAATAGTCGGCTTACCGATTGCTGCCAGAACTCAGACTCGGCCACATCCGCCTCCTCTCAGGTACAGCCCAGACCATCAATAGGCCGAATTCCCTAGCTGATACCCTACAGAATAATGGATGGGCAGGGCATGAGACGCGCAGGCACAGGCGCATAATGAGGCGGGCACATAGGATACGCCGTCATGGTCAAGCCATTGCCGTATGAGCACAGAAAGTGAGGAAATGATGATCATCGATTTTTCCTTCCTGGCGCTTTTTCTTGCCATTGGCACGGCGATAGGTCTGATAGCCTTACCGTGGTGGAAAAAAAGAGGCGCTAAAAGCGAATTCGCGTTTTTTCGGGCTTTCTTGCTGTTGTGGCCCTTTTTGCTGCTGGACTTTCTCTGGCTAGGGTGCAAGGCATATCTGCATGCTTGGAAGCGTTATTTACACGCGAGGAAGCAGGCGCAGGCTGATAAAAAAACTCGCCATTCAATCTGAATCGTTGTTGCAGATCGGGCCAGAAGAATCTGCTGACTGCTGAATCGCCCCGGGGTACCGAGGCGGCCAATTGGTTTTAGTTGAGACCTTGGAATTGGCCCAGCTGGCGCGCTACTCTGTCGTACTCGGACTCCAGAAGGCCTGGCGTATGGTCGGTAAGGCGGCGAGACGTTCTACGAGGGCATCCAACTCGTCCCCATTGACGGAAGTCGCTGCAAGGGTCGCCTCGATTTCGACTTCGCTCTGCCCGAAACTGTGCAGATCAAGGTCTCTAACCGGGTGATTGCTACGCTCCAACTCATCCTCAAGCTGCGACATCACAATCTTCTGATGGCTGCGCTCTGCGATCACATAGACCGTATTCGTAACCTCCACGGATGCGTCATCGAGCGGCTTGCGATTTATTGCATTAACAATGGGGCGCAGCAAGGTATTTGCCGCCAATACGAACAAAGTCGCCAGCACGGCCTCTGGAATCAGATCAGCTCCCGCCGCCCCACCGACCGCAGCTGAGGCCCAAAGCGTTGCTGCGGTGTTAAGGCCACGCACATTGCCTTCTTCGCGCATGATCACTCCGGCTCCCAGGAAGCCGATCCCGGAAACGACGTACGCCAGCACGTGAACCCCACCGGCGTGGCCATCAAGCCGATTGGCAAGATCTACAAAGACCGCAGAGCCGACCGCGACGAGCACATTGGTTCTTAAACCAGCCGTACGCTGGCGGTATTGACGCTCCAGACCGATCAGCCCGCCCAAGAAGAACGCCGTGGTCAAGCTCACCAGCGTGTCAAGCAGTGAACTCAGGTTGATGTTGTGAATTGCTTCCATCCCGATCTCCTTATTGCCACCCGTAGCGGCGGGCGTACATCCCTTTCATGGCTTGCGTCAAGCCCATATACGCCAGCAAGATCAGGGGCAGCAGCGCAAAGTACAGCGGCGGCAGCGCCTGCAGCTTGAAGTACTGCGCGAATGGTCCCATGGGCAAAAATATCCCTACGGCCATGATGATTCCGGTCGTCAGCAAGAGCGGTGTGGTTGCGCGACTTTGAATGAACGGCAATTTGGGTGTACGGATCATGTGCACGATCAGCGTCTGCGTCAGGAGACCCACCACGAACCAGCCTGACTGAAACAGGGTCTGGTTCTCGGGACTATTCGCGCCAAATACAAACCACATCATGGCGTAGGTCGTGATGTCGAAGATCGAGCTGATAGGGCCAAAGAACACCATGAAGCGCCCAATGTCGTCGGGCTGCCAACGCTGCGGCTTTTGCACCAGCTCTTCGTCTACGTGGTCAAACGGGATGGCAATTTGGGAGATGTCATAGAGCAGGTTCTGCACCAGCAGATGCATGGGAAGCATGGGAAGGAATGGAATGAATGCGCTGGCTACCAAGACGGAGAAGACATTCCCGAAGTTTGAGCTGGCTGTCATCTTGATGTACTTCAACATATTGGCGAAGGTTCGGCGCCCCTCGACCACCCCTTCTTCCAGAACCATCAGGCTCTTCTCCAGCAGGATGATGTCCGCAGCCTCTTTGGCGATATCGACGGCGGTGTCGACTGAAATTCCAATATCAGCCGTTCGCAAGGCAGGGGCGTCGTTAATTCCATCCCCCATAAAGCCGACGACATGGCCGTTGGTCTTCAGCATGCGAACAATGCGCTCCTTCTGCGAAGGCGTCAGCTTTGCAAAGACATTATTCTTCTCGACAGCGACGGCCAGTTCCTGGTCGCTCATGCGCTCGACATCACTGCCACGCAATACCCCATGCTGCTGCAAACCGACTTCGCGGCAGATCTTCGCTGTCACCAGTTCGTTGTCACCCGTCAGAATCTTGACAGCGACACCATGCTCTTCCAGCGCCTTGATCGCGGGCGCGGTGGATTCCTTGGGTGGATCAAGGAAGGCAACGTAGCCGACCAACGTCAAGTCGCGCTCATCAGCAACACCGTAGACCTCTTGCGTTGGCGGAATTTCTTTGGTGGCAACCGCCACCACCCGTAGCCCTTCTTCGTTGAGGTCCTCCGTGACGGCCCGGATCTTGCGCAACAGCTGCTCGCTGAGCGGCTCCAGGACTTCGCCATGCCGGACTCGGCTACAGACCGCCAGGATCTCTTCCACGGCTCCCTTACAAATCAACTCGTGGTGATCCTCGCGTTCGCTCACAACCACCGACATGCGCCGGCGTGTAAAGTCAAAAGGAATCTCGTCTACCTTGCGGTAGTTGTTGGCCGGGTTGAGTTCCTGATGCACCTCTACATGCTCCAGGACCGCAACGTCCAGGAGATTTTTCAATCCAGTCTGGTAGTAGCTGTTCAGATACGCCATCTCCAGCACTTCGTCGGATTCCTCACCCCAGACGTCGACATGCCTGGTCAGGAAGATCTTGTCCTGTGTCAGCGTCCCTGTTTTGTCTGTGCACAGGACATCCATGGCACCAAAGTTCTGGATGGCGTCCAGGCGCTTGACGATGACTTTTCTGCGCGACATCAGTACCGCCCCTTTTGCCAGCGTCGACGTGACAATCATCGGCAGCATTTCCGGAGTGAGGCCAACGGCTATCGAAAGCGCAAACAGCAACGCCTCCATCCAGTCATGCTTGGTGACGCCATTGATCAACAGAACCAGCGGCGCCATCACGAACATAAACCGAATCAGAAGCCAGCTAACCTTGTTGACACCGGCCTGAAAGGACGTTGGCGCACGATCTGTGGTGGTCAAACGACCAGCCAACGCGCCAAAATACGTGCTCCCGCCCGTGCTCAGCACAATCGCAATGGCAGAACCTGAGACAACGTTGGTCCCCATAAACAGGATGTTGTCCAGCTCCAGGACACTGATGTCTTTGCCATCGCTCAGGTGAGCGAACTTCTCAACCGGCATGGACTCGCCCGTCATGGCCGCTTGGGAAACAAAGAGGTCCTTCGCCGACAGGACACGGCAGTCGGCAGGAATCATGTCGCCGGCCGATAAGACGATGATGTCGCCCGGCACCAGCAGCTTGATCGGTAGCTCAGCCCGGTGCGCCGGTTTGACGTGGAGCTGAACACCAAAATATCGCCCCGCGTCTGACGCGGCGTCGGCAGAAATGTCCCGCCGAATCACGGTAGCCGTTGTGCTGACCATGGCCTTCAACGCGTCCGCCGCCTTATTCGATTTCGCCTCTTGCCAGAAGCGCAGCAGGGTAGACAAGACCACCATTACGCCGATCACGACCGTCGCCTTCAGATCTTCGGTGACGTAGGACACTCCGGCAAGGAGGGTCAGAAGTAAATTGAAGGGGTTCTTGTAGCAATGCCACAGGTGTACCCACCAGGGCAGCGGCTTTTCATGGTCCACCTCGTTGAAACCGACTTTCTCCCGAATGGATTCGGCTTGTGCGTCTGTCAAGCCCTCAGCTGCACTTGAAAAGCGTCTGTAGAGCGCATTGGAGTCGGCGAGCGACGATTCGATCAGCAGCTTGGTAACGTTGGCGGGAACGTCTCGGCTGATTTCGGCTCGCGTGAGACCCTCAAACATGGCGAGTCGGCGGAAATGCCTGCCCATGTGCCGCGCTCGAAGGAATCCAGCGAAAAATTCTTTCAGAAAACGGAAGCTCATATTTTGCCCTCGCTTATGGAGTAATTTCTCCAGACGGTGAATCAATTGAAATGACAAATACCAGCTCGCAAATCGAGTGTGCCCCGCGAATTTGACGAATTAGTTAGGTGGGAGTGAGCTCGTTAGAATTCAGTGTGCAGTCGAAGACTCCAGACATCAACTGGCCCTCGATCCGGGTTGTAGGCCGGGTTGGTGATGCGTTGCCAATCCACTGTCAGGTGGGTCTGCCGACTCAGACCGAACAGGTAATACGCTTCGATGACCTGCTCAACGCCGTAACGCACGGCACCGTAGGGATTCGGGCCGTCGCCGATGAACAGCGCATAGAGTCCTCGGCCGAGATATGCCTGCCGATCCGTGTTTGCGTACTGGTTTGAGAATGCCAGCCCAGCCGCGTCAAATGGGCGTCCCCAACTAAACCCCATAGCAGCTACACCAGCACTCAGGCTCGAGTCGGCCTCCGCGAAGGCCATGGTTTCGCCATCGCTGTGCGTAGTCATGCCACGGACAAAGAAGCCTACCGTAGGCGTCAATGCCTGTTCGATGTTGAAGCCCACGCCGGTTTTCGTGCGGTCGATCCGCGGATTGGGCCCGTTTTCGTCAAAGCCCGCATCGATGGTGGCTATATTGGCCGTGCTGGCATAGGTGCTCAACCGCATGCGGTTGTGGAATCCGAGCAGTCGCGCGGCACCGGTAGCCCAGCGTTTTTCCAATTCCAGATTGTAGCCAACCCGTCCCTTGTTCCAGCCCTCGAAATCCAGATCCAGTTGGTTGGGCAGAACCGGCATGAGGTAGCGGCCGAATCTAACGCTGTAGTCATCCCAGGTAAGTTCCCCTGTCGCGCCAAAGGTGTACCCGCGAGCGTCGGCCGCAAAGTCGAATGCGCTGCTGGTCATGAACGCCCAGTGGAGGAAGCCGTTCGGCCCCTTGTGCGCGTAGCTGTTGTAGTCGTAAATGCCTAGCAGGTCCTGCTTTCCCACAGTCAGTGTGAAGCGATGCGCCTTGGACGGTTGGGCGAAATGCAGACTATCCTCTCCCATATCGGCGGAACCGCCACCCAGGTCGAAACGATGGCGCACGTAGGCCAAGGCCGTGTAGTACATGAAATCACGCTGAACCACCCGCTGCAGATCGTTGTTGGTCAGCCCTGTCAGACCACCTGCCTCACTGAACGGCACGCCTCTGATAGCCTCAGCGCGATACCAAAATTCAGTACTGGTCGAATAGCGATAGCCGATGTTCAGTCCCAGCATGGTGGTCTGCGATCGCTCCAGCGCCGACTGCAGGCTATTGCCGCCTTGATCGGGTGGGCTCTGGTAAAGACTGGAAAAGTTGTCGTGAAACTGGCCGATCAGATTCATGTCGCCGTGGATACGCCACGGCGAATCGCCCTCGGGCAGGCGCAACCAGCCATGGGTGGCATCATCAGCCGCCCATGCGAAGGGCACGATGACCCAAAGCAATACGAATTTGCAGACGAACCGCATGTTCTTTCTCCTGTTGTGAGCAGGGAGAGACCGCGGGGATGTGATTCACCGAGGCAAAGACCAAGCTGGCCAGCAGCTAGGCTATGCGTAGACGTACAGTTTGGAGAGCCATCCCGATGACTCGGGATCAGGAGCAAGCGGCCTGAAAGGCCGTTGCGGAGAAGATTTCCGTGCGGGTCCGATCAGACAGCCGAGTACAGACTCAACCGACTACTGTCACTGGAACCATTACCCACAAGAAACCCCGAAAGTTGATGAAGGCGCGATTCTAGTTGTACTGCACAGCATGGTCAAGCGCATTGCTTCTTCACTGTCACAAATAACTGTTCTGGGCGAGGTAACGGGCATTCAACGCCGGCCAGCACCCTATTTGGGATGCCCCGGACGACGTTGACGCTGTATGCCACTTCGCGCCACTACCAGCCGCCCTTGATCCATTGGATTACCACCGCCGACGTGCGGAAATTGACTCGTCCGACGCAGGATGTCGGCGTCGCATGATGGTTGCCCGCAAGTGCCGATGCAAGTTGTGATCTTTGCACCAGGCGCCGCTTGATCGCTCCGGGCAGAAGCGCTTGCCATCGGCACTTGGCTAATGCCCAAGATCGCGAACACTATAAGAGAAACTGCATGCATCTTCATACTCACCCTCTTCTCGATCGACCCTAACACACGAACACCTATCCTTAAAGGACGCTCTCTGCCATCTCAATCATCTGCCTTGACGATCAAATAATAGATAAGAGCTGCTTTGATTTCAAACGCTGCACAACTCACCGTGGACTGCACCCGGTCCGGTAGACGAACCTGACCTATCGTGCCTCTGATTAAGCATTTTTAAAGGCAGGCTGAGAAACAATATCGGCCACTTGCCGGAACCGAGGTAGCGCGCCGTGTGATCGCGGGGCTGAGACTGGTTCAGCGAACTTGCTTGCTTCTCCAATGACATGGTGGCTTCAGATGACGCGCGTTTCGAATCAATTTCCGAGTAAAACCAAGTCGCCCTCTCAGCGCCGGCTTTGGATTGGCGCAGGGATTGCCTGCCTCGCGTGCTTTGCGGGAGCGTACTGGTACATCACGTCTGGCTCTGTTCCAGAGTCGACTCGGGTGGACGCTGCTGCCAAGATAGGCCCTGACAAGCTGCGGATGACTGCCCCGCAAGTTCGAGAGCTCGACGTGGGCGAGGTGGCTTCGCACACGTTTGAACAACAACGTGTGGCGATAGGCATTGTCGACTTCAATCAGGACAGCGTGGTCCAGGTTTTCGCGCCGTATCAGGGGCGTATCGGACGAATCTTTGTGAAGGCTGGCGATGACGTCATTTCGGGGCAAGTTCTCTACACAGTCCAGATTCCCGACCTGGCGCAGGTAGGTGCAACGCTGATCTCGAGCGCTGGCGTATTCAAGTCTACGACCGAGACGGTCACACGTGCCAAAGCACTGTACGAGACACAGAGTATTTCTCTCAAGGAGTACCAACAAAATATTTCCGATCAACAAGCGGCAGATGCCGCGTACCGAGCGGCTCGCAAGACCATGACGCTCTTTGGTCTAAGCGAAGCTGCTATCGACGAGATGGAGACATCGCGCAAAGTCGAAACCGAAATGCCGGTCCTGAGTCCCTTCGCAGGTCGAATCACTGCACGCGCCGGCGCAGTCGGGCAATTGGTTCAGCCCGGCAATGCGCCGGCTCCGATCACGATTGCCAACGTCAAGAAGCTGTGGATGATTGCCAGTGTCCCCGAGACTGAATTGCCGGCATATCGGGTTGGCCAAGACGTGAAGGTCAGGATGCAAGCCTTCCCAGACAAGACCTTCGCTGCAAAGGTGTCCTATGTTGGTGATTCTGTCGATCCCAATACGCATCGGATTCAGGTACGAGCTGAGATCGCCGATCCTGAGCACCTGCTGCGTCCCCAGATGCTGGCGACGTTCACGATCACAGTCGGAAATCCCATTACATCACCGGCTTTGCCGCAGGGTGCGCTGGTGCGGGAAAGCGATGGAAGCACGTCGGTCTGGGTTGCGGAGGACGCGACCAACTTCACGCGACGTATTGTGAAGACAGGCATGACTCAGGACAACTTCGTTCAAGTGACGGAAGGCATCAAACTGGGGGAGCGCGTCGCCCGAGACAAGGCGCTGTTTCTCAGCAATCTTTATCTGACCTCGACGAACTGAGCGAGGGAAGCGTGCTTCGATCAATTCTCGCTTTCGTTCTTGCAAGGCGTCCTATCGTCTTGCTGTCCCTGCTGGCGTTCTTGGGTGCAGGCCTAATCGCCTTCTACAAACTCAACGTCGAGGCCTACCCCAATCCGGCGCCGGTCATTCTGGAAATCACGGCGCAGGCCCCCGGACTTTCTGCCGAGGAGATGGAGCGTTATTACACGCGCCCCATGGAAATCGGGCTGGCCACGACACCCGGTGTGGACAATATCCGTTCAACATCGTTTTATGGTTTGTCGTTCGTCCGTGTCACCTTCAAGTACGGCATCGACTATTACTTTGCGCTCACGCAAACGGCGAACAATCTGGCGGCGAACGTCAGCCTGCCCAACGGCGTGCAGCCCCAAATCCAGGCATCGAGTCTGGTCGGTGAGATCGTTCGGTATCAGGTCAAGGGTCCTTCCACCTATAGCCTGACAGACCTGCGGTCCATACAGGACTGGGTCATTCAGCGCCGGCTTTTGACCGTTCCCGGCGTCGTTCAGATCGTTACCTGGGGTGGAACGACCAAGGAGTACCACGTCGAAGCGGATCCGCGCAAGCTCGAGGGCTTCGGAATCACGCTGCAGCAGCTGTTGACCGCGATAGGCAACGCCAATACGAACGTGGGTGGCCGCACGGTGAGTGTTGGCGATCAGTCCGTCAATATCCGCGGCGTTGGGTTGGTGCAGAAACTGGACGATATCGGGAAGATCGTCGTAACCCAGCAAAACGGCTTGCCCGTGATGGTCAAGGACGTCGCCACCGTTTCGGAGGGGTACGTCCCGCGCCTGGGCGAGGCCGGACGCGACGACCAGAAGGATGTCGTGACCGGTGTGGTCATCATGAACCGCACGCTGCAGACCAATGAAGTCGTTGGACGCGTCAAGGCCGCAATCGACAAGCTCAATACGGACGGCGCTCTTCCTCAGGGAGTGCATCTGGAGCCCTACTACGACCGCTCCACGCTCGTTAATGTCACGACGCATACCGTTCTTCATAACCTGATCTTCGGTTGCCTACTGGTCTTTCTTATCCAGTGGATGTTCCTGGGAGATTTGCGCAGCGCGGTCATCGTGAGCGTCAATATTCCGTTTGCGCTCTTCTTCAGCATCATCATGCTTGTTCTGACTGGGGAGTCGGCGAACCTGCTTTCATTAGGTGCGGTGGACTTCGGCATCATTGTCGATTCAGCAGTCATCCTGATTGAGAACGTCTTTCGCAATTTTCAGCAACCACTTGGGCAACGGGTGGCTGCACTGCAACGGATGACCGCGGCCAACGAATCGGGGGCCTTTGGCAGCACAACCGGGTGGACGCACCGCATGCGACTCATCTTCATGAGTGCGATGCAGGTAGACCGTTCCGTGATGTTCTCAACCGCCATTACCATCGCCGCTTTCACGCCTCTGTTCACCATGCAAGGCGTGGAGGGGCAGATCTTCGGACCGATGGCGCGCACCTATGGCTATGCGCTTGCTGGCGCTCTGCTGGCAACCTTCACGATCACGCCGACCATCGCCAGCTTGCTGCTTCCACGACGTGTCCAAGAACACGAAACCCACCTCGTTGAAGGAATACGTAAGGTCTATACACCGATGTTGGGTTGGGTGATGAAGAATCCCTGGCCGACCTTGGCCGGTGCCGTTCTCGCGCTGGTCTTTGGAGTCTTTCTTTCCACTCGTCTGGGCAGCGAGTTTTTGCCCGCGCTTGAGGAGGGCAATCTCTGGATCCGGGCGTCTATGCCGCCCACGATTTCGCTGGAAGCCGGGACGGCCAAGGCGAACAGGATGCGGGAGATTATCAAGAGCCATCCAGAAGTCATCACCGTCGTTTCACAACATGGGCGACCGGACGACGGCAGCGATGCGTCTGGATTCAATAACGTTGAGCTCTTTGCGCCGCTCAAGCCCTTCGACGAGTGGCCCTCGGGCGTGACCAAAGAGCAATTGGTGCAGGAGCTGCAAGACAAGTTTGCGCAGGAGTTCCCAGGCGTTGTCTTCAACTTCTCGCAGTACATCCAGGACAACATCCAGGAAGGCTTATCTGGTGTGAAAGGGGCCAATTCGGTGAAGATCATAGGCCCGGACTTGGCGACATTGGAGAAGCTGGCAGCCCAAGCGACGCACATCATGGGAGAAATCAAGGGCGTGACCGACTTAGGCGTTTTCAACGTGCTTGGACAACCCAATCTCAATATAAAGATTGACAGAGACAGGGCTGCACGTTACGGGCTCAATACGGGCGACGTCAATGCGGTCGTTCAGGCAGCCTTGGCTGGAACAAGTGCTACGACAGTGCTGGAAGGCGACCGCCAGTACGGCCTGACGGTGCGCTACCCCACGGCAGATCGCCTGGACCTCAATGCCGTTCAGAACCTGCGCATTGGCTACACAACCAGCGGAGGGACGACATCGTTCATCCCGCTGCGGGACATCGCCACCATTAGCCTGGATACAGGAGCCACCTACATCTACCACGAGAGCAATGAGCGCTACATCCCGATCAAGTTCAGCGCTCGCGGTCGAGACCTAGGAAGCACAGTGACCGAAATCCAGCGTCGTCTGGGTGAGGAGCTTGCATTGCCGCAGGGTTATCGCCTAGTGTATGCTGGCGAGTTCGAGGAGCTACAAGTTGCCAAGCAGCGCCTGGCCGTCATTATTCCGGTGGCGGTGGTCCTCATCTTGGCGCTGCTCTACGCACTGTTCAATAACGTGACCTACAGCCTGCTTTCTTTGGCTGGCGTTCCGTTTGGTGTTTTGGGCGGGATTCTTGCCTTGTATGTTTCCAATCAGCCGTTGAGCGTGTCCGCCGTTATTGGCTTTGTTTCCTTGCTGGGTGTCTCCGTCATGGACGGAATTTTGATTCAGTCGTATTACCGCGACCTTATTGATCACGGATGGTCAATTGAGGAAGCGGTGTATGAGGCCCATGTCAATCGGATGCGTCCCTTGCTGATGACGGCCTTATCAGCCTGTATTGGCTTGTTGCCAGCAGCGCTGTCGCACGGCATTGGCAGTCAGGTCCAACGGCCATTGGCAAGCGTGGTAGTGGGTGGCATGTTGGTCGGCCCGGTATTTCTGTTGCTGGTCGTTCCGGCCATGCGATTAACCATTCTGAAGAGATTCAAGACCCGCAAGCGCCGCAAGGGTCTTGGTGGCATCAAGATCAGCTGAGGTACGCGCATGAACTCTATGCCAATCATCGAATTTCGTAAGAAGCTGACGTGCCTCGCCGTGGTATCCACGGCAGTAGTTCTGCTCGGAGGTTGCGCAGTGGGTCCAGATTTCGAGCGTCCCAAGACGCCGGAGGTCAAGTCGTTCACGCGGCCGGATTCCGATACGGGCCAGGCAGCATCGGAGCCTAAGCAGGTAATCCCTGACAAGTGGTGGACAGCCTATCACTCGGATCGCATCAACGTGCTGGTGGAACGTGCGTTGGAACACAACCCCAATATTGATGCGGGACTAGCCAACCTCAAGCAAGCCCAGGAGTATGTGACGGCGCAACGAGGTTTGTACTACCCCCAAGTCCAGGCAGGCTATGGAGTGAGTCGTCAAAACTCTGGCCAAGTGCTGGCGTCGCCGCTCAACACGGGCGACAGCATCTATACGCTGCACACCGCCCAAGTCAACGTCAGCTTTGTCCCAGACGTTTTTGGCGGCAATCGGCGTCAAGTCGAGTCACTCCAAGCGTACTCAGATAGCCAGAAGTATCAGTTGGAGGCGCTTCGCCTCACCATTGCCACCAATGTAGTCAATGCGGCCATCCAGGAGCAGCTGTTCGTCGAACAAGTTGCAGTTGTTCAGGAAGCGATCCAGGCCGCCAAAGATCAGGTTCAGCACACTCAGATTATGCTGGGCAATGGATATTCCAGCCGCATTGACTTGGCGCAGCAGGAGGCTGCTTATGCCCAGGCGGTGGCCATGCTGCCGCCTTTGAAGAAACAGTTGGAGCTCACCAGAGATCTATTGGCCGTTCTGTGCGGCGATTATCCTGAGAGTCAGCCGCTCGCCGAAGGGGCGCAGACCATTGCCACGCCCGAGGAATTGCCACGCATCCTTCCGTCCCAGCTCGTCGCGCATCGTCCGGATGTGCGCGCCGCTGAGGAAATGCTTCATTCAACGCATGCATTGATCGGCGTCGCCGTAGCCAATATGCTCCCGCAATTCTCCTTGACAGCGGGCGTCGCCTTTACTGGACCGTCGGCGGATGGGTTGTTTTCCGGAGACAACCAGACTTGGGGCATTCTGGGAAGCATTACGGCGCCTCTGTTTAGTGCCGGTACTCTTTCGGCTCGCAAGCGCGCAGCCGAGCAGGCCGCCATGGCAGCCCGAGCACAATACAAGAATGTCGTATTGACGGCGTTTCAAAACGTTGCTGACGTCCTATATGCGCTCGACGCGGACAACCAGTTCTTGAAGGCTGCACTGGACGCGGAAACGGCCAACCTGCGGGTCCTGACGCTGACTGAACAGCAGTTTGCTTCAGGTTATGTATCACGCCCGCAACTGCTGACCGCTCGGCAGGCTTGGCTCACGGCGAAGCTAGCTCAAGTCTCTGCCCGCGCTGCATACCTTGGCGACACCGCTGGGCTCTATCAGGCGCTTGGCGGAGGCTGGGTAGAGTCGAAGTAGGGGAACCGAGAATCAGGGGGCGCAATCTCGTCTGTCGGCCAGCACATCTGCTAGCCAACGCGCGCCAAGGTACAGACGGGATACCACAATCAAGCCGACTAGCGTGACGGTTAGACGATGACGACCTTGCGCAAACCGGGGCTTCCCCCGCGGCACACCAGAAACGCCAAGCCGTGCACCAACACGCTAATCGTCGCGTGGCTGCTGGGGTAGGAAAACTGTTCGATCCCTCCATGGAACGCCCCGAAACGCGGACGATGCAGCGCCACCTTCAGCACCTTGGCCAGCACCTCGGCAATGCCGATGGCTGCGAGCCAGTACCCGCGGTCACCGAAAGCCGGTGGCCGAGGAACCACGCCAGCGCGGCCAGTATCACCGATAGCAAGACTTGCGCGTCACCCAGCTCCGTGACCGCGATCATCAGACTGTCCGCCGGGGTGCGAAGGGGCTGCAGCGGGTGATACCGTCGCGTGCCGCATGAACTGCGGCCCCCGTGGCCACGTCGTTAATCACAAGCAGATCGCATGCGTCTGAAGGTGCAGGGCCAGGGCATCAAGCCTCGCAGGCGCTACGTGGCGTATCGCCAACAGCAAGCACGACTCATTGAAGAGGTCTACAAGAACAAGCG
>Ga0187844_10001030_pt1 | contig 21712 bp, 22 predicted proteins | sample SpaLakP09_SKY_50_FD_134517 | JGI IMG/M metagenome (GOLD analysis project Ga0187844, IMG submission 134517) | Oligotrophic lake water microbial communities from Sparkling Lake, Wisconsin, USA - SP09_SKY_50 | ecosystem: Environmental > Aquatic > Freshwater > Lake | place: USA: Sparkling Lake...
GCCCACGGCGGTCCCGACCAGCTCCTTCTTCGCGAACAGGCGCATCTCGTGCCCGCTCGGGGTCGTGAACTTCAGCATGCGCCCGACGAAGGGCGTGGTCTCCGCGGGCAGCCACTCGGCCTTGACGCCCTGCGCCTCGACGCTCTTCTTCAGCACCTCGAGGTCGGAGTCGTTCTCGACCTTGTAGGCGACGTGGTTCATGCCGGCGCGATCCGACGGCGTCAGGATCACGGAGAACTTGTCCCACTCGTCCCAGCACTTCAGGTACTCGTTGCCCGCGGCATCGGTATGCACCCGCACCATGCCGATGACGTTTTCGTAGTGGTTCAGCGCCGCCGTCATGTCCATGACGCGCATGCTGACGTGGCCGATTCTCATGACGCCCATCGGTGCTTCTCCTCGTTGCTTCTCTGTCTATCTTGGATCGGTCGGCGAGCCTGGACGAGGCGCGCAGCCGAACTGGTTCAAAAACCCACGCTGCATACGACCGATCACCTCGACCTTCACCTCGCTGCAGGGCACGGCCCTGCAAGCCAGCGTGACGCCGCTACGCTCTTCCTCGACACTGACGTGCGCACGGCTGATGGCACCCGACGGCTCGCAGTGACCCTCGCGGACGCGCACCTTGCAGATGCCGCAACCGCCATTGATGCAACCGGCCGGGATGCCCTTGCGGCCGAGTCGCAGCATGCCCTGCAGCAGCGTCTCGACAGGCTGGCAGTCGAACGCCTCTCCCGTCTGCATCAGGCAGACGCGGTGAGCGGGGGGGCACGGCGTGACGAGGTGATGGCCCATGCGGGAGCATTCTCCGGTTGCCGGGATCATCGCGGACTCGCTGCGCCGGGCGTAGCTCGCCAGGAAATCGGTGCCATCAGCGGTTTGAATAGGAGGTGCACCATTCGGGTGTCAGAACCGGCGCGTCCATCCGAGCATCACGCTGGTGGCGTGCGCGCGGATGGTTTCGCGCCCACCGACGCCGAGCTCCGCGGTCGCGGAATCGCCGGTGAATTCGCCGTGAATGTAGTTGCCGAACGCCACCTGCAGGTCAGTCCTGGGGTTCGCCGCATAGGTGAAACCCGCGGTGACCTGCTGCTCCGGGTTGGGCGCGAACATGTTCAGGCTGGTCGAATTGGCGGTCTCGTCGAGCGCCGGGCGCTTGCCGTAGGCCCAGCCGGCGCGAACGGTCAGTCGCGGTGTCGCGGCGTACCCGATCGCGACACGGTAGGTGGTGATGTTGCGCCAGTGGAATCCGGTACCGTCCGCGTCGCCCAGCGGCTTGTCGACCGGATCCTGAAGCGAATTGAGCGTGCCGTTGCCCAGCGCCGGCACTTCGGCGAAGAAGACTCGCTGCACGTCCGCCCCCACGGTCCAGCCGGCGCCGGGGCGCAGGCCGAAGCCGACGCTGAAGTTCGACGGAATATCGAAGGCACCACCATCGGCGAGCAGGCCGCGGTACTTGTCGAATTTCTGCATGTAGACGCGCGTGGAATACGCGGCGCCCAGGTCGAGCCAGTCGGTCACCCGTCCGAGCCAGCCCACGCGCAGGCCGCCGCCGAAGGCCTCGTCGTAGCCGCGATTGCTCACGGCGTTCGGGTGGGCGGAGACGGCCTCGAAGGCCTGCAGGCCGTAGGCCTTGAAGCGCTGGAAGCCGAGCAGCGGCGAGACGCCGAGACTATGGCGCGGGTGGAACTGCCAGGACAGCGTGGGCGCGAAGACCACCTGTGAGAGGTCGAATCCGAGCTTGCCGCAGCCGAGAAAGAAGTTGGCCGGGCGGTCGCCGCATTTGCCCGGATTGAAGTTGCTGCCTGCCACGCCGTTGTCGTTCGGGTACTCCGTATTCAGCCCGCCGTTGCCGTACAGCGTGAGGCCCCAGCTCAAGCGATCGCCGAGACGGCGCACGTAGCCTACCTCGGGCAGCGTGAACACCGAGTTTCGGCTTTCCGACTTGAAGTCGTAGATCGCGTCCGAGGCGCCGCGTCGCTCGATGTGGCGTGTGGGCGCGAAGAACAGCATGCCGAGGTCGAGGCGTTCGTCGGCCGCCGAAAGCTTCGCGGGATTGGTCGCGCCCGAGAAGCCGTCGAAGCCGATGGCCGCGGCCGTGCCGCCGGACTGGTGCGCGTAGGGCCCGTAACCGAGCAGAAAGTAGCCACCGCCCGCATGGGCGAGCGAAGGCGACAGGATCGCGGACAGCAGGACAGCCAGGCGCGCAAAGCAGCCAAACGATTGCATGTGATTTCCAGGGACAAGGATGAGGCGATCGCCGAGCGGCGCCACTCGTGCGGGTGGAAGCCATGCCGGGTGCGAAGCGCCCGTCGTGCTTCTTCGCCCGGCGCGGTTACCGCGTCTTCATCACTCTGCATGCCCGCGCGGCGCGCATGAAGCGGCAGCCGGGCATAGCGCTCATCACGGGTTGGAATGATCCGGCACGACGCACCGATCAGCGGCGCTGGATCGGGTCGAGCGCGGTTACGGCAGCTCGACGAGGACGTCCCCCCGCTCGACGCGCACCGCATAAACGCCGATGCCGCGTGTGGCGGGAACCGCGCGCGCCGCGCCGGTCCGCACGCAGAACTTCGCCCCGTGCAGGGGGCATTCGATTTCCGTGCCGTCGAGTGCGCCCTCGGTCAGCGCAAAGGACTCGTGCGTGCAGTCGTTCTCGAATGCGTACCACTGGCCGGCGACGCGACAGACGCCGAGCGGAGTGGGTGCACCGTCGACGGCGAGCATTTCTCCATCCTTCAGCGCATCGGCGGCGCAGGCGCGGATCGTGGTCGGCATGGTCAGAAGAAGATGCTGAGGTTGTTGGCGAGCAAGGTGCCCTGATCGAGCGTCAGGTCGCGGCGCGCGATCTTCCAGCGGGGACCGGTCGGGCTGGGGCGCAGGCGATCGACGCGGGCGCCGACGAACACGTCCACCTGGCGCTCGAGGCGCGAGCGGTACAGCAGGAAGTTGCAGGCCACGTCCCACTCGCCGGCGATGTCGGCCGGTACGAGCATCACGTTGCTGATCATGCGGCGCGTGCGCGAGGGCGGCATCTCGGCCCAGCCCTTGCCGGTCTCGAGACGCTTCACGCGCTGCGTGAGCGTGCGCAGATCGTCGTGGAAGTAGTACGCCGCCGGGCCCGCGGGTGGCGGGGCGCCGACCGCCTTCTCGTGGTAGTTCGTGGTCGCCGGCATGAGATACACGAGATCGTCGGCGAAGCACGAGAGCCACTCGCGGTACTCGTGACGATCGAGCAGGGCCGCTTCCTCGAACAGGAAGCGCTCGACGTCGAGCTGCAGTTCCGGCGTCACCCGGCTCGTCGAGGGCGCGTCCGACAGGCGCGACGACGGGACGGCGCTCATCGCACACCCTGGTGCGCACGCGCGAGTTCGGCATGCGTCTCGCCGGCCATCATGCGCGCCCAGCGCGTGTACAGGCCGCGCGCCGCGGCCTCGGAGAACACGTAGCTCAGCGGGCCGGGAAAGCGATCGTCCTTCTGCTCGTTGCCCAGTCCCATCTGCAGGTTGAACGGCTGGCGTCGTGCCTTGGCGCCGCGCAGTACGCGCTGCACCTCGATCCAGTTCTCGCCGTCGTCCTGCTCGAACAGGCCGGCGGGGCTGAAGCTGCGCGTGATGCCCTGGCCCCAGGCGTCTTTCACATCCTGCGGCGCGTCGGCATCGACGATCGCCAGCGCCCAGACTTCGATCTCGTTGGGTCCGCGCGGATGCCAGACGCGCAGGGTGTTGATGCCGGGCAGGAAGGAGCAGGTGGGAAAGATGGTCATGTGCGCACCGTTGACCGACTCGGTGCGCGGCTGGCCCAGGCGCGCGGTGACGCGGGGACGTGATTCCATCAGGTACCTGGCAACCGACGGTCCGACGATCGCGCCGAGCAACTGTCCCTGGTCGTCCGGCGTGTGGAAGCCGATGCCGTGGCCCGCGTTGGGCGAGCGCCACTGCATGCCCTCGGTCGGCCACTGCGCGGCCTCGGGCGGAATCCCGTCGGGCAGCACCGCCATGATCGCGGACATGTGCGAGAGCGGGGCGTGGTACATGTCGCTGCAGAACTGTTCGGCGGCGAACTTCCAGTTGCAGGGGATGACCCACTTGTGGACGCCGCCCCAGACCTCGGTGCCGGCTTCGGAACGGTCGAACATGACGTCGATGTAGAACTTGGCGTCGCCCAGGTATTCCTCGAGCGCCGGGGTTTTTTCGTCCCAGCATCCGAAGATCAGGCCCTTGTACTCGGCGATGCGAGGCACGCGAACCGCGCCCCACTCGGTCTTGTCGAGCTTGCTGCAGTAGCCGTTCTTCTCCATCGGCACGCTGACCAGCCTGCCCGCGGAGTCGTAGCTCCAGCCGTGGTACGAACAGGTGAAGAACTTCGCGTTGCCGTGATCCAGGCGCGACAGCCGCATGCCCCGATGACGGCACTGGTTGAGGAAGGCCACGACGCTGCCGTCCTTCTGGCGCGACACGATCACGGCGTCTTCGCCCATATAGGTCGTGAAGAAGTCGCCGGGCCTGGGGATCTGGCTGCGATGCGCCAGCAGCAGCCAGCTTCGGCCGAAGACCTGTTCGAGCTCGATGCGATAGAGCGATTCATCGCAATAGATGCGCGGATCGAGCGTGCCGTTCTCCACGTCGATCAGCGCGCGGATCGCGTCCGGTGTCCAAGCGCCCTGCGCGGAGCCTGCACCTGCGTCTGCCATGTCGCCTCTCCTTGCCTTTCAGGAACCGTCGTCGGGGTCGAATCTTCGGCGGGCCGGTCCGTCGTTGTCCGCCGGCTCGTATCCCAATGCCCGATTCCGGTGTAACGGAAAAACCCCTCATCCCGGCTTGGGCAGGCAGGGTGCAATATGCGAGTCGAGAGGGAACGTCTCAGCATCACCCTCGCCACCGGGATGAAGGGGGGGAAATCTTCCGGATGAGCGTCAGCTCTCCAGTTCGAACAGCACCTTGATCGCCTGCCCGTCGAGGCAGGCATCGAATCCCTGTTGCGCGTCCTGGATCGGCAGCACGTGGCTCACGAGCGGCGCGATGTCCACCCGCTGGTCGGCGAGCAGCGCGGTGGCGCTCTCCCAGGTCGTGAACAGCCGGCGACCGTGCAGGTTGCGAACCGTCAGCCCCTTGAACAGCCAGGCCTCGAAGTTCACGGCGGTGTCGGTTTCCGGCACGCCGAGCAGGCGCAGCTCGCCGCCGTTGGCGATCAGTTCCGCGGCGCCGGCGAGCGAGGCGGGCTGGCCCGAGTACTCGATCAGCACGTCGACGCCGTTGCCGCGCGTGAGGTCCTTGACCGCGGCCAGGGCACTCTCCTTCGAGACGTTGACCAGTCGATCCGCACCGAGCGTCTGGGCCATGCGCAAGCGCAGGGGATTCACGTCGGTGGCGATGATGCGCGTGGCGCCGAGCGCGCGCGCGGCGGCCACGTTCATCAAACCGATCGGGCCGCAGCCAGAGACCAGCACGGTCTGGCCGGAGACGCCGCTGCCTTCGAGGCTCGCGTGCACCGCGATGCCGAAGGGTTCCATCATCGCGGCGACATTCGTCGGAATCTCGTCGGGCACCGGCCACAGGATGGATTCCGGGAGCAAGGTGTGGGACGCGAAGCCGCCGTCGAAATCCACGCCGGGGTACTGCGTGTTTGGACAGACGTGCGACCAGCCCTTGTTGCAGGCGTAGCAGCGGCCGCAGGGGACGTGGCTCTCCACGCTGGCGCGCATGCCGGGCTTGACGCGCGTCACGCCGGCGCCGACGACTTCGACCTGCACGCACATCTCGTGTCCGAGCACGGTCGGAAGCTTCATGCGCCGCGCCGCGAACGGCCCCCACTTGTAGATGTGCAGGTCGGTGCCGCAGATGCCGGCCTTGAGGACGCGTGCACGGACCTGGCCTGGGCCGGGCGTTGAAGGAGGTTCGATGTCGTCGACGCTGAGGCCGCCGACCTGGGCGTGGATTTTTCTGAGGGCGAGCATGGGCTTCGGTCTGGGATCCTTACCGCAAAGGCGCAAAGGGAAAAGAAAGGACGCAGAGATAAGAAGAGCGAGAGATATCAAGAACGAGGTGCACCGCCGGCGGTCAGCTCACTGCATCGTGCCAATCGAACTTCTCTGCATCCTTTGCGGCAAACGCTTTTCATCGCTGTCAGACACTGTAGATATCCAGAACGGTCGGAATCAGATCGTTCAGCACGAGGATCCGCTTCTTGCGGATGCGCCAGCCCTCGCCGTGCGGCGCGAGCACGTACTCCGCGTGACCGAAGAAGCGGTTCTCCTGCATCTTGCGGAACAGGTCCACCGTCCAGCGCGTCTTCACGCCCACCGTGCCGTCGGCGTTGGGCAGCACGCGGATGTGGCTGACCATGTGGCAGGTGCGCGGCAGCGGCGTGGAGGCCGAGGAGCGCGCGGTGCGCAGCCGGAACACGCGGTCTTCCAGGCCGGCGCGGCCGTTGTAGTAGATCAGCGACATCTCGCCCTGCGGGTCGGTCGTCGCCTCGTGTTCCGAATCCCAGGCCGGGATCCAGTACTCGACTGCTTCCTCGTGCAGCGCCAGCCAGGTGCTCCAGTCGTGCTCGTCGACGGCCTGGGCTTCGCAGGCGAGGAAATCCGTCACCGCGCTGCGCAGCGCGACGAGGTCCACCGGTGCGCCGCCGTCCATCACGACAGCCCCTCGGCCGCGAGCGCCGGGGCCATCAGCTCGGCCCAGCGACGGTGCTGCGCGACGAACACGCCCTCGTCCTCGACGCGTTGTCCGGAGCTTGCGGGGTTCAAGCCGATGGCCGCTGCGTGGCGGTCCGCGCCCTCGACTTCGTGCGCCGCGCCACGGCTCATCTCGCTCCAGCGCACCACGCCGTGGTTGCTGCTGCCGCGATGGCATTCCTCGAACTCGGTGAGGTCGTCCGGCGTGGCCATGCCGCTGGCGTTGAAGAAGTCCTCGTACTGGCGGATGCGGTGGGCGCGCGCGGCGCGATCTTCGCCAACCGGCGCGAAGCAGAAGATCGTGACCTCGGTGAGATCAACCGACAGCGGCCGGAACACGCGCAGCTGGCTGCTCATCTGGTCCATCAGGAACACGTTCGGGTAGAGCAGCATGTTGCGCAGCTTTCCGACGGTCCACGCGGCGCGCTCGGGCCCCATCTGCTCGGCCAGTTCCTCGCGACGCGGCCACAGGGGCCGAGCCTCGGGATTGCTCCAGTCGGACCAGATCATCGTGTGGCCGTTGCCCAGGTCGAAGTAGCCGCCGGCCGCATTCGGAATGCCGCCCGCGTTCATCGCTTTGGTCTTGTCGCCGACCGACTTCGAGCGCGCCCGCTGCTTCATCGTGGACACGTAGTTCGCGTGCACCGCGCCCACGTGGTAACCGTCGACGCCGTTCTCGGCCTGCAGCTTCCAGTTGCCCTTGAACGTATAGGTCGAGCGGCCCTTGAGGATCTCCACGCCCTGCGGCGCCTGGTCCACGACCATGTCGATGAAGACCTTGGATTCGGCCAGGTAGTCCTTCAGTTCCGGCGCGTCGGCGTTGAGCGTGCCGAAGATGAAGCCGCGGTAATTCTCGATGCGCGCCTTGCGAAGCCCCAGCGCCTTCTTGTCGAAACCCTCGGGATAGCCGGCGCCTTCCTCGGCCATCGGTGCGGCGAGGTTGCCGTCGAGATCGAAAGCCCAGCCGTGGAAGGGGCAGATGAAATCGCGCGCACGGCCCTTGGACTGGCGGCACAGGGTCGCACCGCGATGCGTGCAGATGTTGACCAAGCCGTTGAGTTGGCCTTCCTCGTTGCGCACCAGGATCACCGGCACGCGGCCGATCCAGGTGCTGAAGAAATCCCGCGGCTGCGAGACCTGGCTTTCGTGCGCCAGGTACACCCAGACCTTTTCCCAGATGTGCGTGAACTCCTGCTCGAACAGTTTCGGGCAGGTGAAGATGCGGCGATCGACCGTGCGCGTGCCGCCTTCGCCGTCGCGGATCAGCGGACTGGCGGGAACGTGAAGATCGTTCACGACACGCTCACCCACTGCGGCCATCCCGCCTTCGCGTTCGCGGCCATCGCGATTCGGCGCTCCTCGTTCGACGCGAAACGTTCATCCCAGTCCTTCAGGCGCGGCTGGGCGACGAGGCGATGCCACAGCGGCGGCACCAGCCCGAGCAGAAAGCACAGGAACAGCGAGGGCATCTGCGGAGCCTTGGATTCCGGAGGCAGCTCGTAGAATCGGCGGTAGCTGTCGAAGTGGTGATGGATGTGGTTGGTGATCTCCACGCCTAGCGGACGCACGATCGGTCCCAGGTGATTCCAGGCGTGGTGGAGCATGATCGGCGCGCCTTCCACGCGCACCAGGCCGTAGTGCTGGAAGTAGTTGAAGGCTTCGACCAGCGCCTTGGACATCAGCATCGCCACGATGCAGACGGTCATCGCCATGCCGCCGGCCACCACGAGCGCGAGCGCGGGCACCACCGCCAGCAGCGCGAGCTGCTGCCACAGGCGGTTGCGCCAGTTCCACACGCTGCGGCCACTGCGGCGCAGGCCGTCGGCCTCGCACTCGAAGGCATCCACGTACGAACCGCGCGTGGCACGCCACACGAAGGTGTAGAGCAGCTCGCCGCGCCGAGGCGTATCGCAGTCGCGCGGTGTGTCCAGGTGGATGTGGTGCGTGCGCACGTGGCCCAGGTCGCGGTTCGGATCGGCGTAGAAGGTGCTGGCGAGCTGCGCCATGCGCCGCGGGAACCAGTGACGGCGGTGCATCAGCTCGTGTGCGACCGGTAGGTTGGGCACCGCGCCGAGCCAGCCCATCGTCAGCAGGCTGCCGGCGATCTGCCAGCCCGCGCCGTCACCCCAGAGCGGGTTGATGCCGCGCGCCACCGACGCCACGAAGGTCACGTACAGCGCCACGATCAGCAGCACGTGCGTGTACAGCGCCAGGTCCGCGAGAAACGGCGAGGCGATTCGTCGCGGCGCGATGTCGCGGGGCAGCACGATATCCAGGAGCAGCAGGACCGGGAAGGTCACGAAGCCCAGCCACACGGCCTGGCCGCCGATCAGGAATCCGATCACGCCGCAGAGCGTGGTTGTCGGGGCAAGCCAGTAACGCAAGGTGTCGAACATTGGGGGCCTCCTGCAGATCGCGTCGACGCGATCCGTGCTACGCGAGAAATTCCTTGATCAGGGCCAGCGTCTCGGACGGCTGCTCGAGCTGCGGGATGTGGCCGCAGTTGTCGATCACCGCGACCCTGGCGCCGGCGATGCGCTTGCTGAACTCTTCGGCGTAAACCACAGGGACGAGCCGGTCCTGCTTGCCCCAGATCACCAGCGTGGGCGCGGTGACGCGGTGCAGGCGACGCCCCAGGCCGTGGTCGGCGATCGGCCAGAAGAACTTGCCAGTACAGCCGAGCGCCCAGACGAACGCGGCGCCGCCCTTGATGTTTATTTCAGGATCAGGCGAGGGCGTGAACAGGCTGCGCGCGCCTTCGCAGCCGACGTCGTGGAAGAGCTGCGGCGGGATCTGCTCGGGCATGCTCGAGACCAGCTTCATCAGCGGGATCGGCGCGTCGTCGCGCCACAGGCCGATCGGATCGAGCACGATCAGTCTGCCGATCTTGTCCGGGAAGATCGCGGCGAGATCCGCGGCCATCATGCCGCCGTAGGACTGGCCCATCAGCACGGGCTTGTCGAGCTTCAGATCGCGCAACAGCTCTTCGTAGGCCAGCAGCAGCTCGATCCAGGTGTCGACCTGGTTGATCGTGGTGTGATCGGCGCTGGTGCCGGGGTGCTCGGGTGCGTAGACCGTGTAGGACTTGGACAGGCGATCCAGCACGCTGTCCCAGACCAGGCCACCGGCCGGGTGCAGGTACACCAGCGGCGGACCGCTGCCCTGGATGCGCAGCGTGAGTTCCAGCGTGCCGCCGAAGACGCGGTGCTTCTGTTCGCGGCCGGAGAATGCGGTGACGGGCATGTTCGTTCTCCTCAGGCGGCCGTGGTGTCGGGCTTCAACTTCTTCTTGCGCAGCCGCTCGGGCCACGCGAAGTTGTCCCAGCCCTCGTCGTCCCAGATCTTCTGGATGTGCGGCAGCACCTCCTTGGCGAACAGGCGGATGTTCTTCTCGGTGAGCTCGTGCGGCATCGAGCCGACCTGCGTCATCACGAGCAAATTACCAACGCGGAATTCCTTGACGAACTCGGTGATCTGCTGACGCACGGTCTCCGGGCTGCCGATGATCGCGACGCGCGAATCGACCAGTTCCGAGTAGTTGATGTTGCGCATGCGCACCGCCAGGCCGAGGTCGCCCGGGTCGCGCATCAGGCCTTCGACGCCAGGCCGCTCGATGTAGCCGGGCAGGCCCAGGCCGGTGGGCGGAATGCTGCCCAGGCTGGTGCGGAAATGCGTTTCCAGGTGCTGGCGGTAGTCCTTCTCGGCCTGCTCGTCGGTCTCGGCCACCAGCACCACCTGCAGGAACGCCAGGCGATGCGGGTTGATGTCCTTGCCCAGCTTCTGAGCGATCTCCCAGTAGCGATCGAAGATGCGCTTGCCGGTGAGCTTGGGTCCGAACCAGGACAGGTAGGTGTAGACGTCGTCGCGCTCGAGCACGCCCTGCATCGTCTTGGGATTGCCGACAGCGGGCACCCAGGACGGCGGCTTGGGCTGCTGCACCGGGCGCGGCCACAGGTTCACGCTCGGATACTTGCTGAAGCGGCCGTTCCAGGCGAAGGGTTCCTTCGCGCTCCAGGCCTTCTCCACCAGCGCGCGGCCCTCGTAGTAGCGATCGCGGGTTTCGATCGGCGGGATGCCGGCGTTCTGGTTGGCGTCGTACGACAGGCCGATCGGAAATCCGGCGATGAGCCGGCCGCCGCTGATCTGGTCGATCATCGCGTACTCCTCCGCGATGCGGAGCGGTTCGCGCGACTTGCCCAGCGAACGGCCGACCACGGCGATGGCCACGTCGAGCTTCTCCTGCTCGGTCATGTACGCGAGGATCGAGCCGATCAGGTTGGGATTCGGCACCACGTCGTAGCTCGACTGGCTGTGCTCGGTGACGGCCACGCCGTCGAAGCCCAGCCGCGCGCCCAGCATCAGCTCGCTGATGAAGGCGTTGAGGTCCTGGTTCATCAGGCCCGGCTTGACGATGTCGAAGTACGGCGTCGTCACCACGGAGTCGTGGTGCTTCTCGAAGTCTTTCGGCAGGTGCCGGTAGGGAGCCTGCTGGAACAGTGAAACCTTCATTGCCGGTTGTCCTCGTGGCCGCGGCGCGGGAAGACGCCGATGGCGGGTCGCGTCACTTCAGTGCCTGCTGCACCAGGTGGGTGTCGGTGTGCTGATCGAAATCGATGATCTTTCCGCCGCGCACGCGGAAGATGTGCGCGAACGGACAGGTGAAGGTCTTGCCCGTCTTCGCGAACGTGCCGGTATAGGTGCCCAGGCCGATGACGGTCTCGCCGTGCTCGATGACTTCCGAGGGCACCGTGGTGTAGCTGGACCACTCGCCGACGATGCGGTCGAACACGCCGGCCTTCACTGCCTCGGGGCCGTGGTAGGTGCCGGCATAGGGATAGCCGTCGGCTTCACGCCAGCGGATATCCGGATCGAGAACGCCGATGACGCCGGCGAGGTCCTTGAGGGCGAACGAGCGATACAGTGATTCGACGACGGCGGCTGCGGAACCCATGGTTCTCCTCCATGCGGGGCATGTCGCGTGGGCGACCTGTCCGTTCTCTGCCGCACTGCGGCATGAAAGAGATCGTCGGCAGCGCAGGCATCAGCGCCTCCTCCGTCGAACGTCCCTTGATGACCGGAAGGGTAGGCATCGGCGTCGGAAGCCGACACGCCGATCAGTGAATAAGGACTATTTGGGCGCCGAGATCCGGTCGCGCCGTGCCACGCCGCGTCGATGGGTTCACGACGCTGCCTTTCATCGTGGTGCGAATACGGAGTATCACCATGACGAAACGCCATGAGCATTTCGATCGTGGAGAATTCCTGACGAGAGAGGGACCATGACGCGCCATCGAGACGCGACAGGAACCCTCGGCAACTCGAGCGGAGGAAGAAGCATGCTGGAATCGTTTGCGACCCTGGCCGATTCGGATCTCCCTGTCTCCGTCGCGTCCGCGCAACGCAGGTCGTCCCCGCCGGAGTCGGGCCACCCGCTGGTCCACATCCGCAGGATCGTCGATCAAGTGTGCGCCGGGCATGGAGCCGCGCATCTTGTCGTGGAACCGGGAATTCCAGGCGTGCGCCTGATCCGCTCCGCGCTGCTGCAGTCGCTCTACGCGTTTTCATGCAACCACCAGCTGATGGAACAGCTGCGATACAACGCGCTGTATCGCTGGTTCGTCGGGTTCGACAGCGATGAGGCCGGCTGGGATGTGGCCCTCTACGTCCGCGCGCTCGACCGCTTGCGCCATTCGGAAGAGGGCGGCCTGTTGTTCCGGACCGCCCTGGTGCAGGCGCATGCCTTCGCGGCGCTGATGCCGGGCCGCTTTCGCGTCGATTCGGCCTTGCTGCAGGGCTGGACGTGCTCGCCGGACTGCGAAGCGGAACGTGCTGGAACTTCCGCGTCGGTCGTCGCGATGTCCGACGACATGAGCCTTGCCCGGCTGGAGCGGGCACGGTCCGTCATTCTCCGCCGCATCGCCGATCCCTCGCTGTGTCCGGACCTGGTCGCGCACGAACTCTGCATGTCACGTCGTGCGCTGTACCTGCTGTTCGAGAAGCATGGGATGACCCCGACCAAGGCGATCCGCGAGATCCGGCTGGACAGCTGCCGCAAGATGCTCGGGGATTCGCGGCACCTGCACCGCAAGATCACGGATATCGCGATGGACTTCGGTTTCGAGGACCCGGGCTCGTTCTCGCGCCAGTTCAAGGTTCGCTACGGGCTGTCTCCGCGCGATGCGCGGCTGGGCCGCACGCTGGTGCAGGACGGCGCCGAACGCGCGGCGCGCTACCGCGCATCGACGCACCGGATGTCGGTCGCTCCTTGAAGAACTGATGCGCCCGCCTCGAGGCGGGCGCATTGATGACCGCTCAGGCGCCGTGCGCGTGGAACGGGTCGGCGTGCAACCGGTCCTCGGCAATGCCCTGGCGGCGCAGGAGCTGCACGCTGGCGTCGACCGCGAACGGCGAACCGAACACATGTGCGTGCCAGGTGTTCAGGTGCTTCAGGTCGGCCTCCAGGGCCTCCGTCAGCAGGCCGCGGCGAAGGCCGCGCTCGGTCTTTCCGGCCGCCACGACGACGTGCGAGGCGCGGAGATTGGGAACGGCACGCGTGGCGGCCGAGAGTTCATCGAGTCCGTAGACCTCTTCTCGCGTCATGAATCCGGCGTAGACGTGCACGGGGTTGTTCATGCCGGCGGCGGCGATGCCGCGCAGCACGGACAGCAGCGGCGCGAGCCCGGTTCCGGCCGACACGCACAGGATCGGATCGGCATGTCGCTGGCGCAGCCACGAGGCGCCGTAGGGTCCGCGCATGCGCAGCGCGCTTCCCGGCTTGAGCGTTTCCGCGATCAGCTGCGAGGCGCGGCCGTGCGGATGCAGTCGTACGTGGAAGCGCAGCTCCTCGTCGCCGGGCAGTCCGGCCATCGAGTAGACGCGCGACAGCCCGCGTCCGAGTTCGATCTCCGCGAACTGCCCCGGTGAAAACACCAGTTTTGCCTCGTTGCTCAGGCGCAGCAGCCGGACGTTGTGGGACAGCGTTTCGACGCCCAGCACCGTGGTGCGCATGCGCCGGGCCGCGTGCATGACCGGTTCGTGGGCGTCGGGGATCTCGATGGTGCAGTCGTCGGCCGGCGAGCACTGGCAGGCCAGCACGTAGCGAACGCGGCAGCCGAACAGTTGTCGCGGGGGCCTGGCGGATTCGACGACGTTGCCGCGCAGCAGCTTGCAGCGGCACATGCCACAGCGACCGTCCTCGCAGCTGTACGACAGCTGCACTTCATTGGCGCGCAGCGCGTGCAGCAAGGTCTCGCCCGGCTTGAGCGAGATGACCCGACCGGCGGGATGGACGAGGACTTCCATCGGTGATCGTGGGCGTCAGCTTCCGGGGGTGCCCGGCTCGGAGAACAGGTCGAAGATCATGCGCCGCAGCCACTGGTTGGCTGGGTCGCGATGCAGCCGGGCGTGCCAGAACATGTCGATCGACACTTCCGGCAGCGTCACTGGGTGCGTCGCATACGTGATGTTGAACGGATCCTCGAGTATCTCGGCCATGCGAACCGGCACGGTCGCCACCAGGTTCGTCGCGCGCAGGATGTTGCCCACGGCATTGAAGTGAGGGACGGTGGCGCGCACCTTGCGCTCGACGCCCTTTCGCTCCATCAAGCGGTCCAGTTCGCCGTGCCCGGTGCCCGGCGAGATCACCACGACGTGTTCGCAGGCCAGCATGTCCGCGAGGCTTGGCGCGCGCTTGCCTTCGAGCGGATGTCCCTTGCGGAAAGCCAGCACGAAGCGCTGGCGAAACAGCCGCTGACGAAAGAAACTCCCTTGCAGCTGCGGCAGCAGGCCCATCGAGACATCGACGCGGCCGGTCTCCATATCCTCCTTGAGGCTCTGGTTGTTGCTGCGCGCGGTGGTGATGGTCACGCCGGGCGCCTGTTCGCACAAGCGTGTCAGCAGCGGCGGCAGGAAGTACATCTCGCCCAGGTCGATCATGCCGAGCACGAAGTTGCGCTGCGCGGTGGCGGGATCGAACGCGACCTGCTGGTTCATCGCGGCGCGGATCGTATCGATCGCGTACGCGATCGGCTCGGCGATCTGCTCGGCCAGCGTGGTCGGCTGCATGCCTTGCGCGGTGCGCAGGAACAACTCGTCTCCGAGCAGACCCCGCAGGCGCTTCAGCGCGTTGCTCACGGCCGGCTGCGAGACCCCCAGCGATTCCGCGACGCTGGAAACGCGTCGCTCGATCATCAGCTGGTTGAATACCCGCAGCAGGTTGAGGTCGAGATCGTTGAGATTCATGGCGTGTCTTGTCGCGAAGTCTCGCCCGTGTCCGAGGCCAATTGCATTCAGCCCAATGATGGGTTGCATCATCCCCCTTCTATTGAACGAATGCGCGTGCTTGCCGATGCTGTCGCAACCCGAAGCGTGTGCGCGTCAGGAGTGGAGCGGATGGGAAAGCGGGTCAGGTTGTGCGGCAAGGCAGAGGTCGCGCCCGGCGAAATGCTGCGGCTCGATATCGAAGGCCAGCCGCCGCTCGCTGCATTCAACGTCGAAGGCGACTTTTTCTGCACCAGCAACCTGTGCACGCACAATCGCGCCTTCCTGACGGACGGCTTCTTCGATGGCGACGTCGTCGAATGCCCGCTGCACGGAGGCTGCTTCAACGTCAAGACCGGCGCGGCTTTGCAGTTTCCGTGCGAAAAGCCGCTCAGGTGTTTTCCGGTGACCGTTGTCGGCGAGGAGTTGTTTGCTGATGTCGAATGACCTGCGGGGGCCGATGATGGCGCATCTGATCCGCATCAATGAGGGAGACCCGGCGTTCCACTGCGAGCCGGACGACACCTTGCTGCGCGCTGCGCTCAGGGCGGGCGTGAGCCTGCCCTACGAGTGCAGTTCGGGTGGATGTGGCGCCTGCCGCGTGCAGGTGCTCGAGGGCGCGGTCCACGACCTTTGGCCGCAGGCACCCGGCCTGCCCGCACGTCAGCGCGACAAGGGGTTTCGCCTGGCCTGCCAGTCGCGCCCGCTTTCGGATTGCCGGCTGCGCGTGCGGTCCAAGCTGCGACCCTCGGAAACGCCATTGCCGCTGCCGATGCGCCGCCAGGCCCGCCTGGCCCGTCGTCTCGACCTGACGGCGGACATGGCGGAATTCTCGTTCCAGGCCCGGGGTCCGGCCGATTTCGCTCCGGGGCAGTTCGCCCTGCTCAGCCTGCCCGGCGTAGTCGGCGATCGTGCGTACTCGATGTCCAACCTGCCCAACGAGGACGGCGAGTGGCGCTTCGTGGTCAAGCGCATGCGTGACGGCAGCGGCAGTGCCTCCCTGTTCGACCGGGTCCGGCCCGGTGACGAGGTGACGCTGGACGGACCTTACGGCCTGGCCTATCTGCGCACCGACAGCCCGCGCGACATCATCGGCATCGCCGGCGGGTCCGGGCTGTCGCCGTTGCTGTCGATCCTGGCTGCGGCCGCGCGCTGCACGCGTCACCCGCGTCGGCTGAAGTTGTTCTACGGCGGTCGCCGTCCGGCAGACCTGTGCGTGCCGGCGCTCATCGAACGCGATCCGGCGATGCGCGGACGCGTGGATTGCATCACCGCGATTTCCGATTCGACGTACACCGATGTCTGGGAAGGCGAGCGCGGCTTCATCCACGACGTGGTGCGCCGCCGGCTCGATGCGCAGGGCGATCCGTCCGCGCACGACTACTACTTCTGCGGGCCGCCGGCGATGACCGACGCGGTGCAGCTCATGCTGCTGGAGATGCAGGTGCCGACGAACCAGACGTTCTACGACCGGTTCGTTTGAGCGTTCACGCGTTGGCACCGGCTTCCCGGACTTCGTCCGGGCTACGGTGACCGCGATCGCTCAGAGTTCGTCGCCACCCCGCACATTCACGATGCCACGCACGCCGAAGCCGCCGTCGGTGTTGATGATGACGCCGGTCATCGGGCCCGCGTTCGCGGCTGAAGCCAGCAAGACGTAGGGCCCGCAGTAATCGTCGGGCCGGGGCGAAACCCGCATCGGCGTGATGTCGCGCAGCATCTGGTCGAGACCCTCGACGCCGGCAAGCGATTGTTCGCCGGTGCCGTTGGCGCGCAGTCCGCTCAGGTTGGTCTTCATGCCGCCGGGCGCCACGCCGTTGACCCGCACTTTCGGCGCCAGCTCGTGTGCGAGCTGTTTCACCAGTCCGACCAGCGCGTGCTTCGATCCGGTGTACACCGGCCCGCCACCGCCCGGGTAGAAGCCGGCGTTGGAGATCGTGAAGATGATGCTGCCCCTGCTCTTCACCAGTTCGTCGAGCGCCGCGCGCGCGCCGAGCAGGCCGCCCTTCACGTTGACGGCGAACAGCTCGTCGAACGCGGCGCCGAGCTTGTCGCCCTCGTACTGCGCCAGTGGCTGGAAGAAATCGAAGATGCCGGCGTTGGCGACGAAGGTGTCGAGCCGGCCGAAGCGCGCGACGGTTTTCTCGACCGCGCGCACGTTGTCCGCGTACACGGTCACGTCGCCGACGATGGCTTCGACCTCGTCGCCGAAGTCGGCTCGCAGGGCCTGGGCACGCTCGGCGCTGGATTCCAGCACGCCGACCTTCGCGCCTTCCTTCAGGAAGCGTTCGACCAGCGCACGGCCGAGGCCGGAGCCACCGCCGGTGATCAGGGCCACCGAATCGTCGAGCCAGGGCATGTGCGACTCCGTGTTCAGAGGAAGATGACCATGTTACGGCCAGCGATCGAGCGCTCGTCGAAGTCGATGCGGCGCTGCACGATGCGCAGCGTGCCGGCCGGGCAGCGTCGCACCCGATCTTCGCGGCAGCAGATGAACTGGTCGACCTCGTAGGCGCGGCGGCTGCGCTGTGCGAGCACGTTCGATCGTACGGCGAACTCGTCCTTCGCGGCGGTGCGGAACACCTCGATGTTGGTGACCAGACGCCGGTAACGCTCGGGCGGATCGGTGCGCCATTGCATGCCGGTGTAGAACTGGTCGACGCGCGCCTTCAGAAAGACGTAGTCGTCGTTGAACAGGAACATTTCCGGCGGCGCCACGTAGCGGCGCTCCTTGCGGTAGCGCAGTTGGCGACTCGTCACGACATAGCGGATGGCCGGATCGAGGACCTGCTCGAGCCATTCCGAGAACTGCTCGGTGTCGAGCAGGCGTGCCTCGCGCATGAGCAAGCGCTCGACTTCGCGGCACGCCGCGTCGTCGAGGCAGATCTCGAGCTTGCCGAAGTCGAAGGCCGCCGGGATGTCGCGCGACGAGGCGGAGGGAGGCGCCGAAGCGGCGATGTCATTGCCCATGATTCGATCCTCCTTCAGACCGCAGCGGCTTGCGTGGCCGGTACGGCGCCGGCCTCGGTCAGCTCGCGTTTCCAGGTGCCGTCGCCTTTCTTCATCTCGGCCCAGGATTTCGCGTTCATCGTCTCCTGGTAGAAGCGGAAGTAGCCGCGGTACGAGGTCTCGCCGATGGCCGACTCGCCGACGATGCCCGGCAACTCCGCGTCTTCGCGATCGCCGCCGATTCCCATCTGCGCATTCATGAAGCCCTTGCGCGTCATGTAGCCGCGCGACAGCTGCGATTCGGATTCCATGTTGTCGTTGTCGTCCGCTTCCCAGTAGCCGGCGACGCCGAAGGTGCGATGCATCGAATCGGCGATGCGCTGCTTGAGATCCTCGGGCATGTCCTTCTCGACGATGGCCCAGGTGAAGCACTCGGTGCGGTTGGGCCCGTGCGGCTGCCAGACCTTGAACAGGTTGGAGCCCCAGAGATAGGTGTTGTTGGGGAACATCGAGCCGTTGATGTGCGAACCGTAGTAGCGCGCGCGAAGGGCGCCGTAGGCCTTTTCGATCGCAGGCCGCTTCTTCGCCTGCCAGGCCAGGATCTCGCGGGCCAGAGGCATGTCGTGCGACCCGGGATTGGTGTCGTAGAGAATGCCCAGGCCATGACCGTAGCGGGTCGCCACCTGCAGCCCGGCGCCTTCCGGCGGCAGCCCGGCGTTGCCGGACATCGGCGACAGGACGCAGCCGCCCGCCTTGAGTGCGGCCGCGTGCGTCCAGCCCACGTGATAGGCATCGCCGACGAAGTTCTCGCTCGGGGCCTTCCAGTTGCAGTGGATCATCGAACGGCTCGGCGGTCCGATCAGCTCGACGCCGCCGTTGGCCTCCATCCAGATGTCGAGGTACCAGCGGGCCTCGCCCAGATAGTCCACGAGGCTCGGCGAGGCGGCGTCGAAACAGCCGTAGACGAAGCCGTGGTAGCTCGACACCTTCGCCACTTCGCGCAGGCCATGCGTCGACTTGTCGAGGCGGCCCTTGTACAGCTCTTTCTCGAACGGAACGGACATCAGCGCGCCGTCGGCGCCATACGACCAGCCGTGGTAGTTGCAGACGAAGCTGCGGGCATTGCCGGCTTCGACCGGGCAGACGCGGGCGCCGCGATGTCGGCATGCATTGAGGAACGCCTTGATGCTGCGGTCCTGCTGCCGCACGACGATGACCTCGTCCTGTCCCATGCGTGCAGTGACGAAGTCGCCGGCGTTCGGGATGGCGTTCTCGTGCGTCAGGAACAGCCAGCAGCGCGAGAAGATCCGCTCCATCTCCAGCTCGAAGACGTCTTGGTCGTGGTAGATGCGCGCGCTCTGCAGGCCGCGTTGCACGTCGATCAGGGAATTCATGTCTTGCCTCCGTTATGGGTTGCCGCCAGGTGCTCTGCGAGGAACCCCAGCCGGTCATTGCCCCACCACATCTGGTCGCCGAGCATCATCGTCGGCGCACCGAACACGCCGCGCTCGTGCGCGACGCGGTTTTCTTCCAGGTAACGCTCGCGCGATGCGGGTGTTTCGACGAATCGCCGGAACTCGTCCGGATTCCAGTCCATCGCGCGCGCGACATCCGAGATCAGCGCCGTGTCGCCCATGTCGCCACCGCGGCCCCATGCGGCGGACCAGGCGGTGTTCACGTAGGCCTCGCACTGTCCACGGTCGGCGGCGTAGTACAGGCCGATGTTCAGGCGCTCGGATTTCAGCGATTTCGGAAACTGCAGCGGCACGCCGTAGCGCGCGGCCCATCGCTGCATGTCCGTCATCAGGTATCGCAGCTTCACCGGCATCGAGACGTTCGGCGGCGCGGTGTTGCCGGCAGCGAGCTTGGCCGCGGGCAGGTCGATCGGGTGGTACGCGATCTCGCAGCCGTGGCGTTGCGCGAGCGCCGGCAGCTGCGTGTGCGCCAGATACGCGAACGGGCTCATGAAATCGAAGTAGAAGTCGAGCGTACGCATCGGCGTCACGCGCCCGTCAGTTCACGGTGCAGCGCGGCCCATCGGCGACCGGATTCGCGTGCGCCTTCGAGGTAGGGTTCGGGCACGAGCGTGTACGGCGGACGGCAGGCCCCGGCCTTCATCCAGCCGGCAGCATCCATGCGGGCCTTCTCGAGCCCGATGTTGTAGGTCGAAAAATCCTTGAACGATCCGTTCGGGAACAGCGTCTGGTAGGTCCTGCCGATGCCGTCGGTAAGACGCTTGGCGCCCGACCAGTCGCCGCTGCTACGGGCTGCGGCGACCTGGTCGCGCAAACGGATGGCGGGCTGCGGTCCGCACACGGCGCCGCTGGTCCAGAAGGCGGTGCAGAAATCCGGATCGATGCGCGCCGCCGCGTAGTAGTCGACGTCGATCGGCAGAAAGCGGATCTTCTTGCGGCTCAGCGCGAGGTCCGGCACGAGCGCGCCGATGCCCAGGTACTTGGCGCTCACGACCTGCGGAATTTCGGCGACCTGGGCCCAGAACGGGCGCGGGAATTCGAACTTGAACGCTTCCGGATTGGCGTACACGCAGATCGCGGTGTCGGGACAGGCCTCGGCGATGTCCTTGTAGAACTGCACGGCGGTCGGGACGTCGGGCGCACACCACATCGGCGGTCCGAGCATGACCCCATCCACGCCCAGCGCACGCGCAGCCCGCGTCTGTCGCACGGATTCGCGCGTCGACAGCGAACTGGTGCCGCCGAACACGGGGACGCGGCCCCGCGCGGTCTCGACGATCGTCCCCATGAAGGCGACCTTCTCGTCCCAGGTCAGCGTGGCGCACTCACCGAGCGAACCCAGCGACAGGATGCCGTCGACCCCGGCGGCGATCAGGCCTTCGACCGCACGCGCCGTCTCGACCAGATCGACCGTGTCCTGGTTGCGGTAGTCCGAGGCACCGGGCAGGGAAGGCGTGGGCAGGATGGCCCAGCAACCCTGGATGTCCTGCGTTGTAAGTAAGCCTTTGCGCACGCGTTGCTCCGTTGACCCGGACGAGAATCCGCGATCCGTCGATCTTCGGAAACCGCAGGCATCGAATAGCAGCCATCATCTGGGTGAATCTACGAGCCTGTCGCGGAAGCGAATGCGAGTAATCGTCGTAGGAGCGCGAGAGTCGGCGTATCGGCCGTTTGCCGCGGATTGCACGGAAGAACGCGGATTGGTTGCGCTCGCGACGACGTGCCGGACCGGGTCACATTCTTCTGCACGGGTCTTCGGGGCGGCACAGTCGGGGCAGAGCCCCTCCTACAGGGTCGAAAGACTTGTAGGAGGGGCTCTGCCCCGACAGAACCCCATGCAGAGGGCCCTTGGAGACGAACCACGATCTGCATCTTCTGCGACGCGTCGCTTCATCCACGTTCTTCCGTGAAACCCGCCGCAAAGGAGCGCTCGACGAGCGCCCACAAAAAAGCCGGCGCGAGGCCGGCTTCTTCGTCACGCGTCAGGATCAGATGCGCTCTTCGATTCCGAAGCTCGCGAAGCCCTTCTTCTTGAAGTTCTCGCGGAACGCATCGCGCAGCGTGGTCGCGGTGGCGTCGTACTCGTCCTTGTTCGCCCAGGTGTTGCGCGGGTTGAGGATTGCGCTCTCCACGCCGGGGCAGGACTTCGGGATCGTCAGATTCAGGATCGGCAGCTTCTCGGTCTCGACGCTGTCGAGCTTGCCGTCGAGCGCCGCGTTCAGCAGCGCGCGGGTGACCTTGATCGACATGCGCTTGCCCACGCCGTACTTGCCGCCGCTCCAGCCCGTGTTGAGCAGGATGCAGCGCGCCTTGTGCTTCTTCATCTTCTCGGAAAGCAGCTTGGCGTAGAC
>Ga0187844_10001031_pt1 | contig 21707 bp, 15 predicted proteins | sample SpaLakP09_SKY_50_FD_134517 | JGI IMG/M metagenome (GOLD analysis project Ga0187844, IMG submission 134517) | Oligotrophic lake water microbial communities from Sparkling Lake, Wisconsin, USA - SP09_SKY_50 | ecosystem: Environmental > Aquatic > Freshwater > Lake | place: USA: Sparkling Lake...
CAGCGACAGGCCACCGCCGAAGTCATACGCGCCACCCACGCTGTAGTCCATGTAGTTGGGCACGCCCAGGTCCTTGATGTCGCTGGCAAAACGCGTGAAGCCCACCGAGGCCTTCACCGTCACGCTGGGCGCCACTTCCTGCGCAAAGCCGAAGTTCAGGTAACCCGTGTTGCGGCCCTTCAGGCCCGAGCCGGACTTGGCACCGGCAAAGCCGAAGTAGTCCTTGGAGATGGTGTGCGAGTACTTGGCGGTGAAGGGGCCCATGGTGGCCGCGCCATACAGCTCGGTGGTGTTGCCGTTGCTGTTGCCGGGGTAGATGTAGGTCAGGGCGCCCACATCGAAGTCAGCGCCAGCGGCCTTGAACTTGTAGCCGCCATACAGATCGGATTCGAGCGAGTTGTTGGTCAGCCAGTCCACGCTGGAGTTCCAGTTGCCCACGTACCAGCCGGACTCGCCAAAGGCGTAATCGAAGCCGCCTTGCAGCGCGGGCTTGACGGCCTTGGCCTTGGTGGCGTCCTGGTCCTGGCCACGGAACTTGTAGTTGGTGGTCAGGCTGACGTTGCCGGTGAGCTGGGCACTGGCCAGCATGGGAAGGGTTGCAACAAGGGCAACGCCCAGGGTCTTGATGATGGCGCGGGTCATGTTTCCTCCGGTTGGACAAAGTAGGGACAAGCGCTTTAAGCACGGACCGTGCCATTGCCTCCACAGGCCCTGTGCGTGCAGCCCGGGCGCGGTTGCGTTGGGTTACAACAATCCCCAGTACAGTGGTGGGGATCGCGCCGGGCGCCACGCACTCATCTGGTGCAAAAAATCATAAGCCCGCGCCCAAACACCTGCAAACGCACCCATCTGGGGAGAAACCGCTTCATGAGTCTTGCTTTGGTGCAAAGCCGCGCCCTTCTGGGGATGTTGGCGCCTTCTGTCACCGTGGAAGTGCATCTGGCCAACGGCCTGCCCAGCTTCACGCTGGTGGGGCTGGCCGAGGTGGAGGTGAAGGAGGCCCGCGAGCGCGTGCGCTCGGCGCTGCAGAACGCGGGGCTGGAGTTCCCCCACAACAAGCGCATCACCGTCAATTTGGCCCCGGCCGATCTGCCCAAGGACTCGGGCCGGTTTGACCTGCCGATTGCCCTGGGCATCCTCGCCGCCAGCGGCCAGGTGGATGCCAGCCGCCTGGCGGGCTACGAGTTTGCGGGCGAGCTGTCGCTGTCGGGCGAACTGCGCCCGGTGCGCGGCGCGCTGGCCACCAGCCTGGCGCTGCAGACCCAGCAGATCGACACCCAGCTGGTGCTGCCGCCCGGCAGCGCCGAAGAGGCCGCCCTGGTGCCCGCCGCCCAGGTGGTGCGCGCGCGCCACCTGCTGGACGTGGTGCGCGCTTTTCTGCCCCCGGGCAGCGTGGCAGCCAGCGATGCCGACGTGGCCAACGACGGCTGGACCCGCCTGGCGGCCACCCCCATGGCCACCCGCACCACCGGCCCCGACATGGCCGACGTGAAAGGCCAGGCCGGTGCCAAGCGCGCGCTGGAGATTGCCGCTGCGGGCGGCCACAGCGTATTGATGGCCGGGCCACCGGGCTCGGGCAAATCGATGCTGGCCCAGCGTTTTGCGGGGCTGCTGCCTGCGATGACGGTGGAAGAAGCACTGGAGAGCGCGGCCATCGCCAGCCTGGCCGGGCGCTTTCGCCCCGAGGCCTGGGGCCAGCGGCCGACCGGCCAGCCGCACCACACGGCCAGCGCGGTGGCGCTGGTGGGCGGCGGCTCGCCCCCGCGCCCGGGTGAAATTTCGCTGGCCCATCAAGGCGTTCTCTTTTTGGACGAACTGCCTGAATTTCCCAGGGCCGCGCTGGAGGCCCTGCGCGAGCCGCTGGAGACCGGCCACATCACCATCGCCCGCGCCGCGCAGCGTGCAGAGTTTCCGGCGCGTTTTCAGATGATTGCGGCCATGAACCCCTGCCCCTGCGGGTTTCTGGGTTCCACGCAGCGCGCCTGCCGCTGCACGCCCGACCAGGTGAACCGCTACCAGGCCAAGCTCAGCGGCCCGCTGCTGGACCGCATCGACCTGCATGTGGAGGTGCCCGCCCTGCCCGCCGAGCAGCTGGTGCAGGCCCCGGCGGGGGAATCCACCACCGCCATCCGCACGCGCGTGGAGCAGGCCCGCCAGCGCGCACTCGCCCGCCAGGGCAAGTCCAACCAGGCACTGCAGGGCCAGGAGATCGACGCCCACCTGCAGCTGCAGGACGCGGCCGCGAAGTTTCTGAACACTGCGGCCGCCCGCCTGGGCTGGTCGGCGCGCAGCACCCACCGCGCGCTCAAGGTGGCCCGCACCATTGCCGACCTGGCGGGCGCTGCCGACACCGAGGTGGGCCATGTGGCCGAGGCCGTGCAGTACCGCCGCGTGCTGCGCCACCCCGCCTGACGCGCACGGCAGGGGCCTGCCGCTGCGGGTTTTCACTCTTTATTAACTATCATTTTTATAGCTAAATAGGCAATACAGACAGGCGCAGACGGCTGATTTGAATCAAATTTCCTGCTGTCTTGCACCCATCCCCACCCTGCGCCGCCACAATCGCCCCATGCCCAGCCCCCGCACTTCCAAAAAGACCGCCGCCGCCACGCTCGACACCCCGGCCACGCCCGCACCTGAATCGGTGGACACCGGCTTTCTGCGCACCCTGGTGGGCTACAACGCGCGCCGCGCATCGCTGGCCGTGATCGAAGTGTTCATGGAGCGCATGGCGGTGTACCGGCTCAAGGTGGTGGATTTTTCGGTGCTGTCGCTGGTGGCGCACAACCCGGGCGTGACCTCGCGCCAGCTGTGCGTGACGCTGGGCGTGTTGCCGCCCAACCTGGTGGGCCTGATTGCGGCGCTGGAGCGGCGCGGCCTGATCGAGCGCCGCCCCCACCCCAGCGACGGCCGCGCCATGGGCCTGCACCTGACACCCGCCGGTGTGGAGCTGACCGCCCAGGCCGAGCAGACCGCCGCACAGCTGGAGGTGGACGCCACCGCCGGCCTCACGGCCACCGAGCGCAAGACGCTGATCCGCCTGCTGCAAAAGGTCTACGCCCGCGACGGGGCCTGACGAAGAAAAGGGGCGCTGCAGCCAGCGCCCCTTGGTTCTTGGGTTCTTGGGTTCTTGGGTTCTTGGGTTCTTGGGTTCTTGGTTTTTTGTGCCCGGCTTCGGGCAGCTTCTGTGCTCCGTTTACTGGCCTGCGGACATCTGTGCCACCGCCTCAGACTTCGCGGCCATGGCCGCCGCCAACCCACCCCATTTTTCGTGGAACAGGCCCGCGTCCATGGTCTTCACATTGCGCATGATCGGCTTGAAGCCCATGTGCGCCAGCACGTCGCGCTCCAGATCGATGCCAGGGGCGATCTCGGTCAGCTCCAGCCCTTCAGTGGTCAGGTGGAACACGGCGCGTTCGGTGACGAACAGCACGTTCTGCTCGCGCTGCGCGGCATCCAGCCCGTTGAAGGTGATCTGCTCGACCTTCTCGATGAACTTGCGCGAGCGGCCTTCCTTCACGATGGTGAGCTGGCCGTCGGCCACCTTCACCTCCAGCCCGCCTGCAGTGAAGGTGCCGCAGAACACCAGGTTCTTGGTGGACCGCGTGATGTTCACAAAACCGCCACAGCCCACAGGCCGGCCATTGAACTTGCTCACGTTCACGTTGCCGTGGTTGTCGGCCTGCGCGAGGCCCAGGAAGCTCGCATCCAGGCCACCGCCGTCGTAGAAGTCGAACTGCAGTGACTGCTCGATGATCGCGTCGGCGTTGTAGGCCGTGCCAAAGTCGCCCAGCTGCGCCGGGATGCCGCCGGTGATGCCGCTTTCCACGCTCAGCGTGAACTGGTCGGCCACGCCCTCTTCCGCCGCCACCGACGGCACGCCCGCCGGGATGCCAATGCCCAGGTTGGTGATGGCGCCGGGCTTCAGCTCCAGCGCGGTGCGGCGCGCGATGACCTTGCGCTCGTCCAGCGCCATGGGCGCGAGCGAGTTCACCGGCACGCGCACATCGCCGCACAGGGCGGCGTTGAACTGCGTGGTGATGGTCTGCATGTGGTTCTCGGGCTGGCTGACCACCACGTAGTCCACCGACACACCGGGCACCTTGACCGACTTGGGGTGCAGGCTGCCCGCTTTGACGATGCGCTCCACCTGCGCGATCACGATGCCGCCGCAGGCCTTGGCCGCGTGGGCGATGTTGATCTGCTCCAGCAGCACGCCTTCCTTGTCCAGCGTGATGTTGCCGTTCTCGTCGGCCAGCGTGCCCCGGATGATGGCGACATCGACCTTGGGCGCGGGGTAGAACAGCCATTCCTCGCCGTTGAATTCGACGAGCTTGACCAGGTCTTCGGTGGACTTGCTGTTGAGCTTGCCGCCCTCGATGCGCGGGTCCACAAACGTGCCCAGGCCCACCTTGGTCAGCAGCCCGGGGCTACGGCTCGCGATGTGGCGCGTGAGGTGCGACAGGCTGCCCTGCGGGAAGTTGTAGGCCTCGACCTCGCCGTCAAACACCATCTTCATCATCTCGGCGCCGGTCTGGCCGAAGTGGCCCGCCACGGTGCGCTTGATCATGCCGGGGTGGGCAAAGTGCACCATGCCCGCGTCCTTGCTGTTGCCGATGGCACCGCAGGCCCAGGTGGTCACGTTCTTTGGACTGCCGTGGTCGAGGAAGTTTTTCTCGATGCCCTTGAGCACTTCCTCCGGCAGGCTGGAGACGGCCAGGCCGCCCAGGAAGATGGTGGCGTCGTCGGGGATCAGGGCCCCGGCCTGGGCTGCGGTGATGATTTTCATGGTGTGCTTTACAAAAAATGAGTCGGGTTTAAGCGTCTGGGTTCTCGATCAGCAAAGCAATGCCCTGCCCGCCGCCCACGCAGGCGCTGGAGATGCCATAGCGCAGCCCACGGCGGCGCAGCTCGCGCGCCAGCGTCACCGTCAGGCGCACGCCGGTGGCGGCCAGCGGGTGGCCCAGCGCAATCGCACCGCCGTTCACGTTGAGCTTGTTCAGATCGAGCCCCAGCTCGCGGCCCACGGCCAGGGTCTGTGCGCCCTGGGCTTCGTTGATCTCGAACAGGCCGATGTCATCCAGCGTGAGGCCGGTGCGCGCCAGCAGTGCGCGGATGGCCGGTGCCGGGCCGATGCCCATGTACTCCGGCGCCACGCCCACGGCCGCCACACCGCGCAGGCGCGCCAGAGGCTTCAGGCCGCGCTGCTGCACATAGGCATCGCTGGCCACCACGGCGCCCACCGCGCCATCGACCAGGGCCGAGCTGTTGCCCGCGGTCTGCACGCCGCCGGGGTAGACGGTGCGCAGGCCCGCCAGGGCTTCCACCGGCGAGGGGCGTGGGTGGGTGTCGCGGTCCAGCTGCGCCACCTTGCGCGGCAGCGTGATGCCGCGTGTGGCGTAGCCTTCCAGTTCAAACTTCTCACTGGTCACGGGCACGATCTCACCGGCCAGAAAGCCGTCTTCCTGCGCCTTGAGCGCGCGGGCAAAGGACTGCGAGGCGTAGGCGTCCACATCCTCGCGGGTGATGCCGTATTTCTTGGCCAGGTTCTCGGCCGTCTCGATCATGGTCACCGGGCCTGCGGTGTCGATCAGCGCTTCCATCAGGAAGTCCTTGAACTCCACGGGCGCGCCCAGCTTGAAACCCGTGCGGTGCGTGTAGGCCGCAATCGGGTTGCGCGTCATGGACTCGGTGCCCACCACCAGTGCCACGTCGGTGTAGCCCAGCGCGATCTGGTCGGCGGCCTGGCGGAACAGCTCAAAGCCGGTGCCGCAGATGCGCTGCACCAGGATGGCGGGCACGTCCAAGGGAACGCCCGCGTACAGGCCAATGTGGCGCGGCAGCACAAAGGCGTCGAAGTCTGCCTGCGCCATGGAGCCGGTGATGACCGAGCCCACATCGGTGGCGGGCACGCCGCTGCGCGCCAGCACCGCGCGCGCCACCTTGATACCCATGTCGGTGGGCGATACATGGCCCAGCGGGCCGCAGTAATCGACCATGGGCGTGCGCACGCCGTCCACCAGCCAGGCGTTCAGGGGAGCAGAGAAAGAGCTTTGTGCAGTGGTCATGGTCAGGCCTTGGAGGTGGTTTTGCTGTCGGTCACGCGCAGCACGGTGGCATAGCCGGTGTCGCCCGCCGCGCAGCCGGTGAACAGGCCCACGCCGCCGCCGCGCAGCACCAGCTCTTCAATGAGTTCGATGATGGCGCGCATGCCCGTGGGCGCCTGCGGGTGGCCCCAGATGATGGAGCTGCCGTAGTTGTTCATGCGCTCCCAGGCAAAGCCGGTGTCGCGCGCCAGGGCGATGTCGTTCACCGCAAAGGGGTTGTGCGTCTTGATGGCCACCACGTCGCTGATGGACAGACCCGCGTTCTTGAGCGCATTGAACGCGGCGGGCGACGGTGCCATGGGCATGTAACCCGCCTCCACGCGTGACATGCCAAAGCCCAGGATCTCGATCTCGATGCCCGGGTCGGTGGCCACGGCGCGTGCCCGCTCGCGGGTGGTGACGATGGCGCCCGCGTTGCCGTCGGCGGGATGCGTCTGGCCGCCAAAGGTCACGGTGCCGCCTTCCTTCACCGGCTTGAGCTTGGCCAGGCCCTCGGCCGTGGTCGGGAAGATGCCTTCATCGGTGCTCAGCGTGCCCGTCTGCTTGCGGAATTTCGAGTCGGTGACGGGCACGTCGGCCATGTAGCGCTTCTGGAAGGCGCGATCGTCGGCCAGCGCCGCCTGGTACTGCGTGTAGCGGTGCAGCTTGAGCGTGTGTTGCTCTTCAGTGCTGATACCGTAGCGCGCGGCCACGTTCTCGCCGGTCTGCAGCATGGGGTTCTTGGCGTACGGGTCGTGGCCATGTTGTCGGGCACCCAGTGTTCGGTGATGCCGTAGCCGCCGGTGCCGCTCGAATCCGGGTAGTACACCACCGGGCCGTTGGACTGGCGGTCGGCCATCACCAAGAGCGCGCTGGTGGCCGTGCCGCAGGCCACCTCTTGTGCGGCCATCTGCAGCGCGCGCACACTGGTGGCGCAGGCCTGCTGCACCGTGGGGCCCGCCACGCGGTCGATGCCCATGAGGCCCGTGACCCAGGGCAGGCCGTAGAAGCTGCCCTTTTGCGGGTTGGTGATGCCGAGGATGGCCAGGTCCACCGCCGACAGGTCGTAGCCCCGCGCAGCGAGCGCCTGCTTGCCCACGGCGGCCGCCAGCGGCAGCGCGTTGAGGTTGGCCAGCGTGCCCTGCCACTTGGCAAACGGGGACGACCAGTAGATACCGTAGGGGATGAAGGCGTTCATGGCAGATCCTTGGCAGCGGTTGAGCGGCGATTTTAGTTATTTATCATAACCAAATGACAATCCCGAAAAGCTAGGGAAACCACCTAGCAAAGACCGGCGTCATGGCCTTGTTTTAGTTATTTTTGATAACCATAATTTCTCCAACTCACTCACACCACCATGACCAAGACCTCCGACATCTCCCTTGAAATCCGTGGCGACCGCGAGGAAGTCGCGGTCATCCGCCTCACCCGCCCCGCCAAGCGCAATGCGCTGAACGACGGTCTCATCCTGGCGCTGCGCGACGTGATGGACAACCTGCCCGCCACCGTAGGCGCCGCCGTGATCGACGGCGAGGGCGAGCACTTCTGCTCGGGCCTGGACCTCTCGGAGCTGAAGGAGCGCGACGCGGGCCAGGGCCTGCACCACTCGCGCATGTGGCATGCAGCGCTGGACCGCGTGCAATTCGGCCCCGTGCCCGTGGTGGCAGCGCTGCATGGTGCGGTGGTGGGCGGCGGGCTGGAGCTGGCCAGCGCCTGCCACATCCGCGTGGCCGACGAGACCACGTTCTACGCGCTGCCCGAAGGCTCGCGCGGCATCTTTGTGGGCGGCGGCGGCGCGGTGCGCATTCCGCGCCTGATCGGCACAGCGCGCATGACCGACATGATGATGACCGGCCGCGTCTACAACGCGGTGGACGGCGAAAAGGTGGGCTTTGCGCAGTACCTCGTGCCCAACGGTACGGTGTTCGACAAGGCCTTCGAGCTGGCCCAGCGCATTGCGCAAAACGCCCCGCTGACCAACTACGCCCTGATGCACGCGCTGCCCCGCATTGCCGAGCAGCCCGCCGACCAGGGCCTGATGGCCGAGGCCATGATGGCCGCCATTGCCCAGAGCGCTCCCGAGGCCAAGGCCCGTGTGCGCGCCTTCCTGGACGGCAAGGCCGCCAAGGTCAAGAAACAAGACTGAACCGAACGCCTTCCGTTCACGCGCCAGCACCAGCCCCGAGACAAGCTCCATGACGGCAAACCTCCCCTCCCCCCGCTACCGGCCGCTGCGCTTTGGCGTGACCGAGGTCACCACCCGCCAGGGCGACAACGGCGTGGTCTATGTGCGCGCCACGCAAGACCTGCAGCCCCACCCCGTGCGGCTGACCGACCGCCTGGCCCACTGGGCGCAGACGACGCCCGACCGCACCTGGATGGCCCAGCGCGTGAAGAACGCCGACGGCAGCCTGGGCGACTGGCGCCACATCAGCTACCGCGAGGCATGGGACAGTGCACGCCGCATTGCCCAGGCCCTGCTGGACCGCCAACTCAGCGCCGACCGCCCTGTGGCCATCCTGAGCGAAAACGACCTGGACCACGCCCTGCTGTCGCTGGGCTGCCTGGTGGCCGGTGTGCCGCAGTGCACGGTGTCGTCGGCCTACTCCACCGTGAGCAAGGACTACGACAAGCTGCGCCACGCCATCGACACCCTCACGCCCGGCCTGGTGTTTGCGAGCAATGCCGAGCGCTATGCCGCCGCCATCAACGCCACCGTGGGCACCGACGTGCATGTGGTGCTGGGCCAGGGCACGCTGCCGGGCCGCAGCACCACCCCCTTCAGCGCGCTGCTGGCCACCGAGGCCACGCCTGCCGTGGACGCCGCACACGCCGCCATCTCGGGCGAGAGCATTGCCAAGTTCATGTTCACCTCGGGCTCCACCAAGGCGCCCAAGGCCGTGATCATCACGCACGGCATGTGGGCCGCCAACCTGCAGCAGATGAACCAGTCCATGCCCGTGCTGGTGGAGCAGGACCTGGTGCTGGTGGACTGGCTGCCGTGGAACCACACCTTCGGCGGCAACCACAACTTCGGCATCGTCATCTACAACGGCGGCACGCTGTACCTGGACGAAGGCAAGCCCACGCCCACCGGCATGGTCGAGACCATCCGCAACCTGCGCGAGATCGCGCCCACGGTGTACTTCAACGTGCCCACGGGCTTCGAGGTGATCGCACACACCATGAAGACCGACGCGCAGCTGCGCAAGAACCTGCTCAGCCGCGTGCAGATGTTTTTCTTTGCCGCCGCCGCGCTGTCGCAGCCCATCTGGGATTCGCTGTTTGAGAGCGCGGAGCGCGAAGTGGGCGAGCGCATCGTGATGAACACCGGCCTGGGCATGACCGAAGGCTGCCCCTTCTGTGTGGCCGTGAACAGCCCCAACGTGCAGGCGGGCGACATCGGCGTGCCCACGCCGGGGCTGGAGCTGAAACTGGTGCCCGTGGATGGCAAGACCGAGGTGCGCTATCGCGGCCCCAACATCACGCAAGGCTACTGGCGCAACGCCGAAGCCACGCGCGAGGCGTTCGACGACGAAGGCTTCTACTGCTCGGGCGACGCCGTGAAGTGGATCGACGAGAACGACCTGAACAAGGGCCTGAAGTTTGACGGCCGCATCGCGGAAGACTTCAAGCTCAGCACCGGCACCTTTGTGAGCGTGGGCCCCATGCGCGCCAAAGTCATTGCCGCCTGCGCGCCCTATGTGCAGGACGCTGTCATCACCGGCATCAATCTCAAGGAAGTGGGCGCGCTGCTGATCCCCACGCAGAGCATCCGCGCACTGGCGGGCCTGCCGGAGGGCGCCAGCCTGCAGCAGGTGCTGGAGAGCGCGCCCGTGCAGCAGCACTTCCAGACAGTGATCAACCAGCTGGCCGCGCAGGCCACGGGCAGCGCCACACGCGTGGCCCGCGCCCACCTGATGGCCGAGCCGCCTTCGCTGGACAAGGGCGAGATCACCGACAAGGGCTCCATCAACCAGCGCGCTGTGCTCAAGCACCGCGCCGACCTGGTGAACGCGCTGCACGACGGCAGCCTGCCGTTCACCCTCGTTCCCCACCATTGAACCGAAGCAACAAGGACACCACCATGCAGATTCAAGGACAAGCCGCCCTCGTGACCGGCGGCGCATCAGGCCTCGGTGAAGCCACCGCCCGCGCACTGGCCGCCCAGGGCGCCAAGGTCGCAGTGCTGGACCGCAATGCCGAGCTGGCCGAGAAGGTCGCTGCAGACATCAATGGCATCGCCTGCCCCTGCGACATCACCGACCCCGCCAGCGTGCAGGCCGCCATCGACAAGGCCGCTGCCGCCCACGGCCCCGCGCGCATCCTGATGAACGTGGCCGGCATCGGCAGCGCCAAGCGTGTGGTGCAGCGCGACGGCAGCGCCGCGCCGCTGGAAGACTTTGTGCGCGTGGTCAACATCAACCTGATCGGCACCTACAACGTGAGCCGCCTGTTTGCCGCCGCCTGCAGCAAGCTCGACGTGCTGGACAACGGCGAGCGCGGCGTGATGATGTTCACCGCCTCCGCCGCCGCCTTTGACGGCCAGGTGGGCCAGCAGGCCTACAGCGCCTCCAAGGCGGGCCTGGCGGGCATGACGCTGCCCATGGCGCGCGACCTGGCGCAGCACGCCATCCGCGTGTGCACCGTGGCGCCCGGCCTGTTTGCCACGCCGCTGATGAAGGAACTGCCCGAGGCCGTGCAGCAGTCGCTGGCCGCCAGCATCCCCTTCCCGCAGCGCCTGGGCAAGCCCGAGGAGTTTGCCGAGCTGGCCTGCCACATCGTGACCAACGGCCATCTCAACGGCGAAGTCATCCGCCTGGATGGCGCACTGCGCATGGCGCCAAGGTAATGCACCCCCTGAGTCGCTTCGCGCCTTCCCCCTCTCCTGCGGGAGGGGGACGCCACCCGTGGCCTGGCGAAGCCAGTTCCACGGTGGCACTCGCCCGCGCAGCGCCAGTTTTGAGCGCCTCAGGAAATGAGTCGCTGTTTGCCAGATAACGAGAGGGCATGAAAAGCCCCGTTCCCAATTTTGAGTTTTACCCCGTCACACCAGGAGACAACACCATGACCATCACCCGCCGTCAACTCGTCCAGGCCTTTGGCGCCAGCGCCGCGCTGGGCGCTCTGCATCCTTTTGCTGCCCACGCCCAGGTGGACCAGGTGAAGGTGTACTTCGGCTTCCCCGCTGGCAGCTCGGGCGACACCGTGGCCCGCCGCGTGGCAGAAAAATGGGGCGGCTCGGCGTTCAGCAAGAACGCGGGCGTGGTGGAGAACAAGCCCGGCGCGGGCGGCCGCATTGCACTGGAGACGCTGAAGGGCGCACCCGCCGACGGCTCGGTGCTGGCCGTGGCGCAGGTGTCGGCCATTGCCAACTACCCGCACATCTACAGCAAGATGAACTACACCGACAAGGACTTCGCGCCTGTGTCGATCGCGGCCATCATGCACCACGGCCTGGCCGTGGGTCCCATGGTGCCCGCCAGCGTGAAGAACGTGAAGGACTTCCTGGCCTGGGCCAAGGCCAACCCCAAGGACGCGAGCTACGGCTCGCCCGGTGCGGGCTCCACGCCCCACTTCTTGGGCGCGCTCTTGGGCATCAACAGCGGTGTGGACCTGCGCCACGTGCCCTACCGTGGCTCCATCCCTGGCGTGACGGACGTGGTGGGCGGTCAGGTGGCTGCCATGGTCACGCCGCACGGTGACTTCATCGCCAACTACAAGGCGGGCAAGCTGCGCATCCTGGCCACCTCGGGCCCCAAGCGCTCCATCTACGTGCCCGACGTGCCCACGTTTGCCTAGCAAGGCTTCCCTGAGCTGACCACCGAAGAGTGGTTCGGCTTCTACGCCCCGGCCGCCACGCCCAAGCCCGTGATTGCCGCTGCCAACGCTGCCATCAACGCCGCGCTGAAGGAAAAGTCGGTCATCGACAGCCTGGCCATCGTGGGCCTGATGCCCCACGGCTCCACGCCCGAAGAGCAAGCGCGCTGGCAGAAGGCCGAGTACGACACCTGGGGCCCGCTGATCAAGAAGATTGGCTTTACCGCAGATTCTTGAGCTCCCCCCTGAGGCGCTGGCGCGCCTTCCCCCCTGAGGGGGGACGCCACCCGCGCGGCGGGGCGGCCCTTGCGCGGTGGCACCGGCATGGGTCGCACCGGTATCGGTGGGTGTGAGCGCAGCGGTCGTTCATCGCCATGCAACCCCACCCGTTCGGGCTGAGCCTATCGAAGCTAGGGCGCAAGCAGTCGCCCCGCTTCTCCAGTGAAATTTAGAAGAAAAACAGCCGTTACCGCGCGCCCATCAAGCGCCAATAGCTATCAAATCAAGAGCAATCCATGCAAGCACGCCAGGCCCTCACCGACATCCAGTTCCTGCTGACCGAGGTGCTGCAGGCCCCAGCGCGGTGGCAGGCGCTGGCGCCGTTTGCCGACACCGATGGCGAGCTGGCGGCGCAGGTGCTGGAGGAGGCCGCCAAGTTTGTGGACAGCGCCGTGGCCCCGCTGCAGCGCACGGGCGACGAGGTGGGCTGCCGGTTTGATGCAGGCCAGGTGCACACACCCCCCGGCTTCCGCGACGCCTACCAGGCCTTCTGGCAAGGCGGCTGGCCCGCACTGGCCTGCGCGCCCGAGGACGGCGGCCAGGGCCTGCCGGCGGTGCTCGAATGTGTGCTGTTCGAATGGCTGGCCGGTGCCAACCACGGCTGGACCATGGCCCCCGGCCTGCTGCACGGTGCGTACGAATGCATCAAGCACCACGCCAGCGACGCCCTCAAGGCGCAGTACCTGGAGAAGGTCGCCACCGGCGAATGGCTGGCCACCATGTGCCTGACCGAAGCGCACGCAGGCAGCGACCTGGGCCTGGTACGCACACGCGCCGTGCTGCAGCCCGACGGCAGCGCGCGGGTGAACGGCAGCAAGATTTTTATCTCCGGCGGCGAGCACGACCTGACGGACAACATCGTGCACCTGGTGCTGGCGCGGCTGCCCGACGCACCTGCGGGCCCCAAGGGGTTGTCGCTGTTCCTGGTGCCCAAGGTTTTGCAGGACGGAAGCCGAAATACTGTTGTGTGCGAACGCATTGAAGAAAAGATGGGCCTGCATGGCAGCCCCACCTGCGTAATGCGCTTTGACGACGCCACCGGCTGGCTGGTGGGCGAGCCCAACAAGGGTCTCAATGCCATGTTCGTGATGATGAACGCCGCCCGCCTGCACGTGGGCCTGCAAGGCATTGGCCTGCTGGAGGCCGCATGGCAAAAGGCCAGCGCCTACGCCGCAGAGCGCCGCCAGATGCGCGCGCCCGGCGCCAAAGACACCAGCCTCATTCAAGACCACCCCGTCATCCGGCGCATCCTGAACACCCAGCGCGCCTGGATCGACGGCGGCCGCGTGCTGGCCTACCACACAGCCCTGCAGCTGGACGTGGCCAAACACAGTACCGACGCGGGCGAGCGCGCTGCCGCGCAGCGCTGGTGTGCGCTGGTCACGCCCGTGCTCAAGGCCGCGCTCACCGACCAGGGCTTCCATGGCGCCAGCGCCTGCCTGCAGGTGTTTGGCGGCCACGGCTATGTGAGCGAATGGGGCATCGAGCAGATCGTGCGCGACGCGCGCGTGGCCATGATCTACGAGGGCACCAACGAGATCCAGGCGATTGACCTGCTGGTGCGCAAGGTGCTGGCCGACGGCGGCCAGGGCCTGGCCGCGCTTCTGGCCACGCTGCCCGGCGCAGCGCCCAGCCCGGCCGCCAGCGCACGCCGCCATGCGCTGGTCGAGATCACACAGACGCTGGCGATTGCCGCACAGACCGACCCCGAGCTGCCCTACTGGGTGGCCGACGACTACCTGCGCGCGGTGGCGCTGGTGCTGCTGGACTGGGCCTGGGGCGAGATCAGCGCCGTGACCCAAGGCGAGCGGGGGAGCGAGCCGCCCCAGGCTCCCGAACGCTGGAGCACCCCGGCCCAGGCGCTGGCCCAGTGGGTGCTGCCCGAGTTCGAGATGCGCGCCGCCATGCTGCGCCAGCGCATTGCCCAGGCGCTGGAGATCAAGCCAAAAATGGCCGCTACCGCCTGATGCATAAGCATTTATAGCTACTGAATTTGTAGCAAAACACACCCCAACCACCCCATCTCCCACAGCGTGTTGAGGCCACGTTGCGGGTTTCCTTGCGCCTCAAAAATAAATGGAGACAACAGCATGAACCGTACGAAAAGAAGAATGCGCTTGCACCCTCTCGCACTGTCGGCCCTGCCGGTGGCGCTGCTGGTCGGTTGCGGAGGGGGGTCGTCGGACAATGCCCCGCCCCAGCTCACGGCCGCCACCCCCGCCACCCTTCAGGCCTGCACCAATCTGGTCAACACCCTGGCCCTGCCCGACACGCGCATCACCTCGTCCGAGCTGGTGCCCGAAGGGCCGCTGACGCTGCAGAACTTCACCACCCAGGCGCCTGCGCACTGTCTCGTCAAAGGCAAGATGAAGGAGCGCACCAGTACCGTGGACGGCGCCAGCTACGCCATCGGTTTTGAGATCCGCATGCCCGTGGCCTGGAACGGGCGCTTTCTGCACCAGGCCAATGGCGGCCTGGATGGCAGCGTCGTGGTCGCGCTGGGCTCGGTGAGCGGCGCCGCACCCGTAGCCCCAGGGCTGGTGCAAGGCTTTGCGGTGCTCAGCTCCGATGCGGGCCACGGTGCACCCACGCCGTTCTTTGGCGTGGACCCACAGGCCCGGCTGGACTATGGCTACCAGGCAGTGGGCACGCTCACCCCCATGGCCAAGAACCTCATCAAGAGCGCTTACGGCAAGGCACCCGACCGCTCGTACCTGGCCGGCTGCTCCAACGGCGGACGCCACGCCATGGTGGGCGCTTCGCGCTATGCCGATCAATACGACGGCATCCTGGCGGGCAACCCCGGTTTTCACCTGCCCAAGGCCGCCACCACCCAACTGTGGAAGGCCCAGCAATACGCCAAGGTATCGACCAAGGACGCAGGCACCGGCCTGCCCGACCTGAACACCGCCGTGACACCGGCCGAGTTCAAGCTCATCAGCAGCAAGATCGTGGCGAAGTGCGACGCGCTGGACGGTGTGGCCGACGGCCAGGTCAACGACGTGGCCGCCTGCCAGACCGCTTTCAACCTGCAGACCGACGTGCCCACCTGCACCGGTGCGCGCGACGGCTCGTGCATCACCAGCGAACAAAAGAGCGTGCTGGCCAGCGTCTTTGCGGGCCCCAAGAACAGCAAGGGCGAAGCGCTGTACACCGGCACCTGGTGGGATCCCGGCATTGCGGGCGCCAACTTTGCGTCATGGCACTTCGGCTCGCCCGCAACGCGCGATGCGGGTGCGGTGGCCTTCATCTTCACCTCGCCTCCATCCACCGTGGCAGCGTTTACCGCCATCCCCGGCATGCAGTACGCGCTGAATTTCAGCATGGAGACCGATTACCCCAAGATGTTCGCCACCACAACGCAGTACACCGAGTCGCCCTGGTCGTACATGACCCCGCCGAATGAAACGGACCTGAGCACGCTGAAAAACCGGGGCGCCAAGATGATCGTCTTCCACGGCGTGGCCGATGGCGTTTTCTCGCCCACGGACACCGCCAACTGGATGGACCGCCTCCAGGCCAACCACAGCGGCAAGGCCGATGCGTTTGCGCGCCTGTTCCTGGTGCCGGGCATGAACCACTGCTCGGGCGGCCAGGCCACCGACCAGTTCGACATGCTGGCCCCGCTGGTGGCCTGGGTGGAACAGGGCAAGGCGCCCGACAGCGTAACGGCGAAGGCACGCGGTGCGGGGGCCAACATGGTCAACGCCGAGCTGCCCGCCAGCTGGTCCGCCAACCGCACCCGGCCGCTGTGTGTGTACCCCAAGGTCGCACGCTACAACGGCACGGGTGACATCGAAAGCGCCAGCAGCTTCAGCTGCAAGTAGCGCCCCCAAGGCCCTGGCCCCTGCGGCCCGGGCCTTTTTTCTTGGGGTGTGCCCCTTCGCCCGCAGCGCGGGGGCACACCCTCCACCCTTCGGAGCCCCTCATGCCACACCCTCTCACGCGCCCCCTCCCCCTGTCGGCCCTGGCCATGGCCCTGGTCGGCACCGCCACGCTGCTGGCGGGCTGCGCCAGCGCGCCGCGCACCACGCCCCCACCGCAGTTGGGCGCCGCCACACCCGCCACCCTGAAAAACTGCACCACGCTGGCCCAGAGCCTTGCGCTGCCCGACACGCGCATCACCTCGGCAGAGATGGTGGCCGAAGGCCCGATCACCCTGCAAGGCAACACCACCCAGGCGCCCGCGCACTGCCTCGTCAAAGGCAAGATGAAAGAGCGCACCGGCCCCGTGGACGGCGCCAGCTACGCCATCGGTTTTGAGATCCGCATGCCCGTCAATTGGAACGGCCGCTTTCTGCACCAGGCCAATGGCGGGCTGGACGGCAGCGTGGTGACCGCGCTCGGCGCGGTGAGCGGCGCCGCACCCGTGGCGCCCGGCCTGGTGCAAGGCTTTGCCGTGCTCAGCTCTGACGCAGGCCACGGCGCGCCCACGCCCTTCTTCGGGCTGGACCCCCAGGCCCGGCGCGACTATGGCTACCAGGCCGTGGGCACCCTCACCCCCATGGCCAAGGACCTGATCAAAGGCGCCTACGGCAAGGGCCCCGACCGCTCGTACATCGCCGGCTGCTCCAACGGCGGGCGCCACGCCATGGTGGCCGCATCGCGCTATGCCGACCAGTACGACGGCGTGCTGGCGGGCAACCCCGGCTTCAGCCTGCCCAAGGCCGCCACGGCCCAGCTGTGGAAGGTCCAGCAATACGCCAAGGTATCCCCCGCGGGAGCCAACGGCCAGACCGACCTGACCAAGGCCGTGAGCCCCGCCGAATTCCAGCTCATCGCCCGCAAGATCGTGGAGCGCTGCGACGCGCTGGACGGCGCCACCGACGGCCAGGTGAACGACGTGCAGGCCTGCCAGGCCGCCTTCAACCTGCAGCGCGACGTGCCCACCTGCACCGCTGGCAACACAGGGCGGGATGGATCGTGCATCTCTGCCGAGCAAAAGAACGTGCTGGCCAGCATCTTTGCCGGGCCCCAAAACAGCAAGGGCGAAGCCCTGTACACCGGCACCTGGTTCGACCCCGGCGTGGCAGGCAGCAACTTTGCGTTCTGGCACTTCAACGCACCCACCACGCGCGACGCGGGTGCCGTGGCCTTCCTGTTCACCACACCACCCTCCACGATGGACGCCTTCAAGGCCACCACCGGCCTGCAGTACGCGCTGAACTTCAGCCTGGAGACGGACTACCCCAAGATGTTCGCCACCACGCCGGTCTACACCGAGTCTTCATGGTCGTACATGACGCCCCCCAAAGCTGCCGACCTGGATACATTGCGCAACCGGGGCGCCAAGATGATGGTCTACCACGGCGTGGCCGACGGCGTGTTCTCACCCATGGACACTGCCCACTGGATGGACCGCCTGCAGGCGAATTACGGCGGCAAGGCCGACGACTTTGCCCGCCTGTACCTGGTGCCCGGCATGAACCACTGCTCCGGCGGCCCCGCCACCGACCAGTTCGACATGCTGGCCCCGCTCGTGGCGTGGGTGGAACAGGGCAAGGCGCCTGAGAGCGTGACCGCCAAGGCACGTGGCGCGGGGGCCAATGTGGTGAATGCCGAGCTGCCTGCCAGCTGGTCGGCCAACCGCACCCGGCCGCTGTGTGTGTACCCGAAGGTGGCGCGTTACAACGGGACGGGGGATGTGGAGAGTGCGGACAGTTTTAGCTGCAAGTGAGGAGGATTGGAAGTGCTAAGCCCGGCTTGTGCCGGGTTTTTTGGTTTGAACAAGATGCCTGTCGCGATCAAAGGCGTTCGCGGTTTTCTGAACGGAGTGACTCGCCTACAAGAAGCCCCCCATGACAAGCTTTGCAGTGATGGCTATCAATCGCCGCTTGCTATCGACCGTGTCCTATCAGCAGACAGCACCACAAGCATCTCGATCTTGTGGACTGTTCGCACCATCAGGCACTCGCCACGGCCTATGTGCGGGTGCCACTTAGCCGATTTGACGCATAGTCATTCAGACTTGGTCGTGTCACGCACGTCTTCTTGATCCGGCGAAATTTCATCTATCGTTGCATGTGCTTGGTCTAGGCGAACAAATCAACGCTGCCGTCAACTAGAAAAAGCGTGCATTTTTCGTAAGAGCCGCTAGAGTGTAATTTTTCGAAACATCAATGGATATGACTAAAACCGTCGGTGCTGACAATACCCCATCTTTGGAACGACCAGAATTGGTTTTTGGTCTAATCGGACCCATTGGCACCGATCTCGAGGCCGTATGTACGGTATTGGAGCAGAGCATCTCGGTTGCAGGTTATAGGACTTCAGTTGTTAGGGTGAGCAAGCAGATAGAGAGCATTTTCAATCAATCATTTGATAATATTACCGAAGACAAGAGAATATCTAAACTCATGGATCTTGGTAATAAACTTAGAGTTGACGGGGAAGATGCGGCAGCAGCAGCCATTATCTCCATAATGAAAATTATGGAGATACGAGAAAACCTCCCGCCAGAAGATCACATTGATGGCAACCCAAAAGGCAATGCATATATATTACGCTCCATCAAAAATCCACAAGAAATAGAACAGCTTCGCCTTGTGTATGGAAAAGGATTTATTGCAATATCTATCTCCGCACCCAGAGAAGAACGGCAATATGCAATATCGCAGCGAATTGCAAAATCTTATCTAGGAAGCCGACCCGAAAGCAGCGCCGAAGCCTTAGCCAAGCATCTCATCGATCGCGACGAAAGCGAAGATAATAGCCATCACCAAAATGTTAGAGACTGCTTTCCTTTGGCGGATTTTTTCGTTGACGCCTCTAACAAGGAGCTAATGCGCAAGCAAATTCGACGCTTTCTACATCTTACTTTTGGACATCGATTTCATACACCATCGATTGATGAGCATGGAATATTTCAAGCATCAGCAGCAGCATTGCGATCAGCGGATTTAAATCGACAAGTAGGCGCTGCAATTGTTAGAAGTACCGGTGAAATAATTGCCGTTGGTTGTAACGATGTTCCAAAAGCTGGAGGCGATCAATACTGGGATGGTGACGAAGGAGATATGAGAGACTTTGTCATTGGCATAGATTCTGGCGCGCAGCAGCGAGAGGAAATGCTGAGCGAGTTGCTTGGCCGCCTGCGAGAAGGAGGAATTTTAAATTCCAACATTGAGAAACAGGAAATTGAGAAGCTGGCAAAATCTTTGCTATACGGAACCAACAAACAGAAGCTAAAGGGTGCAAGCCTTATGAATCTTCTTGAATTTGGTCGTAGCGTGCATGCCGAGATGGCAGCCATCACGACGGCGGCTCGCCTTGGAATAGCCGTCAAAGATGCCACTTTGTATAGCACGACTTTCCCCTGCCACATGTGTGCACGCCATATTGTAGCCAGCGGAATAAAGGAAGTCGTTTATATTGAACCTTACCCAAAAAGTCGTGCCAAGCAACTTCACAAAGACTCAATTGATACTGACGGCACATTTAATCCAAAGGGAAACTACGTAAAATTTAGACCTTTCCAAGGAATTGCTCCCCGCCAGTATCAAACGATTTTTATGGCCAACGACATGAGAAAAGACGGACAAGGAAGAGCCATAGAATTCGCGATGACAAATGGCAAACTACGCTGGCAGAGGTTCAACAATAGTTACATGAAAAATGAAGCAGCCTTGATTGAAACCGTTTTGCCAACTATAATAGAAAAGTTGAAAACCAAAAAAGCCGCCCTTGCCCAAGGAGAAACCAATGGATGAAAAACCTTTTGAAGAAAGAATGAAGCTAATTCTAGAAGAATTGAATCGACGGAAAATTGACACTTCTCCTCCTGCACCCCGCTTAGAAGGTACAGATGAGTTCCATGAGCGCGACAAGTTATCCCACTACGATGATCCAGTTCGTCCAATTGCTGCGCTAGCGCACTGAGTCGTTTCATCAAAGAATATTTGCTTCTGAATCTAAAAAATTTGTCGATTCATTCTCTGCCAGATAGATCCATTTATTTATCCTCCAGAAATCTCATATTTCACTACTGTAATGACACAAAAAATCCTCAAGCTGCAACGTAGGTGTCCTTACCTAGCAATTGAGTATTTTGAGGATAGTAAGTGCTGTCAGGCTTAGCTTGAGCCCGTTAAAGGTCTTGCAGGGCACCCTTGCAAGCCTTCTCTTTTTTCGATTTTTCCCACAGGCTTTGCATTCATTCGCTCTAGGGCAACTGGCAAAGCAACATGCAAATCACGACGGCAACTCCCAGATAGCTCTCGGTCAACGACCCTTGGGCCTTCCACGGCGAGAACAGAACCGCTAAGTCCTTGTACTGCAGCTTCTGGTGGCAAACCGGCGACTGGGGAAGGTGCGCAGCATGGTCGTCGTGGTCACAACCAGCAACGCGGTGGCTTCTACATTCGGGCCATGGACTTTTCAGAGTATTTTTCAAACCCGGTGCCGTGGCGTTTTTGGCAGCGCCGCTTTGCGTAGTGCTGGTAGGTAGAAGCTCGATCTGAGGCCTCGCAGGGCATCAGCCGCCTACTCCGACGCGCTCGGCGTGAGCTCAGCCTGCGTCCGCAATCTACTGGCTTCTTCTTTCGCCTTCTTCCCTTGGTCGTAATGCCACTTGATGGCAAAGAACATGCCGGTGCCGAAAACGGCCACCTTGAAGACAATGAAGACTATCGGGACCCAATCCATTGTTGAGATTTTCCTGGCTGTTGATTGGCACTACCTGCCGTGAAGTGCACTGCCTCAAAACGCTGCGTCAGCAGCTTCATCGTGTTCGAGCCATCGTCAACGCTGACGCCGACACCACTGGGCAAATGATCTGAAAACTTGATGCGATGCTATCGGGCCTGCTGGGCGAGCGTAAGCATCAGTTCTGCATAAATTTCCCGTAGCAGATGGAGACCGCTGCCCAACGCGACTGCCTGCACTGAATGCCGATCTGGGCGCAAAAAAGGCCTGCATGAGGGAACCCCATGCAAGCCTTTAACTGGGTAGCAGTGCTACTGCCGGGTGCTCAGAACGGCAACCCCACATAGTTCTCCGCCAGCGACCCCAGCGCCTTCTCCGACGAGAACAAATACTCCAGGTCCGTGTCCTGCAGCTTCTGGTCGTACGCGATGGAATCCGGGAAGGTGTGCAGCATGGTCGTCATCCACCACGAGAAGCGCTGGGCCTTCCATACGCGGGCCAGGGCCTTCTCGGAGTATTTGTCGAGGCCGGTGCTGTCGCCATTTTGGTAGTGCGCCACCATGGCGTGGTACAGGTAGTAGATGTCAGACGCCGCGCTGTTCAGGCCCCGTGCGCCGGTGGGCGGCACGATGTGGGCGGCGTCGCCCGCCAGGAACAGGTTGCCGTAGCGCATGGGCTCGGCCACAAAGGAGCGCAGGGGGGCGATGGACTTTTCGATGGATGCGCCGGTGATGAGCTGTGCGGCCACCTCGGCGGGCAGGCGGCGTTTGAGCTCGGCCCAGAAGGCTTCGTCGGACCAGCCTTCCACGGTGTCGGTCAGCGGCACCTGGATGTAGTAGCGGCTCAGCACCTGCGAGCGCAGCGAGCACAGCGCAAAGC
>Ga0187844_10001034_pt1 | contig 21680 bp, 26 predicted proteins | sample SpaLakP09_SKY_50_FD_134517 | JGI IMG/M metagenome (GOLD analysis project Ga0187844, IMG submission 134517) | Oligotrophic lake water microbial communities from Sparkling Lake, Wisconsin, USA - SP09_SKY_50 | ecosystem: Environmental > Aquatic > Freshwater > Lake | place: USA: Sparkling Lake...
GCCATGGTAGTGCTCCTTGATGTTCTGTTCGGTGAATTAGTGGGCTGCCCACTGGATCGAGTTCAGGTCAATGCCGTCCTTGTGCATTTCCCACAGCGGCGACAGTTCGCGCAGCTTGCCGACTTTTTCCTTCAGCAACTTGATGGCGAAGTCGATGTCTTCCTCGGTCGTGAAGCGGCCGATGGTGAAGCGGATCGAGCTGTGTGCCAGCTCGTCGCTGCGGCCCAGGGCGCGCAGCACGTACGACGGTTCCAGCGACGCCGAGGTGCAGGCCGAACCCGACGACACGGCGATGTCCTTGACGGCCATGATCAGCGATTCGCCTTCGACGAAGTTGAAGGACACGTTCAGGTTGTGCGGGACGCGGTGTTCCATGTCGCCGTTGATGTAGACCTCTTCGATCTCCAGCAGGCCCTTGGCCAGGCGGTCGCGCAGCGCCTTGATGCGTGCGAGCTCGGTGTCCATCTCTTCCTTGGCGATGCGGAAGGCTTCGCCCATGCCGACGATCTGGTGCGGTGCCAGCGTGCCTGAACGCAGGCCGCGCTCGTGGCCGCCGCCGTGCATCTGCGCTTCCAGGCGCACGCGCGGCTTGCGGCGCACGTACAGGGCGCCGATGCCTTTCGGACCGTAGGTCTTGTGCGCGCTGAAGCTCATCAGGTCGACCTTCAGCTCTTCCAGGTTGATCTCGACCTTGCCGGTGGCCTGCGCCGCGTCGCTGTGGAAGATGATGCCCTTCTTGCGGCACAGTTCGCCGATTTCCTTGATCGGCTGGACCACGCCGATCTCGTTATTCACGAACATCACGGAGACGAGGATCGTGTCCGGACGCATCGCCGCTTCCAGCTGCTCCAGCGTGATCAGGCCATTGTCCTGCGGTTCCAGGTAGGTCGCCTCGAAGCCCTGGCGTTCCAGTTCGCGCACGGTGTCCAGCACGGCCTTGTGCTCGGTCTTGACCGTGATGATGTGCTTGCCCTTGGACTTGTAGAATTGCGCCGCGCCCTTGATCGCGAGGTTGTTCGATTCGGTCGCGCCCGAGGTCCAGATGATCTCGCGCGGATCGGCACCAACGAGTGCCGCGACCTGCGCACGCGCCTCTTCGACGGCCGCCTCGGCGCTCCAGCCGTAGGCGTGGCTGCGCGACGCCGGATTGCCGAACTGTTCGCGCAGGTACGGGATCATCTTGTCCGCCACGCGCGGATCGATCGGCGTCGTGGCCGAGTAATCCATGTAGATCGGGAAATGCGGCGCAGTCACGAAGCTCTGCTCGATTTTTTTGTCCAGGGGCGCGTTCATCAGTTCACTCCAATATGCTTAGCTTCAGTATTGTCCGACGGCGCGTGGCGATGCATCACCACGACGTTCTGTTCTTTCTGCTTCTGCTGGTCAACGAGGTCCTGCAAGGTCACCGAGTCGAGGAAATCGACCATCTTCGCGTTCAGCGTGGCCCACAGTTCGTGGGTCATGCAGCGGGTGCCGCTGGCGGCATCGGCGCCGTGGCAGTTTTCCTTACCGCCGCACTGGGTCGCATCGATCGGCTCGTCGACGGCGATGATGATGTCGGCGACGGTCACCTTGTCGGCGCTGCGCGCGAGGCTGTAGCCGCCGCCCGGGCCGCGCACCGACTCGACGATCTCGTGGCGGCGCAGCTTGCCGAACAATTGCTCCAGGTATGACAGCGAAATGGCCTGGCGCTGGCTGATGCCCGACAGCGTGACCGGACCATTGCCCTGGCGCAGGGCGAGATCGATCATCGCGGTAACAGCAAAACGGCCTTTGGTGGTCAGACGCATCAGAACCCCGGTTGGTTTTCCAGACAGTGTTAAAATCTTGCTTCTCTTCAACCGATCACGTTTCCATCCGTCCTTCGGGACGTTGAGAAAAACCTGATTAGTTGATCGATTTAGTCAAGTATAGCGTATTTCGCCAGCCTTTGCTTGGCCGTCCCTTTTTTAGCCGCAGTGCAGCAACTGCCTCGACAATTCGGGGTCAGACCCCTTTTTTTGGCAATGACTTCCTGCCAAGTTTCCGCCACGCATTCGCACAGCCGTTTTTTGGCATCAGATCAATTGATCGAAAATGTGCTCTGACCCCGAATTTAACGGCGGTGCAGCAAATGCATCGGCCCGAACAGTTTCTGCATGCCGGCGTGGCGGATGAACGACAGGTTGTACGGGTGCTCGGCGTGGATCTGCGGGAAACCGGCCGTCTCCGGCACCTTGTTCAACTGTTCGGCAATCTTGCCCCACAACACTAGCGTCGGCTTATCGGCCCGTTCCGCCAACGCGGCGAACACGGCGCGCTGGAACGGCACCCACGCGCGCGCTTCCTGAACCGGGGGCACGTGTTTGCGGAACACGAGCGCCGCATTCAGCAGCAGGAAGCCGTGGCCAAGCAGGTTATCCTGCAGCTCGGCCAGGGTCTGGATCGAGCCGTCGGTCTGGGCCGCCTTCGCGACCGGCGCCATTGCCGCGCCGCCCGTGTCGTCCTCGCCCAGGCGGCCCTCCGCCACCAGCAGCATCTTCATGAAGTTGCGCAGCGACGTGGCGCGGTTGACGGGTTTCGACAGGCCCGTCTCCGACCACAACGGTCCGACGGCGCCGTCCATGAAGCACACACCGGTCGCGCTCTCTTCGCGCGGATACGGGCCTTCCCCCACGAGCACGTAGCACACGTCGGGCAGCGGCAGTGCGAACGCGGCGAACAGGCGCCCGCTAGTGGGCAGATACTGGTCGTTCGCCAGCGCCGGCAGGTAGTCCGGCGTCGCCTGCATCATGGCGTCCAGGCCGTTGATCAGACAGGGCCGCCAGGAGGCGTCGGCACGTTGCAAAGCTTCAAGGATGGGCGCAGGGATCGGCATGGCGTCAGAGAGCAGTCAAAGAGGCGCAGATTGTAGCCGAGCCCCGTTCCCACAAGACCTTTGTTGACAGGCTGTTCCGCAGTTCAACGTAGCGTCCGATCTTCGCGAAAGCGTGTGAACATCAGGAGGAGGTTCAAATGCAGACCATTCAGGATGTGATGACCCGTGACGTACAAAGCATTTCGCCGCAGGAAACCGTGCAGCGCGCCGCGCAGATGATGGATGAATTGAACGTGGGCGCGATCCCCGTGCTGGACGGCCACAAGCTCGTCGGCATGATCACCGACCGCGACATCACCGTCCGCTCGACGGCGGCCGGCCAGGCCCCGGGCGAGACCCGCGTGGGCGACGTGATGAGCACCGACGTGCGCACCTGCGCGCCGGACCAGACGGTGGACGAGGTGCTGGGCCGGATGGGCGACGTGCAGATCCGCCGCGTGCCCGTCGTCGACGAACAGTCGCACGAGGTGATCGGCATCGTTTCGCTGGGCGACATGGCGGCCAAGCACTCGGCGGGCATCGACCATACGCTGGAAGAGATCTCGACGCCGGCCGAGCCGGATCGCTCGACCGTCGGGTCGCAGACGCGGCACTGAGCAGCGCCGCGTCCAGGCGCAATCGGACGCCCCCTCGCCGGTCGCCCTCGCCGGTTGCGTTATTCCGCGTCCGGCTGGTTGGACGGATGCGCCGCCACGAAGGCAGGCAGTTCGATACAGGCCGCGTTGATGCGCGCGATGTTCGGATAGGGCGAAATGTCGATGCCGTGGCGCTGCGCATTGAACACCTGCGGCACGAGGAAGCAGTCGGCGATCGTCGGCAGGTAGCCGTGACACAGCGGGCCCGCGCTCGGGTCGCGCGCCAGATGCTTTTCCAGCACCTCGAGGCCGCCCACGAGCCAGTGGCGATACCACTGCGTCTTGATCTCTTCCGACAGGCCGAGATCCTTGACGAGGTAGCGCAGCACGCGCAGATTGTTCACAGGATGGATGTCGCAGGCAATAATCTGGGCGAGCTCGCGCACGCGCGCGCGGCCGGACGCATCCTTCGGCAGCAGCGGCACTTGCGGGTATTCATCCTCGAGGTATTCGAGGATGGCCATCGACTGCGTCAGCGTGATGTAGTCGTCCTGGAAGGTGGGGACGAGACCGCTGGGATTCATCTTGACGTAGTTCTCTTGCAGCTGCTCGCCGCCACCACGCAAAAGGTGCACCGGAACCGCGTCGTACTTCAGCCCTTTCAGGTTGAGTGCGATACGCACCCGGTATGCGGCCGAACTGCGGAAATAGGTATAGAGCTTCATTCCTTCCTCCCGTGATAGTGTGCAACCTCCTGGTCGATGGCGCCGAACACGCTGGCGCCATCGGCATCGAGCATCTCGATACGGACAGTATCGCCGAAGCGCAGGAAAGGCGTGGCTGGCGCGCCCTGTTCGATCGTCTCGTACATACGCAGCTCCGCCAGGCAGCAATAGCCTACGCCGCCGTTGGCGATGCTCGATCCGTGCAGACCGCCCTGCTTGTTCGACACCGTGCCCGAGCCGATGATGGAACCGGCTTCCAGTTCGCGCGTCTTCGCGGCATGCGCGACCAGTTGCGCGAAGCTGAACGTCATGTCGTCGCCCGCGTTGGGACGGCCGAACGGCTGGTCGTTCAGCGTCACCAGCAGGGGCAGGTGCAGCTTGCTGTCGCGCCAGGCATCACCGAGCTCGTCCGGTGTCACGGCCACCGGGGAGAACGCGCTTGCCGGCTTGGACTGGAAGAAGCCGAAGCCCTTTTCCAGCTCCTTCGGAATCAGGTTGCGCAGGGAGACGTCGTTGACCAGCATGACGAGGCGGATGGACCGGGCCGCCTGCTCCACGGTGGCGCCCATCGGCACGTCGCCCGTCACGACCGCCACTTCCGCTTCCAGGTCGACGCCCCATTCCTCCGACAGCACGGCGATCGGATCGCACGGACCGACGAAGGAATCCGAGCCGCCCTGGTACATCAGCGGATCCATATAGAACGACGGCGGCACCTGCGCGCCGCGCGCCTTGCGCACGAGTTCCACGTGGTTGATGTAGGCCGAGCCGTCGGCCCACTGGTAGGCGCGCGGCAGCGGCGACGCGCACGCTTCCTCGATGAAGGATTCCGCCCCGGCGGCCGTGCCGGCGTTCAGCTGCTCATAGACCTGGCGCAGCTTCGGCGCGGCGTGGTCCCAGTCGTCCAGCGCCTGCTGCAGGGTGCGGGCGATCTTGGGGACGGCCTGGCAGGTGACCAGGTCGCGGCTGACGACGACGAGCGTACCGTCGCGGCCGCCCGACTTCAGGGTAGCGAGTTTCATGGCGTTTCCTTCAAAGATTTACTGTTGCCGCCATTAAAAAGTAAAACGGACTATCATACAAACAATATTTTCCGCTCTATTTATCGGACTTTCTGATGAATCCTACCCTGCGCCAGATGCGCGCCTTCGTTGCCCTGGCAAAGACCGGCAACTTTACGCTTGCCGCGCAGTACATGCACGTCACACAGTCAGCCTTGTCCGGTTTGATCAAAGAGCTTGAACAGACGCTCGGCGTCCGCGTCGTCGACCGCAGTACGCGGCGCATCGCCTTGACCGAAACGGGGAACGAACTGTATCCCCTATTCAGCCAGATGATCGACGACCTCGACCGTGCGCTTGCGAACATTGCGGACCAGGCGCAACTCAGAAAGGGTATCGTGCGCGTGGCCGTACCCCAGTTGATGGCGTGTACCCTGCTGCCGCAGGTGATCGCCGCCTGGCGCACGCGCTATCCGGACATCGGCATCAGCCTGTCCGATTCGCCGGTCGAAGCCGTCACGACGCGCGTGCTGTCCGGCGAGACGGACTTCGGTATCGGCCCCGAACGCGACAGCGCCCCGCAACTCGAAGCGCGCGAGCTGATGGAGATGCCCTTCGAGGCGGTGGTGCCGCCCGATCATGCGCTGGCGAAGCGCCGCCGGCTCGGCTGGGGCGACCTGGCCGCGCATCCGCTGATCACCCTGCGCGGCCAGTTCACGGAGCGGCTGCTGGCGGACATGGGCCGTGGCAGCAGCGGCAGCAGCAACGGCGGCGCCGTCGACGCGAAAGCCGGCAACGCGGACGCGCTGCGCGAGCTGACGCTGCGACCGGCCCACGAAGTGACGTACATGACCACCGCGCTGGCCATGGTGGCATCCGGCCTGGGCGTGACGGTGTGCATGCCGTATGCCGCGCCGCTCGTGCGCCTGCACGGCCTGCGCATGCTGCCGCTCGACGCCCCCGTCCTGACGCGCCGCTTCTTCGTCTACACGCGCGAGCAGCGGTCGCTGTCGCCAGCCGCGGCCGCCTTCATCGCGTTCCTGTTCGACTGGGTCGGCGCGGCCGGCAATCCCGCCGGCGCATTGCGGGTACGCGTCTGACGCCGCCGAACGGCCGCGCTAGAATGTTCCTTCCTCCACGCAACCTCCTTTCATCGATGTCCCATAACACCATCGCCATCAACCAGCGCATGGACAGGTTCGACGACCACGCCAGCGTCTGGCTGTTCGGCTACGGCTCCCTCATCTTCAAGGCCGACTTTCCGTACCTCGAGCGGCGCCCCGCCAGCATCACGGGGTGGACGCGGCGCTTCTGGCAGGGTTCGCACGACCACCGCGGCACCGAGACCGCGCCCGGCCGGGTCGTGACGCTGGTGCCGGACCCGGGCGCGACGTGCCACGGCATGGGCTACCTCGTCACGCCCGAGGAATTCGCGCACCTCGATTACCGCGAAAAGAACGGCTATCTGCGCCTCGCGACCGACATCCGCTTCGAGGACGGCGGCACCACCGAAGGCCTCGTTTACATCGCCACGCACGAAAATGCGGCCTACCTCGGCCCGGCGAGTGAGCGCGACATTGCGCTGCAAATCGCCACCGCGCGCGGCCCGAGCGGACCGAACAGCGAATACCTGCTGGAACTGGCCAAGGCCCTGCGCGCACTCGGCAAGCCCGACCCGCATGTGTTTGAGATCGAGCGGCACCTGGAAGAGTTCCAGCGCCGCGTTTGATATCGCGCGCATCCGGCGCTGCCGTGCGCACGGCGTCTTTATGTTCTAATCCTGTCGAGCTTTCATGAACAGGAGACCGCGATGCAGGAACCACCGCCCCAACCGCCATCGGCCGGCGAACTGGACGAAGACACGCTGGCCTTCGTGCGCAAGGTCTTCCACTTCGCGCGCACGGGCGAAGCCGGCGAACTCGCGACCTTGCTGCGCCAGGGCCTGCCGCCCAACCTGCGCAACGAACGTGGCGACAGCCTGCTGATGCTGGCTTGCTACCACGGCCATGCGGACGCGGCCCGCGTGCTCCTGGAACACGGCGCCGATCCGGAAATCATGAACGACGCCGGCCAGACCCCGCTCGCCGGCGCCGCCTTCAAGGGGGACCTTACGATCGCGACCCTGCTGCTGGACCACGGCGCGGCGGTCGACACCGCGGGCCCGAACGGCAAGACGGCGCTGATGTTCGCCGCGATGTTCAACCGCGGGGACATCGTGCGCCTGTTGCTGGCGCGCGGCGCCGATCCGTTCCGCCTGGACGCGGACGGCAACGCCATCCTCGACGCGGCCCGCAGGATGGGCGCGGCCGACACGGCCGAACTGCTGGCCGCCGCCACAAGCGAGCGCTGAACCTTTAGCTTCCGGCGCGGCCGCTCCCGTCCAGTACGCGCAGGTAGCGCGGCGCCACGGGACCGGTCAGCCACACGCCGTTGTCCGAGCGGTAGAACACGGCGCCATCCGCCCGCATGCGGACCGTGTCGACGTGCAGGATGACGGGAAAGCCATGGCGTGCGCCGACGCGCCGGGCCGTGTCGACGTCGCCCGACAGGTGCACGTGCTGGCGGTTGCCGGCGCGCAGGCCGGACACGAGGATGGGTTTCAGGAAGCGGCTCGCCGTGCCGTGGTACAGCACCTCGGGTGGTTGCGCCGGTTGCAGGTCGAGGTCGACCGGGATCGAGTGGCCCTGGCTCGCGCGGATGCGGGTTCGTGTGGCGTCGAACGCGAAGCGCTGTTTGTCGTTGTCCGCGACGACGCGGTCGAGCAGCACGCGCGCAACCGGCTTGCCGTGTGCGGCCAGGCGCTGCAACAGCACATCGACGTCGGCCCAGCCGTTGGCGTCGAGCTGCAGGCCGATGCTGTCCGGGCGGTGACGCAGGACGTAGCTCAACAGTTTGCTGGTATCGACGATGGTATCGCGCGACATGACGTGAAGCATACGACAGGCCCGGCGCGGCCGCCAACGCACGCGCCGCTGACCCGATGATGTGGTGACGATTGTTGAGCTTTGACGCTTGGCGCTCAGGTACACTTGCGCGCCATGCCTCCATCACCCGTCCTGACGCCACCTTCGCCGTCGCCCCGCATGCCCGGTCTCGACTTCCTGCGCGCTGCCGCGATCGTCACCGTCATGTTGTATCACCTGTCCAGCCACGGCATCGACATTGCCGGCCCCGGACAGCATGGCTGGATGGGCGTCGACCTGTTCTTCGTCCTCAGCGGCTACCTGATCGGCTGGCCCGTGCTGCGCGACCTGGCTGCGGGCCGCATGCCCGATTGGACAGGCTTCGTCGTGGGCCGGGCGTGGCGCATCCTGCCGGCCTACCTGACGGTGCTGGCGCTGTATGTCGCGCTGCCGGCCTGGCGCGAGGCCGAGACAATGCCGCCCGTCTGGCAATTTCTCACGTTCACGATGAATGTCTTGCCCGAGCACCTCATCCAGCGGGCCTACTCGCACGCATGGTCGCTGTGCGTCGAAGAACATTTTTACTTGCTCTTTCCACTGGTTGCATGGCTGCTGGCACGCCGCGGCCGGATGCCGGGAGTGCTCGCGACAAGCGCCGGTGCGGCCCTGCTGTTCGGTGCCGGCATGCTGTTGCGCGACTGGGAGTGGCGGCACGCGATCGCATCGCATCTCGCGTCCGGCAACACCGCGCGCGCGATCGGCGGCTACGTCGGCAGGATCTACAGCCCGACGTGGACGCGGCTCGACGGGTTGCTGGCCGGGGTCCTGCTTGCCGCCGTGCGCGCATTCCGCCCGGTCTGGTGGGCTCGCGTGCTGTCGTACGGCTGGCCGTTGCTGGGCGCGGGCCTCGCGCTGCTCGTGGCGGCCACGCGGCTCGACGTGCTGGGCCATCCTGGCGCGGTATTTCTCTATCCGCTCGTGGCCGTCGGTTGTGCCTGCCTGGTGCTGGGCGCGCTGAGTCCGCGCACACTGCTCGCGCGCCGGGCGTTGCCGGGCGTACGGACGCTCGCCCTGCTCGCATTCAGCCTGTACCTGACGCATCGCCAGGTCTATGCGTGGCTCGACGACGTGGCGGGCGAGCTGGCAGCGCACGAACCGGTCGCTGCGTTCGTCCTGTACAACGGCGTGTCGCTGGCCGTAGCGGCACTGTTGTATGTGGCCGTCGAGCGTCCGGGACTGCGCATGCGTCCAGGCACGACCCGACGGGTGCCGGGCGCACTCGCGCGCTGACCGTCAGCGGCTCTCGCCGCCCTGCTCGATATCGGCCGCCGCGCGCGCCAGGATCGCGGCGATGCGCTGCTGTTCCTCCGCGGACGCGCCCGCGCGCGACGCCAGTGCGTGCTTGAGCGCATGGCGCGCGTCGTGCAGCTCGGCGCTGACCGGGCCGCGTCCGCCCGGACCACCTTCCCCTTCGGCGAGCGCGCTGCGCATCAGCTCCATCTTGCGCGCGGCCTCCTGCAGCCGCGCAAGCAGCATGTCGACGTATTCGCGGTTCGTCTCCAGGTAGGTGCGCCCCTCTTCCGACAGTGCGTACCGCTTGCGCGTACCTTCCAGCTGGATGGTCACCCAGCCCAGGTCTTCCATCGCGGCGAGCGCCGGATACATCATGCCGGGACTCGGCACGTAGAAGCCGCCCGAGCGCGTCTCCAGTGCCCGGATGAGCTCGTAGCCGTGGCTGGGCTGTTCGGCGATGAGCGCCAGCAGCAACAATTGCAGGTCGTCCGACGACAGCTTGCGTCCGCGCGGCAGGCTGCCGTCGCCGGAAAAGCCAAAGCCGCCCGGGCCGCGCCCCCTGCCATGGCGGCCGCCGGGACCACCAGGGCCGCCGTGCCGGTGGTGCGACGCGAACCCGGCATATGCATGATCGTCGTCATGGTCGTGGCCGTGATGAGGGTGGTGGTGATGGTGGTGATGCGGATGGTGATGTGGCATGATCGTTTCCCTTTATATCGTAAAATACGTCGTAAGATAGATCGTAAGATACAGGCGCGAAGTTGATGATGTCAACCATTTGTTTGTACGGCGGCGCTACACTGCACCACCGAACAATTTCTGGAGAAAAGATGCCGATGGAATGGGAATGGCTCGTGTCGACGATGCGCCTGGGCCGCGAAGATGACCGGGGGGACGGCGGCAGCCGTACGGAATACATGCGCGACTGGGACCGCCTCGTGTATTCGAGCGCGTTCCGGCGCCTGCAGGACAAGACGCAGGTGTTTCCGTTGTCGGACAGCGATTACGTGCGCACGCGCCTCACGCACAGCATCGAGGTGTCGTCGGTCGGGCGGTCGCTGGGCATGCTGTGCGGCGAATTCATCAAGGAGCGCGAACCCGCGCTGTCGATGGCGCCGCAGGACTTCGGCAGCATCGTGGCCGCCGCCTGCCTCGCCCACGACATCGGCAATCCGCCGTTCGGCCACTCGGGCGAAGCCGCGATCCAGTCCTGGTTCGCCGAGCACGCGCAGCGCTGGCTCGCGGACCTGACGGAGCGCGAACGCCAGGACTTCCTGCGCTTCGAAGGCAATGCCCAGGGTTTCCGCCTCGTCACCCGCTTGCAGAACGCCGTCGACCATGGCGGCTTCCAGCTCACCTATGCCGTGCTCGCGGCGTTCATGAAATATCCGCGAGCCTCCGACCTGCCGTCGGCGAAGGACAGGATCAGCGAAAAGAAATTCGGCTATTTCGCGGACGACGCGGCGACGGCCGAACGGGTCGCGACCCAGGTCGGCCTCGTGCGCAAGGGCCAGGGCGCCTGGACGCGCCACCCGCTCGCCTTCGTGATGGAGGCCGCGGACGACATCTGCTACGGCATCGTCGACCTGGAAGACGGCCACCGGCTGGGGCGCGTGTCATTCGACGAGGCGCGGGCGCTGCTGTGGCCCCTCGCCTTTCCGGGCGGCGGGGCGGAGAGCCCATCGTATAAGCAATTGGCGGACGACACGGGCCGCGTGGAATACCTGCGCGCCCGCGCCATCGGCCATCTCGTCGGCGCCGCGCTGGACGTGTTCCGCGAGCACTACGACGCCATCATGGACGGCCGCTTCGAACAGGACCTCGCCGGCGCGTCGCGCTTCGCGCCCGAGCTGAAAGCGATCGCAACACTGTCGCGCGAACGCATCTATGCGACGCCATCCGTGCTGCAGATCGAGGCGGCCGGCTTCGAGATCCTGGGCGGCCTGCTCGGAAAGATCGTACCGGCGCTCGTCAAGCCGGAAGGAGACCGGACGGCGGCCGACCGCAAGATCGCTCAAATCATTCCAGAGCAATTCAGCCGCGGCACGACGCCGTATGCGCGCCTGCTCGGCGCGACCGACTACATTTCCGCGATGACGGACGGCTTCGCGCTGAAGCTGTTCCGGCGCCTGCATGGCATCGAATTGCCCGGCACGATCGTCTAAGCGGCGTCGAGCACCCGCCGCACCTGACGCGCCCGCTCTTCCACGCTGCCGTGCACGATCGTGTGCGGGATGCGGCGCGCGTCGAGGTCTTTCAGCACGAGTTGCTGGATGCGCCCGCGCCACGCCTCGTTCTCGCGCACGTCCTGTTCCTCGTACGGGATGTCGTCGGCGCAGACGAACGTATGCGCATAGCGCGTCCCGCACTCGTCGGCGCAGCGCAGCAGCTCGGCCGGCGGCGGATCGCCGACCTGATGAAACTCGATGCCCAGCAGCAGTGTCGTCAGCGCATTCGTGTCGACGAACAGCCAGCGCCGCGCCTGCGCCATTGCGGCATCCTCGGCGGCGCGGTGCCTGACGGCGATCTCGACGTAGTCGTCCGGCCCCAGCTTGCCCTGCTTTTCTTCCCAGATGAAGCGGCCGATCTCCGGCACGGCGACCGTCTCGTAGGCACGCGCCAGGTACTCGGACAACGTCGACTTGCCCGTCGATTCCGCGCCCACAAACACGACCCGCGGCACGACCCGCTCCACCGTACTGCCCTGCTCCACCATATCCGCCTGCCGATCCGTCGATAAAGAGCGCAATCGTAGCCGAGAGCCTGCCTTCCTACAACCTGAGCGCAGCCTGACGGGTTATCATTACGACATGACACTGCCCATCCTCGCCGACGGTTTCCTGCTGCGCCCGCTCGTCCCGGACGATGCGCCGGCGATGGCGGCGGCCGTGCGCGAATCGATGGCCAGCCTCGGGCCGTGGATGCCCTGGGCCCATACCGCTTACGACGATACCGATGCCCTGGCCTGGATCGCGTCCTGCAACGCCGCGCGTGCCGACGGCAGCGCGCACGAGTTCGGCATTTTCCAGCCGGACGGACGGCACTACGTCGGCGCGGCCGGCCTGAACCAGTTCAACCGCCTGCACGGCTTCTGCAACCTCGGCTACTGGGTCCGCACTTCGGCCCAGGGCCGGGGCGCCGCACTGGCCGCCATCCGGGCGCTGTCGCGTCATGCGTTCGAGCGCCTGGGCCAGTCGCGCGTCGAGATCGTCGTCGCGGATGGCAACCTGGCCAGCCTCGGCGTCGCCCGCAAGGCCGGCGCCGTCCATGAATGCCTCGCGCGCAACCGCCTCAACCTGCACGGGCGCCCTGTTGCGGCGCACGTGCTGTCGCTGGTGCCGAACGCTTAAAACAAATCCATCTGCGCCGCCGCCGCGCTGGTCGGCTTGACGATCGTCTTCGGCACCACCAGCGGCCGCTTGAACTGCGAGCCGTCCAGCTTGTGGAAACGCCCCATGTAACCGTCCATGCCGAGGCGCCTGATGGCCTTCGTGAACCGTTGGCGGATCAGGTCGGCCCAGATGCCCTCGCCCGTCATGCGCTTGCTGAAGTCGCTGTCGTAATCCTTGCCGCCGCGCATGTCGCGGATGCGGTTCATCACGCGCTGGGCGCGGTCGGGGAAGTGGGCGTGCAGCCATTGCTGGAACAGCGGGTTGACTTCCCACGGCATGCGCAGCACCGTGTAATGCGCGCCGACGGCGCCGGCGTCCTTCGCCGCTTCCAGGATACGTTCGATTTCCGGCTCCGTGACGAACGGGATGATCGGCGCCACGCTCACGCTGACCGGAATCCCCGCCTCCGTCAGCGTACGGATCGCGCGCAGGCGCCGTGCGGGCGCAGCCGCGCGGGGCTCGAGCGTGCGCGCGATCTCGCCATCCAGCGTGGTCAACGTGATGGCCGCGCCGGCAAGGCCTTGCTCGGCCATCGGCGCGATGAGGTCGATGTCGCGCTCGATCAGCGCCGACTTGGTGATCAGGCCGTACGGATGGCGACACTCGGCCAGGACCTCCAGTATTTCGCGCGTCAGCCGGCGCTCGCGTTCGCAGGGCTGGTAGGCGTCGGTGTTGACCCCGATGGCGATACTTTCCGGTACGTAACCAGGTCGCGCCAGTTCGTGCCGCAGCAGGTCGGCCGCATTCACCTTGGCGAAGAGGCGGCTCTCGAAATCGAGGCCCGGCGATAATCCCAGGTAGGCATGCGTGGGCCGGGCGAAGCAATAGATGCAGCCGTGCTCGCAGCCTCGATATGGATTCAGCGATACGTTGAACGGGATGTCCGGTGAACTGTTTCGCGTGAGGATAGATTTCGCGATCTCGTCCGTGACGACGGTCTTCGGCGGCTTTGCTTCGTCACCCAGGCCGGGCACCGTCCAACCGTCGTCGAAACGCTCGCGCGCGTGCACGTCGTAGCGACCCTGGACATTCGTGACGGCGCCACGCCCCTTGAAGGCCACCGGCACCGGCCCGCGTTGCGAAAACGGCAGCATCACCTGCCCTTCCGCACGCAGGCCTTCTCCTGATCGTACCGCACCACCCTGGCTGGCTTTACTGCGGTTCATGCGGCGCTCCTTGGTACTGTATGTTTATACAGTATAGTACGCCGATCCGGACTTGTGTTCAAGCCTGGTGGGGACGCGGGCAGATGTTGCGCAACAGCGTCATTCGTCCAGCGCCGCCGGCCCCTTCAGCCCGGCGGCGATCTCCCGTTCGTTGCGCCGGATGCGCTCGGCCGCCCCCGCGTCGTCAGGCGTGCCGCCCGCGGGCACGAGGTGCGGGGAGATCACCACCACGGTTTCCGTCAGGTTGCCATGCCGCTCACGGTTGGCGAACAGGTTCCCGAGTACCGGGATCTCGCCCAGCAGCGGCACGCCGGTGCGCTGCTGGGTCGCGCTCGACTTGATCAGTCCCGCGATCAGGATCGACTGGCCATCCTCGGCCACCAGTTGGGTCGTGACCTGCGTCGTCTTCTTCGACGGCACGCCGTTCAGGACCGAACCCGAACTGACTTCCGGCCGGATCTTCAGCAGGATCCTGCGATCGGCGTCGACCGATGGCGTCACGTGCAGGATCACGCCCGTGTCCAGGAACTGGACCGATTCGCTGGTGACGTTGTTGATGGTCGTCGTGACCCGGTATCCCAGTTCGTCGCCGATGGTGATCCCGGCTTCCTGGTCCTCCAGGGCGAGGAGCTTGGGCGTTGCCAGCGTGCGCACCTTGTTCCTGGTGGACAATGCCGACAGGTAGGCCGTGAAGTCGCAGCGGCAACTGATGTAATTGAAGAACAGTCCAGGTTGCCCCTGTTGGGCGAGTCCGCCGACGCCGATCTTCGTGCCGTTCTTGAACACCTTGCTCCAGTCGATGCCGAAATTGTCGTTGTCCTCGAGCGTAATCTCGAGAATCTTGGCTTCGATCATGACCTGGCGCGGCGCCACGTCGATCTGGCGCAGCAACGCCTCGATGCGGGCCAGCCCGGCCCGGGAATCCTCGGCCACGACCATCCGGCGCTGCGGCAGCACGGTGACCTTGCCGCCGGGGCCGACGTGCTTGCCGAGGATGTCGGCCACGAGCTGCGGATCGCTGTACTGGACCTTCAGCGCGCGCAGCTCGATGTCCTCCGGTACCGAGCCCAGGGCCGCCTGGGCCGGATTCACGATCAGGTACCCGTTGTTGCGCTCGACGACCCTGTAGCCGCCGGCCTCGGCGATCGCGTGGATCGCTTCGCGCGTCGTCATGTCGTACAGACTGACGGCGACGTTGCCGGAGACGCCCTTGCCCAGCACGACGTTCACGCGGTCGCGCGCCGAGATCACGTCGAACAGTTCGGCGATCGGCGTGTCGCGGAACAGGTAGGTCGCCTTGTCGCCGCCACCTGCCTGGTCAGCGGCCCGGCAAGTGGCGGCGACCAGCAATGCGGCGCACCCGATGCGGGCAAGTAATCGCGTCATCGTTTCGTCTCCCGGTCGAACTGCAACACGAGGCTGGCCTCGCCGCGCTTCAGGCGCACGCACCTCTCCTCGATCCCGACGACGCGCCAGTCCCCGGCCCGGTCGCCCTCGCGCAGCACCAGCCCATCGATGTCGGCGAGCGCCTGGCCGCGCGCGAACACAATGGCATGCAGGCGCGGTTGCGGTGGCGCCGGATCGGCGACCGGCACGGAGTCGGCGGCTGCCTGCGCAGCAGGGGCGGCGGCGGACGCCGCGGCGCGTTCGGCGCGCGCGAACGGGTCGCGCAACGGTCCCGCCCCGGCGGCCAGCGGCGCCATCGCGAGCAAGAGCATCATCGCGGCCGGCTTCAAGCCTTCTCCTCCAGTCCGTATGAGGCAATGTGCGCGCGCATCTCGAGCGTCCCGGCAGACGTCGTCGCCCGTAGTTCGAAACGGCTGATCGCCAGCCCGGACGGCGAGCGCTCGATCGCCTCGATCCACGCCAGAAGCGCGGCGTAGCTGCCGCGCGCCTCGATGTCGAATCCGCTTTGCACGAATATCATCGCCCGCTGCGCGGGTGTGGGACGGATCGACATCAGCGCCACGTCGCCCGCCGCCGCCAGCGCGCCGAGGTCCCGGACCAGCCGCAACTGGATCTCCGCCTCCCCGGCGCCGTCCGCGTGCCCGGCCGCGCCGAACCCTTCCCTCAGCACGCGTACCAACGTTTCGAGCGCGGATGCCCGTGCCTGCAGGCGCGCCAGGTCGGCACTGGCGCCTGCCAGCGTCGCCTGCTCCGCATACGTCGCTCGCAGGCCCGACAGCGGTTTTTGCAGGACGCCCAACCAGAGCGCGCCCCCCGCCGCCAGCAACACCGCGACGCCCATCAGGTGCAACTGGCGCGCCGGCATGCGTGCCAGGGCATCGCGCACGTTCATGGCGCCCTGTCTCCCCGACGCAACGTGGCCGTGGCGCGAAACGCGAGCGTCGCGTCGCCGCCCTGCGCGCTGGTGCCGTCGACGAAACGCACGCCGGCCAGCGCCGGGCTGGCGGACAGCGCCTCAAGAAAGGTCGCCAGCGCAGCCTGGTCGAATGCGTGACCGTCGAGGTCGACGCGCTCGGTGATACGCCACGCCTGCGCACCGGCCGCGTCCTGCGTGGCGACCCGCGTCGCACCGGCGGGCGCGGCGCCGCCGCCGGGTTCGCGCTGTGGTTCATAATCGCGCGCCAGTTCGACCCGGTCGAGCCAGACGCCATCGGGCAGCGCGGCGTCGAGAATCCGCGCGAGGGCGGCCGCGGTGCCGGCACCGCGCAGCGCGGCATACGCCCGCGCATTGACGGAGAGCCGGTTCAGCCGCTGTTCCGACGCGGCGACCAGGCCTTGCAGCGCGGCGGCGCGCGCCGCGTCGTTGCGCAGCTGGGCCAGATGCGGCGTTTCGCGTGCCAGCCGGACACGCACCAGTCCGGCGCAGGCGCCGCCGGCGGCCAGCACCAGGATGAGCGCGACGCCATAGCAGGCCAGCGTGCGCCGTGCGCGCAAGGCGTTGCGGTAGCTGCGCGGAATCATGTCGACGTCAGCCATCCGTCCTCCCGCGCAGGGCCAGTCCGGCGGCGACGGCAATGCCTCCCCCCAGGTCCCCGGCCGGCGTGAAACCGGGTACCGGCCGGAACGCGCGCAACGGGTCGAGCACTTCCACCGGCAGGTTGGCGATGGTGGCCACGTGGTCGGGCAGATGGGCATAACGGGCCACATTGCCGTTCAGGTAGATCAGCCGTGCGACCGCGCCGCGCGTGCGCGACGCGATGTAGACCTGGGTGCGCGCCAGCTCCTCCGCGAGCGTCGCGAATTGCGGATGCAGGATCTCGCGGATGGCGCGGCCCATGTCGCGGTGCGCGGCGCCGGACCGGACCTGCCGGTCGCCGGTGCCGTGCTCGCGCAGCAGCGCCAGCGCCGCGGCGGGTTCCAGCCGGAGCGTGTTCGCCAGCTTGTCCACCAGTTGCGCTTCGCCGAAATCGATCCTGCGGTCGAGCATCAGGCCGTGGCCGGACACCACGCTCAGATAGCTCTTGCTGGAACCGAAATTGACCAGGATGACGGCATCGGTGCCATTCTCCTGCATCGACACCAGCAGGCGCGCGATCGCGGCCGGTCCGATGTCGAGCGCGACCGGATCCAGCCCGGCGCCGCGCAACGCGTCCAGGTAGGCGACCACGGTGTGCAGCGGCGCGACCGCCGCGAGCACCTGGCGCTGCGGTCCGGCGCCGCCCGCGCCGCGCACGGGGATGTAGTCGACGACCGCCCCTCCCGCTTCGGCGGCGCCGAGCTGTTCGCGCACCTGCCGGGCCACGGCCTGGCGTTCGCTCTCGCCGGGTGCCGGTTGCACGGTGAGCGACTGGATGCGCACGTCGGCCGGCGCCAGCGCGGCGACCACGCGGCGACCGGCGAACGGCGCGCTGGCCAGCGCGTCGCGCACGAAGCGGCGCAGGCGGCGGCGGTCGGCCAGCAAGACGCCGCGTTCCACCGGATAGGGCAACGCCGCCACCGCGCGCACCTGCGGCATCGGTCCGCCCGTCTCGACCTGCAACAGGTTCAGGCGTTCGCCGGCGAAATCGATCCCGATCGGCGCCCGCTCCGCTCTCCACGCGCGGCCCGCGCGCGACAGCATGCGCCACCAGGCAGGTACCCGCTTCATGCGCACACCTGCGTGCCGGGATTGCAGCGCACCGCATTCCCGCCGGCGCGCTTGACCTCATACAACAGGTGGTCCGCCAGCTTGTAGGCGTGGTCGAAGCCGAAGCGCCCGTGCTCCGGTAACCGCACGAGGCCGAGACTCGCGGTGGGCCGGAACTCGCGGGGCATCGGCTCGTCCATGTACAGGTGCACGGCGGCGAGCGCCCGCCCGATCCGTTCGCGCACGTCCGGGCCGGACATGAGGAGCGCGAACTCGTCGCCGCCAAGCCGCGCGAGATAGGCGCTGTCGCCGCATGCGCTGTCGAACGCCGCCTTCACGGCGCGCAGCACGGCGTCGCCGCGGCTGTGTCCCAGCGTATCGTTGATCGCCTTGAAGCGGTCGATGTCGAACAGGCCGAAATAGCACTCCGTCGCGCGCGCCTGGTGGCCGGCCAGGAGAAGGTCGAACTCGCGCTCGACGTGACGCCGGTTCCAGGCACCCGTCAGGTGGTCGCGGTCGGCAAGGTTGGCCAGCTCGCGCTTGGCCTGCTCCAGGTGGAAACGCATCGTCAGGTCGTGCTTGCGCAACGCCAGCGCCCGGGCGACCAGGACCAGCGTGATCAGGGCGGCCACCAACATCATGCACTGCAGGAGCCACAGGTCGCGCGGGGCGAAATGCCCACGCCCGAACATCGTCGAGATCGTGAAGACGGCGTAGATGGCGACCGTGGTCAGCAGCGCCTCGCGCAGGCCCCACGGGACCACGGGCACCAGCATGATCAGCACGCCGACCGACAGCAGCAGCACCGCGTTCAACTGGCCCGAACGATGCGCCAGCAGCACCAGCGCCGAACCGCACACGATCAGGAGCAGCATCGCCAGCAGGTACTGCGCGCGCAGGTCGCTCACGCGGGTACTGGAAATGCGGATATGCAGGGCCAGCACCGTGAGCATGCTGTAGGTGTAGGTGTAGCCCGCGCCCAGGCCGAAGCAGGCCGCGAGCGTGGCCGCGAGCGCCAGGAACAGCAGCGCGATCTGGCTGAGCAGCACGACGCCGTCCCGGGTCTCCTTGTCGATGACGGGCGCGGCGTAGGCGCTCAGCTCGGGCGTGGCGAAGGCCGTGCAGGACCATGTGCGGGACAGCAGGCGGGCAAGCGATGCGGTGGCGGGCTTCATGGACGATCCGTTCGTCATGGACAGCGTGGGTAGTAATCGAGCACGAGCTGCGGCGGGTGGGCCTTGTCATCCAGCGTGCCGAACCGAGCCTGGTTCAATCCGGACGAGGTGAGGAGCACGCCATAATTGGGCACGGTCTTCTTTAACCACGCATCGGCCAGCGCGTCGATGCGCACGCTGTAGTACAGGTTGGTCTGCTTGCCGACCGTCAGCACTGCGGCCGCGGCGCCGACGAAATCACCGCCCTGGACGGTCCAGGGCGCGGTCCAGGTGGCGTTGGCCTCGGTCCACGGCGTCGTCACGCGGTTCAGGTAAACCAGCTGGGTGGCCGCCGTCGACTTCGTCGCCGTCTGGAACAGCTTGAGCTGGCCGGAGACGACCAGCACGTCGCCGAGCGACGTCAGCACGAACTGGACCAGCCCGCGTTCCGTATTGTCCGTCAGTTGCATGTACATGCCCGAGCCGTTGGCCGAGGTGTCGCCGGCGGCGATGTAGGTGTCGTCGGCGTTGCCGGCACTGGCCTTCCAGGAGACCGAAGTGCGCTTGCTGGCGTCATAGACCGGCACGGACTTGTTCGCCAGCCGGAACGTCTGGCCGCCCGCGGCGGTCGCGCCGACGTCGATCGACAGGCCGCCGGCCACGTCACTGACGGCGTTGGCGGTGACGGCGCCGCCGGGTAGCGCGAACGTACCGAACTGGACCGCGCTGTTGCAACCGAGCTGCTGGTTCTGCCACCTGGCCAGGTTCTGGCCGGCCCGGGCCAGGTAGCGCGCGGCCTGGGCGCCGTAATCCATGTCGACCATGGACACGCTCATCGATGCCTCGCGCACCATGGCCCACGCCAGCGCGCCGATGAATGCGAGCGCGATCGCCATCGGCACGAGCACGAGGCCGCACTCGCCGCCGCGGCTCACGGCGCCCCTCCGACGCGCACGGTCGCACCCGTGCTGACGCTGGTGCCGCCGCGTGCCAGCGTCAGGCTGATCTGGACCAGTTGCTGGCCGGCCTGCACCTGGGGCGCCACGATCGCGAACGCGGTTACGTTATCGGCCAGCACGCCGTTCGGGCTGGTTTGCAGGAGTTGGCCATGGTCGAGCTTGAACGTTTGCGCGAACCAGCTGCCCGACGTCGTCGTGTCGGCGCCCTGGCTGAGCACACCCACCGGGCTGTTGCGGATCACATAGGCCATCCGCTCGACGGCGAATTCCGCATCGTGCAGCAGCGCCTGGCGGTTCGCGGCGATCGCGAGCGTCCCGGCCATGTCGGCCGTGAGCCCGGCCAGCGGGGCCAGCATCAGCGCGGCGAGGACGAGCGCGATCAGCAGTTCGACCAGCGACATGCCACGCGCGCGGCGGTGGATCGCCCCCCTCATCGCGCCACCAGCGTCGTGAAGCTGTAGCCCGAGGCCGGCGACGACACCGTCACGTACAGCAGGACGTCCTCGAGCTGCTGCGCGGTCTCGACATCGGGATATGGCAGGAATACCGGCGCCTGGCCATACTTCGCGCGGTATTTGGCGATGTAGACGTCGCGCTCGATGCAGCTGGCGTCGGCAGGCTGCGAATAGGTGGTCGCGGTCTGCATGTCGCGTGCGGCCTGCCAGAGGTTGATGTATGGTTCGGCGAGCGCGGTCTCCATGCTCGCCTGCAGGCAGCGCATGTCGCGCATCTTCGCCGTCGCCACGTCCGCCGCGGCAAGCGCGTTCCTGACCGAAGCGGCGACGGGCACGACGCATAGCGCCAGCAGCAGCGCGGCCACCAGTACCTCGGCGTACACGAAGCCCTGCTCGTTGTGGAACCGGATGTTCAAAACGTCACCTTCCCGATCGCGGCGTCGATCGTCACCTGACGCGCCAACCGGCCGTGGCGCAACGTCACCAGGCCGTTGTTCTTGAGTAAAATGGCGTTGCCGCCGCCGTCCAGCCCGGCGGCCGGCATGCCGTCGGGGCCGTACGCCAGGATGCTGGTGGTCGTGCTGTTCTGGTACTGGAACACCGCGCTCGCGATCACCGCGCCCAGGGCGCCGGCGCCGAACGCGATGCGGTACGCGCGTTTGTCGACCGGATGCATGACCGTCACGTTCGTGTCTTCCACGTAACTAGCGTTCAGGCGATACACCCGCACGACCTGGTTGGCCGTGTCGAACCCGACCGCGTACCACGCCCCGCCTCGCAGCGCGGCCGCCTGTGCGAAGCGGCAGGCTTCCCGGATTTCGCTGGATGCCGCGTCCAGCCGGGGGGTGTCCACCGCGTCGGCCCGCGGCACGCCGATCGCGACGACCAGCGCCACGAGCGCCAGCACGACCACCATTTCGACCAGCGTGACCCCGGCGCGCTGTACACGGCAGCGCCGCCGCATGGTGGAGCTCAATGGGTCCAGTAACCGTTGCCGCGCCGGTCGTTGGCGTTGCTGTTCATGTCGATTCGTCCGGTCACGTAGTTATAGCGCCAGCCCCCCGTCGCGGCCGCGGGAGCGGCAGCCGCGCCCGCCGCACTGACGACCGCGACCGCGTTGGACGGCGGGTTGCTGATGGGTTCGGCCGGCAGCTGGTCGCGCAGATA
>Ga0187844_10001037_pt1 | contig 21660 bp, 23 predicted proteins | sample SpaLakP09_SKY_50_FD_134517 | JGI IMG/M metagenome (GOLD analysis project Ga0187844, IMG submission 134517) | Oligotrophic lake water microbial communities from Sparkling Lake, Wisconsin, USA - SP09_SKY_50 | ecosystem: Environmental > Aquatic > Freshwater > Lake | place: USA: Sparkling Lake...
AGCTTTGGAGATCAAGTTGTAAACCCACACCAAGGTGAATACGATCCAGACTGTGTATTAAACGGTGCCAGTGCCAGTTGTATTGTGCGTGTGGGACGCGATGTATTCTTTGACAACAGTGATTATCTACAACCCGAGCAGACACGTTGGATTGTAGACAATGTGTTGGGACCTGAGTACCGCATACACGAAGCAATCACAGACGGTCACGGTGATGCTGTATTTGCTATTCTCAAACCCGGAGTTATATTGAGTAGCAAACACGACATGCATCTACACTTGGCCGAAGACTTTCCTGGTTGGGAAGTATGTAAGGTTTGGGATAGCAGTATTTGGGCCGCAATGGAAGTGGGCAAATTTAAATACACTGCCAATCCCGGTGCCTGGTACGTGCAAGGGCAAACGCCCACAGCAGAGTTTACCAGTTTTGTAGACACCTATCTTAACAAGTGGACTGGCTTTGTGGCTGAAACAGTGTTTGATGTCAACTGTTTGGTGCTGGACGAAGAGAATGTCGTTTTCTCAGCATACAATAAACCAGTGTTTGATTTTTGTAAAAAGCACCGAATCAATCCTATTATAAGTGAACTGCGACACAGTTATTTCTGGGACGGTGGCGTCAGTTGTTGCACACAAGATCTACGACGTCGGGGCGGATTAGAAACTTATCTATGAGCAAAGCGGATGTTGAACAGCTATATGCAACATATGGTGAAAAGATGTGTCTTGCTCCGTTTGTCAATAGTTTTTATTCCACTTGCGGAGTAGTTGACCCAGATCAAACTGTTGCGAACTTTGTGCGTCCTTGCAGCGTAATACAAGCTGGACCCCAATGGGACATTCAAGATTCAAACATTACCAACGCTAGAAATACTCAAGTCTGGCGAGATCTACGTCAGTCCTTTTTAGATGGCAAAATGCCTATGTCATGTGGCACTTGTATCAACGCAGAACGTGTAGGAGCAAGTAGTCCTAGACAACTCAATAACGCATATTTGTTTGAGCATTTAGATATAGATATCCCGGCAGAAGTTAAACAAATCGTTGAGGCTGGGTTGACAGTCAACGGTGTATACGCATTAGACTATATGCCCAGTAACTACTGCAATTATGCTTGTGTTATGTGCTATAATGGTGCCAGTAGTCAACGATACACATTTGATATTCAACAAGGAAGAAAAATAAAATATGAAATTAACCCTGTTGATCTGGATTTTTTTGATGTTGTCAAGAATGTAAAAATACTAGGATTCACCGGCGGAGAAACTATATTACAGCCCGAAGTTAATCGTTTAATTGATTATGTCATTGAACACAATTTGGCCAAGGATATGATTATCACCATCTTAACTAATGCGTCACACTTTCCTGATAGTTTGGTAGAAAAGTTTCGACAGTTTAAAAAGGTATTGTATACCGTCAGCATTGATGGCGTAGGAGACATAATAGAGTACCAACGACGCGGCGCACAGTGGACAACTATTGTAGAAAATGTTCGAAAGATACAAGCAAGTCCAGTTCATGAAGTTGTCAATCATGTGGTCACTGCTGTCAATATACTCGGTGCCATGGATTTTGTTGACTGGTGTTATGCCAACAATTTAAAGTATACAAGTATCAGCCATGTGTTCCAGGAACATTTGGGTATAGCAGCCGTGCCACCTGAATTAAAAACTGTTGCATTAGAACGATTAACAACTGGTAGAAAACGCTACAAACATTGGGCAACACCGGCTTACAGCAATCACGAAAAAGGTCAATATGTGCAAACTATAGATCGACTAATTAGCACTGTAGAAAGCGTTAAGTTTAACCCTACTGCGTTAGATCGTTTTATTCATCACATTAAGATCGAAGATACAGTCAGTAAAAAACCACTCCGTGAAGTGGTTCCCGAATGGGCACCGTGGTTTGCTTAACTACAAACTCGAACTCCGTATAACTGTTCAAAGCGATCAGCATCTGTTCTATCGTTGACCATGGGTTCACCACGTATATTCAGACTGGTATTGAGCAGCATCGGGCAACCAGTTAACGTATACCACTTTTCCAATAGTTTTCTAATGCCTGAACCGTCTGCAGGAACGGTCTGGATTCTACTAGTGCCGTCATGATGCACAACAGCAGGAAAAAGCTCAGGATGCCGGCAACAGCCGACGATTTGCATATACCTACTATCACTCCAACCACGAGGCATATCAAAATACTGATCCACGTGTTCTTCCAGGATAACTGGAGCAAATGGTCTGAATTGTTGTCTACGCTTGATTTCATTTACTCGATCCTTTATATCTGGTCCTCTTGGGTCGGCCAGGAGACTTCTATTCCCAAGAGCTCTAGGGCCAAACTCGGCTCTACCACTGGCGACACCAACAATTTGATCACGTTGTAAGCAATCGATGACGGTATCGACAGGGTATTCACCGCTGATGTTAGTACCAAGGTATGCGTTGTTCCAGTTAATTTGTTTACCGTATGCCAAGGCGGCAGCTCCAAGGCTACTGCCAGCGTCGCCAGGACAAGGCATAATCCATATTTGATCAAAATAGTCGCCTAAATTTCTATTAGCAAGACAGTTGAGTGCAACACCACCCATATACACTAAATTGCGGCTCCAGCCAAAGTCTCGGGCCTGGCGCATCACTTTATATATTTCATGTTCCACTACAACTTGAGCACTTGCAGCAATATCTGCATCCTTGGCGTCAGACAAAAATCCAGGATCAATACCTATATGCAAATTATCAGTCATGAGCCGGCTTATTTCATCAGTATAATCAGGTTGGCCCCAAGCGGCCATGCCCATTGTGATGTATTCTTCGTCCAGTGGACGTAGGCCGATGCGGCCAGTAATTGCACTATAAAACAACCCAATGGACTGTGGATAACGTTGTCTCCATAATCTACGATACTTTGCCACGCCCTTCGAATCATATTCAGCAGCCCATATACTTATAGTGTCCCATTCACCAATGGCGTCAATGACCACAACAGTGGCATGTTCATACGGACTGGTTTGAAAGCCGGCTGCAGCATGACTTAAATGATGATTAAAACTGAGCACATGTTTAGTCTCAATTTGGCCACCTAGTTGTTTACGTAATATTTGCTTGGTTGTTAACTTGTCCCAGTCAATGCCCTGACCTGCGTACCATTGTCGTGTTTGCTTGACCCAAGGACGTTCGTAGTATGCAATTGTTTCAGGACTGTATTTTGCAACTTCGTCTACTAGACCTTGACAAAAGTTCTCATCATTTTTTTGTTTGCTGTAGCGTTCACTATGGCCAGCAAATAAGATATCGCCACGGTTGTTTATAACAGTGGCGGCCGCATCGTGATAGCCGGCGCTAATACCAAGAATGTTTTGCAATTTCATTTATAGATAAAAGGATCTCGTTTACGCAGTTCTTTAAGCTTCTTACGATAGCGTATTTCTAGTCGAATCTTGTTGTATAAATTTTTAATCCAGTTCATATTAACGTCCTTGTAATGCGTTTATTTGTTGTTGCATATAGTCTGAATCGGACCAGTTATACGCATACTCAACTGATCTATCACTGGTGCGTATTGCTGTCACATTGAGTCTTGTATTTAACTCAGCCCATATGACCCGATAATCTTCTGTGCCAAAACTGCGTTTGAGATTCACTTGTCCAACCTGTGGATGTCCAATGGTCAATGTTTTATCGTCTGGATCAAACCCATTGTTTATCAACCATGTTCTAAAGTCTGCCAAATGCTTCTTTTGCCAGTCATGTGTTCCAGGATTGTTTGCCCACTCTATATCAAAATCTCCAGCAGCTTCAAGTTGACTACGCATGGTTGTGGTTGTTAGATTATCAATAATCATATTGGGATTATAGTTGGCCTCGTCCACAAACACTTCCCAATGGTGCTTGCCAACAGCTTTGTTTACCCCAACATAAACACCACCCAATGGACGATTCATTGTTTCTATTCCGAATAACTCGTAATCTCCATCGTCTAACACAAAACGTGGTGCCCGTAACCAACACATAAGCTGACTGGGTCTTTGCCAAATTGGCGCAGTATATTTCTTTTTCCAACTCAACTGCCACGACTCAAATTCATGGCACAGCAGGTTAAGTTGCCTAATATGCCAGCGAGTAGTTGGATCTGCTGTTTCATAGTATGGACTCATTTGTCCGCTTACGCCCTGCAGATCTTCAAAGTATCTGTGTAAATTATTAAAGTGCTCACGGTCGACGTCGCCGGGTATCACGTCACGTCTGGCTGCATTGGTATCTGTCGCAATAGTAACTTCGTCTCCTGGCACAACACTGTTGTCAAGGGTAAAGTTGTCATTGATTGTATAACCTATGTTGGCACTGTTAATGGCTGCAATACTGCGATTTATTTCATCTATTATCAATTGACCATTTCTAGGTCCGTCAGCAAATCCAAAGAAACAATAGTTCTTTTCAAGATGCAGATCGTCGGCTATCAAATTGTTCAATGCTGATAGCCATTTACGGCCAAGACCTGAATCGTATACATTAATATACACAGTCAAGTCTTCCAAGTCCATTTCTACAACATCAAGTAACAATTGCTTCATACCATTCCAATATTTCTTTATCTGCACTCAATATGTCTTTGAGTGTATAAGTGTCATTACGCACCTGTTCTAATCGCAATACACGTTCTTTTCCTTTGACTAACCCTGCTTGATATTCCTCAGGCCACTGTTCAGCAAAGACGGGACGATTCTTTAATTGTAGCAGTATATCTTTCAGTGCGCCCATATTTAAGTCGGCTACTAACTCATCGACCTTTTTATCCAGCAGCTGTCTGGGCAGGGCCAATGGGCTTAGTATAATGTCTGGTGTAAATCCAAATACGACTTTGGCCAGGACATCTACACCCAGCTCTTGTGCCAATGCTTGTATGTTGGCCACTTCAAATAGTCCAGGTAAAGTAAGTGTAAAGTCTATACGCATTTGTCTACGATTGGTAGCAACGGCCACGCCTCGACGGAAGTTATCTAACCATTGTTGATAGTTGAGCCCAGTTCTAATATACTCGCCCACAGCGCCTGTGCCGTCTAGACTGGCACAAACTTGCCAATCACGCAAATGAACCAAGATGTCACGATAAAGATTAACACCACGATAATCAACTCGACTAAGGTTTGTATTATATCTAGCGTAAACCCGTTGACCGTCTCCTTGATCTACTATTTGTTTCATATAACGCCAGTGCTGTTCAAACATTAGCGGTTCACCACCTACCCAGTATATTTCCTCCACACGATGTTCTGCCACTGCTTGAGCAAATTCTGCTTCAATTTGTGTGTCTTGAAACTGACTTATTTCTTCTCTGACCACAGGTATCATCCAGTTGTTTTTGGGATTAGACCAGTTGATCATGTTGTTGGCACGTTGTTCGCTTTCCCATGCACTGCTCAACATATCGCCACAGGTACGACATTTAAAGTTACATAGATTACTGAAACGATAATCCCAGCTAACCGGCTTCACAGTGGTTGATCCGTCGTCTGCAGTATTTGCCATAGCATCCGCATACTTGTGTGCAAATAATCGATTGAAGTAACTACGGTAAACATCGGTGTTCAACAACTTGTCATTGCATACTTCACATTCTGGCAGTGTTTCTCCGGCCATCATTCTGCGGCGCACTGACCGCATGTGTTCACTGTTCCAATGCTCGTCCAACGACACTGGATTATACTTGCCAGTTCCGCCACTGGTATCTATATACTGTTCAAAACTCTGTGCAGGCTCTCTGCTGGCACAGCACATACGTCGTTCAGTTTGTGGACTCAGGTACGTATGAGTCCACGGTGCCATACATAGGTTATCTGGTCTCGGCATATTCTAACAATGGGTTGATAATTTCATCTTGTATACGTTGACACACCAAAGCGCGGTCAAAAAATCTAGAGTGATTGTGCTCAATACGTTTGAACGTTTCAGCAGTGTAAGGTTCTTTTTTAAACTCACGTAAATTTTGTTGTATCTTTTGTAAACGGTCAGCACCGGCTAATAGATCATACGATTCATCAAACAGATTATCATAAGTTACAAATCCTTGCGCTTGTATATACTCCAAGGTACCGGGCGCACCATGTATCTGAAATGGATGCCGAAGAGCCACGGGTTTGAATGATTTTTCTGTCACAAACGGTACACCATTTGCCGGCAATTGTTCCGTGGTCTCAATAACCAAACTAAAATAAGTTGAATTGTACCAATCTGGATTAAAGTATCTTTGCCAATGCACATGATTGCGTGGTGCATCGTCGGGTAACGTTTTATCTCTATAACTGTAGAGCATACTGTCCAGATCCGGTGCCAACTGTTTGACTGCACGATCCCTCCAGTCTTTGTGTATGTTAATGGGCATAAATGCCAGCTGTTGATAGGTTCTATTAGGACGATAATTTAAATAGCCCAATTGATCATACCACAGTGATTCGTTATACCAGAACCAGTTGGTGTTCGACAAGTAATGAGCCCAGGTGTATTTGGTATCTACTTGTTCCCAAAGATTGTTAATTAATACTTTACAGCCTGATTCAGCCAACTGTTGAATCCACTGTTGAATGCTGTTATCATGTATATCGTGTAACTCTAGAAAATCAATTACATAAATGCTGCTGGGATCCGCTGCACTATCAAATTTACAAATCTGAAAATATGGTTCAAACAACGGTTGCATGTAGTTTGGCCATATCAAACGACGAGACTTTGGGTGAGTAATTAGTTTTACGCGACTCATTGTTATTGCCCGTGCGGATAGTCCGGGCTTATGTAACCAACTAGTTCAGCCAACTCGGGCTGAACCGAAACTAAATTTTGTCCTCGTCTGCGATCCAAGTTGCCGACTTCTCTGCGTAACTGTTCACCATCAAGACTGACCCCACGATTCATAAAATCTGCCACACGAGCAAATTCTTCTCGAACTGGGTCTGGCACTTTGGCTGTTAATAATCGTTGAGTAATCACTTGTTTGGCCCGTTCTGGCAATGAACTAATACTAAAGAAATATGCATCGTGCATCATATTCCAATAGACGAAGTCCATTTTTTGTTCCAAAATCCACGTGGCCACAGTTTCTAGATAATACACATTGAATACATTTATAGTGCAACAAATTTGTAAACGAATATTTGTGTGTCGGCCGCGCAACACCCGGAACCGAGCAATATTATCAATTACTTCGGTCCACACAGCATTGGATCGTTGATATTCAAAACGTTCGCCTACATCGTCAATACTAAATGCTATTTCCACTATCTTAAAATGTTTCCAAATCTCTTCGGCTGTTTCTGGCCATTGTGTACCATTGGTATTGTAATGTATTTCTATGTTGCCAGCCAGCCCGCGATCAACCAGTCCTTGTAACAAGTCGAAATGTTCTTGTATCATAAAAGGTTCACCACCAGTGAACTCTATATATTGTATCTGATCTGATATGCCAGCTATCTCCGACCAAAACTGTTGATTTTCTCTTGGCCAAGCACCTTGACGCAACATGTGATAGTGATGATTATCTTTCCTATCTTCATTACGCATCAAGTGTTGTAGTTCTTCTGCGGCAAATGTGCTACTACTCCACGATCCACAAATGCGGCATTTAAGGTTACAGATGTTGCCCAGCTTAAGATCCAGGAACATCAGAGGTTTTGCATCCGCAGTCCAGTCTTGATCCGGCAACATGTGCTTGAGACGGTCTAGTGTGTGCATACGCTTGCTGGTACGGCCTGCACGTTCTTCTTTCCAACACTTGCGACACGTTTTGGGTTGTTTGCCATCAACAAATTCTTGGCGCAGTTCTTTCATGCTATTGCTATTTTGTATTCCTTTAAAATCAGCAGTGGCTAGATTGAACTTGTTGCCTGCATCATCGATCAGTTCATCATCGGCTAGGCAACAAGGGCGCACTGTGCCAACCGGACTAGCTTCTAAACTGACCCATGGCAACACGCAAAATTTATCATGTGGTAGTATCATTTGAGGGGTATTCTTTTATCTTCGGGTCGATATTCCGCAATGGCTTCTAGCTCTGGAACTACACTCAATAAACTTTCTGAGCGACTCCAATCTAAATCATTGACAGTTTTCCAAAAGTTTGGTAATAGATGACTGTTGTCCGTGGCCATCATAAAAGTTATTGCACCTTGGAAGCCGCCGATGGCTCTGTGTATAGTGTCTTTATCTTGTAACCATTCAATGTGTTGTTCAAACTCTTGTTTGAATTTCAATTTGATCGCTAAAGGCAACATATCAATTCTATAATTGTCTGGCCCTTGTAGTATGTTTAAGTTAAAGTCTTTGGCTTGAATAAAGCCAGACTCTACCATATAACGATGGAATTTTACAAAATTCCATATGTTCATTATACTAAGTGTAGGACTAATCATAAAATCAATATGTGGACATTCTCGTTTGAGGTCTTTGATATTTTGTTCCACTTGTGCCCAGTCAGTTCCACTACGTATAATAGCAGCACGGTCACCCATATCATCTAGACTAGCAGCTACACACACAGTGGGAAAATGCTTCCATAAGTCTAACACATTTTGCTGTTTGAATTTGAGTTCTGTCAGATTGGTGTTATATACCAAACGCACACGAGTATTGCCTTTTTCAATCAGCAAGTTAAGTATGCGATTGTGTTCTTCCATAATCAACGGTTCGCCACCAGCAAAGTATATCTGGTCCAGGTGCGGCACATGTTCTTGCATTTGTTCCCATACATCTTCGTCGTGACGTCCAGCAAATTGCACACGTGGACGCAGTGGTCGACCGTTGTTTAATTTAACATCATCGTCATACCATCTGCTACTAAAAATACTTCCACAACTACGACATTTAAGATTACATATATTACTGAAGCGCACATCCCAATAGTGTAACTTCATGTCAGGTAAACTGCCATCAGGCAGAGTTTTGTCAATTTCTGCAACGTGATGTCCAAAGCTCTTGTTGCTGTTGTTACGCATACTGGTAAATCCAGCACCTTCTTGTTCGTAACAGTCACCGCACTCTAAGCAAGGTTTATCGGCCAGCATGTTACTACGCATGTCTCGCATGGGTGTGTCGTTCCATATTTCCCGCATGGATTTTTCTTTGAAGTTGCCCACCGGATGTGCAGCTCTACCCAAGCAACACGGATAAGCCCGACCGTCGGGCCAGGCATGCAAGTGTATCCATGGTAGCATACAAAAGTTATCGGATTCCATTAACTTGTAGCGTTGATCTTCGGTTAGATTTTCCAATTTGATATAATTGGGTATGCGATCTTTCCAATCGTATTTGCCTAAGATTTTATCAGTCATAGCATTTCGTACCAAGTTTTTAATACAGGAAAAGTTTCAACAAAATTTTTGCCGCGTCGTTGATCGTATTGTTGATGAAATTGTTTAAAGTCGTTGTGTAGTTTAGGCATTTCAAATGTATCGCTGTGTGGAGTTTTAACAAGGTCTAAATAATCAATCAATCTGCTTAGGTGATTAATTTCATGTTCATGCATGTATTCTTGACCTTGATGTTTTATTACCCAGTTAATTAATCTATTACGATAATACAGCAACAAATGTTCCGGCAACACCAATGGGCTTTGGAAGCTAGGAAAGCGTAGAATATTTAGTGTAAAACTCACACGCTGTCGTCCATACACTTGCTTTAGTTTTACCAACTGGTCTAACAAACTATCCAAGCTGTTGAGACAAAGCGCATTGATGGTACACATACAATGCACTGCTTTGATCGTGTCATGTTCTAATAGTTCTTGAACATTATGCATCCATTGACTGTAATCTAGTCCGTCACGAATATACTCAGCTTGGCCGTCGATGGCTTCCATACTGGTGTATATTTCCAGGTGCGGAATATCTTCAACCTTGGCAATAAACTCTTGTAACTTGATTGAGTCCATGCCCAAGTTACTGTTAATGGCCAATTTGGTTGTGCTACAACCTTTGTTGTCTTTGAACCAATCAATCAACTTCCAGGTCTCGCCCGACATCAATGGCTCACCGCCGGTGATTCTTAGCTCTTGGAGTGTTTTATGGAGGTCAGATTCCCACCACTCAAAGAACGCTTCAGTATATGGATTCGTCTCACCAAACCGGTATAGTTGAGCACTATCGTGAGTATGAGTAAAGTGGTTGCGCCCATCAGACACCAAATTGGCATAGGCGCCGTGCTTCTTGATGTCGTTAACCCATGTGCTACTGAAAGCAGGGTTACAATAGCTACAAGCAAATTGGCAAGTGCGATCGAATGCAATTTCAAGTGTTCGAAGATTGACGTCTTCTTGACCGGGTGTGTTGTATGCTTCATTTAATGACTCCAATGGGTAAATTTTACTTTTGTATACACGGTCGCTTACTGCATCTACACCCATGTCTTCAATCTTCCAACAGTATTCACAACCTGCGGGACGATTGCCAGCCTGCATCATAGCACGATCCAATTTTTTAGTTGGAGTATTGTGTATGGCTCGAGGATTTGTTTTTAATGCTTCACGATCAATTGCATGTGCCGGAGGGTGATGACAACTGGTGCTTTGACCCGAACCCAACCATATGGTTGCGTTGTACCATTTGGCCGCGCAAAAGCTGGCACTCTTAGTGTCAAGCACTTGGCGTTTGAATTCTAAATCATTCATGGGAATATTTGTCGATAAATTGGTGGAACTGATTGGGTAATTCTCTAGGAACTTGATGTCGCATTTCGGTATACAACTGTTGGTTGTATTTACATGTATTGTAACACTCTTTGTAGAAACTTGCAAGGTCTTGACGACACAAATCCTCTACCACTTCAGCTATACGTTCAATACGATCTTGGCTATTGTCAATCTCATCAAACGATTCATCAATTAAGTGTCCAAATGTTTGAAATCCTAAGTTGCGTATGTCTCTATAAAATCCTTGATTGGCTACCGCAATCCACGGATGCCCTACTGCAATGGGTTTCCAAATCTTTTCTGTTCTAAAACTGTATGGGTAATTAAATACGGTTTCGGTCACTAGACTAAAGTAAGTATCTCTGTATGCGGCACCGTCAACTACAGCATCACCCCAGGTATTGTTGAACAGGTCAAATTTAACAGTACCAGCAACAGGCAAATGATCTATGTTGTTCCTAAATGCCGGAGTTTCGTATTCCTTGGGTAGGAAATGTAGATCAATCGGCAGTTCCATAACGTCTGTACCGTTGTGTTCAAATTTCAATTTGATCATATTCATGCTGTTAAAATTTTGCCAGCGTTGTTGTGGTAAAGTTGTAACTAATCTAAGATCGGTATCAAGATTTGTCCATAGACTATGATCTAATAACCCATTGATTTGGAATCTTTCTAGCAGGTATTTTCTATGACTACGCATACGTCCATTCAAAAATAAGAACTTGTATGGTTTGTTAGAGATTGAAAAATATTCATCTATCTGACCACCTGCAGCAACATTTTCGTCAAAGTCAAATATCTTAGGTAAAAAATATTCGTAACTCATATAGGGCCACTTGGCAGGATCCATATCTCCACCACCAATTAGCAGTATCCGTCCTTCTTCTATTAGATTAATTAACCCTTTGATAAAACACCAAGTGACCAGTGTTTCAGATCCTTCTGCCGCATTGTCTAATATCACAGTTACCTGTCCACTACGAGCCAGTTCTTGTATTTCGTAATTGTAGTTGTTGACCTGTTCGCGGCACATGACATATACAGCACCCGGAACTATCTCATGTTGTTTGAAATCCCAAAATTCACCATCGGCCCAGGGCAACAGTTCTCTATAAACTTCCGAGTGTGTGTCTAGTATAAGTTTATGATTGCCGAGCATGATATTCGCATTCTGCCCACCAAGCACTCATTTCTGGAAATGTAGTTACAAAGTCAGTGCCGTGTCTGCGGTCTGCTTCTTTAAAGAAGCGGTAAAAGTCGGCTTTGTTTTGATTTAAATACGCAGGATCTAATTTCTGTCCGTCGCGCATCCAGGCAATGTCTCGATCCAGTCTGGCAATTTCATAATCTTTAAATCCTTGAAAACGGGTTTCTTCTGTTTCGATATTCTTAAGCATGAATGCCCATGCAGTCTCAAGTTGCTCCACATAGCTTTCTGGCAATATCTGTATGCTCTGCCATGTAGGTGTGCGTAGAACTGGAGTATCAAACCAAACACGTTGATAGGTTTTGCTGTAGATCTGGCGTAGTCCTAGTATACCCGATAACAATTTTCCAACACCGGGCACAGCAAGATTGTTCATGGTAATAATAAATGTAATACTGTTACGCCCTGGAATATCTGTTAGGAATTGATTGACCCGATCCCACAACAGACCAAAATCTAATCCGTGCCTGATATATTCGGCCTGTTCAAACCAACTATCCAAACTGACAAATTGCATGAAATGTTCAATCCGTTCGCCTTCACACAGTTCTTTAACATAGTTCTTATACTTTTGCCATGATTTTTCGTCTACACTAAAATTACTGGTCACATTTAAATGTAAGTCTGGCTTGGGATTGGCCAACACATAATCAAAAACACGATAGGTATTCTTGTCTAGTATAGGCTCGCCGCCGGTCATGCGGAAGTGTTGTAGTTCTGGATACAAGGTAGGCCACCATTCCCAGAACGCATCTACATAGGGGTTGTGTTCTCTTACAGGAATAGGACGATTACGCCCACGGAAGTGGCTAGGATCATTGTGGACAGTTGAAGTAGGGTATCCACCGTGGGTTTCAACTTCTTGCTGCCAGGTGCTTGAAAACTGCGGACTGCAATAACTACATGCAAGATTACAAACATGATTAAAGTTGACTTCAACGTAACTAGGGACAACATCTTCATCTCCATTCGAATTAGTTACGACATCAAAATCTTTGGCGGCCCACGGCTCCCCTGAACGATAATGACGGTCGCTTAATTTGTTGTTGTCTTCCATAGTCCAACAATAGCCGCACTCACTGGGGCGTTCTTGTTTCAGCATGATCTTGCGCTGTTCTTTTTTGTAAGGAGTATTGTGTAATGCACCGGGATTGTCTGCTAACAACTCTGCGTCTATAGCATGTAATGGCGGGTGATAACAACTGTTGTTGAGTCCGGTGGGCAAGTGTAGACTTACCTGTTTCCACTTGGCCAAGCACAGTGCAGGACCAAGATTGGCCTTCATAAACTCTGCATCACCTAGAAATTTTGATTTAAAGTCGGTTGCAACTTCATCACCTTTGTTATTCATATTCGTAATTTCGTAAAATGTTGTCTACAGCAACTGGTTTAAATGGCAACAAATTAAATAAGTTCTCTCCTCGTAAATTATCCAACAACAATATGTGTGAGATAGTTTGCCGAAATAAAATTTGATTTCTTGCCTGGCTAATTAAATCTTTAATGTGTAATACTGTTTTATTATCAATGTTGTAATTGGATTCTAGTTTATTAACTATACTCAATGCTAAAGATTTCAACGAGTCAGGCATTACATCCAATGCCAAGTAGTCTGGGCCTGTTAGCACAATCAAATTGATAGGGATATAATTTAATGCTGCATATTTGTATAGTTCATCAATGAACCAAATATTTAAAATGCTTAAAACAGGGCTAAGAGTAACAGTGATATTTGAATTTTGTGAAGCCAAAATTAATTGATCTAAATTTGATTTTATTTTAGGCCAACTTGCTCCAGACCTAATGTATTCCAACGGCTCACCGACCGCATCAATACTACATTGTATTTTGACCTTTTTAAACTGACGCCATATATCAATGATATTTTTATCTTTGTATTTTATAGCAGTTAAATTAGTATTATACATCAACGATATACAAGATGACTGGCCGCTATCAATTAATTCTTCAAGCAGTGCCCAATGTTCACCATTGATCAATGGCTCGCCTCCGGTAAAATACATCCAATGCAACGAATCGGTAATTAGTATATCTTTGTAATCAGCTATGTCTTGATGTTGTATTAATGGAAATTTGCCAAGTTCTTCTGACCACTGACTGCTGAAATGCGGACCACAGTATCGGCATTTTAAATTACAAAGATTAGTATTTCTAATATCAACAAATTGTAATCCGGGTGCAGATGTTGCCGCACGATCAAAGGTATGTCTATAACTAGGCAATCCCAGATATTCATTTACTGAACATTTGTTACACGGGTGGTCTGGTGGGCAGTCTTGTGTTTTTAAATCTATAAATCTACCAGGATTATTTAATTCAGATATGGGTTTTAGATAATCTGCATTGATCTGACAACAAGGACCAATTTTCCCATTGGGAAAAATAGTAACTCCGTGATCAATTGCGGCACATGTCCAGGTCACGTTACCAGCCTTCTTGTTGTCTGATCACATCCATCTCACGAGTCATTACCCCGCGATTGTGCCAGTTGCTACGATAGTGCTGTTTAAAGAAAGCACTTTCATTTTCCTGCATCATGTTGATCGGCAAGTCTAACTGTGTAACTAGATCTTCAGCAACACGTCCGGCCAATAGTTCTGGATCTGAATCTTTTACTGTGTTCCAGAGTTGTTCTAGTTCAGCAAAGTCTTGTACCACACGATGATCCCAAGTAGGAGTAATCATGGTCATATAAGTGCCCATTCTGCTGCCGGCTATGGCCCATACGCCATGCTCAACATCTCTACCAACGTTGTGCCATATGGTCAAGTGATCAAGATTACGTTGATGCACTCGGTCTCGAAATTCGGACACAGTGGGTCTGATGCCGCGATTCAAGCACATTTTCACTCCTTCACGGAAACCGGCACGCCACGCATGGAATGCTGACCCATTGGGAAATGTTGTTGAATAACAATCATACATGGGCCAATACAACGGATCAAAACAAAATTCTACTTCAGTTTCGGCTGTGCCATTGGTGGCTTCATGTGTTTTCATACGGTTAACAAATGACCTGGTCCACGAGCTTAGTCCTCCGTTGCCGTACATCAAGCCATTGACATGATTGCGAGCTCTCCAGCGGAACACAGCATTTTCCCATTCACTGTCGGGCATGTTCATCGTAAGGTTAAAGAATTTTGCATCCGGCATGTTGTCGCCATCTATTAGGACAAAGCGTTCAGTATCACTGGCCGCGGCCGCGGCCTTGTGTGCAGCATCCGATCCTTTGACTCCGTCAACCCGTTTGGCCCAAGGAATCATGTTGCGTATCTTTACCCAGAATTCTTCCTTTTGAGGTTCATCGTACGTCAAGTAAATGCAATCTAAATCTGCTATGTCAATTTGTTTGGTCATGTGGCGGGTCCTGATGTTTTAAACTCCATTTGGTGTGCGGTTGATCAACATCTACAACTACACAAACATTCCTAGAATCACAGGCTTGTCCGTATCCTACAGGCACTATCTTCTTGGCAAAATTTGTTTGATACACTACCAATTTTCCATCCAATACTCTGATGTGTTTGGGACTATCGAGGTATGTTTCTTGATCAACAACTATGTAATTACCTGGCAATTGTTCCATGCTAAAAAATAACGGAAATCCGTTTTCATCATAGTATAATCGATACTCTGGCGCACCGTGGACGGCAGACATTTGATTTTGCCATATGCCAAAGAATTCCTCTTCAGTCATTGGTGTTGTCATCATCAACCTTTTGATTGTTGCGTTTTTCTTGGATGGTTAATTTATCTTTATGTGTCTTACGAGGGTTTCCGCATAGGTAACATTCAGGATTACCACAATCCATTGCGTGATGTTTGGCCAGACGGTGTGGTTCTGCCAGTATAGGATCGTTGTTTGTGAGTCCGTGTACCTTGGCAATCTTAATTTGTTTGGCTATAGCGTTTTCATCTTTTAATAATCGTTTGCTATGTTTAATTTTATCTTTGTCTCGGCTCATGCGATTCTCCAATCTTTAATGTGATAATGAACAAATCCTGATTGTGCTATGGTGTGTATTCTAAGTCCTGGATCAGCGTCTTCCCAGACCAGCTCCTGTGTCCAATTGTCTGTCAGCGTAGGTACGATATATCTTTTCATATGAGTAATCATTGGACCCATTCCTTTAGGCAACGTTACATTTTCTACGCCCAAGATCACTGCAGCCATAGCATAAACCACATCGGTTGTTGCTGCTTCGTCTGGAAATTTAAGTAAGGTTTTAAATCGATCCCAATTTTCAAATATGTTTCGTACCAATTCAAAAAATTCTTTGGCTTGGGCACTCAGTCGCCAATATGTAACAGCGTTGTATACGTCTGGTAACGCATTAACGTCAAACAATCGACGATAGGTTCTATTGTCACTAGGCTGATTGGTTAAATCTTTACAACCCTGACTAATCACAACATCTCGTTTTTCAAACAAGGTCCACCAATGGTCTATAGGCGTGGCCACAAACATATCAGCTTCTAATTTGATAGTTTGTCTATACGGGCTGGCGGCAAAACATTGCCAATCGTTAGCAAACCCGCCCAGGTCACCGTACGGCAACGGAATCACATGATCAAACACAGGATCATCACATCGTTTGACTGTGATCACAGAAATGTTGGCCGCTGGATGCCACTGTCGAATTGATCGAGCCAGTTGTTGAGCACAAGCCAAATAGTCCACTGATTCAGTGTCGATGGCCGGTATTAGATAACCGCGTTCAGCAAGGATTGGCAACTATTGCTCCTAATGCTTGTTTGCCCATGGCATGAAAGTCTTGTTGTTTCAACACTATCCATTTGGGTTTATCATCGCCAGTAACATATTCTACTTTATATGTGTCTGGATCAAGTTGAGTTAACTTGGTATTGGCCGTGATGCTGGCCAGATCCCATGGAATCGCTGGAGTGCTTAGTGTGTGACCATCAACTACATTCATAGCAATACTTAATGCAAAATCGTTGCGGAAGGTATTTTCGCTGACATTGTATAATTGTCTATAATGTAGCCAATTGTCTCTAATCATCTGCATGGTATCAAATATTAATTGTGCTTTTTTACTCCGACGAAAGCACATGACTGTGGCCCAACTCATCGGCATCTTATATGTGCCAAACCAATTGTTGTCTTGAAATGCTGTAAACCCAGTTACATCATAGGCCATTCTGTGTGCAATAAAATCTTGGTCAATATCGAATAACAGTTTCAACTGGTCAGACGCCACTACAAAGTCAGCATCCAATACCAAAGTATGATCCCATGGCGTTAGGTCATGCACACTGGATCGATTAGTGTTGTGCCAAACAGCACTGGCTTTGTAGTCATAAAAATATCTGTGTTGTTGTATCTGTTGTGGGTCAGTTAACACAACTTGATCAAAATCAGCAGTGCGAGCGGTGTCTGTGACATCTGTGATCACACACGTTGGCAAATCCAAATGTCTACGAATGTTTCTGGCCGACCAAGCGGCCATGGCCAGATAATCAATCCGCTCATTGTTAAACGCAAATATTACTACACCTTGGGTCATCGATTACGATTCGATTCTTCGTATTCTACTAGCCATGCATTCATTTGTTCTTGCCAACGTGTCATGGCTAATCCGCGTAGTTCCTCCGGATTAACTCGAATCGGTGTTTCGTATAAATCTAGCACTACTGCATCACCAGGTGGTACAGTGGCCAATAGCACCAATAACTCTGGCCCGGCACGCCACATGCCTCCTGCGTGGGCAAAAGTTAATTTGGCTTGATATTTTTCTTTGAGAACCGTACGTGCTTGGTGATGGTCAAAGCGGGCGCGGCTGTGAGAGATAAGTTCGTTGGTATCCATAGATTTATTATACTACAAAAACACAATAAGGTAAAGGGGCCTCAGCCCCTTTTGGTAAGACTGAGGGTTGTCGATCAATACACAGGTGCGCTTACCGTACTGGCCACAGTGGTCGAGCCCCAAGTATTGGCGAGGTATACAACTTCTGGTGGGAAGTATGTGACCACTGTGGTTGGTGCTGTTCCAAACGTAATACCTGTGGTGGCTGTTCCACCTGAAATAGTGCGGCTAGATCCTGATGTTGCACGGGCTGCAGAAGAACCAAGTGGTTATTAGAGTTAACACAGTTGATGATGTTTTTGTTGCAGTGACTAGAACATAGTCACTGGTATAAGTGTAACCAGTATCAAATTGTTGATAAATGCTTGTTGGACTGCCTGTTAACTGATTCCACCCGGTACCTGTGGCCAATATAGATGGAGTACCCGACCCGCCAACAACTTTGGTACCCAAATATGTAACGTTGGCAATGACTTTACTACTGGCGTCAGATGTAAAAAATACTGAGCCGCACACGTTGGTAATAAAGTTGTTCCAGTCTGGATCTGCATCTCGACCTGTGCTGGTTTTGCTAAACTGTATCTTCATATAACCACCAGCACCCCAGAAGTTTGTGGCTGCTGTGGCATTGGCAAAAGTCACTGTGTCTGTAAATGTAATGGTCCATGCCTGGTTAGTGTGTCCAGTAATTGCAGTTTGACTGGCTGTGCCAGTCCAACCTGTGAACTGTGATCCACTGGCGTAGGCATAATATTTGTTGGAGTTAACTGTGGTAAGGTCGGTGTTGACATTGGCCAAAATAGCAATAGTGTTGCCGGCCTGAGGACTGGTACGACTGGTAAGAGTAGTGGCCTGATGATTACCAACCGATGTTAGTGTGTTGTTTAGTGACGCCCACTGTGTGGCAGTCACTGTTGCTCCAACGTTTGCAGTCGACACTGCTGGCTGTCCGTATGTTGAGTTCCAAACTGCGTTGACGTTGGCGCTTGCGGTATTGGCAACAAACCCGTTGTAATCGGCTGCCTGTATTAATCCACCTACTGTATAAGTCATTTTATTTTGTTTCCCTTTGTATTAGTTGATCAAGCTCAACGCAATTATTGTCAAATAATCGCTGGGTGATTTTAATCTTGTTACCATTATTTATTTAATCGTAACAATAGCTTCGACGTAAGCTTCGCTTTCGTCCATTTTGTCTCGTAACGCACGACCAATCACATTGAATGCTGTGGCTTCGCCGGCTTTTGCTGCTCTGGCCAAACCCATGCCTGCACTCACTAGTCTATCGCCTTTACGCACCAGGCCAATGGTTCTGACTGGAACCCGTCCAGTCATTGCAACAGGTGGATGTGTGGCATTTGGTCCAGCAGCACCATTCATCATGTATGCCGCTCTCGTACTTATGACTCCGAACACATTTTCGCTTAGATCCGCGTTGACTTGTGTGATTTCTGCTGAGCCGCCCAGTTCAACCACTGTGCCTGGGCTTAATTCTGCATCGGCTTCGAAACGTTCGGCCAAGTCAGCATAGTTGGCATTGATGCCTGTGGCGCTACTGACAATTCCAGTGGCGCCATTGATACTCATTACTGTGGTAATATTTCCAGCGACGTTGGCGCCAAAATTGATGTTGCCGTTGAGATCAATGTTGGTCAATGTCACATCAGATCCGGCTACAGTGACAGCAAAGTCACCATTGGCGCCTACAGCTAGACCTTGGTTGCTAGTTGTAGTTATTTTGCCTGTGGTGGTTGCAGCGGCATCTGACCGCATGAACTGAGTAGCCGATAAATTATTAGCTCCCAAAGTAGATGCATTGGTGATTGTGCCTTGGAATAGATAGGCTGCACTGACTGTGCTGAGTTGTAAGCCTGGTTGAATAGTGGCAAATCCAGCAATAGCAGGACTAGGAGTAAATGCTGTGGTATCTTTGCTCATGATACCCATTAGTATACCGCCTACATACAGTTGCAGAACAGTGTGTTGAACCGCACTATTATCTGTTATAGTAGCTGGGATAGCACCAGTGGTACCTTGTGCATTTGTAAATGCTGGACCCACCAAGATAAAAGTTGAGCCGGAATAAACATTTAACTGTTGGTTGGTACTGTCATACCACAAGTCACCTTGAACATTCGAAGTGGGTGCTGTGGCGCTGGATGTTGCTGAACTGATTGTTTTCCAAACTGTGCCGTTCCACACACTCATTACTTTGGTTGTGGAATTCCACCATAACTGACCAATCAATGGTGTTGTTGGTGCATTTCCGTTGGAACTGTTTTCTAATAGATGAACAAAATTGTCATCTAAATATATACCATAACCGGCATAGTTTTTACCTGGCAACGCCATGCTACAAGCAGTAGTATTAAGCGTACCATCCGCGATGGTAGTTAATACATTACCGTTTGTTAAGTTAATTATGTATGACATTTTTTTTACTCCGTCCTATTCTTATTTATGCAACTTAATATACTCATATTTATGCAGCACTCAGGTTAGTAAGAGTCTGGATACGCACAGTATACTCAATTTGAATCTGACGATTCAAACTCTTTTGCACCGGATGAAAAATCACATGAGTAATCAACATCAAATCAGTTGGGCTGCCAGCCCAACTTTTAAGTCCTAGTTCATCAAACACGTATTCACCGTTAAAATTCGTACTGTTGTCGAAGGCCTGTTGTCCAGCGGGTTCGCCGTAATCCAACAAACAAGTCACTAAAATATCTGTATAAGGCATGCCAGTGGTATGAATTACTGTCATGTAATTATTCGCAGGATCCACATCTGATGCACTGTTATCGTTTACAACTTTGGCATAAGTTTCGTTGTATAAGTCTGCATTCTGGCCGGTTATATTGGGCGGCAAATATGTAATAACACCAGTTGGATCCACACTGCTTCCGCCATTGCCGAATGCCATTTCGTAAATCCAGCCACCGCCTTGTGCGCTGGTACGGTTGCTCAGGGTCTGGGCCATTGCAATACTGATATTCTCATAATGAATTGCGTTCTTTTTATCTACAAGAACCTCGCCCGAATTAGGGTCAGTTATTTTGACAAAACCTTCAATTTTGGCCAGGCCTGCTTGAATCATGCTCGTTTCTCCACAAATATCTCTTTGGTTTTAGGATCAAATATTTTTACAAACCCTTCAACTGAAATGGCACTGGTTTCATTGGGCCGCTTAGGCTTAGGAGCTGCAAACTTGGGTTGTGCGGGTTGTTGGGTATTTTTTTCCATGTATATTATTTACCTTGCATTATTGACCCTGTAAAAACCTTGCACAAATAGTGTCGGTCTCGTTGAGGGGTAAGTTTGGTGTATCTACGTTGTACCAAGTGTGTGCTCGTCGAACTAAAATAGCTACCTCGTAACCGGTAGGTGGTGCTGTATCAAATTCCACAGTGACAGGATTATCGGCAGTGATTGTGTAGTCAGTGCTAGGAATTCTAGTTCCGCCTACATAAACTTCAACAGATTCATCACGGGTAGCACTAGGTTGCTCGCTGATATCAATATTGGCTATGAATTCTGTAGTTGTTCCGTCGCCCAAGTTTACACCGGACTCCAACGGATTGGTTATGTTGGACACTAGGTAATTCTGACAGGTCTCTGGCATTAGGTTTTCACGTCCCATGTTGTAAACCTCTGTGCCTGTAGCATGGGTAGTGATTGCTGTTCCAGCAGTGCCGCGTAGCAATCCACTGACTGTGTTGGCCACAGTGTCTCTGTGACGATACATGATACGTTCACCATCAATGGTGAGAATTCCCCAGATATTGGCGGCGCCTTCGGTCAGCTCCCAGTAATCAGTATCAGTTGGCAGGTTCCCAGTGGTAAATGCAATGGCTTGATAAAAACCATCACTATACATAACCACATTGCCAATCTCGTATGAAACATTATTGTTGTAAGC
>Ga0187844_10001040_pt1 | contig 21647 bp, 17 predicted proteins | sample SpaLakP09_SKY_50_FD_134517 | JGI IMG/M metagenome (GOLD analysis project Ga0187844, IMG submission 134517) | Oligotrophic lake water microbial communities from Sparkling Lake, Wisconsin, USA - SP09_SKY_50 | ecosystem: Environmental > Aquatic > Freshwater > Lake | place: USA: Sparkling Lake...
AGCTACAAGGCCAAGGGCGGCGCGTTCACGCGCGAGCACTTCTTCGGCAAGGATCCGGAGACCGCGAAGATGGTCGCCACGATGAGCGACGACGAGATCGCGCAGCTCAATCGCGGCGGCCACGATCCGCACAAGGTGTATGCCGCGTACGCCGCCGCCAGCAAGCACACCGGCACGCCCACCGTGATCCTCGCCAAGACCGTCAAGGGCTACGGCATGGGCGAGGCCGGCGAAGGCCAGAACATCACGCACCAGCAGAAGAAGATGGGGCTGGAGGCGCTGAAGAAATTCCGCGACCGTTTCAAGATCCCGGTGCCGGACGACAAGATCGAGGAGCTGCCGTTCTACAAGCCGGCGGAGGACTCGCCCGAGATCCAGTACCTGAAGGAGCGCCGCGCCGCGCTCGGCGGGCACCTGCCGCAGCGCACGTTCAAGGAAGAGACGCTCGAAGTCCCGGCGCTCAGCACCTTCCAGCGCATCCTGGATTCGAGCGGCGAGCGCGAGATCAGCACGACGATGGCCTTCGTGCAGTTCCTGCAGATCCTGCTGCGCGACAAGGTCTGCGGTCCGCGCGTGGTGCCGATCATTCCCGACGAAGGCCGCACCTTCGGGATGGAAGCGATGTTCCGTTCGCTGGGCATCTATTCCATCGTCGGGCAGAAGTACAAGCCCGAGGATGCCGACCAGCTCGCGTTCTACAAGGAAGACATCAAGGGCCAGATTCTCGAGGAAGGCATCACCGAGGCCGGTGCGATGTCGAGCTGGATCGCGGCGGGCACGAGCTACGCGAACCACGGCACCGCGCTGATCCCGTTCTACACGTTCTACTCGATGTTCGGCTTCCAGCGCGTGATGGATCTGTGCTGGGCTGCGGGCGACATGCGTTCGCGCGGCTTCCTGATGGGCGCCACCGCCGGCCGCACGACGATCAACGGCGAAGGCCTGCAGCACGAGGACGGCCACAGCCACGTCATGGCTTCGCTGGTGCCCAACTGCAAGGCCTACGACCCGGCCTTCGCGTACGAGCTGGCCGTGATCATCCAGCACGGCATGAAGGAGATGGTCCAGGAGCACAAGGACAACTACTACTACCTGACCATCTACAACGAGAACCACACGCACCCTTCGATGCCCGCGGGCTGCGAGAGCGGCATCGTGCGCGGCATGTACCTGTTCAAGTCGGAAGAGCAGCCCGCCAAGGCGCACGTGCAGCTGATGGGATCGGGATCGATCTTCCGCGAGGTGCTGGCCGCCTCCGAGATCCTGAAGGCGGACTGGGGCGTGACCAGCGACGTCTGGAGCGTGCCGAGCGTCAACGAACTCGCGCGCGACGGCCGCGAATGCGAACGCTGGAACCTGCTGCACCCGGATCAGCCGCAGAAGAAAAGCTACCTGCAGGAATGCATCGGCGGCATGACCGGCCCGGTGATCGCGAGCACCGACTACGTGCGCGCGTACACCGAGCAGTTGCGCCCCTACATGACCGCGCCGTTCCACACCCTGGGCACTGACGGCTTCGGGCGTTCCGACAATCGTCCTGCGCTGCGCGACTTCTTCGAGGTCGATCGCCGCTGGATCACGGTCAAGGCCCTGCGGGCGCTTGCCGATCTCAAGCTGGTGCCGGCCGAGCGCGTCTCGCAGGCGCTCAAGCTGTACGGCATCCGCGTGGATCGCGCGGCGCCGTGGACGGTGTAAGCAGACGGCGAGTGGGTGCACGCGCTCGGTGCGCGACGCCGTCACACTGTGAATAATTCCAACCGCTCACGCGGAGCTTGAGGTCCTCGGACGACATGGCAAATCTCATCGACGTGCAGGTCCCGGACATCGGCGACTTCCAGGGTGTTCCGGTCATCGAACTGCTGGTGAAGGACGGCGACACCGTGGTCAAGGACCAGGCGCTGATCGTGCTGGAGTCGGACAAATCGACGATGGAAGTGCCGTCGCCGGAAAGCGGCGTCGTGCGCGGGCTGAAGGTGAAGGTCGGCGACAAGCTGTCGAAGGGCGATCGCATCTGCCGGCTCGAGGCCGAAGGCGCGGCCGAACCGGCGAAGCCCGCGGCCGCCAAGGCCGCTGAGCAAGCGCCTGCCGCACCCGCACAGAAGAAGGAGGGCAAGCCGGCGGACAAGGCGGCCGCGCCCGGCGACCTGTTCACGTCCGCGGCGCCGGCGAAAGCGGCTGCCGCACCTGTTGCCGCCACGACAACGCTGGCGGTGACGGTCCCCGACATCGGCGACTTCAAGGGCGTGCCGATCATCGAATTGCTGGTGAAGGACGGCGACGTCGTCGAGAAGGACCAGGCGCTGATGGTGCTGGAGTCCGACAAGTCGACGATGGAAGTGCCGGCGCCCAGCGCCGGGACGATTCGCGGGCTGAAGGTGAAGGTCGGCGACAAGGTGTCGAAGGGCGATGCGCTGCTGTCGCTCGAAGGCGCGGGCGGCGCGCCCGCCCAGGCGGCGCCCACCAAGACTGAAAGTCCGGCGGCGCCCGCCGTCGAGAAGCAGGCGAAGTCCGCAGATGCGCCGCCCGCGACCCCGCCGGCAACTGCTGCGGCTGCGCCGCAGGAGGCAGGTGCGTCCGCAGGGGCCAACGCCCACGCCGGTCCGGCGACGCGCAAGTTCGCGCGCGAGCTCGGCGTGGATCTTTCGAAGGTCACGGGCTCCGGCCCGAAGAATCGCGTCCAGATCGAGGACGTGCAGCGCTTCGTCAAACTGCAGATGACGGCAGCGCCGGCTTCGGCCGCGGCCCCGGCCAGCGGTGCCGGGATCCCGCCGGTTCCCGCGCAGGACTTCTCGCTCTACGGCGAGATCGAGACCACGCCGCTGGCGCGCATCCGCAAGCTGTCGGCCACCTTCCTGCATCGCTCCTGGCTCAACGTGCCGCACGTCACGCAGCAGGACGAGGCCGACATCACCGAGCTCGAGGCCTTCCGCAAATCCGCCAGCGAGGACGCCGGCGTGAAGCTCACCTTGCTGCCGTTCGTGATGAAGGCGGTGAGCGTCGCGATCCGCCAGTACCCGGAGATGGGTTGCTCGCTGTCGCCGGACGGCGGCAGCCTGATCATGAAGAAGTACTGCCACATCGGATTCGCCGCCGACACGCCCAACGGCCTGCTGGTGCCGGTGGTACGCGACGTGTGGGGCAAGACGCTGACGCAGCTCGCGGCCGAGACCGCGGAGCTGGCCAAGAAGGCGCGCGACGGCAAGCTCAAGCCCGACGAAATGAAGGGCGGCTGCTTCTCGATCTCCAGCCTCGGCGGCATCGGCGGCAGTTTCTTCACGCCGATCGTCAACGCGCCGGAAGTCGGCATCCTGGGCGTGTCCCGCGGCGTGATGAAGCCGGTATGGGACGGCAAGGCGTTCCAGCCGCGGCTGATGCTGCCGCTGTCGCTCTCCTACGATCACCGCGTGATCGACGGCGCCTACGCAGCGCGCTTCATCGTGGCGTTGGTGAAGCTGCTCGGCGATATCCGGCGACTCAGCTTGTAGCCCGGGGCGGTTGCTCGCCAGCGAGGGGGAATCCCGGACTGCGTCCGGGCTACGCGGTTGAATCGAACGGGGTTCGGCACGCCGATCGTTCCACTTGCGACGCTGTCGGACGCTTCCGCTCTGGCGTAACCTGCCCTGCGCAGGCGACATGGGGAGTGGGGACGACGTGACGGGGGTTTTGATCCGGGGACTCGAAAGAATCTTCGGTATCGATCAGATCGATCAGGAGTGGCGCCAGGAGTTCGCGACGCAGGCCTACCGGGTCAGTGCCGAGCGCGGACTGCGCGCCGCGTGGGCCGTATTCGTGCTCGGGTTGCCGTTGTTCCTCATCATCGACTTCGCGACCTGGAAGTCGGGTCAGTGGGCCCTGCAGCCCGCCCATGAGCGCATCTTCTGGTGGCGCGTTGCCCTGACCGCGGTGCTCGGTGCGCTGCTGGTCTCGCGCAGGCTGGTCCCCGACCAGCGCCAATGCGATCGCATGTTCGCCTGGGGCAGCGCCATCGCATTTCCGCTGTTCGGCGTGTGGTTTGCGATCGTGTGCCAGACGCTGATCACCGACGTTTCCATCTACGCGCTGTTCCTGATCGGCACAGCCGTACTGTTCCCGCTCCCGATGCTGCGCAAGCTGCCGATCTACCCCGCGACGGTGCTGGTGCTGCTCGTGGGCCTGAACTTCACATCGGTCGACCCGGTTTCGATGTACCACGTGGCCGTCAACGCAACCAGCGTGGGCGTCGGTGCGGTGGTGGTGGAGGCGGTGGCCATGCGCACCTACGCCGCGGACTTCGCCAAGAGCATCGAGATCGAGCACGAACGCCGTCGCGCGGATGCCCTGCTGCGCAACGTGTTGCCCGCCGCCGTCGCCGAGCGGCTCAAGCACGACCCCACGACGCGCGTCGAGCACCACGCGGCCGTGAGCGTGCTGTTCGCGGACTTCGTGGGGTTCGGCAAGCTCACGCAGGACCTGCCGCCCGAGGAGATGATCGCGCTGCTCGATCAGTTGTTCCACGAATTCGACGAGGCCGCCGACCGCTTCGGCGTGGAGAAGATCAAGACGCTCGGCGATTCCTACATGGCGGCCTGCGGCGTGCCCGCGGCGCAGGCCGACCACGCGCGGCGCACGGCGGAACTGGCGCTGCGGATCCAGGCGATCGCCGGGCGCTTCAAGTCGGATCGCGGCTTGCCGGTGCGTCTACGAGTGGGTTTGCACACCGGGCCGGCCATCGCCGGCGTCATCGGGCGCAAGAAGTTCTGCTACGACCTGTGGGGCGACACCATCAACTTCGCGGCGCAGCTGCAGGCGGCGGGTGCGCCGGACTGCATCCACGTCAGCGAGGCGATGCGGGAAGCACTGGGCGCCGAATATCGCTTCGCGGCCCGCGAGCCGATCGCGTTCAAGGGCCGTGCTCAGGTACGCACCTACGATCTCGTGGGCCGGACGAACGAGGGAGAGGTATTCAAGGATCCTTTGCCCCGTATGAAAACGTCCGCCTGAGCAAACACGCTTGGCCAGCCGAACGCCGGTGCAGCAGGCACACCGGTTGCGGTGGCCGGACGCCCCCATGCTCGCTAGCATTCCCGCCCATGCCTCTCTTCTCCGGCCGCCGATCCGAATGAACATCCCTCGACCGCCGCGGCCCGCAGCGAAGGCATTCCCGCGTTGCGCGCCGGCGTCCGGTTCGATGTGCCGGAGGCCCCATCTGTGAAGCTCTCGCCGGATAGCAGCTCGCGCTTGCGCACACTCGGCTGGCGCGAATGGATTTCCCTGCCCGACCTGGGCATCGCGAACATCAAGGCCAAGGTCGACACGGGCGCGCGGACGTCGGCGATCCATGCGTTCGCCATCGAGCGCCTTTCGATCGACCGCGTGCGCTTCGGCGTACACCCGCTGCAGCGCGGCGAGCGCGAGATCTGGTGCGAGACCGAGGTCGTCGACGAGCGCTGGGTGACGGATTCGGGCGGACACCAGGAATTCAGGCCGGTGATCGTCAGCCACGTGTCGCTCGGCGAGGACCGCTGGCCGATCGAGATCACGCTGACGGCGCGCGACAACCTGCTGTTCCGCATGCTGCTCGGACGGACCGCGCTGGCCAGCCGGTTCCGGGTCGACCCGGCCGCGAGCTACCTGCTCGGCCAGTCGCCGCGCCTGCGCAAGACCAGGACCTCACGCTCGTGAAGATCGCCATCCTGTCGCGCAACCGCCGCCTGTATTCCACCAAGCGGCTGGTACAGGCGGCGCAGGAGCGGGGTCACGACGTTCGGGTCATCGACGTGCTGCGCTGCTACATGAACATCGCGCCGCATCACCCCGAGATCCATTATCGCGGCCAGAAGCTCGAAGGCTTCGACGCCGTGATTCCGCGCATCGGCGCCAGCGTGACGTTCTACGGCGCCGCCGTGGTGCGCCAGTTCGAGATGCAGGGCGTCTATTCGCTCAACGAGTCGGTGGCCATCACGCGCTCGCGCGACAAGCTGCGCGCCCACCAGCTGCTGGCGCGAAAGGGCATCGGCATGCCGGTGACCGGCTTCGCGTATGCGCCGGACGACACCGCCGACCTCGTGGGCCTCGTCGGCGGCGCACCGGTGGTGGTCAAACTCACCGAAGGCACCCAGGGGCGCGGCATCGTGCTGTGCGAGACCGACAAGGCGGCCGAGTCGGTGATCGAGGCCTTCCGCGATCTGAACGCCTATTTCCTGGTGCAGGAGTTCGTCGAGGAGGCCAAGGGCGCGGACATCCGCTGCTTCGTCGTCGGCGGACGGGTGGTCGCCGCGATGCAGCGACAGGCCAAGCAGGGCGAGTTTCGCTCCAACCTGCACCGTGGAGGATCCGCTTCCAAGATCCGCATCACGCCCGAGGAGCGATCCACCGCGGTGCGTGCCGCCAAGATCATGGGTTTGAGCGTGGCGGGCGTGGACATCCTTCGCTCCAACCACGGACCGGTCGTGATGGAAGTGAATTCCTCGCCGGGCCTCGAGGGGATCGAGACGGTCAGCGGCGTGGATATTGCCTCGAAGATCATCGAGCACATCGAAAAGAACGCCCGCCCCGGGAACACCAAGACCAAGGGAACCGGTTGATGGATTCCTTCCGGATTGCCGACACGACGGTGGGACCGGGCGAGCGCCGGCTCATCAACGTGCCGGTGGCCCGGCTCACGACCGGCGCGCCGGTGCATCTGCCGGTGATCGTGCAGCGCGGACTGCAGCCGGGCCCGACGATGTTCCTGAGCGCCGCGCTGCACGGCGACGAGATCATCGGGGTGGAGATCATCCGCCGGGTGCTGAAGCTCTCACAGCTCTCCGAACTGCGCGGAACCGTCCTGGCGGTGCCCATCGTCAACACGCTGGCCTTCATCCACCAGTCGCGCTACCTGCCGGACCGTCGTGACCTGAATCGCAGCTTCCCGGGCAGTGCCAGCGGCTCGCTGGCCGCGCGGCTGGCCTGGCTGTTCCTGCGCGAGGTGGTGGGGCGCTCCGACTTCGGCATCGATCTTCATACCGGAGCCGTGCACCGCCCGAACCTGCCGCAGATTCGCACCGACCTGCGCAACGAGACCAACCAGCGGCTTGCCAAGGCCTTCGGTGCGCCGCTGTTCCTGGACTCGCAGCCCACGGCGGGCACGCTGCGCGAGTACACGACGCGCAAGAACATCCCGGTGATCCTGTACGAATCCGGCGAAGCCTTGCGCTTCGACGAGACCGCCATCCGCATGGGCACGCAGGGCGTGCACAACGTGATGTGGGAGATGGGACTGCTGGAACGCCCCGAGTTTTCGCCCTTGCGCATGGCCGAGCCGGTGCTGGCGCATTCGAGCCGCTGGCTGCGGGCCTCCGCCAGCGGGATCCTGCGGACCGGAGTTGCGCTGGGCGATCACGTCCGCAAGGGCCAGACGCTGGGGATCATCGGCGACCCCTTCGGCGAATCCGAGGTGTCGGTGGTCTCCGCCACCGAGGGTGTCGTCATCGGCCGACTCAACCTGCCGCTGGTGCACGAGGGCGACGCGCTGTTCCATGTCGGTACCTTCGATGTGCCTGAAGACGCCAAGCAGGCGGTCGACCAGATGGAAGCCGAGATGCGGACCTGGAGCGGCGTGGAGCCGCCGATCGTCTAGCGAACGTCCGCGCGGGGTCGTCGGCAGAGGTCCCGCGTGGGCACTCCGTAGACACTTCCTTCCGCACCGTCCTTCGTCACGCGGGCCGTGAGCGGCGACCTGCACAGCAGCGCGACGGACGCTTGCGTCGAGTCGCCATAGGGCGCGCACTAACACCCTCCCTGTTCTTCCGCCAAAGCCGTTGGCTTTGTCGTTACAATCCTGTCCGACAAGGCTCGCCACACGACACCGGGACTCGGGCAGAGCCGCTCCAACGACGGACGAGCGAATGACGGGAGAGGCAGCCATGTCAGCCGAAACGTGGGCTATCGCGGTCTACGTGACCGTGACGTTCGCGATCATCGGCATCATGCTGCTCGGCTCCTGGCTACTCGGTGGCCGCGCCTGGGGCCGCGCAAAGGAAGAGCCCTTCGAGTCCGGCGTGCTCGGTGCCGGCTCAACACGCCTGCGCCTCTCGGCCAAGTTCTACCTCGTCGCCATGTTCTTCGTGATCTTCGATCTCGAGGCGGTCTTCCTGTTCGCCTGGGCGATCAGCGTGCGCGAGTCGGGCTGGCCGGGCTTCATCGAAGCCCTGGTCTTCATCTCCATTCTGGTCGCCAGCCTGGCGTACCTGTGGCGTATCGGCGGGCTCGAATGGGCTCCCGACGGGCGTCGCAAGCTTGCTGCGCAACGCGACAAGGCCAATCCGGCCTGATTCCCAACGAGACGGCCAGCACTTCGCAAGCCATGGAATACACCCTCACAAGGATCGATCCGAACAAGCAGACGTACCCGATGCAGCAGCGTTCCACCGGGCCTGACCCGATGGAAACGCAGGTGCACAAGAACGTCTTCCTCGGAAAGCTCGAAACGATGATGCACGGCGCCGTCAACTGGGGCCGCAAGAACTCGATCTGGCCGTACAACTTCGGCCTGTCCTGCTGCTACGTGGAGATGGCGACGGCGTTCACGCCTACGCACGATCTCGCACGTTTCGGCGCCGAGGTCATCCGCGCGTCGCCGCGCCAGGCCGACCTGATGGTCGTGGCCGGCACTTGCTTCATCAAGATGGCCCCCGTCGTGCAGCGGCTGTACGAGCAGATGCTCGAGCCCAAGTGGGTCATCTGCATGGGCGCCTGTGCCAATTCCGGCGGCATGTACGACATCTATTCGGTGGTGCAGGGCGTCGACAAGTTCCTGCCGGTGGACGTCTACATCCCCGGTTGCCCGCCGCGTCCCGAAGCCTTCCTGCAGGCCCTGGGCCTGTTGCAGGACTCGATCGGCAAGGAACGCCGGCCGCTGTCCTGGGTCGTCGGCGAGCAGGGCGTCTACAAGGCGAACATGCCGGCCCAGCGCGATCTGAAGCACGCCGAGCGCGTCGCGCAGACGGTTCTTCGCACCCCGGACTCCGTCTGACGAGCATGTCGCTGACTCGCAGAGCCCTCACCCCACCGTCTGCTGCGCAGACGGTCCCCCCCTCTCCCGCTGCGCGGGCGAGGGACGTAGGTGCCGCTTCGCGGCGGGCATATTGATGGCCGACGACGCCGCACCGAACACGGGGCTATTGCACGACATCGTGCGCGAGCTCTATCGCCGTTTCGGCGAGGGCGAGTTCCGCTTCCAGACCACGATCGACGGCATGCCGACGCTGTGGGTCGAGGCCGGACGGATCATCGAGGTCCTGAAGTTCCTCAAGAACGACGTGCCGCGTCCTTACCGGATGCTGTTCGATCTGACCGCCATCGACGAGCGCGTGCGCAAGCACCGCGACGGCCAGCCGGCCAGCGACTTCACGGTGGTCTATCACCTGCTGTCGATCGACCGCTGCAATGCCAAGGAACTCGCGGGCGGTGACATTCGCCTGAAGGTCGGCATCGTCGGCGAAAAGCCGGAGTGCCCGTCCTGCATCTCGGTGTTCAAGAACGCCAACTGGTACGAGCGCGAAGCCTGGGACCTGTTCGGCGTGGTCTTCACCGGCCATCCCAACCTGCGCCGCATCCTGCTGCCGCCGCGCTGGGAAGGTCATCCGGGCCGCAAGGACTACCCGGCGCGCGCCACCGAGTTCGATCCGTTCCTGCTCGACCAGATGCGCCAGGACCTCGACCAGGAAGCGCTGCTGTTCAAGCCCGAGGAATGGGGCATGCAGCGGTCCTCCGGCGACGTGGACTTCATGTTCCTCAACCTCGGCCCGAACCATCCGAGCGCGCACGGTGCCTTCCGCATCGTGCTGCAGCTGGACGGCGAGGAGATCGTGGATTGCGTCCCGGACATCGGCTATCACCATCGCGGTGCCGAGAAGATGGCGGAGCGCCAGTCCTGGCACACGTTCATCCCGTACACCGATCGCATCGATTATCTCGGCGGGGTGATGAACAACCTGCCGTACGTGATGAACGTCGAGAAACTCGCCGGCATCACGGTGCCGGATCGCGTCAAGACGATCCGCGTGATGATGTCCGAGTTCTTCCGCATCACCTCGCACCTGCTGTTCTACGGCACCTACTGCCAGGACGTCGGCGCGATGAGTCCGGTGTTCTTCATGTTCGTGGACCGGCAGAAGGCCTACGACGTGATCGAGGCCGTCACCGGCTTTCGCATGCATCCGGCGTGGTTCCGCATCGGCGGCCTCGCGCATGACCTGCCCAACGGCTGGGAGCGCAAGGTCAAGGAGTTCATCGACTGGCTGCGGCCGCGCATGGACGAGTACGAGAAGGCCGCGCTCCAGAACGCCGTGCTGGTCACGCGCTCCAAGGGTGTCGCCGCCTACGACGCGGCCGAGGCGCAGGAATGGGGCGTCACCGGGCCGGGCCTGCGCGCCGCGGGCGTCAACTTCGACTACCGCAAGGCGCGTCCGTACTCCGGCTACGAGAACTTCGACTTCGAGGTGCCGCTGGCCGACGTCAGCGACGTCTACACGCGCGGATGCCTGCGTGCCGAGGAAATCCGCCAGTCTCTGCGCATCATCGAGCAGTGCATGAACAACATGCCGGCGGGGCCGTTCAAGGCCGACCATCCGCTGACCTGTCCGCCGCCGAAGGAACGCGCGCTGCACGACATCGAAACGCTGATCACGCACTTCCTGGGCGTGAGCTGGGGTCCGATCATGCCGCCGGGCGAATCGACGACGATCATCGAGGCGACCAAGGGCCTGAACAGCTACTACTCGGTGGCCGACGGCAGCACGACGGCGTATCGGACGCGCATCCGCACGCCGAGCTTTCCGCACTTGCAACAGATTCCGGCGGCGATCAACGGGCACATGATCCCCGACCTGATCGCCTACATCGCGTCCATCGATTTCGTGATGGCGGACGTGGATCGCTAGAGGCCATGCAGAAAGAAACCGTCATCAAGCTGGCCGATCTCGGAAAAGCGCCGCCGTTCGCGCTGAGCGACGCCGAGCGTCACGAGATCGAAGAAGAGATCCACCACTACCCGGACAGCCGCGCCGCGAGCATCGGTGCGCTGAAGATCGTGCAGAAGCACCGTGGCTGGGTGCCCGATGCGGCGATTCCGCAGATCGCGAAAATGATCGGCAGCGATGCCGCCGATCTCGAAGGCGTGGCCACGTTCTACAGCCTGATCTTCCGCCAGCCGGTCGGTCGCCACGTGATCACGGTGTGCGACAGCATTTCCTGCCATCTCACCGGCTACGACGAGCTGAAGACCGCACTCGAGGCCAAGCTCGGCATCCGCTACGGCCAGACCACGGCGGACCAGCGCTTCACCTTGCTGAACATCTGCTGCCTCGGCGCCTGCGATCGCGGCCCGACGATGATGATCGGCGACGATCTGCACGGCGACGTGGATCCCGCCGGACTGGACAAGATCCTGGGGGCGTACTCGTGAGCAAGATCAGCGCCGAGACGCATCCGCTGACCTGCACGATCGACGCCGCTCGCGGCCCGCTCGATCTGAAGGGTTACGAGAAGGCCAACGGCTACGCTGGCCTGCGCAAGGCGGTGAAGGACTTCAAGCCGCAGGAAGTCCAGCAGCGCGTGAAGGACGCCAATCTGCGCGGCCGTGGCGGCGCGGGCTTCCCGACCGGCATCAAGTGGAGCCTGGTCCCGATGGGACCGGATGCGGGCGCCAAGTACCTCGTCTGCAATGCCGACGAGATGGAGCCCGGCACCTTCAAGGACCGCCTGCTGATGGAGCAGGCGCCTCACTTGATGGTGGAGTCGATGATCACCGCGGCGTACGCCATCGGCGCATGCACCGGCTACATCTTCCTGCGAGGCGAGTACGTCGTCGCGGCGAACGCCCTGAACAAGGCCCTGGCCGAGGCGCGAGCCGCCGGCCTGCTCGGCAAGAACATCCTCGGCACCGGCTGGGACTACGACTGCTTCGTGCACACCGGCGCCGGTCGCTACATCTGCGGCGAAGAGACCGCGCTGATCAATTCGCTGGAAGGCAGGCGCGCCAACACGCGCGCCAAGCCGCCGTTCCCGCAGATCAGCGGCCTCTGGGGTCGTCCGACGGTGGTCAACAACGTCGAGACGCTCTGCAACATCCCGTCGATCGTGTTGAACGGCGGCGACTGGTTCAAGGGATTGAGCCAGGGCAAGACCAAGGATGGCGGCACCAAGCTCTACGGCTGCTCGGGTCGCGCCAACAAGCCGGGATGCTGGGAACTGCCATTCGGCACGACCACGCGCGAGATCCTGGAAGTGCACGCCGGCGGCATGAAGGGCGGCAAGAAGCTCAAGGCCTGGTTGCCGGGCGGGGCGTCTACGGACTTCCTGATGCCCGAGCATCTCGATCTGCCGATGGATTTCGACACCATCTCGCGGGCCGGTTCGCGCATGGGCACAGGTCTGATCACCGTCGTGGCGGAAGACCAGAGCATGGTCTCCGCGGTGCGCAACCTCGAAGAGTTCTTCGCCCGCGAATCCTGCGGCTGGTGCACGCCCTGCCGTGACGGCCTGCCGTGGTCGGTGCGTCTGCTGCGCGCCATCGAGAACGGCGAAGGCCGGCCGGGCGACATCGAGAAGCTGATGACCCTGACCAAGCAGCTCGGTCCGGGGCGCACGTTCTGCGCGCACGCGCCGGGCGCGATGGAGCCGCTGCAGTCGGCGATCAAGTATTTCCGCCCGGAATTCGAAGCCGGGATCCGCGCGGGCACGGCGAAGGCGGCGGTGCAGGCGTGAACGGCACGTCAAAGCTCAAACACTCGAGCGCTCGCCAACCGGCGGCCCTCACCCCACCGTCGACTCCGTCGACGGTCCCCCCCTCTCCCGCTGCGCGGGCGAGGGACGTCGGCATCGCTTCGCGATAATCACGTCTATGGCCAAAATCCACGTCGACGGCAAGGACTACGAAGTCAGCGGCAGCGACAACCTGCTGCAGGCCTGCCTGTCGCTCGGGCTCGACATTCCGTACTTCTGCTGGCATCCCGCGCTGGGCAGCGTCGGGGCGTGCCGACAGTGCGCGGTGAAGCAGTACCGCGACGAGAACGACAAGAACGGCCGCATCGTGATGTCGTGCATGACGCAGGCGCAGGACAACATGTACATCTCGATCGCGGACGGCGAAGCCGCCGAGTTCCGCGAGGCGATCATCGAATTCCTGATGACCAACCACCCGCACGACTGCCCGGTCTGCGAAGAAGGTGGCCACTGTCATCTGCAGGACATGACGGTGATGGCCAAGCATCACTCGCGCTCCTATCGGTTCGACAAGCGCACCCATCTCAATCAGGACCTCGGGCCCTTCGTCGGCCACGAGATGAACCGCTGCATCTCCTGCTATCGCTGCGTGCGCTACTACCGCGACTACGCCGGCGGCACGGACCTGGGCGTGTACGGCGCCGCGTCGAATGTCTACTTCGGTCGCGTCGAAGACGGCGTGCTGGAGAACGAGTTCAGCGGCAACCTCACCGAGGTCTGCCCGACCGGTGTCTTCACGGACAAGACGCACTCCGACAAGTACGTGCGCAAGTGGGACATGCAGTTCGCGCCGAGCATCTGCTCGGGCTGCTCGGTGGGCTGCAACGTGTCGCCGGGCGAGCGCTACGGCGAAGTGCGCCGCATCGAGAACCGCTACCACGGCGCCCTCAACGGCTATTTCATCTGCGATCGCGGCCGCTTCGGTTACGGCTACACCAATCGCAAGGATCGTCCGAAGCACCCGGTGCTGAAGGTCGAGGGCAGGTTCAAGATCGTGTCGGGCGAGACGGGCACCGAGCAGGCTCGCGCCATCGTCTCGGGTGCATCGAGAATTCTCGGCATCGGTTCGCCCCGTGCCTCGCTGGAAGCGAACTTCGCGCTGCACAGCGTCGTCGGCGCCGATCGTTTCAACAGTGGCGTCGCGGCGCACGAGCACGAGCTGGTCAAGCTCGCGAGCAGCATCCTGCGCGGGCCGCTCGGCGCTTCGACGATCCGTGGCATGGAAGACGCGGACTGCGTGCTGGTGCTGGGCGAGGATCTGACGCAGACCGCGCCGCGTGTCGCGCTGGGTATTCGCCAGGCCGCGCGCGGCAAGATGATCACCGAGGGCGCCAAGAAGAACATTCCGGAGTGGCAGGTCATCGCGCTCGCGGACCTCGTGCAGCAGGCCAGGAACCCGGTGTTCGTCGCGACCCCGGAAGTCTCGCGGCTCGACGACGTGGCCACCGCCACGTATCGTGCGTCGCCTGAGTTGATCGCGAAGCTCGGCTTTGCGGTTGCGCATCGGCTCGACGCCGGCGCGCCGGTCGCAGCGGGTCTCGACGAGGCCACCGCCAAGCTCGCCGATCAGATCGCCTCTGCGCTGGGCGCGGCAACCAAGCCGCTGATCGTGTCGGGTTGCGGCGCAGGATCCACCGCCGTGATCCAGGCTGCCGCCAACATCGCGTGGGCGCTGAAGAAGGCAGGCAAGCCTGTCGGCTTGTCGTTGCCGCTGCCGGAAGCCAACAGCATGGGCCTGGCGTTGTTCGACGCGCCGGCGCTGGAAGCCGCGCTCGAAGCCTGCACCAAGGGCGAAGTCGACGTGCTGGTGGTGGTCGAGAACGATCTGTATCGCCACGCGCCGAAAGCCGTCGTCGATGCCGCGCTCGCCAAGACCCGCCTGATCGTGGTCGATCACCAGCAGACCGACACGGCGCAGCGCGCCGATCTGCTGCTGCCGGCCGGCACGGTCTACGAGACCGATGGCACGTTCGTGAATTTCGAAGGCCGCGCTCAGCGCTATTTCCAGGTCTTCGATCCGGCTTACTACGACCGCACCGTCGCGCTGAAGGACTCGTGGCGCTGGGCTGTGGACATGAACGAGTCGCTCGGCTGGAACGTGCTCGACGATGTCACCGCCGCCTGCGCGCAGTCGATGCCGCAGTTCGCCGTGATCACCGAGACCGCACCCAACGCCAAGTTCCGCCTGAAGGGCATGAAGCTGGCACGCGCCTCACATCGGCAGTCGGGCCGCACCGCGATGCGCGCCAACCTGTCGGTGCACGAGCCGCGCGCCACGCAGGATGCCGACTCCGCGCTGGCCTTCTCGATGGAAGGCGCCAACGGTTCGATGTCGATGGAACGTCCGTCCGAACTGCTGCCGTTCGCCTGGGCGCCGGGCTGGAATTCGCCGCAGGCCTGGAACAAGTTCCAGGCCGAGGTCGGCGGCGAGATGAAGGGCGGGGACTCCGGCGAGCCGGTGCTGGTCACCGACGCCTCGATCGTCCCGACGTACTTCGCACCCGCGGCATCCGGTTCGTCGAAGGACCTTCGCGTGGTGCCGTTGCATCACATCTTCGGCTCGGAAGAACAGAGCGCACGTTCGGAAGTGATCCGCGGACGTTCGCCCGCTGCCTATGTGGCGCTGAGCCGTGCCGACGCCGAGCGTCTGGGCGTGAGCACCAGCGCGAAGGTCAGCGTGGACGGAACCAGCGCGACGTTGCCGGTTCGCATCAGCGACGTGCTCGCGGCGGGTTCGGTCGGTCTTCCGGTGGGGCTGCCCGGCGTGCCGTTCGCGGTGCCCGGTAGCGTGATCAGCGTGGGAGCTGCCGGATGACGCTGCCGTCCTGGGTCACGCAGGAGATGATCGACGCCGCCATCAAGTCGGTGCAGGCGGTCGTGATCCTCGTCGGCATGGTGGTGGTCTCGGCCTGGATGATCTGGCTCGAGCGTCGCCTGCTGGCACTGTGGCAGGACCGCTACGGTCCGAACCGCGTCGGTCCGTTCGGACTCGGGCAGGTCATCGCGGACATGCTCAAGATCTTCTTCAAGGAAGACTGGACGCCGCCGTTCGCGGACAAGGCGATGTTCTGGATCGCGCCGGCCATCGCGATGGCGATGATGATCCTCGGCTTCATGATCATTCCGCTCGGCGATACCTTGTGGATCGCCGATCTCAACATCGGGCTGCTGTTCTTCCTGGCCATCGCCGGCCTCGCGGTCTACGCGGTGATCCTCGGCGGTTGGGCCAGCAACTCGAAGTACTCGCTGCTCGGCGGCGTGCGCTCCACGGCCCAGACCATCAGCTACGAAGTCTTCATGGGCATCTCGCTGATGGGCGTGGTGATGCAGGCCGGCTCGTTCAACCTGCGCGAGATCGTGCACGCACAGCAGGAGCAGGTCTGGTTTGTCGTCACGCAGCTGCTGGGCTTCATCGTCTGGGTGCCGGCGGCGCTGGCGGTGACGCACCGCACGCCGTTCGATCTGCCGGAAGCCGAACAGGAACTCGTGCAGGGTTACCACACCGAATATTCGAGCATGAAGTTCGGCATGTTCATGGTCAGCGAGTACGTGGGCATCGTCATGGTGTCGGCATTGACCACGACACTGTTCTTCGGCGGTTGGGACGTGCCGTTCGTGGATAACGAAGGCTGGTTCCTGTCGTTCCTGTCGTTCTCGGCCAAGACCTTTATCTTCATGTGTTCCTACATCCTGGTGCGCGCGGCCCTGCCGCGGCCGCGCTATGACCAGATCATGGCGGCGGGCTGGAAGGTGTGCCTGCCGATCTCCCTGATCAACATGCTGGGCACCGCCGCCGTGATCCTGTGGCAGACGCCCGGAGCAAGCTCATGATCGGAAAAGTCCTCTACGGCATCTACACGCAGTTCCGAAGCATCGGCATGATCTTCATGCACAGCTTCCGCAAGCGCGACACCATCCAGTACCCGGAAGAGAAGCCCTACATTCCGCCGCGCTATCGCGGCCGCATCGTGCTCACGCGGGATCCGGACGGCGAAGAGCGTTGCGTCGCCTGCAATCTTTGCGCGGTGGCCTGCCCGGTCGGCTGCATCAGCCTGCAGAAGGCGGAGAAGGAAGACGGGCGCTGGTATCCCGAGTTCTTCCGCATCAACTTCTCGCGCTGCATCTTCTGCGGTCTCTGCGAAGAGGCCTGCCCGACGACGGCGATCCAGCTCACGCCGGACTACGAGATGTGCGAGTACGACCGCCAGAATCTGGTCTACGAGAAGGAACACCTGACGATCAGCGGCCCCGGCAAGTATCCGGACTACAACTTCTACCGCGTGGCAGGCATGGCGGTGAAGGACAAGCCCAAGGGCGCGGCGCTGAACGAAGCCCAGCCGATCAACGTGAAGAGCCTGTTGCCGTGAGCCTCCAGGATCTGGCTTTCTATTTCTTCGGCTTCATCGCCGTGCTGTCGACGATCCTCGTGATCGTCAATCCCAACCCCGTGCACGGCCTGATGTACCTGGTCGTGTCGCTGCTGGCAGTGGCCAGCGTGTTCTTCTCGCTGGGCGCGCCGTTCGCGGCGATGCTCGAAGTGATCGTCTACGCCGGCGCCATCATGGTGCTGTTCGTGTTCGTCGTGATGATGCTCAACCTCGGCGAGTCCGTGATCCGGCAGGAACAGGCCTGGCTTCGACCCAGTACCTGGATCGGCCCGGGCATCCTGTGCGCGGCGCTGCTGTTCCCGATCCTGCGGCTGTTGCTCGACGGACATAACACTCCTGCCGGGCTGCGCGAGATCGGGCCCAAGGAAGTGGGCATCGCGCTGTTCGGACCGTACCTGCTCGCCGTGGAACTGGCGTCGATGATGCTGACCGCGGGACTCGTCGCGGCGTATCACCTCGGCAAGCACGACTAGCTCACCAGAAAAAGAACGAAGGGAATGACCGAAGCCGCCGGCATACCGATGGAGCATGGCCTCGCGCTGGCGGGCGTGTTGTTCACGCTCGGCCTGATGGGCCTGCTCGTGCGCCGCAACATCCTCTTCATGCTGATGTCGCTCGAGATCATGATGAACTCGGCGGCGTTGGCCTTCGTCGTGGCTGGCAGCCGCTGGCAGCAGCCCGACGGCCAGATCATGTTCATGATGATCATCACGCTCGCAGCCTGCGAAGCCTGCGTAGGACTGGCGCTGCTGCTGCAGCTCTATCGACGTTTCGGCTCGCTGGACGTTGACGCCGCCTCTGAGATGAAGGGATAAGGCGACCATGCTCGACTACCTCTTCCTCGTCTTCGCACTTCCCCTTGCGGGCTTCGTCACGCTGGCATTCGCCCGCGGTCGCTTGCCGGAGATTCCGGCCGCCTTCGTCGGCGTGGGTTCGATCGGCGGTGCGTTCCTCGTCTATCTGCTGTGCGCGTACCAGTTCCTGACGAATCCGCCGGAAGGCGGCGCCTACACCCAGGTGCTGTGGCAGTGGATGCACGTGGGCAACCTCGACATCCGCCTTGCGCTGCGCTTCGACGGCCTGTCGCTGGCGATGACCGGCGTGATCACCGGCGTGGGCTTCTTCATCCACCTGTTCGCGTCGTGGTACATGCGCGGCGACGAGGCCTACGACCGCTTCCTGTCGTACATGAACCTGTTCGTCGCCTCGATGCTGTTCCTCGTGCTCGGCGACAACCTGGTCTTCCTGTACTTCGGGTGGGAGGGCGTGGGTCTCGCGTCCTACCTGCTGATCGGCTTCTGGTACAAGGACGCCGCCAACGGCTACGCGGCGCGCAAGGCCTTCGTGATCACGCGCGTCGGCGACACGTTCATGGCGATCGGCCTGTTCATCCTGTTCACGCACTTCGGCACGCTCGATATCCAGGAGCTGATGTCCAAGGTCGCCGTCGAGTGGAAGGACGGCCCGATGATCGCGACCATCGCGGCGCTGCTGATGCTCGGCGGCGCCTGCGGCAAGTCGGCGCAGCTTCCGTTGCAGACCTGGCTGCCGGATGCGATGGCAGGTCCGACGCCGGTGTCCGCGCTGATCCATGCGGCGACGATGGTCACGGCAGGCGTTTACCTGATCGCACGCACGCACGTGCTGTTCGAGGTCTCGCCGATCGGGCTCGAGGCCGTGGGCTGGGTCGGTGGCGTCACCGCGCTGATGGCGGGGTTCATCGCCCTTCAGCAGACCGACATCAAGCGCGTGCTGGCGTACTCGACGATGAGCCAGATCGGCTACATGTTCCTGGCCCTGGGCGCGGGCGCCTACCAGCCGGCGATCTTCCATCTGATGACGCACGCCTTCTTCAAGGCGCTGCTGTTCCTCTCGGCCGGCTCGGTGATCCTGGCGCTGCATCACGAGCAGGACATCTTCAAGATGGGCAACCTGCGTCGCGATCTGCCGTTCACCTTCTGGGTGTTCCTGATCGGATCGCTTGGCCTGATCGCGTTCCCCGGCACGTCGGGCTTCTTCTCGAAGGACGAGATCCTGTTCGAGGCCTTCGCCGGCGGGAACATGCACCTGTACTACATGGGCCTGTTCGGCGCCTTCATGACCGGCCTCTACACGTTCCGCATGATCTTCATCGCCTTCTTCGGTGAAGCGCACCACCACGGCGTGCACAAGCCGCATTCGAAGTTCGCGCACGACCTGCCGCTGGCGATCCTCGCGGTGGCGGCGTTGCTGGGCGGCTTCATCCATCTGCCGCTGGACAGCGTGCTGCCCCGGCACGAGTTCTCCGAGGAGATGGAACACAAGAAGCACATGCTGGAGGCGATCTCGGTAACGGTCTCGCTTTCAGGCGTGGCGCTTGCCTGGTTGATCTTCGGGCGCTCGCGCAAACGTGCCGAAGCATTGCGTGACTCGCGCAACCCGGTCCTGCGCTGGTGGGGCGCGGCCTTCGGATTCGACTGGCTCTACGATTGGATCTTCGTGAAGCCCTATCTGTGGTTCATCCGGGTGAATGCGAAGGACGTGGTCGATGTGGGCATCACGCTGATTCCCGAAGCCTTCAAGACCCTCAACGGCTGGGCCGCGCAGACGCAGAACGGGATGCTGCGCTGGTACGCCGCGGCGGTCGGCGCCGGCGCGGTCGTGATCGTCGGCGCCGTGGTGATGCTGTGACGAATACGACCCGCCCCGTAGCCCGGACGAAGTCCGGGTTGCTCGCGTGGACCGGGCATGCGATCCCGGACTTCGTCCGGGCTACGGGCGACGTCTTTCATTCTTTCAATCATGTGTGCCCGAGTTCCGACGGGACCGTGCATCGAATTCCTAGAACATGATCCTCGTCTGGCTCATCCTCATCCCGTTCATCGCCGGCCTGCTCAGCTGGCAGGCGGAACTGCGCTTCGGGCCCAAGTACCCGCGCTGGATCGCCCTCATCGGCATGCTGCTGGCGCTGGGCATCTCGGTCTGGCTTTGGGTCTCGCACGACTACAGTCTTCCCGCCGTCGACGGCGCCACCCGCTGGGTGATCGAGTACAAGGCGCCGTGGATTCCGCGCTTCGGCATCTCGTTCCACTTCGCGCTCGACGGCCTGTCGATCCTGTTGGTCCTGCTGACCAACCTGCTGGGCGTGATGGCGATCATCTGCTCGTGGAAAGAAATCGAACGCAACGTCGGCTTCTTCCATCTCAACCTGCTGTGGAACCTGGGCGGTGTGGTCGGCGTGTTCCTGACGCTCGACCTGTTCCTGTTCTTCTTCCTGTGGGAAATGATGCTGGTGCCGATGTACTTCCTGATCGCGCTGTGGGGGCATGACTCCCCGGGCGGAAAGGGCAAGGTCTACGCGGCGACCAAGTTCTTCCTGTTCACGCAGGCGTCTGGCCTGATCATGCTGCTGGCGATCCTCGGCCTGGTGTTCGTGAACTACCAGACCACGAACGTCATCACGTTCAACTACGAAGACCTGCTCAAGACGCAGATGAGCTCGCATGTGGAATACATCCTCATGCTCGGCTTCTTCATTGCGTTCGCGGTCAAGACGCCCGCGGTCCCGCTGCATACTTGGCTGCCCGATGCGCACTCGCAGGCGCCTACGGCAGGTTCGGTGGATCTCGCGGGCATCCTTCTGAAGACGGCGGCCTACGGCATGCTGCGTTTCGGCATCCCGCTGTTCCCGAATGCTTCGGCGGAGTTCGCGCCGATCGCGATGTGGCTAGGCGTGGCCGGCATCGTCTACGCCGGCATCATGGTGTTCGCGCAGACGGACGTGAAACGGCTGGTGGCGTACTCGTCGGTGTCGCACATGGGCTTCATCCTGGTCGGCGTCTATGCAGGAACCGAGATCGCGCTGCAGGGTGTCGTCATCCAGATGCTCGCGCACGGCATCTCGGCCGGCGCGCTGTTCATCCTCTGCGGTGAAATCTACGAGCGGCTGCACACGCGCGACCTGCGCAAGATGGGCGGCCTGTGGTCCCGCTTCCCCTATCTGCCGCCGATCACGCTGTTCTTCGTCGCCGCCTCGCTCGGCCTGCCGGGGCTGGGCAACTTCATCGGCGAATTCCTGATCCTGATCGGCAGCTGGCCAGCCGACCCGATCGTGACGATCGCCGCCTCCACCGGCCTGATCCTGGCCGCCGTGTACTCCCTGATGATGATCCAGCGTGCATTCCATGGTCCGACGCAGGAAGACCACCATGGCGAGAAGCTGCAGGATCTCAACGCGCGCGAACTCGGAATGCTGGGGTCGCTGATGATCCTGATGCTGTGGCTGGGTCTGTACCCGCAGCCCTTCCTCAACACCTCGGCTTCGGCCATGCAGCACGTGGCGGCCATCTACGCCGCAGCGCAGCCGGAAGCAGCGGCGGCAGTGGTGGGAGCGGCGCCATGATGTTCACCGCACACCAGTGGATGGCGCTTGCGCCCATCCTCTTCACCAGCGGTGCAATCGTGGCCGTGATGCTGGCCATCGCCATCAAGCGGCATCACTTCTGGAACGCGACGGTCGGCGTGTTGGGTCTGAAC
>Ga0187844_10001041_pt1 | contig 21641 bp, 20 predicted proteins | sample SpaLakP09_SKY_50_FD_134517 | JGI IMG/M metagenome (GOLD analysis project Ga0187844, IMG submission 134517) | Oligotrophic lake water microbial communities from Sparkling Lake, Wisconsin, USA - SP09_SKY_50 | ecosystem: Environmental > Aquatic > Freshwater > Lake | place: USA: Sparkling Lake...
AAGTCGGCATTGGCAATCTCTTCGCCCCAGTAGGAGCCGGCGTAGAAATGGTTGCAGCTGGTGCGTTCGATGTATTCGCCGAGCGCCGAAGCCAAAGCGCTTTCCTTGGTCGAGCCCTTGCCGTTGGTAAAACACATTGGCGAATGGGCGTCGCGGATATGCAGCGACCAGACATTCGGCACGATGTTGCGCCACGACGCAATTTCAATCTTAATGCCGATCTCCGCAAGCAGTCCCGACATATTCGCGATGGTCTGCTCCAGCGGCAGATCCTTGCCCGGAATATAAGTCGCCACCTCCGTATCAGGCTTCAGCGTCAACAGAGACTGGGCATCGGCATCCAGATTCTCCACCTCTTCGATGACAAACTCCGGGCCAGTCTGCACCACTTTCTTGACGGTGCAGCGATCTATGGAGCGCAAGATACCTTCGCGGTCCTTGGCCGAGATATCGGGCGGGAGCTCCACCTGAATCTTGAAGATCTGCTGATAACGGTTTTCCGGATCAACAATATTATTCTGTGACAGACGAATATTTTCAGTTGGAATATTGCGCGTATTGCAATACAACTTGACGAAATAGGCAGCACACAAGGCTGATGAAGCAAGAAAATAGTCAAACGGGCCAGGCGCCGAACCATCACCTTTGTAACGGATAGGCTGATCGGCGATCACCGTGAAATCATCGAATTTAGCTTCGAGACGTAGCTTATCGAGAAAGTTGACTTTAATTTCCATGTGCGGCTTCCAGACAGTGCAAAAATTGATTTGGCCGCCATTATCGGTGGTTTTGTCCGCAAAGCCTAGGTAAGAGTGGCGCTGCCAGGCTCCACTACTTACTTTCATATTACAATTAACAAAATCACCGCCCTTCTTCCAGCAATGGCTGGAAGACCGCACTAGCACATTCTGCCAGAAAATCAAGTAATTTAATTTGTGTTGCTTCGCCGCTAGTGTGAAGAATGGAGATAATTGTTCCCCTACTACAACCTTAATATCCAACGCTCACTGGCAGTTTTTTGAGGGGATAGTGATGCGGAATATGAATATAGCCAAACGGCTAAGCCTGGGTTTTGGTCTGGTCTGCACTTTGCTCGGTGTGGTGATCCTGCTGGGACTGGCATGCATGCGAGAAATCGAACAGCGCATGGTCGAAATTACCAAGGTCAATGATGTGGAAACCCAGATCGCTCAGACCCTGGACCTGACGGTTACGGAACGGGCACTGGCATTGCGCAATCTGATCCTGCTTAAAGAAAGCAAGGAGATCCAGATCGAAGTAAAACGGATTACGGATCAGGATGCCAAATATTCGGCAAACCTGAACAAACTGGACCAGATGTTCAGCGCCGAGATCAATACCACGCCGGAAGAAAAGCAGCTGCTCGACAGCATACGCAAACAGGGAGAACTGGCCCGCCCCTTTATTGCGCGCGCCCAGGAAATGGCCCTGAATCAGCAGCAAGACGAGGCCTATAAGGTGCTGCGCTACGAATTCCGCCCGATCCAGAAAAAATGGTGGGAGCTGATCCGCCAGTTGGTAGCACTTGAACAAAGGCAGAATGTCGAAGCCGTGGCGAATGCGGAAGCAGCCTACGACAGCGCCCGCCAGCGCATGCTGGTGCTGGGCGGATTGACGCTGCTGTGCAGCCTCGTTTCAGGCTGGCTAATTACGCGCAGCATCGTCCAGCAACTGGGCTGCGAGCCGGATCAGGCGGCGGCCATTGCGACAGAAATTGCCGCAGGCAACCTGCAAGTGCCTATCCACGCACGCAGCGATGACCAGAGCAGCCTGCTCTTTGCCATGCAGTCGATGCGCGACGGCCTGAGCCGCATCGTCGGACAGGTGCAGCACAGCAGCGCTACCATCGCCAGCGCAGCGGGCCAGATCGCTTCCGGCAATCTCGATCTTTCTTCGCGCACCGAGCGCCAGGCCACCACGCTGGAAGAAACGGCTTCGTCGATGGAAGAACTGACGGGCACCGTGCGCCTCAACTCCGATCGCGCGCGCGAAGCCAATGATCTGGCGGAATCGGCATCATCGGTGGCCGGGCGCGGTGGCGCAGTGGTGGCGGAAGTAGTCAACACCATGGCGGCGATAGACAGTTCAGCCCGCAAAATCGTCGATATTATCTCCGTCATCGACAGCATCGCGTTTCAGACCAATATTCTGGCCCTGAATGCCGCCGTCGAGGCCGCGCGGGCTGGTGAACAGGGGCGCGGCTTTGCCGTCGTCGCCAGCGAAGTCCGCACACTGGCCCAGCGCAGCGCCGCCGCCGCCAAGGAAATCAAGGAGCTCATCGGCGATTCCGTCGATAAGGTACAGGCGGGCAACCGCTTGGTGGAACAGGCGGGCGCCACCATGAACGAGGTGGTCGACAGCGTCAAGCGTGTCACCGACATCATGGGCGAAATCATGCAGGCCAGTCATGAACAGTCGGCTGGCATAGAGCAGATTACCGAGGCAGTGACCCAGATGGACGATGTCACCCAGCAGAACGCCGCGCTGGTCGAACAAGCTGCTGCGGCGGCTCAAGCCATGCAGGAGCAGGTGCTTAGTCTGAACGAAGCTGTCGGTGTATTCCAGCTCGATGGGCTGGTACGCCGCACTCCGCGCGCCGGCGCTGCCATGCGTCCCGCCGCCCTTCTAGCATGAAATTAACTTTCAATATCTAAGCAACTGTTTTTGAAGGAGAAAAATGGATTGCCGCCTCTAAAAAAGAATTGAGTGAATGAAATTTCCTAATGTTCCGCTAAACTTGCGGACATGACCTATTTGCACGCTTTTTTAAATTACTTTTATAGCAACGTCGCGCTACGTCTGCTATCGCTCACTTTACTGGTATTTCCACCCGCGCAGGCGGCTGCCCCCTTGCAACTGGTAACTGCCGCCCTGCCCCCCTTCTCGTTTCAGGAAAATGGCGTAGCCAGAGGCATTGCTGTGGACATCGTGAAGGAGGCTTTCATACGTCTGCAAGTACCAATCAGCATAGCTTTTCTGCCCATGACGCGTGCTCAGTCCATGATGTCCGCCGGCGCCGCCGATGGCGTATTTCCGCTCGCCTTCAAGGAAGAACGGCTAGGCTACGTCACCTACCCGCACGAGAAACTGGTAGAGGACAGCATATCGTTTTTCGTGCGGCAGGATTCCGATATACGCTACGAAGGTGATATCAGCAAACTGAGCCAGTACACCTTCGGGGTTGAACGGGGCGCCGTATATGGCCCCAACTTCACCCAGGCTTTGCTGACTGGTCAGATTAAAAAAACCGATGAAGCTGCCACACAGGCGCAGAACGTGGCCAAGCTGGTGGGCAAACGCTTTGATATCGCTGTCGGTCCAAGGCTGGTCATGCAATATTCAGCGCAAATATCGGGCAATGGCAATGCCGTCAAAGAACTCAAGCCCGCGGTCGATCTGGGGCTGGTCGCGTACCTTGGCTTTTCACGCCTGAAAGACCGCGCCGCGCTGATCGCCCGCTATGACAAGGTGATGCGGGAAATGCGCAAGGATGGGACTTACGACCGCATCCTGCGCAGTTACACGCGCCGCTAGCCTGGCAGGCTGGCGGCGCGCTCAGTTACATCAGTGCCCGCTGTGGTCCGCGTGCCCGCCCGGCTTGCGCACCGTGACTTCGACTTCTTCCATCTGGCGCGCCGGCATGGCGGCACGGCCGGCGTCGTACTGGCGTGTCGCTATCGGTAGCTCGCCCGTCCACTCGTAGGCCAGCGTACCCTGCGGGTGCTGATACCAGCCCGGATCGCTGTAGTCACCCCGCTTCTGGTCCTTGCGCACCTTCAACACGGTGAACATCCCGCCCATCTCGACACCGCCGAACGGTCCCTCACCCGTCATCATGGGCAGGGTGTTTTCCGGCAGCGGCATCTGCATGCCGCCCATGGAACCACCTTTTTCCCCCATGGCCATATAACCGGGCACAATGCGGTTGATCTTTTCAGCAATGCCGTCCTGATCGACCCCTATCATGCTCGGTACGTTATGGCCCATGGCATTCATGGTGTGGTGCGATTTATGGCAGTGCAGTGCCCAGTCGCCTGGCTCGGTGGCGTGGAACTCGATAGCGCGCATCTGCCCAACGCCGATATCGGTCGTTACTTCCGGCCAGCGCGCCGACGGTGGCACCCAGCCGCCATCCGTACCCGTCACGACAAACTCATGGCCATGCATATGCAGTGGATGGTTGGTCATAGTCAGATTACCTACCCGTATGCGCACCTTGTCGCCCTGCCGTACCGACAGCGTGTCGATGCCGGGAAATACGCGGCTATTGAAAGTCCAGAGATTAAAATCGAGCATGGTGTTCGGCTTTGGTTTGTAGCTGCCCGGGTCGATATCGTAGGCGCTCAGCAGGAACACAAAATCACGCTCCACCGCCTGCTGACGATAGTCTTTCGGGTGAGTCACCCAGAACCCCATCATGCCCATCGCCATCTGCGTCATTTCATCAGCATGGGGGTGGTACATGAACTGGCCCGGCCTGGTCGCCACGAATTCATACACATAGGTCTTACCCGGTGCAATGCCGGGCTGAGTCAGGCCCGTAACCCCGTCCATGCCATTGGGCACACGCAGGCCGTGCCAGTGTATGCTGGTATGTTCGGGCAGCTTGTTGGTGACAAAAATGCGTACCCGGTCGCCTTCCACCACCTCGATGGTCGGTCCCGGCGACTGGCCGTTATAGCCCCACAGATGAGCCTTCATGCCGGGGGCCATTTCGCGTACCACTGGTTCTGCTACCAGATGGAACTCCTTGACACCGTCACGCATGCGCCAAGGCAGCGACCAGCCGTTCAGCGTAACCACGGGGTTGAAGTGGCGTCCGTTGGCAGGCGTCGCTGGAACGTGCGTATCGGCACTACCCATCACCACCGCTTCCGGCAGGCTGGCTGCTGCCACTTTACTGACTGCCGTAGCCGTCACCGCAGCGGCACCTGCGCCCTTGAAAAAATCGCGCCGGGTAATCATGGCTGGCTCCTGTTCTCATTGCCGCCACCATGGATGGCGGCCTGTAAGCTGGTTTCTGCGATCCAGAAATCGCGTTGGGAAGTAATCGCGCCGTTGACGGCGGCAAGCTGCTCGCGTGCATCGGCCAGCAGTTCAAACACGCTGGCCAGCATACCGTTGTAACGCAGCAGCACTTCATCGGCGATCTGTTTACGTAGCGGTACCACATGGTCCTGATAGTTGCGCGCAATCTCGTACTGGCTCTGGTAGGCGGAATACGCCACCCGCACTTGCGAGCGTGCCTGCACGGCGACATCGGCGGCGCGATAGACAGTCTGCATATAGCTGGCCTGCGCACCAGCCCGGCGCGCCGAGCCCCAGTCAAACAGCGGCAGTTCCAGCGATACTTCGTAGCCTTTTTCACGCGGGTTGCCGCTGCTGCGCTTGTCGGCATAACCGAGCTCGAACACGTTGACGAAGCTGGTGGTCCGGCTCAGCCCCAAGGCCTGCGCACTGGCGGCGCTGGCAGCGCGGGCCGCCAGCACATCAAGCCGACCGGTCAGCGCCTGGGCCTCGGCGTCGCGCATGGGCAGTGCCTGCGGCGGCAGAGCCGGCAGACGTGACGGCAGCACCACTGAGGCATCATTGCTGGCCAGCCCCAGCAGGCGTAACAGCGCTTCACGGCTGGCGAGCGCCTCATGGCGTGCGCGCACCAGCTGGGTAGCCGCTTCGTGCTGGAATGCGGTCTCCCGCGCCTGATCAAGCCGGCTCCAGTTGCCTGCCTTGGCCATGCGCTCGGCCAGCTGGCCCGATGCCTGGGCGGCAAGCGTCACCTGCTCGGCAAACTCCTGCGTCTGTATCGCTGCCACCGCATTGAAGTAAGCGATACGGCTATCGCTGGCCAGTTGCAGGGCGCGGCTGGCCACGCTGTACTTGGTCTGCTCAAAGCGCTGCAATTCCATGCTACGGCGCTGCGGCATGGTCAGCAAGCCAGCCAGATCGAACATCACGCTGCGGTCTATCTCTGCTTCGCCGCCACCGCTGACGCGGCCAAAGCTGAACGAGGGATTGCGCAAGCGTCCAGCTTGCACCAAGTCCGCTTCCGCCACGCCCAGTTCGGTGAGCGTAGCTTTCAGGCCGCTGTTGTTGAGCAGCGCCAGCTGCACCGCCGTATCGGCCGTCAGTGGCTGGGCCAGTAGCGCCTGTATCTGGGCAGTATGATCGGCGTCGCGCTGGAACTGCACGGGCTGGCCCAGACGCTGGCCAGTCAACTTGGCCACGTCGCCATAACCGCTATCGGCCGATAGCGAGGCGCAGCCGGTTAGCAAGATCAACGGCAACAGCACGGTGCCGCGCCACCTGGCGGCAACCATTATTCGGCCCGTACGGCGGCAAAGCGCTGCGCCAGTGCCGTCAGACGCGCGCTGCGGCAAACAAATTGTATTCATGGATTTCCTTCAATAATGTCGGGATACGGGCAAGACGCCCGCGACTACGGCAAAATTTCAGGCAGATTGAGGCGGCCGTTCCAGCGTGGCAGGAATATGGCCGGACATGGCCGGATCGGCCGCCAGCGGAACGGGCGCCGACAGCATGGTCAGCAGCAAGTCCGTTGCCAGCGGCGCGCCCAGCACACTGGCACAGGCAGTGCAGTGGCTGCACTTGGCGTGGGCGTGCCGGTCAAGCGCTTTCTTCTGCTGGGCAGCATCTGGCACACAGTGCGCGCTATGCTGCACAGGTTGGCTCAGCTGAACGCAGGGCAGCATGGATGCCGCGCCGCCCTGCAAAGGCAGGGCGACAATCAACAGCCATAGCAGAAAGCGAAGTACTGGACGCATGGCCGGTATGTTACACCTTCCCACGACAGTAAGGTCAAGCAATGATGTTCAGACCGCCATCGATATAAACCGTGCTGCCCGTCAGATGATGGGCAAACGGCGACGCCAGATAGGCGCAGGTATTGCCTACGTCCTCGATATCAACCAGCTCGCCTAGCGGCGCGCGGTTCAGGGCGTCGCTGAGCAGCCGGTCGAATTCCTTCAGGCCGGAAGCGGCACGGGTCTTCAGCGGACCGGGTGAAATGGCGTGTACCCGTATGCCTTTCGGTCCCAGTTCATAAGCCAGATAGCGGCAGGCCGATTCAAGCGCTGCCTTGACCGGCCCCATCAGATTGTAGTTGGGCACCACCTTCTCCGCGCCGTGGTAGCTCATGGCGAACATGGCGCCACCGTGCGCCATCAGCGGCACGGCCAGCTTCGCCATGCGCAGGAAAGAGTGGCAGGAAATATCCATGGCCTGCAGAAAACCGTCCAGCGACGAGTCGATCAGCCCGCCCTGCAGGTCAGCTTTGGGGGCAAAGGCAATCGAGTGCACCAGAATATCGAGCTTGCCCTGCTGGGCCAGCGTGGCAAACAGCGCTTCCATCTGTTCGGGATAAGTCACGTCTAGCGGCAGCAATTGCGCATCGATAGACTGGGCCAGCGGTTCGACGTAGGGCTTGGCCTTTTCGTTCAGATACGTCAGTACGACTTCCGCACCGAGCTTGCGGAACGCCAGCGCACAGCCCCAGGCGATCGAATGTTCGTTCGCCACGCCCACTACCAGCGCGCGCTTGCCCGTCAAAATAGGATAAACAGTTTCTGTGGTCATACCGGCTCCAGTAGGTCTTGCGTATGTTGGGCTATCATCAGTTCTTCGTTGGCGGGCACTACCCACACCGCGACACGGCTGTGGTCCGTGCTGATGCGGCATATGCCGTGGCCGGGTACGGCGTTGGCGCCGGGATCGAGCTGCACGCCCAGCCATGCGGCCTGTGCACACACCGCTGCACGCAGGCTGCTGCTGTTTTCGCCTATGCCGCCGGAAAATACCAGCGCATCGAGCCCGCCCAGCGCCGCAGTCAGCGAACCCAGTTCACGCCCTATGCGGTACACCATCAGATCGATGGCCTGGCGCGCGCGCGGATCGCTACTCTCTTCCAGCGTACGCATATCGGACGCAATGCCGGAAACGCCTAGCAGGCCAGATTCCTGATACAGCATTTTCTGCACGGCTGTCACGCTCATGCCCAGCTCGTCGATCAGATACAGCACGACACCGGGATCGAGCGCGCCGCAGCGCGTCCCCATGGGCAGTCCATCCACTGCCGTGAATCCCATGGTACTGGCCACGCTACGGCCGGCATCGATGGCGCACATGCTGGCGCCATTGCCGAGATGAGCCGCCACCACACGAGCTTGGGCCAGCCCGGCATCCACCTTGGGCAGACTAAGCGCAATGTATTCATACGACAGGCCATGGAAGCCGTAACGCCGCACGCCCTGTTCAGTGATACGCTGCGGCAGTGCAAACGACTGTGCCTCAGCGGGCTGGCCCACATGGAAGGCCGTATCGAAACAACCTACCTGCGGCAGCTCGGGCGCCATTGCCATCATGGCGCGCACCGGCGCCAGATTGTGCGGCAAATGCAGCGGCGCCAGCGGAATCAACTTTTCCAGCTGCGCCAGCACTGCGCCGTCCAGCCGTCTTGGGCCGCTGTAATGTACGCCGCCATGCACAATGCGATGGCCCACCGCCACCACCTGATGGCCGTCGAGATGGCCGTCGGCAAATTCAAACAGGAAGCGCATGGCTGCGGCGTGATCGAGTGGCGCATCAACCCATTTGCGTTCGCCGATACTGCGTTCCTGCGCATCTTCGGCGGCGAAGTGGGTAATGCCGCTATACAGATTTTCGATCTTGCCGCGGAACGTCAGTTCCAGCTCGGCGCCGCTATACAGCGAAAACTTGATGCTGGACGAGCCTGCATTAATCACCACGATGCTTTCATTCGCGCGCATGGCTTCAGCCTCCCATCACGCGGCCACTGGCCAGCGCGCTACGCGCCATCAGCACGGCGACAGCGCAGGAGGCCAGCCGCGCGGTGACGGAGTCGGCCCGGCTGGTCAGAATAATCGGCACACGCGCACCCAGCACAATGCCGGCCGCTGCCGCACCGGCCATAAAGGTCAGGCTTTTGGCCAGCATATTGCCGGCCTCCAGATCCGGCGCCAGCAGGATATTAGCCTGCCCGGCCACAGGTGACACCAGATGCTTGATCTGGGCCGCTTCGGGATCGATCGCATTGTCCATGGCCAGCGGGCCGTCGAGGATGGCACCGGTAATCTGGCCGCGGTCTGCCATTTTGCACAGCGCGGCAGCGTCAATGGTGGACGGCATGCGCGCACTCACCGTTTCCACGGCTGCCAGTATCGCCACCTTGACCGGCTCGAACTTGAGCACATGCGCCAGATCAATAGCGTTCTGGATAATGTCGACCTTGTCGGCCAGCGTAGGGGTGATATTCACCGCAGCATCGGTAATGATGAGCGGCTCGCTACGGCCCGGCACATCCATCACGAAACAATGGCTGAGACGGCGGTTGGTGCGCAGCCCCGTTTCGCCGGCTACCACGGCACCCATCAGTTCATCCGTATGCAGGCTGCCTTTCATCAGAACGCTGGCCTTGCCTTCGCGTATCAGCTCCACCGCGCGCAAGGCTGAATCATGGCTATGTTCGGTATCGACGACAGGCAAGGCCGAAATATCGAGCTCGGCCTCTTGCGCTGCCTGGCGTATGCGCGCTTCCGGCCCCACCAGAATCGGACTGATCAGACCCATACTGGCCGCATCGAGGGCAGCTTCCAGCGCATGCCGGTCGCAGGCGTGAGCCACCGCCACTGTGGCAGGGCCGGATTTACGGGCAGCAGCAATCAGAATTTCATAATAAGGGTGCGGCACACTGGGCGAATTCATTATTTCTCCGTCACTATTTACGTGGCAATGCTAGCAAGTTATAAGATTATTGCAACTAACTGTAGGCATCTTAGCGTCAAACCGGCCGTAAATGTGCGTAAATTTTCACGCAACAAGCGTTACCTGAGGTAAACTTTTTCTCGTTATCTTGAGGAGTCCGCCATGTTGCGTCCATCCCGTTCAGCTCTTGCCCTGCTCGCCGCCACCCTGGCATTGACGATTAGCAGCAGTGTCCATGCGGATAGCCGCCAGAACTGGCGCGCCATACGCACCCAGACACCAGACACCAGCGAGTTCACGCAAGGCGCAGAATTGCGTGCCGGCGATACGGTGCCGGTGGCGATCTCCCTGCAATTGCGTAACCGTGCCCAGCTGGAAAGCTTCGCCGCAAACTTGATGTCGGGCACAAATGGCGCAGCGCTCAGCAGCGAACAATTCCTCGCCCAGTACGCTCCCAGCAGCACCGATGTCGACACCGTGGTGCAGCACTTGCGCCAGAGCGGCTATGTAAATATCGAAGTGAGCGAAAACCGCCTGCTGGTCACTGCGGACGGCACGGCGGCCACTGCCGGCAAAGCTTTCAATGTGCGCATGGCCCGCTACAGCAAAGGCGAACACCAGGCCTATGCCAACATCAATGCGCCTGTAGTACCGGCAGCGCTGGCCAATATCGTACTGAGCGTACATGGCCTGCAAACCGTGCATATGGCGCACACGGCGCAGATACAGGCGCTCAACCTGAACACCGCTTACGCTACTGCAGGCAAAGTAGGCCACAGCCCGAGCGCCTGGCCTGAAATCTATAACGCCAGCGGCCTGCCGACTGCCGCCAAAACCAGCATAGGCATTATCGCTGCCGGCAGCCTGACCCAGACGCTGACCGATCTGAACACTTTTGCCGCCAGCGCCGGCTATGCCCGGCCTGCGGTCAGCGTGGTGACTGCTCGACGCGTCAGCAATGCTACCAGCACCACCGACAATACGGCGGAATGGAACATCGATAGCCAGAATGCGCTGGGCGCGGCCGGCGGCGCGGTCAAGTCCATGGTGTTCTATAACGCTGCCTCAATGGCCGAATCGGATCTCACGGCCGCCATCAATGCTGCGGTAAGCGCCAACGTGGCCAAAGTCATCAGTATTTCGATCGGTGAATGTGAAACCAATGCGCGCGCCAGCGGCACGGCCGCCGCAGACGACCAGATTTTCCTGGCCGGCATAGCGCAGGGCCAGACCTTCGTCGTGGCGTCGGGTGACGCCGGTTCCTACACCTGTGGCGGCGCCAGCAATTCGCAAAGCTATCCCGCTTCCTCGCCCTATGTGATTGCGGTTGGCGGTACTTCGCTCAGCACCAGCAGCACGGGCACGTGGACGGGCGAAACCGTCTGGGCCTGCAGCAATGCCAGCACCTGCGCCAGCAGCGGCGGCACAGGTGGCGGCGCCAGCCTGATCGAGCCCGCACCGAGCTGGCAGCTCACCTCGAAAGTGCTCGGCACATCAACCCGGCGCGGCGTGCCGGATCTGGCCTTTGCGGGCGATCCCAATAGCGGGGCAATTACGGTGGTCAAGGGCGCTAAGCAGCAATATGGCGGAACCAGTCTGTCCGCGCCGATCTTCGCCGGTTTCTGGGCACGCATCCAGTCCGCCAACAATAACCGGCTGGCCTTCCCTGCCCCGGCCCTGTACAAATACGGCGTGGCCCAGACCGGCTTGTTCCATGATGTGACCAGCGGCAGCAACGGCGGCTACAGCGCGGCCAAAGGCTGGGATTACACCAGCGGTTTCGGCAGCCTGAACGTGGGGGCGTTTGCCGCCTTCATCACTTCCAGCGGCGCCTTCCTCGCTCAGTAAATATTCCGCCGCAGCGCTTCCATGTCGCGCTGATACTGATTTACCCACATACGGGCGTCGTCACGGCGACGCTCATTGCGGCGTATCTGTTCGAGCAATTCGTGGCGCTCCTGCTCACGGCGGGCATCCTGCTTCTTGCTGTCCTCGTTGACGACGCGGTCCTTGGCTTCGCTGGCACTACGTATCTCGCGCTCCAGCCGGTTCAGACGCTGATAGCCATCATTGATGCGGCCATTGACTTCGTCCAGATCGTTAGCGGCCTGACGATAGCGTGCCGCGGCAGCCTCATAATCCTGGCCGCTCACGTAGGCATGCTTGAGCTGGTCACGCTGCTCCGGGCGGCATACTTCCACCGCCATCCCGCGATTCGCGCGGCCAAGCTCGAACGCCACTTCGGGCTGGCAATAGCGGGCATTCTGCTCCTGCCATGCCGCCGTGTAGACCGAACGGGTGGACGGCAGCACGAATACATTGTTGCGGCTGGCGTTGGCGATACGGTCTTCCAGCAGGAACGGCTTGCCATAGCCATCATCGGCACCGGCCTGGCGCCAGTATTCGGTCAGGCGGTTTTCCCACGCCAGCCGGTATTCGGTTTCCAGCACTTTCAAGCCTTGGGCGCGGGCCTCCTTGTTGCGTATGGCGAATTCCCGGCCGTTCACGGCGTCCTCGGTTCCCAGATTGCGCCAGTAGTTGATCAGCTCGCCGTTCCAGGCAGCGCGGTAGGCATCTTCCTGCACCTGGACACCGGCACTGCGCGCACGCGCAGCGCGGTTCTGCAGTTCGCTATCGGGCACGCCATTGTGAGCATCGTTGTAGCCGGCATCCTGCCAGAACGTGCGGTTGCCCGCCTGCCAGCCGTCGATGAAGGCCGCTTCGTCGAAGCGCATCTGCATGGCAGCGGCGCGGCCACGCCCGGCTTCCAGCGGGGCGCTCATGGGCTGGCCCTCGATGCCAGCGCTGCGGCCCAAGCTATGCCAGTAGCTGGAATTGCCGATAGTCCAGCCGTCGTCGTATGCAGGGCGGTTCAGTGGCGTGCCATGCTGGCGTACTTCAGAACTGGCAACGTGCTGATCGAACTGGTTGGCCAGCAAGCCCTTGACGCCATCCTGCTGGCCCCATCCTGACCACAGGTCCCAGTTGCCTTTGTTCCAGCCCGCGGCGTACTGGCTGTCGGCGCCTATTGCTGCCTGCTTCCCGTCGGCGTGGTCGTCGCAGAACTCCTTGCGTTCGGCAAAATTGGCGGGCTCACCGGCAATACCGTCCTTATGACCTATGGCATTCCAGTCGCCCACTTTGCAGTCGGCGATGCGCTGCATGGTCCCAGCGCAGCCGGACAGCAGTAGCGGCAAAGCCAGCATCAATGGACGGAGGCATAACAGAGCTTTCATAACAGTCCCGGTAAGTGAATTCGGGGCGATTATATGGCAAATCTGACAAAGCAAAACAGGCTTTATGGTTAGCACTTGTTACAGATGTAATGGTGCGATGCCTGGGGCTTGCGAGGGCATGAATAATTCTGCCGGGGCCAGGCAGCGGCTGGCTATAATGGCTCACCTCTCCCGACTGACAGGATCATAATGAAAAGCAGTCTGATCACGGCCACTTGTCTGCTACTGGCGGCGCACGGTGCGCAAGCCCAGAGCTTCGAAACCATAGAACCGGCGCCGCTCAACGAAGTGTGGGTGAATGGCGGCTTCTATTCCTACCATTTTCAACGCAACAAAAATCTCAACGACAGCAATCCGGGACTGGGGCTCGAATACCGCTTTTCCAGCGTTGCGTCGGTCACGGCGGGACGTTTCTACAATAGCGACCGCAGCTATTCCAATTATGCCGGCGTGTACTACCAGCCGTGGCAGATCGGACCAGTGCGGCTGGGCGCCGTTGCGGGGGGCTTCAACGGCTATCCGAAAATGCGGCAAGGTGGCTGGTTCCTCGCTGCCATACCGACCGCCAGCTTCGAATACCAGCGGGTAGGGGTGAACGTCGCCGTAGTGCCGACCTATAAAAACCGGCTCTACGGCGCCATTTCAGTCCAGCTCAAGTTCAAGCTTTACGAATAGTGCCCTGTTCGATCAAATGCTTGGGCACAGCAGCGTAGTGCTTGAATTCCATGGTGTAGGTGGCACGTCCCTGTGTGAGCGAACGTAAGGTGGTCGAATAGCCGAACATCTCGGCCAGCGGCACCAGCGCACGGATGATCTTACCGCCGCCACCGGGAATTTCATCCATGCCCTGCACCATGCCGCGCCGCGCCGTCAGGTCGCCCATGGCATTGCCCATGAACTCTTCCGGCGTTTCCACTTCCACCTGCATGACAGGTTCCAGCAGCACGGGATCGGCGCGCCGCATGGCCTCCTTGAACGCCATCGAACCGGCCATGCGGAAGGCGTTCTCATTGGAATCCACATCATGGTAGGAGCCGAAAGTCAGCGTCACTTTCACATCCACCACCGGATAGCCCGCCAGCACACCGGTACGCAAGGTTTCCTGCACCCCTTTGTCGACTGCCGGTATGAACTCGCGCGGCACCACCCCGCCTTTGATGGCGTCGACGAATTCATAACCCTTGCCCGCTTCCAGCGGCTCCACCGTCAGCACCACATGGCCATACTGACCACGCCCACCGGATTGCTTGACGAACTTGCCTTCCACCTCGCTGGCAGTGCGCTGAATGGTTTCCCGGTAGGCCACCTGCGGCTTGCCGACGGCTGCTTCCACACCGAATTCACGGCGCATGCGGTCTACCAGGATCTCCAGATGCAGCTCTCCCATGCCGGACATGATGGTCTGGCCCGATTCCTCGTCCGTATGTACGCGGAACGACGGATCTTCCTGCGCCAGCCGGTTCAGGGCGATGCCCATCTTTTCCTGATCGGCCTTGGTCTTGGGCTCCACCGCCTGCGAAATCACCGGCTCAGGAAACACCATTTTCTCCAACACGATCACCTGGTCCGGCGCACTCAGGGTATCGCCCGTGGTGACGCCTTTCAGGCCGACCGCCGCCGCGATGTCGCCCGCGTACACCTCCTTGATCTCCTTGCGCTCGTTGGCATGCATCTGCAGGATGCGGCCCAGACGCTCCTTCTGGCCCTTGGTAGGGTTGTAGACCATGTCGCCCGAATTCACCACGCCCGAATACACGCGGAAGAAGGTCAGCTGGCCAACGAACTGGTCTGTCATGATCTTGAATGCCAGTGCGGCGAACGGATCATCGTCGCTGGGATGGCGCTCGACCGGCTGGTCGTCCTCGTCATGGCCGGCAATGGCCGGCACATCCGCCGGCGACGGCAGGTATTCCACCACCGCATCCAGCATGGCCTGCACGCCACGGTTCTTGAAGGCACTGCCGGCCAGCATGGGCACGATTTCATTGCGGATGGTGCGCGCGCGCAGCCCCGCCTTGATTTCCGCCTCGCTCAGTGGCGTACCCTCAAGGTATTTCTCCAGCAGCACAGGATCAGCTTCCGCTGCCGCTTCCACCATGCGTTCGTGCCATTCCTGGGCCTGCGCCTGCAGCGCTGCCGGTATCGGCTGGTAGCTGAACTTCACGCCCAGACTCTCGTCGTCCCAGTGGATGGCCTGCATCTTGACCAGATCGATCACGCCATGGAAATCGTCTTCCGCGCCCAGTGGAATCTGGATAGGCACCGCCACGCCTTTGAGACGGGTAGCAATTTGCTCGCGCACGCGGAAGAAATCAGCCCCGACCCGGTCCATCTTGTTGATGAAGGCGATACGGGGCACAGCGTATTTATTGGCCTGGCGCCACACCGTTTCCGACTGAGGCTGCACACCGCCCACTGCGTCGTACACCATCACGGCGCCATCGAGCACGCGCATGGAACGCTCCACCTCGATGGTGAAGTCGACGTGGCCGGGGGTATCGATGATATTGATCCGGTGTTCGGGGAAATTGCCAGCCATGCCTTTCCAGAAGGCCGTGGTCGCTGCCGACGTAATGGTGATCCCGCGTTCCTGTTCCTGCTCCATCCAGTCCATGGTGGCGGCACCATTGTGGACTTCACCGATCTTGTGATTCACACCGGTATAGAACAGGATACGCTCGGTGGTGGTGGTCTTGCCGGCGTCTATGTGGGCGCTGATGCCTATGTTGCGATAGCGCTCGATGGGGGTTTTGCGGGTCATCATCTGCTCCTTGTTCAGCAATTTCAAATCAGGGAGGCACAGGTGCGGCAGTTCCAGCCAAATTCAAGAGGCCGCAGATCCGGCCTGCTTAGCGGTGGAAACTGTTTTCTGTACAATAAAGCATCGTTATGCGGAGTTCTTCATGAAAGCCATTGCCCTGCCCCTGCTGCTACTGTGTGCTGCCGCGCCAACCCGCGCCGCCAGCGATCTGGAACAGCGGCTGGAACGCTGCGCACTGCTGGGCGATGCCAGTGCCCGCCTGGCCTGCTACGACGGTCTGACCAAAGGACCGGTAGTACCCGTGGGGAGCGAAGTCGCCGCCCTGCCGGCCGATCCTACCCAGCCACCGGCCCCGCCTGCTGCACCGGCCTTGCCGCCGCAACTGGCCAAACTGGCCGCAGTACCGCCCTCCGCCAGCATTTCGCGCATGACCCAGCTGTGGGAACTCGATAGCGCCAGCAAACGTGGCGTGTTCAATTTCCGTCCACACCACGACACCTATATTCTGCTGGCAAATTACAGCAGCAGCTCCAATGATGCACCATTTGAAAATTTTACGCCGGCGGGCATCAAATCTCAGCATACTGAGCTGATGTACCAGCTCAGTTTCAAAATGAAACTGATCGAACAGGCGGCGCAGACGCCGGTCGACCTGTGGTTTGCCTATACCCAGGATAGTTTTTGGCAGGCGTATAACCGCGCCGCTTCCAGTCCCTTCCGCGAAACCAACTACCAGCCTGAACTGATGGCAACGGCACCGTTCAACCTGCCGCTCGGCGTGATCGATCTGCGTTATCTGACGCTGGCTGCAATGCATCAGTCGAACGGGCAGAGTTCCACGCTGTCGCGCAGCTGGAACCGGGTCTACTTGGAATTAGGAGCTGAAAAAGAGCGCTTCGGGCTAACTTTCCGCCTGTGGAAGCGGCTCGACAATGCCCGCTCCAACAACGACAATTTCGATATTGCCGACTATCTGGGGCATGGCGACCTGCAGGCCAGCTATCGGGCCGATGGCCACGAATGGACGCTGCTGGCACGGCGCAATTTCAAGAAGCAAAATGGCGCCCTGCAGCTAGGCTGGGCTTTCCCCATGCGCGCCAACCTGAAAGGCTATCTGCAGGCATTCAGCGGCTACGGCCAGAGCCTGATCGACTACAACTATGCGCAAAAGTCCCTTGGGGCCGGATTTCTGGTGGATTTCTAGCGCGCAGAACCACGCAATACGCGCGCCGGCAGCAGCACAATGGCGCGCAGCAGCTCAAACACGCCTTCCACGCCTATGCCTATCAGGCGGAACGGCAGCAGGATCAGCCAGCACAGGGGATAGGCCAGCAGCGCCAGCAAGGCCAACGGCCAACACAGAAACAGCAAGACCAGCCACAGCAGAAATCCCAGCATCATGTGCTCCCGGACAGGATAAACATTGTCAATGCTGACACTCTAGGCGAGTCCCTGCGCTGCCGCAATTGGCATGCGACCAACTGCAGATAGCGCGGATCAACTGCATCAAATCAGGGATGAATGGTGGTCCGGACGTGGCTTACTGGCCGACGCAGATAATCTTGGTCTGGTATTCGCGGGCGTTGGGCTTCTTGCGGTTAGCCCAATCCATGGCTTCCTTGGCCTGTTCGATGGTCAGCACGGACGCCTTGTCCTTGGACTTGATGAAGGAGACGCCTTCGAACACGCCATCCTTGCTGCGCATGACCTTGGCAAATACGGGCGGCCTGGTCTCGCCATCGACGATCTTGTTCTGCTGGACCAGGTAGCGCTGATCGATTTCTTGCATGATATTCCTTCGCTAAAAGGCGGAATATACGCGTTCTGGCGATCAGCGCCTAGGACTTTATGCGAACACGGCCCCGTAGCTGGCCGGCTGCAATGCTGCCTGATACAGCAGGCTGGCCTGCAACGTTGCCTGCAGCGAGGGGATGCTGCCGCCCGCACGATACTGGAAGCTCACCTGCAGCACATCACCCTCGCGCGCCGTGACAGGCAATTCCAGCGGCAGCACCATGTAGTGGTTCAGCCAGTCTATCGTGCTGTTGCGTTCCGGCACCACCGCCAGAATGTTCTTGGTGACGAAGCGCAGCGCATTGATGACGCCATCGCGCTCGATTACGAACTTGCCCTGCCACGCATAGCTGAGTTCATTCGGCTGGGTGAAGTCAATGATGCTGTACACGGCGGGCTGGGCCAGCTCGGTAGTGCCGGAATAGCTGACGCCCGTTTCCTGGAACTGCACGATGGGGGCGTAATAGCCTTCGAAATCGAATTCTTGCTGTAAAGGCTGAACTGCCATGATGACCGCTTCCGGCAGAAATACCGGTAGCGGGCCGCCAAAACGTTCCGTATAGCGGCGCTTGAACGATTCGATGACTTCGACCTGCTTTTCACGCAGCATGGCGACGTGAATCATCTCGCAAATCACCACATCGACCGGCTCCGGCGGCAGGTATTCGAACGCATCGGCATGGATCACCTCGACTTTCTCGCCGTTGGGATTGAGGGCCAGCATGCGGCGCGCTTCCTGTACCATGTCAGGATTGAATTCAACGCAATAGACCTTGGCGGCCTTGTCCGCCGCGAACCATGACAGCACCCCCGTACCACCACCAAGTTCCAGCACTTTGGCGCCGGGTTTGACGGCGTAATCGATGGCCGCCTTGAAACTACACATACGGTTCTGGTCCATCAGCATGTTGTGATGGTAGTGGACTGGAATGAATTGCCCCAGATAGCAGCTTTCAATCTCGCGTTCGTTCAGCATGGTTATCCTCAATAATCCCGTCCAGTCTCTGGTTGCTGGACGTATGGCCATTATGCTTAACGATGCCCTGAAGCAATGCGCCGAATTAGCGCCTGTTTGCCGCTCAATTCACCGCTTGCGGTGTCCGCTCTGGCTGCAAGAGATAGTGCCTGGCGGGCGGCGCGAGATTGCAGATCTTAAGGCCGGGCCTTGCGAGCGATAAAGTCGTGGATGGCCTTGGCGATCCATGGCTTGTCAGCCTTGGTGGCAAATTCGGCAGCCGTGTAATGAAAGCCGCCATCCTTGCGCAGGGGATCAGCACCCCGTTCCAGCAAGAACAGCACGGCTTTTTCCTGCCCCTCGCGGGCTGCCAGCATCAGTGGCGTCATGCCCGAAGGCGCTTCGGCATCGATATGTGCCTTGTGCTCCAGCAACAGTTCAGCGACCTCCGTACTGCCTGCAGCAACCGCGTAGTGTAAAGCGGTCCAGCCCGGCTGCTCGACCTTGGCGCCATGCGCCAGCATTTCCAGTACGGCGGGTTGATTGGCGCGGAAAGCTGCCATCATCAGCGCCGTATTGCCATTCGGCGCGCGCGCTTCCAGATCGATGCGTGGCTGTTTCATGAGCAAGCTGGCCACACGATAAGCCTCGTTGCGCATGGCGACGATCAGCGCCGTCTCGCCGCTACCATCGCGCGCGTTCGGATTGGCGCCGCGCGCCAGCGCAGCGCTTACGCCGGAAACATTGTCCAGCTGGGCAGCACGCAGCAGATCGACTTCGTCGTCCGTTTCCCCTTTGACGACAGCGGGCGACAGCATGGCAACAGCACTGACGCACAGCGCAGCAATAGTCAGGCGGCGGTACGAACTAGGCATGGCGCTGGACATAGTTTCCTTCCTGGTGCTCAGGACTTGGGTTGGAACAGACTGAAGAAGTTAGCCGTGGTCTGTTCCGCCACCCGGTCGACGGAGACCCCTTTCAGCTTGGCGATGTATTCGCCCACATGGGCAACGAAGCCAGGCTCGTTCATCTTGCCCCGATAGGGCACCGGTGCCAGATACGGTGCATCGGTTTCTATCAAGATGCGCTCCAGCGGCAGCTCCAGTGCCACCGCCTGCAATTCCTTGGCGCTCTTGAAGGTCACTATGCCCGAGAAGGAAATATAGAACCCCATCTCGATCGCAGCCCGCGCCACGTCCAGCGATTCGGTAAAGCAATGCATGACACCGGCCACACCGCCGGCATCCGTGCCTGCGCCCTCTTCGCGCATGATGCGCAGCGTGTCCTCGCTGGCGCTGCGGGTATGGATAATCAGCGGCTTGCGGCACTGGCGCGAAGCGCGGATATGGGTGCGGAAGCGTTCGCGCTGCCACTCTAGATCGCCCTGCAGACGGAAATAATCCAGCCCCGTCTCGCCGATCGCAATAATCTTGCGATCGTCAGCCAGTTGCACCAGCTGTTCCACGCTAGGCTCGGGCGTATCCTCGTAGTCGGGGTGTACGCCCACCGAAGCGTAGATATGTGGGTACTGGTGCGCCAGCGCCAGCACTTGCGGGAAATCCGGCAAATCCACCGACACGCACAGCGCGTGGGTGACTTTGTTGTGGGCCATCTGGGCCAGCACTTCGGGCATGCGAGCGGCCAGCTCGGGGAAATTGATGTGGCAGTGGGAATCGATAAACATGGCGCGATTGTACCCCAAGCTGCCACCGCCCTGCTGCCACTGCCTCAGGCCACGCGCTTGCCCAGAATGATCAGGTCGCGCTCGACGCCGTCCAGATTGGCCACTTTCGGCAGATGGGCCCAGGTGGCAAAGCCAAACTTGGCGAACAGCCCCAGGCTGGGCTGGTTATGGCCGAAGATAAAGCCCAGCAAAGTGTGCACCTTGATGGCCGGCGCATGGGCGATCGCCTGGGCAATGCAGTAGCCGCCTACGCCTTTGCCGCGCCATGCCTCGGCAATATAGATCGAAATTTCCGAAGTGCCCGAATAGGCCGGACGGCCGTAAAAATTCGAATACGACATCCAGCCCAGTATCTCCGGCTGATCGGCCGTATCGTCGGCCCGTTGGATGATCCACAGCGGGCGTTTCTCGGGCGTGTGCTCATGGAACCATGGCAGGCGCGACTCGACCGGCACCGGCTCGGTATCGGCCGTCACTTCACGCGAAGCGATGGTGCTGTTGTAGATGGCAACGATAGTCGGTAAATCTTCCAGCGTGGCAATGCGGTGGCGGAATGCAGTAGTCATGAACAGTCAAATGGTGTGGGTAGCGCGGGCCGAACGTAGCGCCGCACCGAGAAATTCTTCTATGCGCTGGCGTGCCCGCTGACCGCTTTCGTCGTCAGGGAAATGCACGCCTATACCCTGGGCGCGGTTATTGTTGGCACCGGCAGGCGTAATCCACGCCACTTTGCCGGCAATCGGGTATTTATTGGGATCATCCATCAGCGACAGTATCAGGTAGATTTCGTCGCCGATCTTATAGGGCTTCTGGGTAGGCACAAACATGCCGCCGTTCTTCAGAAACGGCATGTAGGCTGCATACAGGGCGGCCTTTTCCTTGATCGCCAGCGACAGCACCGTGGGCCGCGCCAGTGGCGCAGCGGTCTGGGTGATGGGGTTGGCGGTGGACATGGTGGTTTCCTCAGGCACAGCAAGCCGCATAATCGAGCAACATATCCTCAAGGAACAGTTTAGGCGACAGCGGATGGTCTGCCACCGCGCGCCGTTCATTGGCCCGTTTGATCGCTGCCAGCAGGCGGCTCACATGGATCTTGCCGGCCAGCTGCGCCAGTTCCTTCTGGTAGCGCGGATAGTAACGGATATTTCCTGCCAGTTTGTAGGAAAACACATCATAAAGCCAGCGCTGCAAACAGGAAACCTGCGTACTAAGTGGCAATTTCTGTAGCTTGTCTGCCACCCGCAGCGCATTTTCCACACTGGGGCGGGCCAGCATCTGCAGCAGTATTTCCAGTTCCTCGCGGTTGCCACCTTCCGACTGGGCCAGCGCCGTCAGCGGCGCACCGCCCTGCTCGCGCAGCCAGCTATCGGCGTCCGGCACGCCTTGCGCCTTGAGCCAGGCCAGTGCCTCGGCATGGCTGGGCATGGGCAGGGCGAACTTGCGGCAGCGCGA
>Ga0187844_10001042_pt1 | contig 21636 bp, 23 predicted proteins | sample SpaLakP09_SKY_50_FD_134517 | JGI IMG/M metagenome (GOLD analysis project Ga0187844, IMG submission 134517) | Oligotrophic lake water microbial communities from Sparkling Lake, Wisconsin, USA - SP09_SKY_50 | ecosystem: Environmental > Aquatic > Freshwater > Lake | place: USA: Sparkling Lake...
CACGCGATGATGTGCACGAAGGGCTGCGCTTGCTCGATGATATTCCGGCGGCCGGCGTTGCCGCGCACCAGCCATGGTGGGCCGCGCGCGCGCATCTGCTGGCGATGGGCGGCATGCATGCCGAGGCGGCCGATGCCTACGGACGGGCCATCGGGCTGAGCGCCGAGCCAGCGCTGCGATCTTATCTGGACGGCCGGCGCAAGGCCTGCCTGGCCCTCGCGTCTAGGGACTCTTGCTGATGGTCGCCGTCAGCGCCCTGGTGACGGCGCTGGCGATATCGTCCTGTACCATCAACAAGTCGTCCACCGGCTTGTTATAGGTTTCCGACCAAATAATGATGCCGTCGTCGGCCTTCATCAGGCGCGCCGCGACCCGCAAGGTGTTGCCGGACTTGCGCACGCTCCCTTCCAGGATGTAGGTCACGCCCAGTTCGCGTGCGATGTCGGCCACTGCCTTTTGCTTGTTCTTGTAAAAAAACGAGGAAGTGGGTGCAGGAACTTTAAAGCCTGGAATCTTGCTGAACCTGTCGATCAGTTCTTCGGTCATGCCATCGGCAAAGGTTTCATGACCCATGCCGTCGGTCAGGTCGGCAAACGGCAGCACGGCGATCGATGTGCGCTGTGGCGCGCGTTGGGCGGCGCCCCGCACCGGTTGGAACTGCCAAAGCGCAAGGCCGACGACGCCAGCGATGCCTGCCGCCAGCAGCAAGCCGCGCCGCTTGCGCGTGGCGGGGGATGGCGTTCCCGCCCCGGTCCATGGGCCGGTCTCGGCCACCATGCGGTAACCCTGGCGCGGCACGGTGACGATATAGGTGGCTTGCTTGGGATCGTCGCCGAGCAGGCGGCGCAGCGAGGCGATGGCCTGGTACACCGAATCGGGCGTGACCACGACGCCCGGCCAGACCTGGGCGAGCAATTCGTCGGCGCTGACGATTTCCCCATGACGCTCGGTCAGGCAGAGCAGCAAGCGCAAGGTGCGCGGATCGAGGCGCACGGTGTCGCAACCGCGCGTCATGTCGCCCGAGGCGGGATCGATACACCATGCGCCCACGCGCAGCTTCGCATTTGTTGCAGTTTCCATCCGGCTCCGCGCTCCCCTGATTGTTTGGGGGCATTGTACTGGCTCGCCGATGGAATGGATGAAATGCAGACCAATCAGGCAAGGAGGCAAGCCATGCGACGCCGCAGACTAGTCCCTGGACGCCGGGGAAATCGTCTTGCTGACCTTGCCGGCATCGTCGAACATCTGGATTTCCGCCTTGCCGTCTGCACTGACCAGCAACATCATGCGCACCCGGCCCTGGGCATCCTTCAACTGCAGGGACGAACCCTTGTCGCGGGTATTGCCCAGCCAGATGCGGTTGTTGCTCAGGCGGCCTTGTTCAGACAGCTTTTGCCAGTAAGCGTTCTGCTCGGCCATGGGCAGCTTGTTCGCTGCCTCGGCGAAACCGTGCTGGTCCTGCAGGGACGTCACCTTGAAATAGGGAACATCGTTGATCTTGATGGCGGTCTGCTGGTGGTCCGCGCTGTCGTTGTTCAGCAGTTGCAGGGCCTGGTCTTGGCGAAAGCGGTCGAAGGTCAATGACAAGCCCGACGATATCTTGCCCTCGGGCGAGATGCTGCCCTTCTGGATCAGGCCGCCATTCTCGGTGCCTTCTTCATTAATAAACAGTATGCCCGCGAAGCTGCGGCGATCCGGCCGGGCGCCTTCCTTGCCTTGCAAGAAGTCGCCCGGGAATTGCGCCTTGTTCGAAATGACGATGCGCTTGGTGCCGTCGGGTTCGACAATATTGATCCTTCCCACCGTGATCTCGTCGAAGTGTTCGTGCCTGGAACCCTTGGCGCCGGTCAGCAAGAGCACTACCGCCAGTGCGCTGGCCATCGTTGTAGCACCTGCAAAGAATGTTTTGACTTGCGACATATGTATTTCTCCTCTTTATGCTTGTTTGAGATTGTTTTCAATGCCGGCGCCGGCCTTGCGCAAGCGCCACTCGAGCACGAAGGCCAGGACGCCGCAGAAGGCGAACAGGGCGCCGATATATTGCAGTATCTTGTTTGGGGTCGAGTGCACATAGCGCGTGTCCTTCAGGTCGAACCTGCGCCGTCCGTTTTCCGCGCTTTCAAAATACACGGTGCCCCGGTCGTCCCAGGTTTCGATGGTGAGCGGTCGCATTCTTGCTGTTTCGAATTCCGCGACCGTCCTGGCGTGTTCCTGGTGGGTGATGATGTCCGCGTCTAACTTCAACATCAGGATCTTGGAGAATTGTTCAAAGACATCTTCCGGTTCATTTTTCAGAATCACGCCTTTCGAGACGTATTTGTACTGGTTATTCCCAAAGAAGATGCCGTCGTTGGCGGCCAGCATCAGCGCAAACCCGACAGCACACGCTGCGGCCGCGCCGAACAGCCATTTCCTGGCGTCGTGGACGCGGCGCGCCACGCTGCCATTGATAAACTGGCTGACTTCGGGGATATGCCGCAGGGAAGTCTGCAAGACCGACTTGTCGATATCAGCGAGGAAATCCTTGGGGGCCAGTTCCAGGGCCTTGACGATGGTGCTGAACATGTCGGCGGAAGGAATGGATTTGTCGTTTTCCAGCTTCGACAAATAGGATTGCTCGATGCCGATCGCTTCCGCGAACTGCGGCTGCGTGAGATTTTTTTCCGTTCGTATCTGCTTGAGCTTTTCGCCAAAATTCATCGGACTCACCTTTTCCATGGTTGGTGACGCGGACCATTTGCTGCGTCTGAGCCGTATTCTTCTGGATTCATGCATGAATGAGAAGATGAATATGGTGGAATTCCGGTGAATATTGCTTTTATCTTCAGATTGCGGCGGCGCCTATCCGCTTTTCTCCCTTCTCGAACCCCGGTTCAGGCAGTTTCATCCATTCCGGTCCGACACTGACCATGCCCCCGGATATCCTGCATGATTTCGGGGAGACTACAAATGGCTTCAGCACACACATTAATCATGGCTGGCGCAGCGGCTTTGTTGCTGACAGCGTGTGGCGGTGGCGATGGCGGAGAAGCGCCGCGCGTGCAATCGGCAGGTACGCAGAACGAGGCATGGACCCTGGCGGCGCCCGCCGACGTCGGCATGGATGGGGCAATTCTCCAGCAGGCAGTGAGCATTGAACACTTCCGGGCCGCCATCATCGTGCAGCGCCACGGCAAACCGGTTCTGGAGCATTACTGGAAAGGCTACGACAAGAATACCCTGCACGAAATTCGCTCCGCCACCAAGAGCATCACCTCGCTCCTGGCCGGCATCGCCATCGACAAGGGCATCCTGAAAGGCGTTGACCAGCCGATCGCCGAACTGCTGGGCGCAGCCTATCCTGGCCGGCCTGCGCTGGCGCGTGGCATTACGGTGGGGAATTTGCTGACCATGAGCAGTGGCCTGCAGTGCGACGACTTCGACGATAGATCCCCCGGACATCAATTACAGATGTACAAGGCACAGGACTGGGTCGACTTCATGTTGAATCTGTCGCAGCAGACCACGCCAGGCACGGAGGGACGCTATTGCTCGGGCGGGGTCACCACCTTGGGGCGCGCGATCAGCGAAGCGAGCAAATTGTCGGTTCCGGCATTCGCCGAGCAGCACCTGCTGGCGCCCCTGGGCATCACCACCATGAACTGGATCACCTACGACAATGGGCGCCATGCGAGCGCGGGCGGGCGCGGCTTCTTGCGGCCGCGCGACATGCTCAAGATTGGCCAGTTGGTATTGCAAAAAGGTAAGTGGAATGGACGCCAGATCGTGTCGGAAGAATGGATAGCAAAATCGACCAGTCCGCATACCAGGTTAGTCGGGGCCGGCGGCGAGTACGGCTATCTGTGGTGGATATCCAGTGTAAGACATAAAAACCGCCAAATCGCGGTCCATTCCGCGATTGGAAATGGCGGCCAGTATATTTTTGTGATCCCGGACCTTGACCTGGTTGCTGTGTTCACAGGGGAGCATTACGATCAGGACACCGATGCGTCTACTCTTTCCATCCTCACACACAATATTGTCGGCGCGGTCAACTAGGCGGGCTTGCCCTCTGCCTGGTTTGCTTCAGGCGCTGCGCGCAGCGAGCGCAGCCTTGCGCGCAGCCGGTTCCAGCAGCAGGCCGCGGCGCCTGAACCAGATTTCCGTCGGCACCGTCACCAGCGGCGGCACGGCGGCAAGCGCGGCAAGCAGAATAGCCCAGAGCGGCCAGCGCAGGCGCACCGCGGCCATCACCAGGACCACCACATAACTGATGAACACGATGCCGTGCAGCGGGCCGAAGAATGTCACGCCGAGTTCGGTGGTCTTGGTCCCGTACTTGAGGAACATGCCGATCAACAGGCCTGCCCAGGTGATTCCTTCGAGCAGGGCAACGATGGAGAAGAGTTTTCCAATGCCGCTAGGCTGGTGGTGGTTCATGCGACTTCCTTGTCAGTTGCGCAATGGCGGCATCGACGTGCCGGCATGTGCCGATTTCTCATTGGCTAGCATGATAGTCGAATTTCTCATCTGCAACATCGATTATCGTGCTTGCGCAACGTCAAGTTGACGTGCTTACCGATACGCAAAAATGGCCCATGCGCAACTGTGCGCGACGCAACGGAGGTGGGCATGTCTGGTATTCCATTTCAACCACAAGACAAACTGGGGCGTTTCATGCTTCCGCAGGCGCCTGAGGGCGCTGGCTACTACGTCTACGGTAACGTTGGGGGCGTGCCCGGCACTGGACACCTGGCGCAGTATGCTCATGCCAATTTTTTGTCCGTCATCTTCAGGATAGAGCACGAATGGCAGGCAATTGAAGAGCGCAAGTTCGGAATCGGAAACATCAGTCTGGCTGGGGGGCGAAAGTATGAACACCTGGGGCACCAGAAGGGAATCGAGATGGATTTTCGGCCTATTCGCAAAGATAGGCTGACCGGGCAGGCTGCGCGGGTTTCTCGGTTTGATGCGATCTACGACCGCGACGCGACGATCAAACTGGTTCGCCTGTTCTTGCAGCGCCCTTTGGTGGTAAAGATTTTCTTCAATGACGATCAGGTGCAGCACATCTGCGGTAGTCGTGTGCAGTATTCAAAAGACCATGACGATCACCTTCACGTCGAAATCCGGGAGCGCCCATGAACTTGCGACTAGTGTGCGGTGTCGGTGTCCTTGCACTGTTCTCAGCTGCCCACGCAGCCGGGAAAAAAGAGGAAGGCCGGTACTTGGCCAAGCCGCTCCAAGGCGATTACTACGCTTATAGCGGGACGTTGGCAGAGATGGCTCCCCCAACGCTGACAGACCGGAAAGTGTCCTTCATGCTCACTGGAAGATTAGCGAAGGACATGTTCAACCAGATCGGGCCTGACGTGACGAAAGAGGATGCTTGCAGTTCCTCGCCGGATTACCGTGAGCGGCGACGAGGCGACCTCGATTGCATCTTTACAAAAGAGGATGGATATAGTTGCTATATCGGACTCAATGTGGCAACGGGAAAGAGCAGGTCCGGGGCGCTTTGTTGAAAGGCGTGCAAGCGTATTCGCCAGCGTTGCGGTTGCGTTCAGGTCTGGCTGGCCGCTGGTGTTACGCCTTGGGCCATGCGATACGAGGTCATCATGTGACTTTGGCTGTCGAAGCCGCATGCACCATCAACGTGGCCTGGCGCTCGCGTCTGGTGCTGGATAGGTAGAGTACTAGCCTGCCCCTGAACCGGACTTTTGGGGTTTGGGAGGCGGCCGAGCTGCCCCGTAAGACAACAAGCGGGCCAGGACAGCACGCATGTCAGTGGGCGTCGAGCAGAAATACGGGGCCCGACTATTCTCCGCGTCTTTTCCCTGGGAAGGCGAGATTTTGCCCCGGAATCTTCCCCGCAATGGGACTCCCTTTTTGCATGCTGTCCCAAGTGTCGGCGGAACCGGTTTTCGGGCAAATTTGGATCCTACATCTCTTTAAAAAACTGCAAGTAGCTGCGGCTGACCGGTAGACGCTCGCTACGGCCCTTGAGCTCAATATCGGCGGTTTCGTTCTCGCCGCGCATGACGCAGCGAATTGAACGCAGGTTGACGACTACCGAGCGATGCACCTGGGCAAATTGCTTTGGATCAAGTTGCGCGATCAGTTCCTTCAGCGGCGTGCGTATCAGCGCTTCGGCGGCCTGCCCCTCATCGCGGTAAGCCACAAGTGTGTACTTTGTGTCGCTCTTGAGAAAGTCAATGTCATCGACCGGGATCATCCGCAGGGAGCCGCCAACCGTGGCGCGCACCCAGCCCAACGGCTCCGGTTGGTCGAGCTTGAGTCGCTCGGCCAATTGCGCCAACAATGCATCGGTATGCACGGCCGGTTGCTCCGTTTGCAAGCGCGCCTGCAGTCGCGCTACGGTCTCGGCCAGGCGCGCGGCGGTGACCGGCTTGACGAGATAGTCCAGCACGCCATGCTCGAAAGCATCGAGCGCATACGCGCCAAACGCGGTTACAAAAACCAGGTGCGAACGCCTGCCAATCTGTCGCGCCACCTCAATGCCGCTCAGGCCTGGCATGTGCACGTCCAAAAAGCAAATCGTGGGCTGATGCTGCTCGAACAGTTCGATAGCCTGCGGGCCATTGCGCGCCTGCGCGACGATGTTCAGTTCCGGCCAAGCGGCGGCCAGGCGCGCCTCCATGATTTCGCGCAGCAGCGGTTCGTCGTCGGCAATCAAGGCCGTGATAGGGGTGGCCAGGGTCATTTTGGCTCGCTAGTAAATTCAATCACAACTTGCACGCCATGCGGCTCCACTTCGCTCAAGTCCAGCGTCGCGCTGGTGCCGTAGGCCCAATGCAGACGTTCGCGCAGCGCCGCCAGCCCGGTGCCCAGACCGCGGCCTGTCGCCTGCAAGCCCACACCGGTGTCGATGACACTCAAGCGGCAGCGCCCGTCTCCAAGCAGATCGGCGTGAACGGATATGCGGCCGCCCTCTACGCTGGGATCGATGCCGTGCTGGACTGCATTCTCGACCAGGGTCAGCAGCGTCATCGGCGGGCAGCGCATCAGGTGGACGCCAGCGTCAATATGCAAATCGAATGCCAGGCGGTCGGGCATGCGCATTTGCATCAACTCCAGATAGGCGCGCACCAGCTCCAACTCTTGGCTCAGTGTGTTGGCAGAGCCATCCAGGCGCGGTACCGCTGCGCGCAAGTAATCCGTCAGACTTTGCAGCAGCTGCGGCGCACGCGGCGAGCCCGCCTCTACCAGGGCCTGAACATTGGCCAGGGTGTTGAACAGAAAATGTGGTTGCGCCTGGGCGGTCAGCAGGCGCATATGGGCATCCAAGGCCTGACGGGCCATCTTAGTGCGCTCCAATTCGAATTCGATCGCTTGTTTCTCCGCTTTGGCCTCGCGCTGGCGCAACAAAGCGGCCAGCGCAGTCCATGGGGCTACCAGCGTACCGGAAAAAACCATATAAATGAAACCATTCAATCGCTTCGGTTCGTCCCAGAACTGCGGCGCACCCGGAGCAGTGCCCAATTTGAAGAAAAGGAAGATGGTGATGGGCACCGTCAACCCGACAGCGACCACCTGCAGTGCCCAGCGTTTCAACCATTTTGGAAGCCGACGTGGCCATTGCTCGAACAGACCAAAGGCCAGCAGCACCGCCAAGCCGGTGCAATACACCCTAAAGGGCAAGTGAAAGGTGTGCGTCGCATAGGAGAGGTTAAGCAAAAAATACAGCAAGGTGCAGATAATGGCGACAGTGCACACGCGGCGCCAGCCAAACAAGCTTAGCCAATGGAAAGACTGCGCCTGTGGAGCGATTTCGGGGACAAAAGTAGGTTGCATGACAACAGGATACTCCGATAAAGGAGGGGGGAGGACAGTGAAAGCATGTCCAGAGCCCCTCATCGGCGCCAGCGCTGGCCAGGTTTGCTGAAGTAGTGGTGAGCGATATAACGCCAGGGCAATACCAACGGCGTTATCACAATACCCGCCAGGCAAGCATAGAAGGACTCCGCGACACCAGGAGTGATCGCCCCACGCTGCCACAAGGGGTAGGCAATGGCCATAATCCACACGGCCTTCCACGCCAGCTCGAAAATCAGCAAAGGCAGCATTTGCAGCGGGTACCGCAAGCCCCACACGCAAAGCATCGACAAGGCAATCAACATGGCCACCATCTCTCCGCGGCGCTGGGCCCAGAGGGTCCAGCGGTCACTGTCGTGCAGCAACGCCGGCCAGAATGAGAGTGCCAACCCCACTGCAACCATCAAATATAGTGCACGCAACAGGTACAAGCGCCACAAGGGGACATCGTCGTCGGTCATCTTGAATTCTTTGTGTGAAGGTGTGGTAGGAGAGAAAAAGCGAATTTTCATGGCGCGCTTTCTACTTGATCTGGCTCAGGCCCTTGCGAGCGCTTTCCAGATTGGCTGGGTTTGCGCGCTTGTTGGCGATGTAGCGCTCATAAGCCGCCTTGGCCTGCGCCTTGTCTCCTTTGCCCAGATAGGCATCGCCCAGTCGGTGGTCGATCGGGTATTCGTCGGCATCGTTCAGGGCCCGGGCCCGCTCCAGGTTGCGAATCGCCTCATGCGTTTGGCCTTGTGCAGCAAAGACCCGGCTCATGCCGTAAAAGCCACTGGCCGAATCGGGTTGCTCGCGCTGCAGCCTTTCATACAGACGCGTGGCCTTGGCCAGGTCTTTGCTGTCATTCAAATAGACCTTTGCCAGCTGGGTGGTGGCTTCACGTAGCTCTTTGCGCATGGCGCCATCCTTGCTCGGTTTGAGCGCCAGCAACTCGTCCTCCATTGCCGCCCATTTCTTTTCCTCGGCGGCGATATGGATGCGGATGATACGTGCTGTCTCGGGCTGACTGCTGCGTACGGCGACCTCCAGGTCCTTGGCCTTGGAGACGCTGCCCCCCAACATGGCAGGCAGAGCCACGTACAGCTTGGCCAATTGCACCCGGGCCGCAAAGCTGCTCGGATCCAACTCCAGTGTACGGATCCAGGCCGCCTTCAAGGTCCCCGCATTACGCATGGCTTTGGCCATCCCCATATTGACCATCTGCATGCCGAGGTTCTCGGCCGCTGCCAGATGGCAGGCGGCCACCATCGGGTGCTGCTCAATGCAAAGCTTGGCTTGCCTGGCCCCGGCCTCTAGCCGTTTGGCATCGCTGACGTCGACGAAAGTGAGTGCCAGGGACAAGGCCGCGCTGGCCTCTGCGTCGCCGGGATTGACTTTCAAGCGCGCCTGGGCAAGTTGCTCCAGCTCGGAATATTTGGCGGCGTCTTGCAGCAACTCGAACCGGGAATCTTTGAAGATGGCGGCTTGGGCAGTGCCAAACGCGCCCAGCAGTGTCAAGGTGGCCATGGTGTTGGCCATGCCGCAGAAGCCACGTAAGGGCAAAAATGGGAATTTCATGGTTGGTTTCTCGGGCCAGCGGCCGGTTATGTGGAGCAAAGAATAAGGCGTACCGTGTTGTTCACTTTTGTAAAGGACGGGCAATCTTGTTCCATTGTTCCGCCATCCAGGCAGGCATTACGACGAGCCACGCCATCCGGGTCTTCAGTCACGCCCAGGCGTGACGAATGACGCCACACGCAAAACGGCGGCGGCCATCGTCACTCATCGCTCCCTGCCGTCGTTCGTCATGCCAGCCGCGTGGCCGATCCGGTGTCGCTTGTTGCTCGCCGATGAATGCTGGCAAGATGCAATTCTTACAACTCTGCAAGCACTGAAATGAAAAAAGCCATGCGTTTCCTTAAAGTGGGCCTGATCGGCCTGTTTTGCCTTGTGGCCTTGCTCGTTGTCCTACTGGCCTACTTCGTCTACATACCCGATCCGCAGAGTCCGAAGCTTTCCGGCACGCTAAGCAAGGCTTCCGTCGAAGTCGGTGGGCTAAAGCGCAGCTACCGCACTTATGTTCCCAAGGGCTTGGCCCAGGACGCGCCCTTGGTGATCGTGATGCACGGTTCGGGCCAGGGCCCTCAGGGCATTCGCAAGGACACGGGCTATGCGTTCGAGCGCCTGGCCGATCTACATGGCTTTGCGGTCGCCTACCCCAAATCCTACGGCGCCGACTGGAACGACTGCAGTGTCGTCGGTGACAAAGACCTGGACGGCGTGCGCGCCGACGATGCCGCTTACCTCGCCGCCATGGTCGATAAATTGGTCGGCGAGCTCAGTGTCGATCCGTCGCGCGTGTTTGCGACCGGGGTGTCAAGCGGTGGGTCGATGGCAATACGACTGGCATTGGAGCAGCCGAGCCGCTACCGGGCGGTCGCCGCCGTGGTTGCCAACATTCTGGCGCCCCCAAATTTCCAATGCAAACCGGCAGCACAGGCAACCTCGGTGATGATCATGAATGGAACCGAGGATCCGCTGGTGCCTTATGCCGGCGGCGAAATCAATCTGCTGGGACTCTACTACAAGGGCGGCCCTGTCATTTCCTCACGCGCATCGGCGCAGTATCTCGCAGACTGGGCCCACCTGGCCGGTGCCCCCCTGACCACTGACAATGCAGTTACCAAGGGTGTACGCGTTGAGCAGAACCGCTGGTCCGCCGCTGGCGGCATGACCGAGGTCGAGTTGGTGACCATTCACGGCGGCGGACATGGATTGCCGCAGCCCTATGCACGCGGCCCGAGACTGTTGGGGCCGTCACCCACGGCGCCGAATGGGCCTGCCATGATCTGGGCCTTCTTCGAGCGTCAGCCGAAATAGCCCCAGCAAACAGACTTTCCCCACATTCTAGGAACAAACAAATGGCGGTTCTGCACATCAACCCCGAGAGTCCGGCCCTGGTTCACGCCGCCGCTGCCGCGATGCTATACCTGCATATCGGCGCCGGCAGTGTCGGTCTTTTGTCAGGTACGGCAGCCTTTGTATTGCGCAAGGGCTCGGACCTGCACCGTTTGGCGGGCAAGATCTTTGGCGTCTCGATGTTGATCATGTCGGCCATCGGCGCGACGGTGGCACCGTTCTTGCCCACGCCAGAGCGGGCTTCGGTAGTGGCCGGTGTGCTGACCTTCTATCTGGTCCTCAGTTCCTGGGCGGCCGTCAAGCGCAAGCCCGGCCAGATTGGCATCTTCGACTACAGCCTGCTGTTGATCTCGCTGAGCGTCGTCGCCGCCGGCGCCTACTTCTTTTGGCTGGCCTCGCAGAACCCGCGCGGCATGCTGGACGGCCAGCCGGGCGCGGCGTTTGTCATGTTCATGATCATCGGCAGCCTGGCCGCAATCGGTGATCTGAAATTGATCTTGAACCGTGGTGTCACCGGCGCCACGCGCCTGGCCCGCCATCTGTGGCGCATGACGGTGGCCTTGTTCATCGCCGCCAATTCGCTGTTCCTGGGTCAGCCGCAAGTCTTCCCGAAAGCGGTGCAAAAGTCCGGCTTGCTGAATGTTCCGGCGCTGCTGATTCTGATCCTGTTGTTGTTCTGGCTTGGGCATGTGGCGTGGGGCGCGCACAAGCGCAAACGGGCGCGCAGGCCGCGTGAAGCAGGTACGCGGCAAGCAAAAAAAATTGTACTCACTCCAGGTACGGCAATTGAACAGACCTTCCCTGGCCGCCTATTTTCGTAGACACCGTTTCATCACCTAAGAAGGTTCCATTGCATGAAAAAGCATCCAATCTCTGTATTAGCGACCAGCACAGTTTTACTACTCGGCATGTCATTTGCTGTCCACGCGGCACCGGGCGAAGAACCCGAACCGGTGATGGTCGATATCGTTGGCGGTACCTATACGATGGGGGCCCCCGACCAGGCAGGCTCATCCGAAAGAAAAGACGAGCAGCCGGCCCATCAAGTCAATGTCAAACCATTCCGATTGGGAAAATTCGAAGTCACCTTCGCCCAGTACGACGCCTATACCGATGCGGTTGGCAAACCGCGCGTGATACCTCCCAAGGAATTAGATGCTGGACGCGGCCCCCTTCCGGTCATCCGCGTCAGCTGGCAGGAGGCGGTCGACTATGCCCAATGGCTAAGCGCCAAGACCGGCAAGAAATACCGTTTGCCCAGCGAAGCAGAGTGGCAGTACGCGGCGCGCGCAGGCACCACTACCGACTATTACTGGGGCAAAGCCCCCGCCACAGACCACGCCAACTCCGGGCTTACCTGGGGTAAGCCTAGTGCAAGCGGCAATGACAAATGGATTAACTTTGCGCCGGTCGGACAATTCCCGGCCAATCCGTTCGGCTTGCACGATATGCATGGCAACGCTTGGGAATGGATGCAGGATTGCTATAATGACAATTACATCGGTGCGCCTACCGATGGCAGCGCATGGTTAATGGGGGATTGCAGCCGCCGCGTCCAGGTGGGCAATTCTTTCCACAACGGCCCGACCCCGGTGACCACGCGCGGTGGCGGCGCCAAAGCCAATCCAACGGTCGGCTTCCGCCTGGCGCAAGACTACTAGTCAGGTCAGGCCGCCGCCATACTGCCTGCGCCAAGCCGATGGCGCCATGCTCGTTGGTTTCTCGATTGATGCATTGAACCTGGTCTGCGCTGCGCGAGGGGGAGTGCCTACTCGCATACATGAGCTCGTTTACGAATGTAGGTACTGCCCGGGACACGATCATCTGCGAGGCTGTTCGTTGCGTCATGTCTTGGCGCAAAGTAGCCTCCCGAGCTAGACATAATGTATTGGACCTGCCAGACCTTAAATGACGCGGGTTATGCTTGAGGTTCCGAAGAACCCCAAGCGCAGAGCTGCAATTAAGGAGGCAGGTCCAATACATTATTTCTAGGGCAGGGTTCGCCCAGCTTTTCGAAGTGGCATTTGTCGTCATCGTTGCTGCTCCCGAATACACGAGCGCGATTGAGCGTTGAAGTCGGCAAGGCCATTGTTTGCCCGTCCATGGAAAATACTTCCCACGTGGCGAATAAGAGGACGCAAAAAAGGCTTACGCGCCGAAGCGGGTAAGCCTGATCTGTACTGCTGTATTCGTGGTAGGCCGTGCGGGATTCGAACCTGCGACCAACGGATTAAAAGTCCGCTGCTCTACCAGCTGAGCTAACGACCCGAAGAGGCAGCATTATATACGACGCTAGCCGTTTCCGCTAGGCTAGATTTGTGCGGATGCTCTAATTGGTCAGCTTGGATGTCACTTTCAGTACTTCTTCGGCCGTGGTCGTCCCCTCGATGATCTTGTAGGCGCCGGCAATCCGCAGTGGCTTCATGCCGTCTTTCACGGCTTGCGCGCGCAGCGCCACCAGGTCCGTTTCCTCTTCGATCATATTGGTGAAGCCCTCGGACACCGTCAGCAATTCATACAGGCCGGTACGGCCGCGATAGCCGGTCTGACGGCATTCGGGGCAGCCAACCGGGCGGTACACGGTAGCCGGCTTGGGAATATTCCACAGGCCGCCGATGCTTTGCCAGATATCGTCATTGATGCTGCCGTCGGGCGCCTTGCACAGCACGCACAGGGTACGCACCAGGCGCTGCGCCATGATGCCGATCAGCGTCGCTTCCAGCAGGTAATACGGCACGCCCAGTTCCAGCAGCCGCATCACGGCCGACGGCGCGTCGTTGGTGTGCAGGGTCGACAGCACCAGGTGGCCCGTCAGCGCGGCCTGGATCGCCATTTCCGCCGTGGCCAGGTCGCGGATCTCGCCGACCATGATGATGTCCGGATCCTGGCGCATCAGGGCGCGCACGCCGTCGGCGAAGGTCAGGTCGATGCCCGGCTGCACCTGCATCTGGTTGAAGGAAGGTTCGACCATCTCGATCGGGTCTTCCACCGTGCACACATTCACTTCGGACGTGGCCAGGGCCTTGAGCGTGGTGTAGAGCGTGGTGGTCTTGCCCGAGCCGGTAGGGCCGGTCACCAGCACAATGCCGTGCGGGCGCGTGGTCAGGCCATCCCAGCGGGTAGCGTCGTCGACCGGGAACCCCAGTTCGGGCAAGGTCTTGACCACCACTTCCGGATCGAAAATACGCATGACCAGTTTTTCGCCGAACGCGGTCGGCATGGTCGACAGGCGCAACTCGACTTCCTGGCCGGCCACGGTGCGCGTCTTGATGCGGCCGTCCTGCGGGCGCCGCTTTTCAATGATGTCCATGCGGCCCAGCAGCTTGATGCGCGCCGTCATGGCGATCATGACCACCGCCGGCACCTGGTAGACCTGGTGCAGCACGCCGTCGATGCGGAAACGGATCGAGGCGATTTCGCGTTTCGGTTCCAGGTGGATATCCGAAGCGCGCTGTTCGAAGGCGTATTGCCACAGCCAGTCGACGATGTTGACAATGTGCTGGTCGTTCGCGTCCAGCTTGTTCGACTTGCCCAGCTCAACCAGTTGCTCGAAATTGTTGCGCAGCGCCAGGTCCTGGCCGGTCGATTTGTTGGCGTTCTTGATCGACTTTGCCAGGCTGAAAAATTGCGAGATGTACTGGGCGATATCGAGCGGATTCGACAGCACCAGTTCGATCTTGCGGCGCGAAATCTTGGCGATTTCCGCTTCCCATTCGATCGAGAACGGATCGGCGGTGGCCACGACCACCTTGGTCGGCGTCAGTTCCACCGGCAGGATATTGAAACGCGCCGCGTAGCCGGCCGACATCACGTCGGCCACCTTGGTGAAGTCGATCTTGAGCGGGTCGATGCGCACGAAGGGCAGGCCGATTTTTCCGGCAGTCCATTCGGTCAGCACATCGAGCGTCAGCAGGCGGTGCGGCGGCAGCAGGGAAATGAGCTTGCATTGCGCCACGGCCGACAGGGGATGCATGGAGCCGGCCGAGGTCTTGAGGATGCCCTGGGCTTGCGCGTACTGGGCCTTGACCTTGTCTTTTTCAATGATGCCGTCGGCCAGCAACCACGAAAAAATGGTTTGCAGGTCCAGCGTCTTGGGGCGCGTGCTTTTGGGCGCGGCCGGGGCAGGTGAAGCTGTTGCAGAAGTCAAAGCTATTTCTCCCTGGTACGCTGCAATGTCAGGCGGCTGCCTTGATACCCTTGACCCACGATTTGGCGGGCAGTTTGGTGGCGGCGACAATCTGCGCCGCGCGCGCGGCCAGCACGTCGAAGTCGAGCACCGGGCGGGTCTTGAAGCAGATCGCCACTACATTACCATCATGCACTTCCGGCAGGCAAATGACATGGCCGAAGGCGAATTTCATTGCCTTGATATTCTTGGCGTAGCTGGGGTGGTCGCCGAACAGGTTGATCGTCATGATGCCGTTCTCGGCCAGGCAGGCATTGCAGGCGAGGTAAAACTCGGGGGTGTCGAGCACCGGGCCGCGCGCGGTGGCGTCGTACAGGTCGCACTGCAGGGCGTCGAACACGCCTGCGTTGGCCGGATCGTTGACGAAGTCGAGCGCGTCCATTTCCAGCACGTTCAGGCGCTCGTCGTTCGGGGGCAGCTTGAACATCGATTCGCACACGGCAATCACGGACGGGTTCAGCTCGACCGCGGTCACGCTGGCCTCGGGAAACTGGCGGTAACAGAATTTGGTGAGGGCGCCGGTACCCAGGCCCAGCTGGGCGAGGGCGCGTGGCTGGGATATGAACAGCATCCAGCCCATCATCTGCTGCGCGTATTCCAGTTCCGGCCAGTCCGGCTTGCGGATGCGCATGGCGCCCTGGACCCATTCCGTGCCGAAATGCAGGTAGCGCACGCCTTCCTGTTCGGACAGGGTGACGGGGGCGAATTTGGGTTTGCGGGCCGGACGGCGCGAGGATTCGACTTGTTCGATGGATTTTCGTTTGATGAGCATAGGGCGCCTGGTTCGATCGTCCTATTATCGTTGGACGAGTTACCCTAGTGCAAGCAGAAGTCACAACGCCCTCGCGAGAGGCGAGGGCGTTGTGCTTGGGCCAACTTAGCGGCGTTGCGAATATTGCATCTCTTCCGGTTCCACCGATACCCGCAGGCGCACGCGCTCGCCGGGGTCGCGGTTCATGATGCTGGTATACGAGCGGCCCCGGTATTCATAGGTGACGTCGTAGCCGGTGGTCCGGCTTTCATAGGCGTCGACCACGCGGCACTGGCGTACCGCCTGTTCCTGGGTGTAGCCAGGCTGGCTGGACCCGCGCCCATCGTTGTCGATGCGGTCGCCGACCACGGCGCCGGTGATGGCGCCCACGGCAGTGGCTGCGGCACGGCCGCTGCCGCCACCGACCTGGTTACCGATAATGCCGCCGGCAATGGCGCCGATGATGCCGCCGCCCGCGCTGCGCGGCTGTTGCTGCTGCACCGGCACCTGGACGTAGTCGGTCTTGCATTCTTCGCGCGGCTGGCGCACCTGTTCGACGCGCGGCTGCACGCGGGTGACGCGGCCGTATTCTTCGAATTCGACGGCGTGGACCTGCGGCAGCGCCGCCAGGCCAAGAACAGGGATCAGGAATTTGAAGGTGGTATTCATGGTGTTACCTCGTTTTCGTATGCACAACAGTATGAATCTGGCGCTCATCGCCATGCTCATATGGTAGTCCTGGCACTGCCGCTTGCGCGGCCGTCGTGGCAACAAGATGTAACAGCTGGTATTGACGCCCGGAGCCGGGCAGGGGAGGATAGTCCGGAAAAACAGGTGGATTCTAGGTAAAACCTTCTGATTATTTACAAATCTTGCGTTTGAAATCACATTCGGGTTGATTCAGATACCACAAAACGTTACCCTTACACGAATAGGGGGTATATTGGCGCGTGGCAACCACCAGCAAGATAGCAACACTATATAGAGAACAGCACCGAACACACCTGGATCACTTGAGGGAAAAATGAGTTTGTTGATTACAGTGCCGCCCAATCTTGTGCAGTCCATCCGTGCTTTCCGTGTTGTGGAATTGCAGGAGGAAGCAGGCCGCCTGGGTCAGCATTTCCTGTATGCCCACTGTGCCGACACCCTGACCAAGCAGCAAGTGTGCGCCCGCATCGGCGAAAGCTTCTGTTTCCCCAAGCCCTGCGGCAAAAATTTCGATGCGCTGCGGGAAAGCCTGACCGAAACCATCAACAAGGCCGGTCCCCAGCAAGGTTTCATTGTTGTCCTTGAGCAATTGCCGAATACCCAGAAGTTCGACAAGGAAGCGCGCGAGATCCTGCTCGACGTTTTCCGCGATGCCGCCGATTTCTGGGCCGAAAAGAAGGTGCCGTTCCGGGTGTTTTACTCCTTCGAATAGCCTGCTGCACCGCAACATTTTTCTTCCGCTTTGTTGGATTGGCCTCCCGATCAGGGTACAATGCCGCCTCATGAAAAATATTGTCATCCTTATTTCCGGTCGCGGCAGCAACATGGAAGCGCTGGTGCACGCCGCCAAAACCGAACAGTGGCCGGCGCGGATCGCTGCCGTCATCGCCAATAAAGCCGATGCCAAGGGCTTGGAATTTGCCGCCTCGCATGGCATTCCGACCTTTGTTGTGGCCAACAAGGATTTCGCCAGCCGCGCCGATTTCGATGCCGCGCTGCAGGCCGCCATCGACCGCTTTGCACCCGACCTGGTCGTGCTGGCCGGTTTCATGCGCATCCTGACCCCGGCCTTCGTGCAGCACTACGATGGCCGCCTGCTCAATATTCACCCGTCGCTGCTGCCGAAGTTTCCCGGCTTGCATACGCACCAGCAGGCGCTCGACGCCGGCGAACTGGTGCACGGCGCAACGGTCCATTTCGTGACCGCGGAACTCGATCACGGGCCCGTCGTAGCCCAGGCCAGCGTGGAAGTTCTGCCTGGCGATACTGCTGACACACTGGCCGCGCGCGTGCTTGTGCAGGAACATCAGTTGTACCCACGCGCGATCCGCCTCTTTATCGAGAACCGGCTCAGTATCGACAACGGCATCGTCCACGTCGCCGAAACAACAAGACATTAATTAAGGAATTCCATGAGATTGCCACCAGCGATACTCGGCAATACAGAAGAAGTATTGCGCGAGATCTTGCGTTTTACGGCCCCGGCCGACACCACGTTGTCGCGTTACTTCAAGGACCACCCGCGCCTGGGTTCGCGCGAGCGCGGCGCCGTTGCCGAAGGCATTTATGCCATCCTGCGCAACAAGTCCTTCTTCACCGACTTTGCCGAAGCGGGCCAGAGCCCGACCATGCGCCGCCTGACCATCCTCGGCCTGGCCGAAGCGGTGGGCGCCGATTCCCTGGGCGGCCTGACGGAAGAAGAAACCGCCTTCCTGGAGCGCGTACAGCAGATCGACCGCACCTTGATGCCGGCGCAAATGCGTTCCAACCTGCCGAAGTGGCTGTTCGACAAATTCGTCGCCCAGTATGGCGAAGCGGAAACGCTGCAACTGGCCGATGCCCTGAACCAGCCGGCGCCGCTGGACTTGCGCGTCAACTCGATCAAGGCCACCCGTGACGAAGTCATGGCCGGCCTGGCCGAAGCGCCCATCCTGGCCACGCCGATGCCGTATGCCCCGCTGGGCCTGCGCGTGATCAAGAAGCCATCGCTGCAAAACCTGCCCCTGTTCAAGAGCGGCGCGATCGAAGTCCAGGACGAAGGCAGCCAGGTGCTGTCCCAGATCGTGGGCGCCAAGCGCGGCGAGATGGTGGTCGACTTCTGCGCCGGCGCCGGCGGCAAGACGCTGGCACTGGGCGCGCTGATGCGCAACACCGGCCGCCTGTACGCTTTCGACGTGTCCGAAAAGCGCATCGCCAAGCTGAAGCCGCGCATGGCGCGCAGCGGCCTGTCGAACGTGCATCCGGTGCTGATCGCGCACGAGCGCGATGCCAAGATCAAGCGCCTGGCCGGCAAGATCGACCGCGTGCTGGTCGATGCGCCGTGCAGCGGACTGGGTACCCTGCGCCGCAATCCTGACGTCAAGTGGCGCCAGAAGGTGGAAGCCGTGGCCGAGATGCAAGTCAAGCAAGCCGCCATCCTGGATGGCGCGGCGCGCCTGCTCAAGGGCGGCGGCCGCCTGGTCTACGCCACCTGCAGCTTGCTGGACGAAGAGAACGACTTCATCGTGCAACAGTTTCTGGCGGCGCATCCGGAATTCGACCTGGTTCCAATGAGTAAAGTGCTGGCGGAACAGAAGATCGACCTGGAGATGGGCGACTACCTGAAACTGCTGCCGCACAAGCACCAGACCGACGGCTTCTTTGCCGCCGTGCTGGAACGCAAGCCGATGGCGCCCAAGCCACCGCGCGAAAAGCCGTCTGAAGAAACCGAAGCCGACGAATAAACCGACACCCGCCCATGCCGCTTTCGAACCTGCTGACCGACCTGATTGACGATATTCACAATCCTGTGATCCTGTGGCAAGCAGGGATCATCTTCGTGTGTATCGTGGTCGGCTGGGGGCTGTCGCGGCTGGTGCGCGGGGCGTATGCGGGTTCGCAGGATGGCGGGGTGGTGCGGCATGGCGTGGTCAATTTTGGCGACGTGCTGGCGCCGCTGCTGATCGTCATCCTGATCGCGCTGTCCAAGCTGGTCATGATGCGCTTCGTGCCGAATGTACACCTGCTGCGCCTTGCCCTGCCCATTTTCGGTTCCCTGGCCGTGATCCGGATGGCGTTCTACCTGCTGCGGCGCGTGTTCGCGCGCCATGGCCAGGTCGGCGCGGCCATCATCACCTTCGAAAAGATTTTCGCACTGCTGGTGTGGCTGGCCTTCGCCCTCTACATCGCCGGCATGTGGGACGATATTTTCCAGTTCCTGGACCACACCAAGCTGCCGCTGGGCAGCAACGATGTGGCCTTGTCGGCCATCTTCAAGGCCATCGTCTCGGTCGTCATCCTGATGATGCTGGCGCTGTGGGCCGGCGCCGCGCTCGAAGAGCGCCTGATGGGCGTGCAGGGCTTGCATACCTCGCTGCGCGTGGTGATGGCGCGCATGGGCCGCAGCGTGCTGATCCTGGTATCGGTGCTGGTGAGCCTGTCGCTGGTCGGGATCGACCTGACCGTGCTGTCGGTGTTCGGCGGCGCGCTCGGCGTGGGCCTTGGCCTGGGCATGCAAAAAATCGCCAGCAACTACGTATCGGGTTTCGTGATCTTGCTCGAGCGCAGCCTGACCATCGGCGACATGATTTCCGTCGACAAGTATGCCGGCAAGGTTACCCAGATCAATACCCGCTACACCATCCTGCAAGGCCTGGACGGCTTCGAAACCGTGCTGCCGAACGAGATGCTGATCTCCGGTCCGGTGCAGAACCAGTCGCTCTCGAATCCGACCGTGCAATTGTCGACCTTGCTGACGGTGGCTTACGATAGCGACCTCGGTGTCGTCATTCCCCTGCTCGAAGGCGTGCCGCGCGAAGTGGCGCGTGTATTGACCGAGCCGTCGCCCGGTGTCGCGCTCAAGAAATTCAGTAACGACGGCTATGAACTGGAATTGGCCTTCTGGATACGCGATCCGGAAAACGGCCGCGGTGGCGTGCTGTCTGATGTTAATAAAAAGATTTACGCGCTGATTCAGTCGGGTCAGATCAAACTTGCATATCCGTCACGTGACACACGTCAATTAGACGCGCAAATGCTTGCTGTTCTTGGCAACCTTTCACGTAACTAGCTGAATTCATTGGTGTGAATCGTGCCGGGAATCATTAGTTCAGCGTAAAATAGAGGACTGTCTCGGTTTCATACAAAGCGCGTACCGGGCCTTCTATTTGGAGCAGTAATGAATTTGTTCAGCACCATCCTCGATTTTCTTTCGACCGGTCTGGTTGGCCTGTCAGCCTGGCAAGTTGTTATTTATACCCTCGTCGTTACCCATATCACGATCGCCAGCGTCACCATTTACCTGCACCGCCACCAGGCGCACCGTGCACTCGACCTGCATGCGATTCCCAGCCACTTTTTCCGTTTCTGGCTGTGGCTCACCACCGGCCAGGTCACTAAGGAATGGGCCGCCATTCACCGCAAGCATCACGCGAAATGCGACACCGAAGAAGATCCGCACAGCCCGGTCACGCGCGGCATCCGCAAAGTCTTGTTCGAAGGCGCCGAGCTGTACCGCATCGAATCGAAGAACCTGGAAACCATGGCCAAGTATGGCCACGGCACGCCGGACGACTGGATGGAGCGCAATGTCTACACGCGTTTCAGCTGGCAGGGCATCTTCATCCTGGCGGTGATTAATTTCGCGCTGTTCGGCGTCATCGGCATCACGATCTGGGCCATCCAGATGGCGTGGATTCCCATCACGGCCGCCGGCATCATCAACGGCATCGGCCACTACTGGGGCTACCGCAATTACGATTGCGCCGACGCCGCCACCAACATCATTCCCTTCGGCATCCTGATCGGCGGCGAAGAACTGCACAACAACCACCACACCTACGCCACCTCGGCCAAGCTGTCGTCGAAGTGGTACGAGTTCGATATCGGCTACTTCTACATCCGCGTGCTGGAAACGCTGGGCCTGGCCAAGGTCAAGAAGCTGGCGCCGAAGCCGGCGTTCGAACACGGCAAGCTGGTGCCCGACTTCGATACCCTGCAATCGGTGATCGCCAACCGCTATGACGTGATGGCCAAGTATGCCAAGTCGGTCAAGCATGCATGGCGCGAAGAATTTGAACACCTGAAGCACAAGGCGGAGCTGGAATCGCGTTTCCTGAAGTCGTCGCGCAAGCTGCTGCAGCGCGAGCCGGCCAAGCTGGAAGCGTCGCACAAGCAACAGCTGATCGAATTGTTCGAGCACAGCAAGGCGCTCGAGACCATGCACCAGATGCGCGTGGAACTGGGCGCGATCTGGGAACGTTCGCACTTCACCCGCGACCAGTTGCTGCAGCAACTG
>Ga0187844_10001044_pt1 | contig 21618 bp, 23 predicted proteins | sample SpaLakP09_SKY_50_FD_134517 | JGI IMG/M metagenome (GOLD analysis project Ga0187844, IMG submission 134517) | Oligotrophic lake water microbial communities from Sparkling Lake, Wisconsin, USA - SP09_SKY_50 | ecosystem: Environmental > Aquatic > Freshwater > Lake | place: USA: Sparkling Lake...
ATGGCTATGGCGGGCTGATCTGACATCAGAAAAAGTGCTTTTCACCAAAGCTGATGTCGTAATCGATAAACAATTCTTCGCCCTCGCCAATGGCTTTGAGGCTGATTAAAACGCCCGCCTTCTTAAACTTTAAATTGGGTTTTTTGGAATGGTTGAGGTAGACCGCCAAATCAAACGAATTGAGCCCAATCGTGGGTACGGATACTTTTTTCTTGTTGTAAAAACAAAAGGTATCGATTTGTTGGCGCACCCCTTTGGGTAAATCTTTGATCAATTTCTTGCTGATATCTACCTCTCTGACGCGTAAATAACTTTTCAGCGGATGTATGCCTTTGGGGATGGGGCGAATCGCAAATACACCGATGCCATGAATGGGTGAAACCCCCAACTTGCAATAGACCTCTTCATGCAAATGCTCAAGTAGTTTTTTTTCTGAGATAGGCATTTTTATTCCAATGCTTGATAGACCAATTGCTTGACCATGCGGCGATAGTATTGCCGTATGGGTCCTGGGGTTTGTGCCATCAATACACCAATGAGTTGCTCTTTGGGGTCTACCCAAAAGAAAGTGCCACCCGCGCCTGCCCAAGCATAGTCGCCCTCGGAGCCTGGAACACTGGCCATCCCAGCTCCTTGGCGCACCATGAACCCCAAACCAAAGGTATAGCCTTGCACGCCCATCAGCAGTTCACCTGGTTGCAGTGGCGTGGCGACTTTGGCGCCTAAATGATCGGCGGTCATCAAAGCCACGGTGCTTCTGCTGAGGTAACGCCTGCCATCCAGACTGCCGCCGTTGAGCAGCATTTGGCAAAACCGCAGGTAGTCGTCAGCCGTGGTGGTCATGCCCGCGCCTCCCGAATCATTGCCTTGGGGCTGGGTAACGTCGAGCATTTTGGCCATGGGCGCTTGGGTGAGAGGATCGATGGCCAAGGCTTGCGCGAGTCGATCAACTTTGTTGGCAGGCACCACAAAATGCGTGTCCTTCATGCCCAAAGGCTTGATCAGCTTTTCGTCGAGCAACATACTCAACGGTTTTTTACCCACCACTTCGAGCACCCGTCCCAGCATGTCGGTAGACAAACTGTACTCCCAGGTACTGCCTGGTTGCCATTGCAAAGGCGCTTTGGCAAAGGCGGCGATTTGTTGCTCGGGCGACAGGGTGATCCACAGGGAAGGTATCTCAAGAGAGAACAGGCCGGCTTGCTGGTAGGCGCTCTTCATGCTGGGGGAGCGGGTGAATTCCGCATAGGTCAAACCCGAGGTGTGGCGCAATAAATCTTGCACCGTGATTTGACGAACAGCCGGCACAGTAACACCTGAGGCGTCAGCTGGGTTGGCCATGACTTGCAAGTTGCTAAGAGTTGGCAAAAATTTACCCACGGGATCGGCGAGTTGAAGTTGGCCTTCTTCGACCATCATCATGGTCAAAACAGACACCAAGGGCTTGGTCATAGAGTAAGCGCGAAACAAACTGTCGCGCTTAAGCGCTTTTCCGCTGGCAGGTTCTTGCAAACCAATGGCCTCGGCATGCACCACCGCCCCTTTGCGGGCAATCAACACCACCGCGCCGGGCATGCGCTTGGCGTCAATTTCCGTTTGAATTACAGGGCGTATGCGAGCCAAACGCTCGCTCACCATGCCCTTGGATGCAGGCGATGCCGCGGGAATGTCGGCGGCCACGGCTGCCCAAGGCAGCGTCAACGCCAGACTTGCCACACACAATAAAAGACGGGGTAAGGACAAGTTGTTCATAAATACTCCAGCAAAAAAATAGGGGGATGAGTGCTGGGCGAGTCTAGGCTTTATTTCAGTCCAACGGGTCCCAATCCTGCAACCATTGAACAAAATGTTCCAAACCTTTGTCCAACGGGGTTTCGCGCCAACTGCCCAACATCCCCAACAGACGGTCCTCGCTGGCGCAGGTCAAGGCAACATCAGCCACCTGCATGGGTGCGTATTCAATGATGGGTTGGCGCTTCAAATGCCCAGCCAGCACATCGATAAAGGCATTAACCTCCACAGGCCGCTGGTGTCCCATATTGACAATATCTGCGCCAGCCACTAGCGAAGGGCGTGCCACCAAACCTGTGATGGCTTCCACAATATCTTCTACATAAGTAAAGTCGCGGCGCAGTTTGCCTTCGCCAAACACCTTGATGGGCAAACCACGGCGAATGTTTTGGGCAAACATAAAGGGCGCCATATCGGTGCGCCCCCAGGGTCCATAGACGGTGAAAAAACGCATGCCCAGCGAGGCCATGCCGTACTGGGAATGGTAGGCATAGGCCATCAACTCATTGGCCATTTTGGTTGCCGCATAAAAAGACTGGGGCTGGTCGGTGCGGTCACTTTCCACAAAAGGTACTTGACTGCGCATGCCATAGACGCTGGAAGAGCTGGCGTACAACAGCCTGGGTACTTGCAAGCGGTGGCAAGCATCGAGCACATGGGAAAAGCCCACCAAATTGGGTGTGACAAAATCCAAGGGAGCTTGCATTGAATGCCTGACACCTGCTTGGGCTGCCAAGTGAACCACTGTGTCGGGTTGCCATTGCGCCACCACTGAAGCAAAGGCATCGGCTTGCCCTATATCTGTTTGAAAATACCTCACACCCAAGCGGGTGACACATGCCTGCAGCCGGTCTTTGCGCAAGCGTGCCAAGAAAGTGTCAGCCGGGTCAGCAGCGCCCGCCAGCCCGCTGTGTGGGTCGACCTTGTCGCAACCGGCCACTGCATAGCCCAAGGCATGCAAACTTTTCACCAGATGTGAACCAATGAAACCGGCCACACCTGTTACCAATACTTTTTTGCTCATCTTATTCAGCCGTTTGAATTATTTGTGCCTGTTGATGGAAAGTACGAATGCGACCGCTGTTTAGTTCTGCGCCTCGCTTGTCTGTGCGCGCCCAGTCGTTTTTGCTGGTCTTGGCCACTGTGCTTTTGCTTTTTGCTTGGGGAGTATGGCACTCGGACCTGAACCGCGAATGGTTGTTGGCAGTGCACGCCTCCAACGTGGGGCCAGCCGATGTGTGGATTTTTATCACACAAGGGGGCGACGCTGCGGTGGTTTTGCTGATGCTGCTGGTCTTGGGTCGATCGAGTCGGCAAGGGGCTGCATTGGCCCTCAAAGGTTTTTTGATTGGCTCTGTGGTGTCGCCGCTTTTGAAAATGTGGTTGTCAGTGCCCAGGCCTTTGATGGTTATAGACCCTTTACTGCTCAATCCCATGGGTAACCCACCAGGCTCGGCCAACGCCATGCCCTCGGGACATGCTTTGGCCGTCTCTACCTTGGTGTGCCTTATCGTGCTCATGTACCCCTCACTTTTGCGCCGAAAGGCTTTGTTGCTACCCTTGATTTTAGGTGGCTTGGTGGTGGCTTTCTCGCGCGTCGTGGTGGGCGCGCATTGGCCGGCTGATGTGCTGGCCGGCATGGGCTTAGGCATTTGGATAGCTTGGCTGGCCATGCAATGGGAAAGCTTATGGTCTTGGTCTTCTTTTTTAACCACCCGCCCAGGCAACTGGCTTTTGCTGCTGATTGAAGTGGGTTTGGCGGTATTTATCGTGGCGACTGCACCCGCGGAACATGCAGCTATTGCAGCCATGGTGGTGGTGGCTGTCATTGGTCTTTTAGGGGCTGTCAGCCGTTATTTGGGTCTGCAACATCTGGGTGCCAAGGGATGATGTCTTGGGCGACCTGCAAACGCTGGCTGAAACTTTTGCTGGGTTGGTGTCTAGGCGGGCTTTTGCTTTTTTGGCTACTCAAAGAAGTCAATGTCTCCGGCCTGCGCCAAAGTGCACAACAAACTCCCCTCTGGTTGTGGCTTTTGTGCAGCTTGCTTTGGCTCGGTAGCTTTGTCTGTCGAGGTCTGCGGGTGCAGCAAGAATGGCAATGGCGACGCGCAGTGAGCTTGCCTGTAGCCATGCGTTTGGTTTTGTTGCATAACGCGGCGGTGTTGCTTCTTCCCTTCAGAGCAGGCGAAGCCGGCTACCCCTTGCTGGTCAAACAAGTCTTTGCTGCGCCCTTGTATCAATCACTTCGAAGCCTGATGTGGCTTCGCCTGCAAGACTTGCTTGTGTTGGGCTTGCTTGCCGTGTGGCTGTGGCCCCAACTTCACTGGGCTTGGCCCCTGCTGTTCACCGCTGGCCTTTTAGGGCTTGTCTTTTTACCGCCAAGCTATTGGCTCATGCTACTTAAGCGACGCGCAACTTGGGCTCGGTTGTTGCGAAAAATGCTGCACCGCCGAGCGCCGCGCAGCGCTTGGTTGCTATCGCTGGCTAATTGGCTGTGCAAACTCAGCGTGGTGGCGATTTTGTTGTCGTCCTTATTGGCCATGTCCCCCCAAGCAGCTTTTCAAGGAGCTTTGGGTGGCGAATGGGCCGGCTTGCTGCCTTTGCAAGGGCCTGCAGGCTTGGGCACTTACGAGGCAGGTGTGTGGTTGGCCGCTGGTTTGCAAGACACTTCGGTGGCCGCCCAGTTACCCGCTGCCGCTTTGCTGGTGCATGTTTTTTGTCTGGCGCTGTCCTTGGGCGCAGCCTTGTTGGCCTTTGCTTTTTTGCGTTGGCCAGACCCCCTCGCTGCGAATGGCGACAATAGCTGAATGACGCCTTTGAACATGAACACCCCGCACGTCCTTGCCGACACTTCAGACCACCGCATTCCCGCGCACCGCTTATCGGTGGTGGTTCCTATGTACAACGAAGTCGAGCTCGCGGCCGACCTGATAGACGCGGTGCAAGCCGCACTTGAAAACTACCCTTGGCCTTGGGAGTTGGTCATCGTCGACGATGGCAGCACCGATGGCACTTGGTTTCGTTTAAGCCAGCACGCCTCTGAGGTGGGACCGCATATTCGCGCGCTGCGACTGCAGCGTAATTTCCGCCAAACCGCCGCCATGCAAGCCGGTATTGATTGCGCTCGCGGTGACGTCATCGTCACCATGGATGGCGACTTGCAAAACGACCCTCGTGACATTCCCATGTTGGTCGAGCATTTGCTGGTTGAGGACAAAGACATCGTGGCGGGCTGGCGGCAAAATCGCCAAGATGGTTTTTTCTTACGCAAAATTCCTTCCTTCATTGCCAACCGCTTGATTCGCAAAGTCAGCGGCTTGAATTTCAAAGATCTGGGCTGCAGCTTGAAAGCTTTTCGCGCACCGGTCTTGCGCAAAATACGTCTGTATGGCGAGATGCACCGGTTTATTCCTGCGTGGTTGTCCACCGTCACCTCGCCCGACCGCATGGCAGAGCTGCCGGTGCGCCACCATGCACGAACCAAAGGTCAATCCAAATACGGCATTTCGCGCACCCTCAGAGTGATTGTTGACCTGCTATCGATTCACTATTTTTTACGCTTTGGCACCCGCCCGGGTCATTTCTTTGGCGGCATTGGTCTGGCCGTGCTGTCGCTAGGCATAGGGATTTTGGGCTATTTGATGGTGCTCAAATTCATGGGCGAGTCGATTGGCACCAGACCCTTGATGTTTGTGGGATTTTTCTGTGTGCTGGGAGGCTTGCAGTTTTTGACCACCGGCGTATTGGCCGAGTTGCTGATGCGTACTTATTACGAAGGCGGTAAAGCCAAGGCCTACCATTTGGTCGATGCGCCAACCCCACAGCACAACGAAGGCTGGCATGGCAGGGTCTGAAGCGCCACTATGGCGCTGGTGGGGTTATGTAGGCGCACTTTTACTGCTGGGCTACTTTTTTTTGGGCCTTGGCCAAAGCCTGTTGTTCGATGTGGACGAGGGCGCGTTTTCCGAAGCAACCCGTGAAATGGTGGTCAGTGGCGACTGGGGCCATACCACCTTAAATGGTGCGGACCGGTTTGACAAACCCATAGGCGTTTACTGGTTGCAAGCTTTGAGTGTTTCGGTTTTGGGCTTGAATGAATTTGCTTTGCGACTGCCCTCTGCGCTGTCGGCGTGGCTGGCGTGTATGGCGCTGGCCTTGACCGCCCACAAAGCTTGGGGGCCGCGAGCGGCTCTGTTGGCTGCCATGGTGTTTGCCAGCAGCTTGGGGCCTTGGGCCATGGCACGCACGGCCACCGCAGATGCGCTGCTTGGCTTGTGGCTGATGTTGTCTGCGCTGGATTTGTGGCGTTATGTGTCTACACAGGACCGCAGCGCTTTGCGTCGCACCGCCTTGTGGATGGCCTTGGGTGTCCTCACCAAAGGTCCGGTGGGGGTGCTGATTCCGGCTGCGGTATTGCTACTGTGGCAAGTCTTGGGACCCAGCGCCGGTTTGCTGCAAAAAACATTGCGCGATGTCTGGTCGTGGCTCATCTTTGTGGCGGTTGCCGCGCCTTGGTATGTGTACGCTTGGCTGCGCCACGGAGACGCATTCATCCAAGGTTTTTTTCTGCGCCACAACCTTGATCGCTTCAGCGCGCCCATGGAGGGGCATGGCGGGGGCTGGTTGTACTTTGTGCTGGTGTTGCCTTTGTTATGGATGCCTTGGACGCCCTTGGCGCTGAGCCTGTTTTCCCGCTGGAAAGAGCTGTGGGCCACGCCTTTGCTGCGCTTTGCTGTGCTGTGGGCTGGCTTTGTGGTGGTGTTTTTTTCGCTCTCGGCAACCAAGTTGCCGCACTATGTCTTGTATGCCGCGCCAGGCGTTGTGCTTTTGTTGACCTATGCAGGCCTGCACGCCAAGAATAGTTTGTGGTGGGGCAGCGCGGCCTTGCTGGTGGTTTGGTTGCTGTTGTTGATGCTGCTGCCCAACCTCTTGCGCGACAACCCCCAATGGATAGGCGACAGCCTGTACCGTCATTTGTTGCAGACCTCAATGCCGCCCGACTTTGTGCGATCTGTCAGCGCCGCTGTGCTGCTGGTGCAAATCCTGTGGCTGCTCTCTGGCCGTTTTCTGCCCGCATATGTTCAGTTACCTCGGTTTGGTTTGCTTGCCATGGGCGGCACACTTGTCTTGAGTTTGGGTGTGCTGCCTTGGTGGAGCCAAACCCTACAAGGCCCTGTGCATGGCTTAGCTGCACAAGCGCAGTCGCATGCCGCTGTGCAATGGGGCGTGCATTACCCCTCTTTTGCTTTGTACCGCCAAAGCCCCGCCCCAAGACGCGCGCCTGAAGAAGGCGAATGGGCCTTGGTCAGAACAGACCGACCCACCTGGCCAGCACATTGGCCGGTGGTTGCCAGCGAACGCGGTTTTGCCTTGGTCATGCGACCCATGGGCTCTGCGCCTGCCCCATGATCCAACTGCTATCAATATTGCTGCTGGGTCTGTGGGTGCTTCGAATGCTCACCTCGGCTTACAGCGGCGCGGGACTGTTTGTCGATGAAGCCCAATACTGGGAATGGAGCCGCGAACTGGCCTGGGGTTATTACTCCAAACCACCTCTGCTACCGGTGCTGATCAAACTGTCTGTCTGGGTGGCGGGCGACAGTACTGCGGGAGTGCGTTGGCTGGTGCAGTTGTGCTGGGCCGTGGTGCCCTTGGTGTTGTGGCGATTGGGCTGGGAAATGCAACGCGACAGCCAGCGCACTTTGTCTTCACCCCACGCCATAGGCGCATGGGCCGCCGTGCTGTTTGCCAGCAGTTTGGTCAGCGGTGTGCTGGGTCAAGTGGCCACCACCGATGGTCCGCTGATGCTTTTTTGGGCCTTGCAACTGTGGCTGATGTGGCGAGCTTTGGCGCAACCTGCACACCTCACCCGTTGGCTGCTCGTAGGCTTGGTGCTGGCCTTGGGCCTGTTGTCCAAATACACCATGTCTGCCGTGCTGGCGAGTTGGGTTTTGTGGTGGTGGTTTGCCCACCGAACAGTTGCTGTCAGCAAAGGCATGGCTTTGGCTGCGGTTGTCGCCGCCTTGGCCATGCTGCCTCATCTGGCTTGGAACCAAGCCCACGACTGGCCCACTTTGAAACATACCGCCGATTTATTGGCCGATGGACGCACCACCATTCCTGCAGGTTTTGCCGCAGTCATGCTGCGCTTGGGCGAATATGTGGCTTCACAAGGCTTGCTTGCCGGACCGGTTCTTTGGGTGATGGCACTTTTAGGTTTATCCCGCTGGGTAATGAATAAAAAATCGGCCTCTTCAGCCAGCCAGCCATCGCCAGCTGTTTGGGCTTGGCATGCCAGTTGGCCTTTGTGGACGATTGGCGGGATTCAAGCCATGCAAGGCACGGCGCAAATCAACTGGCCAGCACCCGCGTTGTTGGGCGGGTGTGTGGCTTTGGCTTGGTTGTTGGCTGCGGGCCAAACGCATTGGCGCTGGCGAGGCCTTGTGCTGGCTGTGGTGATTTCGGGTGTGTTTTCAAGTGCATTGTCCTTGGGCGGTGACTGGCGCGCACGCTTGGGACTGTCAGTGCAAAAATCCAAATGGGATTTATGGGGCCGTGCACGAGGTTGGCAAGAAGCATTGCAGCCTTTGCAAGCGCTGACGGCTCAACACCCCCAAGCCACTTTGGTGGCGCTAGACCGAACCTTGATTATTCACTCTGCCTATGCGTGGCGCGAGCAGCAAACCATGGCTTTGAGCTGGCAACAAACACCCCAGCCTTTGCATCATTACGATTTGCTCTACCGTTTTGAGCCTGCTAAACACCCAGAACCCGTCTTGCTGTTGGTGATGGGTGAGTTACCCGCGTTTGTTCGTGCCAGATACAGCCAAGTGCAACTCTTGTCTGATCCTCAGCCTGCGGGGCGTGCGCTTTTCTTGTGGTTGTTGAAAGACCCGCTGCCATGAAAGCCCGCCAGCGCGAATATCTGTGGGGGGGTGCAGGTTTGGCTTTATCAATGGCCGTATTTACGCTTTGGCCCGAACTTGATTTGCTGGTTACGCACTATTTCTTTGAAGCAAGCAGTCAGAGTTTCCCGGCCAATCAATCGGGTCTGGTTCAAGCTGTCTATATCGCGACCCCTTGGTTGGGCCGAGCCCTGTTCATCGCCTGCTGCTTGGGGTGGCTGTTACTCAAAACAGGGCCTCGCCCCCAGACCTTGGCATGGCGCAGACGCATGCTTGCATGGTTGATCATGGCCGTAGTGGGTCTGGGCTTGGTGGTCGACTGGGGCTTGAAAGACAATGTGGGGCGTCCGCGCCCCGAGCAACTGGAGATCTTTGGCAACAGCAAACCTTTTGTACCAGCGTTCGAGCTCAGCACCCATTGCGATGTGAATTGCGGCTTTGTCAGCGGCCATGCGGCTGCAGGTTTTGCTTTGATGACTTGGGGCATCTGGTCGGCTTGGCCCAGACGCAAACGCTGGCTGCTGATTGGCACGGTAACCGGTCTATTTATTGGCGGCGTGCGAATTGTGCAGGGCGGTCATTTCCTGAGCGATGTGATTTTTTCCGGTTGGGCGGTCTGGTTGACATATATATTGATACGCCAAGCTTGGCTGTGGCTCAGACTGCGAGGTCTCACGCGTCGATCGTCCAGGGCTTGAGCCTGCAAAGCGTGTTTTATTGTTAAGTTACAGTTGCATTATTCTTTTCATAACCCAAGATTTACCCAATGGAACTTCTGACTGATCCGCAAATGTGGGTGGCACTGGCCACCTTGACCTTGCTTGAGCTCGTGCTGGGCATTGACAACATCATCTTTATTTCTATTTTGGTCAGCAAACTGCCCAAGGCCCAGCAAGAAATGGCGCGGCGCATAGGCTTGTTCATGGCCATGTTCATGCGCATTGGTTTGCTGCTGTTGTTGTCGGTCATCATCGGTTTGGTCGAACCCATCTTCACTGTCCTGGAACAATCTTTCTCTGGGCGGGACTTGATTTTGTTGGCCGGCGGCTTGTTCTTGATTTGGAAAAGCACTGGCGAAATTCACCACTCCTTGGAAGGCGAGGAAGCGTCTATCGGCGTCCAAGCCAAAGCCAATGTGGCAGCCACCATTGTGCAAATCATGCTGATCGACTTGGTGTTTTCGCTGGACTCCATCATCACCGCGGTTGGCATGGTCGACGATGTGCGCATCATGATTGCGGCGGTACTCATTTCCTTGGGGCTGATGATGCTGTTTGCCAAAAGCATTGGTGAGTTTGTCGACGCCCACCCCTCCATCAAAATGTTGGCTTTGAGCTTTTTGGTGGTGGTCGGCGTAGTTTTGGTGGCCGAGGGCTTTGGCCACCATGTACCCAAAGGCTATATCTACTTTGGCATGGCCTTCTCGTTTGGCGTAGAGATGCTCAATATCCGCTTTCGCAAAAAACGTTCCGCACCCCCTGTGAAGTTGCGCTCAGCGCAAATTCCGGGTAACGATGACTGATGTTTTCGTTTAAGGTCTTGTCAAGGCTTGCGCTTGTTGTGTGCAGCCTGTGGCCAGTGTTGGGGTTCAGCCAAAGCGCGAACTGCGTGCAAAGCACCACCTATTTCGCTGGCTTCTACCAAGATTTGTACACCATGCACCGACATGGCTTAGATACCTTTGCCACTGACTCGGCTGAGCGACAGATGTATTTTTTTCAAGTGCAGCGCAGCGGAGATAAATTGGAGGCGAATATTGTGAAAAGTGTGCAGGCCGACAACAGTTTGTCCGCCAGCGACAAGAAGCAACGCATACAACTGCACCATGCTGTCGGGCAGCGTGTTCGCGATATGGCTGCAACTGACGCCCAAAACACTCAAGCCAAAGACAAGACAAGCGTTTTATTGGCGCTACAAGCGGTTTGCTTGTGAGCCCAGGCTCTTAACAACCCGAGTTGTTCACAGCCCCATCGGGCATGATGGTTTTGCAAAACTTGGTACCTGTCAGCACGGCATCTTTCATATTGGCTTTAAGGAGCACGGCCTCGCTGAGGTCGGCACCCGTGAAGTTGGTTTCACGCAAGTAGGCATTGCTGAAGTTGGCCAAGTGCAAATTGGCACCACTGAGGTCGGCACGACGCAAATTAGCGTCTTCAAAATTGGTCAACAAGGTGCGCTTTTCCATGGGGCGCTCCCCCATATTGGCCAAGCTCATGACCGCGCCCGACAAATTGGCGTTTTGAAAGTCTGCGCCGCGCATATCGCGACCCGCCATGGGGGCGTCGGTCAGGTCGCAGTATTTACAAACATTGGTGGTTTTGAAGTCCTCGAATTTCGCGGCATCAAAGGCACCAGCAGGCCAAGGCTAAGCCCACAGCACAGAAGACATACACACAGCGGCCAGACGGGATGAAGCTTTGGTAAACACGGCAATTCCTTTGAACAAAACCAGTTTCAGCCACTCATAATACCCAAGGCCCTTGGTTTGTGGGAATTGAGTTCCCCACAGCCCTGTAAATAGCGAACCGTGCGATCATTAGCTCTTCACACGAGACCATGCCCATGTTGAATCATCGTTTGCGCTTTTTCATGACTTTTTGGACTGTATGTGCGCTCTTTGTTGGGATGACCATGCCAATGGGTTTGGCCATGGCCCAAACCGAGGTCACCATTAACCAGCCTGGCTCGCCTGCCATTCTCATAGATGGAAACAAGATCATGGACGCCAAACCCACCACCGCCACCAAGCCCCGCAAACCTGCGGCGCCCGCGCCTGCAGACAGCTACACCTCCCGGGGTGGTGTGCCGCAAAGCAGCACTGAGGAAAGCCATTTGTCCAACGGCTTGGTTTGCAAAACAGAAAAAGGGCAACGCACATGCCGCTAAAAGCAAATGCGTGGGCTTTATGCAAAGTCTTGATGGCTTTGGGGCTGAGTTGCTCTAGCGTTTGGGGCTATACCTTGACTTGTGATGCCCAAGGCAGTTTTCCCGAGATGGAAAAAATCATTGTCAAACCCGCCACGGTTGAAGTCAATATCGAGAGCATTGGCAATCATCTCTACATCAAGATCGAGGGGCCTAAACTCTATGCCACTTTCGTCAACACCTTGATCACCGAAGAGTACCAAGGCCAAGACCTCACCTCCAAGACCAGCATATGGGTCAAACGAAAACATGTTGCTAGCCAAGAAGAGACCGAAATTAAAATCACACGACAACCTGTCACCTTGTATGCATCCAAAGATGTCCAGCGTTATGGCAAAAATTTGAAATTCCTCGTCACTGGCGCTTGCCAACTTCCTGCTTAAATTTATTTTCTTCCATGTCTGATTTAACTGTACGCAAACTCCTGATTGATCTTGACGCGCCGTTTGAGCTGCGCTGGAATGGAGGAGACGCTTTCACATCCGCCTTCATGAATGCCTTGTCATTGAGTTTTCCCTTGGGTGAGCAATTCTTCATTGACTCCCTGCGCCGAGGTGTCAAAGAGTTGTCGCCTCAATTGCAAGCCGAGCTTGCCCAAGATGTCAAAGGTTTTATCGGCCAAGAAGCCACCCACAGACGCATACACGAACGCTTCAACCAACATGTTTTGAGCCAAGGCATGGTCAACCATTGGGAGCGCAGAATTTTGCGCCGCATTGAGTACATCAACCAGAAAAAGCCCATTCATGCTGTTGCTGTGACCGCCGCTTATGAGCACTACACCTCTGTGTTTTCTGCATGGCTTCTCAATCACCCTGAATTTTTAGCGCAGGCTCCACAACGCCTGCAAACACTTTGGCAGTGGCATGCCAGCGAGGAAACCGAGCACCGCAGCGTGTCTTTTGATCTTTACCGCGCCATGGGCGGCAATGAAGTCTGGCGTCGCCGTTGGATGATAAGCGTCACGGTGTTTTTCCTTACCGATTTATTGCGCCAGACCTGTAACAACCTTTGGCATGACGGCAGCCTCTTCAAGGCAAGCACTTGGCGCAGCGCTTGGCGACATATGTTTGCCAAACAAGGGCTGTTCACCAGTTCTTATGCAGCTTGGAGAACCTATTTCCGCGCAGACTTTCATCCCGCGGAGCATGATGACCAACTGTCCCGGCAATGGTTACAAACACACCAGCTGACTTACCAAGCCCTTGGTCAGTCAGCTTAAAAACCTACTCCATCAAACAGACCATGCTCGACCCACAAGCCAAGGCCCTTTTACAACTGATGGTGGACCGAGGTGTTCCTCCTGTTAACACCTTGTCGCCGCAAGATGCCAGAGATTTTTATGTCTTGCGAAAATCTTTGACGCAGCCCGACCCCCCCGTCATGTCACATGTTCATGACCATTTGCCTACCTTGGGCGGTGTGCAAGTTCCTGTTCGCGAATACCGCCCGCTGGGTGCCTTGGCCAACGACAAATTGCCCGCACTGGTTTACTACCATGGCGGTGGCTGGGTGATTGGCAATATCGAGACCCATGATGTGCTGTGTCGCCAACTCAGCAACGCCAGCGGCTGCGCTGTTTTTTCGGTTGATTACCGCTTGGCACCCGAACATGTTTTTCCTGCCGCCTACGAGGATGCTTTGGCCGCGTTTCATTGGGTGGTGGCGCAGGCCAATCAATTGCATATCGATTCAAACCGAGTGGCTGTGGGCGGCGACAGCGCGGGCGGCAATTTGGCAGCAGCGGTGTGTTTGGGTGCCAGAGGCGGCGCGCATGTGCCGGCTTTTCAATTGCTGATTTACCCCGCCACCTTGATGTACCCCCAAACCGCCAGTTACCACGCCAATGCCGAGGGCTATGGCTTGACCGCTTTGGCCATGCACTGGTTCATGGACCATTATTTGCCCACCCGTGAGCACGGCAATGATTGGCGCGCCTCTCCCTTGAAAGCGTCCTCACTGGCAGGACTGCCGCCGGCCTTGGTACTGACAGCAGGCTATGACCCCTTGAGAGATGAAGGCTACCAATACGCCGATGCTTTGTCTGCTTCGGGCGGTGTTGCCGAATACATTTGTTTTGAGCGTCAAATCCATGGCTTTATCACCATGGGACGCATCATGCGAGAAGCCCTGAGCGGCGTCGAGGTGTGCGCGCAGGCCCTTAGACGGTATTTACATCCCTGAAACTTTTCCATCATCCCCATGAAACTCAACATCAACGGACAAACCCACCAACTCGATGTCGAACCCGAGATGCCTTTGCTGTGGGCACTCCGAGATGAGCTCGATATCAAAGGGCCCAAGTACGGCTGCGGCATCGCTCAGTGTGGTGCTTGCACTGTGTTACTGAATGGCGAACCCGTTCGCTCTTGCGCTTACCCTGTTTCCTCTGCAGCGGGCCAACAAGTGGTCAGCATCGAAGGCTTGGCCCAAAAAGGCAAACTTCATGCTGTTCAGCAAGCTTGGATAGACCAGCAAGTACCGCAATGCGGATATTGCCAAGGCGGTCAAATCCTCGCAGCTGTGGCCTTGCTGAAGAAAAAGCCCAAGCCCACCGATGAAGATATCGATGCGGCCATGACCAACATTTGCCGTTGCGGCACCTATGCGCGCATGCGCACCGCGATTCACGCCGCAGCTCGTCAGGCAGCCCAATCATGAAGTCCATTCAAAACACCCCCATCAACCGACGCGGCTTTTTGCAAGTCAGCGCCAGCGCCACGGCAGCTTTAAGCCTGGGCTTTAGCCTGCCCGCTCACACGCAAGCCAAGCAGCCCCAAGAAGTGAATGCCTGGATTGATATACACAGCGATGAGTCCATCGTTATTCGCTATGCGCGCACCGAAATGGGCCAAGGCAGCCGCACCTCTGCGCCTATGTTGATCGCCGAAGAGTTGGAAGTCGACTGGAAAAAAGTTCGCGTTGAAGATGTGCAAGCACACGAGAGCTTGAAACGCAAACGAGCCTATGGCGACATGGCCAGCGTGGGCAGTCGCACCATACGCAACTCACAAGACTATTTGCGCAAGGCCGGCGCTTCTGCGCGCATGATGCTGGTTCAAGCGGCTGCTCAACGCTGGGGCGTGGCTGAGAGCGAATGTCAGGCGGTACTGGGCAAGGTGGTTCACACTGCCAGTAAAAAATCTTTAACTTATGGACAACTTGCTGCTGATGCTGCCAAGCTGACCCCACCCAAGGATGTTGCCCTCAAAGACCCGTCCACCTGGACCATCGCTGGCAAATCCATTCCTCGGGTAGACATACACGATATCGTCACCGGCAAAATCCGTTTTGGTGTTGATACCCAGTTGCCTGGCATGCTGCATGCTGCCATTGCTCAGTCACCGGTGTTTGGCAGCAAGGCGGTTTCTATTGACAGCAGCAAAGTCGACAACCGTCGAGGCATAGTCAAAGTTCTGAACATGGGCGAGTTTGTCGTTGTGGTGGCTGACAACTGGTGGCGAGCCAAAGAGGCCTTGCGCGATGTCTCGATTGAATGGGAAAGCAGCAAATATGCGCAGGTCAACAGCGCCAGTTTGATGAAGCTTTACCGTGAGGGTTTAAACCAAACAGATGCGGCAGTGGCCCGCCAAGACGGCAACGCTTTGGCAACACTGGCGCAAGCCAACAAAGTGATGGAAGCCGAGTACTACACGCCTTACTTGGCACACGCCACGCTAGAGCCCATGGTCTGTACCGCTTGGCTGCAAGACGATCAGTTGCAAATTTGGGTCTCCACCCAAAACCCCGAATCCAGCTTGACAGCAGCTGCCAGCACGGCCGATGTACCGCAAGAAAATGTCAAAGTGTTTGCCATGCAAATGGGTGGTGGCCTGGGTCGCAAAAGCCCTCAAGACTTCACCCGCCAAGCCGTTGCCATTGCCAAGGCTTTGCCCGGCAAACCCATCAAGTTGATGTGGAGCCGCGAGGAAGACACGCAACATGATCTTTACCGTCCGGCCAGCTTAGTCAAAGTTCGCGCCAGCCTCAAACCCGACGGCAAGCCCGAGGCATTGCACATCCGCGTGAGTGCGCCTTCTATTTTTTCGCAGTTGCTGCGTATGCCGCTGCAAAATGGTGTGGACCCCCAAGCAGTCGCCTCATTGAATGACCACCCCTACGACATTGCAAATTGTTTGGTGGACTTTGCCCAACGCAGCGCCCATGTACCCGTGGGGTTTTGGCGTACCGTGGGCCATTCGCAAAATCCTTTTGTGCGCGAATGTTTCCTCGATGAATTGGCGCATGCCGCAGGCATTGACCCCTTGGCCTATCGCTTGTCTTTGTTGCCCAACAATGAAAAAGCCAACCGTGACCGAGGCATCTTGCAAGCCGTTGCCAAAGCGGCAGACTGGGACAAGCCCTTGCCTGCCGGTGTGTTTCGCGGCATTGCCGAAACCGATGGTTATGGCAGTTACACCGCCTGTGTGTGTGAAGTCTCGGTGAATGCCAAAAGCGAAGTGCGCATTCAGCGCATCGTGATTGGCATCGATCCTGGTTATGCAGTCAACCCAGACAATATCAAAGCCCAACTCCAAGGCAGCGTGGTGCACGGTCTGTCGGCCATTTTCTGGGGTGAGATGACTGTCAAAGACGGTCGCATCGAACAATCCAATTTCCACGATTACCGCTTAATGCGCATGAATGAAATGCCCAAGGTACAAACAGTTATTGCCGCCAGCGGTGGTTTTTGGGGCGGTGTGGGCGAACCCGCGCAAGCACCTTTGGCACCCGCTTTGGGTAATGCTTTGTTTGCAGCCACCGGCAAACGTATTCGGTCCTTGCCTTTAAAGAACCATGGCTTAAGTTTGGTCAAAGCATGAGGTCGTGGCTTGGGTGTTTAGTTTGCTTGCTTCTCAGCTCCTCGCTGTGGGCAAGCGATGTCATGCCCGCCACGCCATCCGCGGCTACTGCTGACGCGGAACGCGGACGCAAATTGTTACTGGCTCGGCACGACACCGGCTGTCTGCTGTGTCACCAAGCGCCTGGCTTGAAAGACGGTGGCGAGATGGGGCCCTCTCTCAAAGATGTGGGCACCCGGCTCAGCCCAGAGCAAATTCGCCAGCGCATTGCCGACCCCAGAGTGCTCAACCCGCAAACCTTTATGCCAGCCTATTTCAGTACAAAAGGTCTGCATAATGTTGCCAAACCACTGCAAGGCAAAACTGTGCTGACCGAGCAAGCTTTGGAAGACATCATTGCCTATTTACTTAAGAACCCTTCATGATGTCACCTGTATTTTCTCGCCGCCAATCTATCGCGCAACTTCTTAAAACAGTGCTGGCTGCCAGCATGGGCACATTCTTTTCGGGTGCGGCCAAAGCACAGGTCGACAAACTCACCATCACGGGTTTGGCTGAAGCGCGCTTGAGAACGTTTGAAGAGATGGTCAGGCCCTATGTGCAAAACCAAGAACTGAAAAAAGAGGGCGTCAGCTTGTCGCTACCCATGTTGGCCGACAACGGCCATATGGTGCCCTTGAGTTTGAAGATCGACAGCCCCATGACTGATGCTGAACACATCACCCATGTGTACCTGATCTCGCAACGCAACCCCGTGCCCTTGATGGCGAAATTTGTTTTGGGACCATGGAGCGGGCGTGCCGACTTAAGCACTCGGGTTCGTTTGTCTGGCAACCAAAACGTGATTGCACTGGCCAGACGCTCAGACGGCAACTTTATTTATGACTTGCAAGAGGTGGTGGTCACCGAAGCGGCTTGTGTGGACAACGGCTGATGGCTTCCGCACGCTTACAAATCCCTCCCCGTGTTACCCAAGGCGATGTCTTCAAAATTCGCTTGCTGGTCAACCATCCCATGGACAGCGGCTTTTTGCGCGATATCGATGGCGTATTGATTCAACGCAACGTCATCCGACATCTTCTGTGCACCTTGAACGGCAGAGAAGTGTTTCGGGTCGAGCCCACCACAGGCGTTTCTGCCAACCCCTTGTTTGAGTTTTATTTGCGCGCCACAGAATCTGGAGAAATGCTGTTTCGCTGGGTTGACGACAAAGCCTATATCGGCGAATTACGTCACAACTTAGTGGTTGAAGCAGCCAACGCCTCCAAGCCTAGCGGCAATTGAAAACCAACATGCAAAGTATCGCGAGCAAACCTGTTTTCAGTTGGCTTTATCTGCTGGTTTGGTTTTTAGCTGGTGTCTTTATAGCCTCTCCCTTGAGTGCCCAGCAACGCAACATCGCCTTAGATAAATTGCAGTCGGGCTTGGATTTTTCCGGCGCTGAAGTGCAGTCCTTGCAAGCCGATGAGTTTGCCAACCCGGGCAATATCTCTTTAGACACAGGCAACAAACTGTGGAGCAAGCCTGATGGCAAGAGCAATAAAAGTTGCCAATCCTGCCATGGGGATATCGGCCGCATGAAGGGCATCTCTGCTCGCTATCCAGCGGTCGACAAAGCCAGCGGCAAGTTATTCAACTTGGAAGACCGAATACGCCAATGTCGCAGCAAAAACCAAAAAGCCTCAGAGTGGCCTTATGAGTCTGATGAGTTGATTGCACTGAGCTTGGCAGTGACGTCCACTTCGCGTGGCATGCCCTTGCAAGCGCAAATCAATGGTGCAGCGAAAAGCCATTTTGAAAACGGTCAACGCATTTTCACGACCCGCCAAGGTCAAATGAACTTGGCCTGCACGAATTGCCACGATCAGCACTATGGCCAAAAACTGTATACCGATCCCTTAAGCCAAGGCCAACCCAATGCCTATCCGCTCTACCGTATCGACTGGCAGCGGGTTGTCTCTCTGGAGCGGCGCTTGCGGTTTTGCTACACCGGCGTGAGAGCAGAAATTCCCCCTTGGGGACATTCGGATATGCGTGACCTCAGCCTCTACTTGATGTGGCGCGGACAAGGCCTGCTGGTGGAAGCACCGGCCGTGCGCAAATAAGCCAAGCCTATAAAGTGGCCAAGACCTTGGCCCACAAAGCAGGCGTCACCTTGGGGCTCACACCAAACCAAGAGGCAAACGCTGGCCTGGCTTGGTGCAACAACATGCCAAGGCCATTGACTGTGGGGTTGCCTCGGTCCGCAGCACGCTTGAGCAAATCCGTTTGCAATGGGGTGTAAACAATATCGCAGACCAAAGCCTTTGCAGACAGAGCATCCAGGTGCAACTCAAGTGCCGCTTGCCCTTGCATACCTTGCGTGGTGGTGTTGACCAACAGCGCTGCACCCTCGAGTGCGGCATGCCGCTCTGCCCAGTCCAAGGCTGTGACCCCTGCCCCAAACTCCTGCGCCATGTCAAAGGCTTTGTCCCTGCTGCGGTTTAGCAAACGAATTTCAGGCACACCTGCATCGACCAAGGCCCAGACCACGGCACGCGCCGCACCGCCCGCACCCAAGACCACCGCTGCCCCCGCGTCGGCTTGCCAACTGCTTTTGGCTTCGTGCAAACTTTGTATAAACCCAAACGCATCTGTATTAGAGCCATACAAACTGCCATCGGTACGCACCGACACGGTGTTGACTGCGCCTATGCGCTGGGCCACGGGGTCGGTTTCATCCAGCCAAGGCAAGGCCTCAATTTTGTGCGGCAAGGTGAGATTGCAGCCCGCAAACCCCAAAGCTTTCAAGCCCGTCAAGGCCTGGGGCAACTGCGCTGGGTTAACAGCCAAAGGAACATAGGCGCCCAGCAAGCCATGCTCGGCAATCCAGTGCCCGTGGATAAGGGGGGACCTCGAATGGGCGATGGGCCAACCCATTACCCCAGCCAAAATAAACGAAGAAGTTGCCATAAGATCGCAAGCATATCTCCTGTCAGCATGTGAAACAATCAGGCCAGTTCAGTCAACCCTTATAGATGCAAGCCGTCACGCCAAACTCTATCGCTCGTTTCCACCATTTCTTAGCGCAACTCACGCGTTTGGTGGATGCTGCGCCTGCTGAACCGGCACTGCTATCGCAAGGGCGTCAATACCTTAGCGAGCTTATTTCGAACGACGACTGGCTGCTTCCCGAGTTTGCGCAGGCTCATCCGCAGTATTACCAACAGTATTTGCTTTACGCCGATCCACAAAACCGTTTCTCGGTGGTGAGCTTTGTTTGGGGACCCGGTCAAGCCACGCCCATCCATGACCATACGGTATGGGGAATGGTTGGCATATTGCGCGGTTCAGAATCTTGTCAACCCTACAGCCGCATGTCCGATGGTCGTTGGGCGCCAGCAGGTTTTCAAATTGATATGCAGCCAGGCGACATCGAGGCCGTCTCTCCCCGCATAGGCGACGTCCACAAGGTATGGAACGCCTCCACCAATAAAGTGTCGGTCAGCATTCATGTCTACGGCGGCAATATTGGTTTGATAGAACGCCACAGCTACCGCGAGGACGGCACACGCAGTACGTTTGTGTCTGGTTATTCCAATGTACCTGCCAGCGCGGAACATAAAACGCCTCCACCCGACATACAGCCTGCACCCCCTGTGACACCGACACCCTTGGCTAACCCAGATCCCGTGCAGCCAACGGCCCCTTCCGAGCAAAATGCTGCTGAAGCGCTTGCTGAGCCCTCACACACCTACCCTGTGAGCAGCTACGCCCAAATCAAAGAAGCCTTGCTGAACAAGCAGGAAATCGCGCTTATCGACGTGCGCGAAGAAGACACTTACGCTCAAAGCCATCCTTTGTTTGCCATCAATTTGCCTTTGGGCCACATGGAGGTCCATGCTTGGCGTCGACTGCCGCGCCGCGATACACCCATCGTGGTTTATGACAACGGCGAAGGCTTGGCTTTGCAGGCGATGCCGGTGCTAGAGCGCCTTGGCTATACCCAGTTAAGCGTTTTGCAAAACGGACTTGCGGGTTGGGCCGCAGCCGGTGGCGAGTTGTTTCGAGACGTCAATGTGCCCAGCAAATCATTTGGTGAGTTGGTGGAGGCGCAACGCAAAACCCCTTCTTTTTCAGCCCATGAAGTCAAAGCTTTGCTCGACAGAAAGTCCGATGTGGTGGTGCTTGATGCGCGTCGCTTTGATGAATACCAAACCATGAGCATTCCAGGCGCGATCAGCGTGCCAGGCGGCGAACTGGTGTTGCGGGCAAGGTCTCTGGCGCCGAGTCCTACCACCCGCATCATCGTCAACTGTGCCGGTCGTACGCGCAGCATCATTGGCGCACAGTCCCTCATCAATTCAGGCATCCCCAACCCAGTGTGTGCTTTGCGTAATGGCACCATCGGTTGGACGTTAGCGGGCCTGGACTTGGTCAAAGGCGCCAGCCAAAGCTTTGGCGATATCAGCGACAACGATCGCAGCAAAGCAGCAGCCTCTGCACTGGCTTTGTTGTTTCGCGCAGGCGTTGCTCGGGTGGACGCTCAAACCGTCAAACAATGGTTGTCTGAAACGCATAGAAATACCTACGTCTTCGATGTACGCACCCCTGAAGAATTCGCCCAAGGCCATTGGCCGGGCGCTTTAAGCGCGCCGGGCGGTCAACTGGTGCAAGAAACCGACCACTTCATCGGTGTGCGCGGCGCAAGGGTTGTGCTCTATGACGACGACGGCGTGCGTGCCAGCATGGCCGCCTCTTGGTTGGCCCAAATGGGTTGGCAAGTCTCGGTGATGAAAGACTTGCGCGCCGAAGACTTGCTCAGCAAAACCCAATTTTCTGAAGATGATCTGCCGCACACGCTTGCCCCTGTGGCCGTGGTGGACCCGCCCACTCTTAAAACATGGTTGGCCAACCGCAGCAACCTGAGCATGGTGATCGATGTTGGCGACAGTGCCACCTATGTCAAGCGCCATATTCCGGGTGCATGGTGGTTGTTGCGCTCGCAACTTGCCCAAGACTTCAGCCGTGTTCACAAAGCCAATCGCTATATCCTCACCTGTGGGGACGGACGCCTATCGCGCTATGCGGTGGCCCAACTGCAACCGCTTTTACGCCCTGGCGTGGAAGTGCTGTGGTTGCCTGGCGGCAATGCAGCTTGGCAAGCAGCGGGCTTTAGCACCCAACAAGGTGAATCGTATTTGGCCAGCCCCCGC
>Ga0187844_10001046_pt1 | contig 21569 bp, 16 predicted proteins | sample SpaLakP09_SKY_50_FD_134517 | JGI IMG/M metagenome (GOLD analysis project Ga0187844, IMG submission 134517) | Oligotrophic lake water microbial communities from Sparkling Lake, Wisconsin, USA - SP09_SKY_50 | ecosystem: Environmental > Aquatic > Freshwater > Lake | place: USA: Sparkling Lake...
CCTTCGACCGAATCGCGCGTGTACCGGGTGGTCAGGACGGAGGTCGAGCCGAACTGGTGGCGCAGATAGGGGCTGATGCTCCAGGTGCGGATGTCGGTGCCGTTATTGGCCGTGTACGCATTGTTCGGCAGCGGGCCGAACGCCGACAAGGCCTGGCGCGAACCGCTTGCGCCGACGTCCAGGAACAGCCATTCCTTGACGGCGACGGCCGAGCCCGCAGCATGGTAGCGGCGGTCGCTGCTGCGCGTGTTGGCGATGTTGTCGTTGCTGTAGACGAACTTGCGCCATTCAGCGCTCGCGGCGAACTTCAGGCGCGAACTGCTGCCGGTGACGCTCACGCTGGGCGCCGCTTCGGTGATGAAGCTGCCGCGGGCCTGGTCGGCGGCCTGGTTGCCGGCATTGTCGGAATACGTTTCGCGCAACTGGATGACGGGCGTAACCTTCCACTGCGCACATGCTTCGTTCGACAGCAACAGGGCCGCCAGTGCGAGCGGCGTGAGCCGGAGCGCGGCACTGCCTGGCCATTTGACCGGCCGGTGGACGGACAAATTAGCCGTAGTGATAGTCATACGTTTCTTCGATGCCGGGGAACTCCCTGGTCTTGTTATAGATGAGATTGACGTTCTGATAACCTTCCAACTGGCGCAGTGCTTCCTTGACCGCATGCTGGGTCGTCGTCTGGGCTTCGACCACCATGACGATCTGGCCCATGTGCGAGGCCAGCACGCGCGATTCGCTCGTCAGCAGCAGCGGCGGCGAGTCGAAGATCACGATACGGTCCGGATAGCGGTGGGCGATCTCGTCCACCAGCGTGCTCATGGCCGAGCTGGCCAGCAGCTCGGTCGCGCGCGGTGTGCTGGTGCCGGCCGGCAGGATCGACAGCGTGTCGACGTTGGTGCGCAGCATGACGTCCGACATGTCGATCTTGTCGTCCAGCAGGATGTCCATCAGGCCGCGGTGCGCCGGCAGGCCGAGCGAGCGCAGCACCGACGGGCGCGCGACGTCGGCGTCGACGAGCAGCACCGTATGGTCGAGTTCCATCGCGATGCTCATCGCCAGGTTGATCGCGGAATACGTCTTGCCTTCGCCCGGCAGCGAGCTCGTCACCATGATCAGGTTGCCCGGCTTTTCGCCTTCCGCACGTTCGGCGAAGGCGCGTTGCAGCAACGGGCGCTTGATGACGCGGAAGTCTTCCAGCAGGCGCGTGCGGCCACCGGCGGCGGTGACCATGCCCAGGTCGCGCATGCGGTTCAGGTCCAGTTCGACGCGGCGGGTCGAGAATTTTTGCGCCGGACGCGCCTCGGCTTCGGCTACGGTTGCGGATGGCTGGGCCGCGGCGGCTTCGACCGCCGGAGCGGCGGGCGTCACGACGGGCGCGTGCGCCTCGACGGCGTCGACGGTGGCCGTTTCCGCCGTCTTGGCGACGGCGGGCGCGTGGCGCTGCTGGTCGATCCGGCTTGCCGCTTTTTCGATGATGCTCACGGTGTACTCCTTAATCTCAAAGCGTGGGACGGACCAGGATGGCAGCCATCCCGACGCCATAGGCGCCGAACAGCAGCAGCACGGAGCTCGCGAGGGCGAGCAGGCGGCGCTTGCGCTTGACGGTCTGTTCCGGCGTCCAGTTCATGCCGATCGAGCCCAGCACCGGCAGGCCGGTCACGTCGCGCAGGGCGCTCTGGCTCAGGAAGGTCGGACGCAGTTGGCTCATCAGGAACGCGACAGCCAGGCCGGCGACAAGGGCGCCGACGAACACCAGCGAGAACAGGCGCAGGCGGTTCGGGCCGCTCGGGTGGTTCGGCACGGTCGGCGGATCGATCACGCGGAATTGCAGCATGTCGGTGGCGGACGACAGGTCGCCCGACAGGCGTGCCGATTCACGGCGTTCGACCAGCTTCTGGTAGTTCTCGCGGTTGACGGTGTAATCGCGGTTCAGCTGGGCGAACTGGGCTTCGATTTCCGGCGCCGTCGTGCTCTGGTTGCGCAGGCGCGCCACGCGGTTCTCGTATTCCGCGACACGGGCGCGCATCGACGCCACGCGGGCTTCGGCCTGCGACAGCGACACATTCAGCTGCTGCAGCATCGGGCTGTAGCTGGCGCCCGGGTCGAGGCTGCGCTTCTTGTTCTTCGCCAGGTCGGCCTTCTGCGCCATCAGCTGGTCGAGCAGGCGGCGGTTGGCGATCACGTCCGGATGTTGTTCCGTGAACTGCAGGCGCAGGTTGTCCAGGTTTTTCTGGGCCTGTGCGATACGGGCTTCCAGTTCCGGATCCACGAGGGTCGGATCGACCGTCACGGTGCCCGGCTTGGCCGGTTCGCCGTCGATCTGGCGGCGGATCGCGTTACGCGCCTGTTCCGCCTCGGCCAGCTCCAGTTTTGCCTGGCTCAGCTGGTCGGTCGCCGTCTGCAGCTGGCCGCCGAAATCGCCGGTACCGCTGCCGCCGCCCGGCAGCATGCCGAGGTTCTTGAGCTTGAACTCTTTCAGCGAGTTTTCAGCCGCGGCCAGTTTTTCCTCGTAGGTCTTGATCTGGTCGTCGATGAACTGGACCGCCTTTTCCGAATCCTGTTTCTTGCCGCCGAAGCTGCCCTCGACGAAGATGGTGAGCAGGGACGACACGACGTCCTTGCCCAGTTTCGGATTGTCGGAGACATAGGTCAGCGTATAGATGTCGTCGCGCTCCGTGCCGGTGATCTTGATCTGCGACATCAGTTCATCGACGATCTTGTCGTGTTCCTTGGTGTCCTTGGCCTTGACGTCGAGGTCGACCATGCGCATCAGGCGCTCGACGTTCGGACGGCTGATCAGCGTGCGACGCATGAACATGACCTGTTGTTCCAGGTTCGGCACAGTCGTCATGTTCGAAAGCAATGGCTTCAGAATGCTTTGCGTGTCGACATACACGCGCGCCGACGCTTCGTACTGATTGGGCAGGCGCAACACCACCGCCCAGCCTATCAACGCGATAACCCAGGTAATGACGATGGCATGCCAACGGTATTTGCCAATCGCCTTGAGGAAGTTTAATAGTACGGCTGTGATCTCTGCCATCTCGTCAGTCTCGCCATGAACGACCCGTTACCCGGAGGGAAGAGGGGCCCAAAAAATAATCAAATACCTCGCATGATCGCTTGTACCCCGAGCAATTGCAATTACACGCGAGAAAAATATGGTGAGCTCATTTGGAAGTGCCTCATCTGCAACACACATGCCACCGAGCAAACTGAGGACCGTGGGGTTTTTTACTTAATATCCGTGAATTATTAGCATGGATTTAATAAAAAATCGTTAAACCGTTGTATGCCTTCAACGCCAAGGACGGGCGTTGAGCGATCGCATCGCGTAGACTTACGTTTCAGCAATTTTCCAAGTTCAAACGCTTTATTGTAATGTCTAAATTGCAAAAGGGGGTGCACGGTTGATGCCGTTTCGAAATAGATTCTGGTCACGCCGCCGGTGGTTGGCAGTCCTGCTGGCGGCCGGCGTGCTGCCGGGCCCGTCCTTTGCGACCGACCTGCGGCCCATCGTGCCGGTCATCAAACGTTCAGTCGTCGGTATCGGTACATTCGACCGGACACGCAGCCCGTCGACCGTCTTCAACGGTACCGGTTTCGTCGTCGGAGACGGCCTGGACATCATCACCAACGCCCACGTCGTCCCGGCCACGCCGGCTGACGGCAAGATAGTGCAACTCGGTATCGTATTGCCGGATGGCGAAGGCGTACGCTTCCGCCCGGCCGAACTGATCACACGCGACAACGAACACGACCTGGCCCATCTGCGCCTGTCGGGCACGCCGCTGCCCGCGCTCGAGCTGGGCGATTCGGATACGGTTCAGGAAGGCCAGGAACTGGCGTTGACAGGTTTCCCGTTGGCCATGGCGTTAGGCTTGCACGCGGCTACGCACCGGGCGACGCTGGCGGCCATCACGCCCATCGTCCGTCCGTCGCTCGGCGCACGCACCCTCGACCCGCGCCAGATCGCGGCACTACAGCGCGCGCCCTTCAATATCTTTCAGCTCGACGGGACGGCGTATCCGGGGAACAGCGGCAGCCCCGTCTACGATCCCGCCACCGGCAAGGTGCTCGGCGTGATCAACGCCGTGTTCGTCAAAGGATTGAAGGAGACGGCGATCTCGGCGCCGAGCGGCATCACGTATGCCATTCCGGTGAACCATGTGCGGGATCTGTTGCGGAAAAAATGAGCAGAAAAGCCGCGTGCGGATCATGACCACGAACAATTTATATTGTGCGCTGTCTGTTCACTTGGCACTATGTTATACAATACCAAGCTGTTAATGGCTTTATAACAATGGCTTTACCGAAAGGGATCTGACGTGGGCAAGTACAAGGCGAACCTGGGGAAATATTCGGCGATCATGCTCGCCGCCGCGTGCGCGCTGGCGCTGGGCGGTTGCGCAACGCGCGGTGGCCAACAGCCGATCGAGACGCAGGTGACCGATTCCCAATACCTGATCGGGCCGGGCGATGCCGTCAACATCATCGTCTGGCGCAACCCGGAAGTGTCGATGGCGGTGCCGGTCCGTCCGGATGGCAAGATCACGACGCCGCTCGTCGAAGACCTGCCGGCGGCCGGCAAGACGTCGACCGCCCTCGCGCGTGACATCGAAAAAGCCCTGGCGAAGTACATCCAGCAACCCGTCGTCACCGTCGTCGTCACGAACTTCGTCGGCAATTACTCGGAACAGATCCGCGTGATTGGCCAAGCGACCAAGCCGCAGGCGCTGCCGTATCGCCGCGACATGAGCCTGATGGACGTGATGATCGCCGTCGGCGGTACCACCGAGTTCGCGGCGGGCAATCGCGCCAGCCTGATCCGTAACGTGGACGGTAAACAACAGCGATTCAATGTTCGCCTGGACGACCTGGTCAAGGAAGGCGATATCTCGGCCAACGTGCCGATGCGTCCGGGCGACGTCCTGGTCATCCCGGAAAGCTTCTTCTGACAACAGCGGCCGTCGATATTTTTTACACCACCCGGTGTTCCGACATACAATAGTTATTGCTGGGTGGTACGGCACCAAAATAAGCACCTGATTTAATGTAAGTTTTTCTTCCAGGCAGCATGCTGGCGCAAAACTTGCTTGTTCAGGTACTGGTCGCCCTCAGTGAGCGACAACATTTTGGGGAACGCACGTGGCTACCGAACATCAAGATAACGACAAGATCAAACCGGCGCCGTCCTTGACGAAACGGGGCGCGGCTCGCCGTCGCCTGGCCAAAGCCGGCATGGGCGCGGGGGTACTCGCGACGCTGGAAAGCAAATCGGCGATGGCGTCGATGGTCTGCCGATCGCCTTCGGGCTCGCTGTCGAATGGCTTGTCCACGAGCCATTATGGGCCGAAGGCGCCGGCCTGCGGCGGCCTGTCGCCAGGTTACTGGAAACAGCCCCAGCACGCCTGGCCGGTGTCGCGCACCCTCAAGTTCACGGATGTCTTCTATGCGGCCAGCACGGGTGCGTCCTGCCCGGTACGCGCTGCCACGTACGCCAACGGCGCCTGCTACAACCCAGGCTCGTACTTCTGCGCCACGCTGGAAGACATGCTGAACCCGCAGCCGTTCGACACGAACAACGTCGGCATGCACCTGGTGGCGGCCTACCTGAACCACGAGCAGAAGCTCATCGACTTCATCGACCTGAACGACCTGAAGACGATGTGGAGCGAGTTGCAGACCACGGGCCGCTACAGCCCGACTGCCGGCGTGTACTGGGACAATGCGCAGGTCGCCAACTACCTCGCCTCGATCCACGATTAAGACAAGGCGGCGAAACGCATGTGGCGTCTGACGCCTGGCCAGGCGCTGGCCTGCCGGGAATGGGATGGGGAAGCCGTGCTGTACAACGACTTGTCGGGCAATACCCACCTGCTGGATGGCGCCGCGGTCGATCTGTTGTTCTCCCTGCGTGACGAACCTGCCGACGCGGCCGGACTCGCCGGTCGCCTGGCCGACCGCTTCGATGCCGGCGACGACGACCTCGTGTCCCTGATCGACGAGATGCTGGCCGCCCTGGCCGGCCTGGACCTGATCGAACCATGCTGACGGTCGGCTCGTTGTCGCGCGCCGAACTGGCGGCACGCCTGTCCGGTGACGGCCTTGTGTTGCGCACGGGCCCTTTCACTAACCGCATCTGCAGCGACGTGGCGCCGTTGATCGACAGCGTCGCGCTGATGTATGCGGATTATCCCGTCGAGCCTGTGGGTGACTTCATCGACTTTCACCTCGAACTGCGGCGCTCGGGCGGCCTGCGCCGCTGGTACCGGTCGCAGGTGCACTTCGCGTACGACGGCACCACGCCGTTCCAGCCGCTGCCGCTGGCGCAGGCGTATCCGATGCTGGAATGGACCATGAACTGGTGCGTCTCGCACCGGGCCCACGGCTACCTGATCATCCACGCGGCCGTGCTGGAAAAACATGGCCGCGCCATCATCCTGCCGGCGCCGCCCGGCTCCGGCAAGAGCACGCTGACGGCCGCCCTGCTGGGGCACGGCTGGCGGCTGCTGTCCGACGAGATGACCCTCGTGCACCTCGACGACGGTAGCCTCGTCCCGCTGCCGCGCCCGGTCAGCCTCAAGAATACGTCGATCGACATCATCCGCGCGTTTCGTCCGGACGCCGTCCTGAGCCGCCCCGTGGAGGAAACGACCAAGGGGACGATCGCCCACTTGAAGGCGCCGGCCGGGAGCATCGCCCGTGCCCTCGAGCCGGCGCGGCCGGCCTGCATCGTGTTCCCGCGCTGGGAGGCCGGCGCCGCCATCGCATTGGATCCGCTGCCGAAGGCGCGCGCCTTCATGCAGGTGGCCGACAACTGTTTCAATTACCAGGTGCTGGGCGCGCGCGGCTTTGCGGCCCTCGGGCGGCTGATCGACGCCAGCGAGTCGTACACGTTCCGCTACAGCAGCCTGCCCGAGGCGATGGCGCTGTTCGAACGCCTGGCGCTGGAGGCCGCATGATGCCGCTGCTCATCCGCGTGTTGCGCGATCCAGGCATCGTGCAGGGCCTGGACGGCGCCGGCTGGGACCTGCTGCTGCGCCAGGCCGATGCCGCCAATCTCGACGCCTGCCTGCTCGTGCTGCTGGAAGATGCCGGCCTGCTGGATATCGTCCCCGCCGCGCCGCGCGCACACCTGGAGTGGACGCGCGTGGGCGCGGCCGGGCATGCCCGGGCGGCCCGCTACGAAGTCCGCCAGATCGGCCGGGCGCTCGACGGAATGGGATTGCCGCTGATCCTGCTGAAGGGCGCCGCGTACGCGATGGCGGGCCTGGATGCCGGCCGTGGTCGCCTGTTTTCCGACATCGACATCCTCGTGCCGAAGGAGCGCTTGCCCGAGGTCGAGGCGGCGCTCATGATGCATGGCTGGATCACCACCCAGCACGACGCCTACGACCAGCGCTACTACCGCCAATGGATGCACGAGCTGCCGCCGATGCAGCATGCCCGGCGCGGCAACTCGATCGACGTGCACCATGCGATCCTGCCGGAAACCGCGCCCGTGCGCCCGGATCCGGCCAGGCTGCGCGCGAGCGCCCGTTCGATCCAGGGCGCGCCGCATCTGGCGACGCTGTCTCCGGTCGACATGGTCCTGCACAGCGCAGTACACCTGTTCTTCGACGGCGAATTCGACAAGGGTTTGCGCGACCTCGTCGACCTGCACCGGCTGCTGACGCAATTCGGCAAGGAACCCGGGTTCTGGGACGCGCTGCCCACCCGGGCGCGCGAGCTCGAGCTTGGGCGACCGCTGTTCTATGCGCTGCGTTATTGTCCGCGCCTGCTCGGCACGGTTGTCCCGCCCGCAGCGCAGGCGGCGGTGGCGCCCGAGGGACCGAACGCGGCCCTGCTGTGGCTGATGGACCGGTTGTTCGGGCGCGCGCTGCTGCCGTTGCATGCCAGCTGCGCGGATGCATTCAGCGACGCGGCACGCTTTGCCTTGTACGTGCGCGGGAACTGGCTGCGCATGCCGCCACTGCTGCTGGCCCGGCACCTGTTTCATAAGGCGTTCCTCAGCAAGAAGAACGACACGCAAGCGGCTTGAACCGTCCGGACGTAAAAAAACCGCGGCCGAGGCCGCGGTTTTTCATGGTGCCCAGAGGCTGTCCGAATCAGGCCTTCGGCGCTTTGCGGCGCTTGGCGCCGACCAGGCCCAGCATGCCCATGCCCAGCAGCATGATGCTGCCCGGTTCCGGCACGCGGCCGTTCTCGATCGAGAAGGCGCCGTCGACCTTGAACACCAGGTCGCTCGGGGTCACGTTGTAGTCCGGGAACAGGCCGCTGCCACCTTTGTGGAAGCCGTTGGTCAGCGAGTCGCCGGCCGGCAGGTTCAGGTTCGAGTCGTATTTGAAAGTCACGCTCGTCAGGCCGGCCAGATAGTTACTGTCGACGAAGTCGCCGGCTTCCATGATCGAAGCGGTCAGCTTGGTCGAACCGATACCGACGCCGGTGGCGCTGTCGGTGGTGAACGTCGACAGCGTGACGTTCGGATCGACGGTCAGCAGGGCGACCAGGACGCCATCATCGAAACCGGTGCCGGTGCTGGTGAAGGCATTGGCTTTGGTGTCGTAGTAGATCGCGACTTTGTTTGCGCCCGGGGTGTTGTTCAGGCCGAAGCTGGCGTTCAGCGTGGTGCCCGACGTGCTGGACGTCTTCACGAATTCGCTCAGCTTTGCCACGATCGTGAACTCAAACGCCGAGGCGTCCTGTGCGGCACCGTTTGCGTTGGAGTCCAGGTTGCCGCGGAAATTGCCGGTCGTGTCGCCATTGACGCCCGACAAGTTAGCCTGATACAGGAAATCGAACGTACGGCCTTGCGTCAGCTGCTGAGCGCTCGGGATCCCCTTGGCGACGCCGCTACCGGTCGAGTTCCAGTCCAGGCTGGTGGCGTTGGTAGCGTAGGTACCGCCGCTACCGTCTAACAGCGTGAATGCTTGTGCCGACGATGCAGCGAATGCGAAACCGAGTGCGGCTGCAACCGGGATCAATTTGCGGAACGAATTCTTCATGTTGGCTCCAAGTGGATGCTTTTAAGTTGTTCAGTATAAGCTCCGCGTTCTGCGGGCTTGTTCCCACTTAATGCAAACCCCGTGCCAGTTTTTTATTATCTATATAGATCAAAGGCTTACGTTGGTAACGTGCAGTCATCGCGGAGGAAGTGTAAAAAATTCCGATTTTTTATGTGTCCTTGCGTAAACTTTTTGAATGCATTTAGGAAAGAATGCTCAAAGAAAACCGCATATGATGTGAGGCAATTCATGTGTCCAAAAAAAAACCGCAGCCGAAGCTGCGGTTTTTCCGGGTACTGATGTCTGTTTGAATCAGGCCTTCGGAGCTTTGCGACGCTTGGCGCCGACCAGGCCCAGCATGCCCATGCCCAGCAGCATGATGCTGGTCGGTTCCGGGACGTTGACAGACGTTGCACCGTCGACCTTGAAGACCAGGTCGCCCGACTTCACGTTGTAACCCGGGAACAGCGTCGTGTTGCCTGGGCTGGCAACGGTGCCAGTGTGGAACGAGCTGGTGATCGAATCACCTGCCGGCAGGTTCAGGTTCGAGTCGTAGTTGAACACGACGTCGTGCAGGCCAACCAGGTATTTTTGGTCGATGAAGTCGCCCTTCTCGAGGACCGAAGCCTTCATCTTGGTCGAGCCCAGGCCGTTGCCGGTGATGGTGCTCGTGGTGAACGTCGACAGCGTGTAGGTCGGATCCACGGTCAGCAGAGCAACCATGATGCCGTCGTCGAAACCGGTGCCGGTGCTGGTGAAGGCGTTGGCTTTGGTGTCGTAGAAGATGGCGACTTTATTCGCGCCGACCTTGTTCTCCAGGCCGAAGGTCGCGCTGACGGTCTTGTTCACCGTGTCGACGGACGACGTACGGACGTATTCGCTCAGCTTTGCCACGATCGTGAATTCGAACGCGTACTTGTCCTGGGCCTTGCCGTTTGCGTTGGAGTCCAGGTTGGCGCGGAAAGCGCCGGTGGTGTCGCCGTTGACGCCCGACAGGTTAGCCTGGTACAGGAAATCAAATTTCGTGCCTTGGGTCAGCTTCGTACCACTTGCAACGTTTTTGGCGATGCCGCTGCCGGTCGAGTTCCAGTCCAGGCTGGTAACGTCGGTTGCGAAGTCCACGCCGGCGCCGTTTTGCAGGGTGAATGCTTGTGCCGACGATGCGGCGAAGACCAGACCAAGAGCAGCTGCGACCGGGATCAATTTGCGGAACGAATTCTTCATGTAGGCTCCAATGTGGATGCTTGTTAAGTTTGTTCGGTTAAACCGCGTATTGACGTTGCGGCTCATGCAGACAGTAATGCAAGGGCCGTGCCAGGTCTCGCTATGCTGTTTTAAATCAACGGCTTATGAGGAAACGCAACAAATTACCCGATCCGGGAAAATATCTGCTGTAAAAAATTCCGACAGTCATTGTGTGACACTCGTTATCGCACCATTTTGATTCTTGGTTGCCACTAGTTCGGTATTTACGTAAGCAGTCGGCGCGTGGCGGTGGAATGCCCAGACACCTTCAAGGAACGCTGACATACGTTGCGCTGCAGGATAGTTAGCGAATGCATCCGCCACGCGACGAGCTCCCGCCGCCAGCGCCGGGTCATCGAGCATCGCGCGCACCTGGCGCGTCAGCTTCTTGGCGCGGAAGCGGTCGGCGCGCAGCAGGGCACCGGCGCCCGCCTTGATGACGCCACTCATGTTCAGGAACTGGTCGAGATTACTGGCAATCGCCAGCACCGGCACGCCCGCGGCCAATGCCTGCTGGCTGGTCGGGCTGCCGCCATTGCACACGACGAGGCTGGCGCGCTGGGCTGCCAGGTCGCCCGGCAGGTAGGGGGCGACGAACGCGTTCGCGGGCGCGCTCGTCACGTCAATCGTGCCGGCTGTGGCCGCGATGACGGTCACCGGCAGCGGCGCCAGCGCTTCCAGCACCAGCGGCAGGAGGCGCCCCTGGCCGGAACTGCCGAGCGTCACGTAGACGATCGGCTTGTCTGTCGGCAATTTATCCCACCAGTCCGGCTTGGCCAGCGGCGGCGCCCAGATGATGGGGCCGATATAGGCATGCTGCTGGGGCAGGCTCTTCGGCGGGAACAGGTCGGGGACGTCGGCATACATGCTGTAGTCGGCATCCGTATATACCTTGCGCAGGTCGGTGCCCAGCGACGGCAGGCCGTACTGGCGGCGCACGCGGTTCAGCGGTACGGAATGTGAGGCGAACGCGACCGGACGCGCCATGCGGAAGATCGCATTCGCAATGCGGATCGGCAGGAGACGCGTCAGCGGGATATGCGGAACGGCGTAATGCTGCACGACGTACGGGCTCCAGTAGGCGTTCATCAGCGACACGTACGGAATCCGGCGCAGCCGTGCACTGACCGAGAGCGACAGGCGAAAATCGCCGACGACGATGTCGGGACGGACGGCGTCGAGCACGCGCAGGTCGTCCTCGACGTAGCCGGCGAGTGTCGCCGTGCTGTACACCGGCTTGCCGCCTGCGAGTGCGTCGAGAAATTGTTGACTGGGAATGCTGTGGATGGTCCAGCGGGTGAACTGCGTCCCGTTGAAACAGAATTCATAGCCATCCGCGCAGGCGACGTGCACGTCGAAGCGTGCCGGATCGAGGGACTGTGCGAGAGCGATGGGGCGGCCGACGTGGGCGAGCGTCACGGCTTCCGCAAAGAACAGGATTTTGATACGTTCCATAGGGTATCGATCGAAAGAGGGTTGCGGGAACGTGCCAGGCGAACGGCGCCGGCAGCGCGGACATGCCGCGCCGCCGGTTTACTTCATCAGTTCTTCGAGCGGCTTGCGCAACGAACGGGCGTGGGGGGCCGGACCGGCGCCGAGCCGGCCCATGAAGACCGGATGGCCGTTGCCGGTGCCGATCAGCTTGTGCAGGCGATGCTGTAATTGCCGCGCCGAACCATGCAATTTGTCGACGGTCGAGAACGACTCGCCGTGCTGCACGTAGGCGGAAAAGATCAGGGGCGTCATCTCGGGCTGCATCGCAAGACCCAGGTGGGTCACGGTCAGCCAGAAACGCTGCACCGCACGGCCGGCGGCGACGTGCTCCTCGACCGTTTCCGGCGCACGTTTGGCCATGATGACGAAATGCGCAGCGCAGCGCAGGCCCGGTACGAGGTCCATCTGCATGCGCGGTGCCCAGGTGCCCATCAGGCGGTTCATCGTCGACAGGCGGCCCCAGCTGACCATCGCCCATTTCATCAGGCGCAGGGTGGCGGCATCGACGCCGAGCGCCTGGTCGGGCACGCGGTCGGGGCTGTGACGTGCGTTCCAGTGAATGATGCGGCGGTGTACCTCGTACGCTTCCGGCATCGTCAGGCGCAGCCTGGCATTCGAAAACATCAGGCGCGCCGCAGCCAGTTTGCCGCCGAAGCCTTCGATCCAGCGCACTTCATAGCCGGGACCGATGCTCTCCTCGAGGGCACGTTTTTCCTCGGGCAACAGGGCGCGCGTGCTCATCGCGCGGCGCTGCACGCTGCGGGTCGTGATCGCGCCAAGGAGCGGACTCGGCTTTACGGCCGGGTCCGGCACGAAGCGCACGTCGAACACGGGCAGGTGGTCCTGGTCGTCCGGGCGCCGGGTGATCTCGGTGCGCAGGCCGTGGGCGGTGGCGGCGATTGCCATCGTTTCCAGCAAGGCGCCATGCGATATCTGGCTCGGGCGGCCGCGGAAGTCATAGACGGTATCCTCGCGCGTATCGTGGAAGTGCACGGCAACGTGGTCGGGGCCGAGCATTTCGAAGCGCCACACCTGGGTGTTGTCGCCGCTCGGCGCCCAGCGTGCCAGGTCGAGGATGTCGTGGAGGGGCTGCGGGAGGTTCATGCCTGTACCGCTTTCCCGGCGAGCTGGCGCGTCATCTGGCGCTTGGCCACGGCGATCATCAGGCGGTGGAACGGATTGCCGTTGCCGCCCGGGCGCCAGGTGTGGGCCAGCTTGTTGCGATAGGCGTCGAACTGCACGCCGTGCGGTGCGGCCAGGACCTTGCCGCGTCCCAGCAGGATCTTGAGCGCTTCGGTGGCGACGATGCCGGCGCACAACTGGCAGGCCATGAACGTCGACGGACCGCGGCGCTCCGCGAAATTGACGGCGTCCGGCACGACGAGGTAAGGGCGGTGCAGGCCGGCCGGTGCGAGGCCGACGACGAAGCGGATGGCCTTGTCCAGTTCGGGCAGGTCGCCCCACTGGAAATATTCCTCGAACGTCATCTGCCCCGGGAGGAAATTCAGCAGGGCAGCGCCCATGCCCAGCGGCGCGGCCGTCGTGGCCGGGATGCCGAGGCGGGCGCACGCGGCGAACGTCTGCTTGCGGGCGTCGAAGGCAAAGAAGTCGAGCGCGTCGACGTAGAGGTCGACGCCGTCCAGGAATTGGTCGAGATTGCCCTGGTTGACACCGTCAGGAAAGATCTTGACGTCGATTTCGGGATTGATGTCCTTGGCCATGCGGGCCAGGACTTCGGCCTTGGGCTGGCCGACCGTCGACATCATGGCGCCGACCTGGCGGTTGAAGTTGACGATGTCGAAGGTATCGAAGTCGGCGATATGAAATTTCGCCACCCCCAGGCGCGCCAGGGTCAGCAGGTGCACGCCGCCGACACCGCCGCCGCCGGCAATGGCGACACGCTTGCCGCGCAGGGCCTGCTGTTCTGCAGGCGTTACCCAGCCGATATTGCGCGAAAACGCCTGTTCATAGCGGAACGGATTAGTCATTGATGAGGAAAAACGGTTTTATCGATAAAACGGCCGAAAGCACCGATATCTGCTACGCACAGCGCATTTTATGCGTGTTGTTCGTCCATGCGCAGGAGGCGGTTGATGATGCCTCGTTCTTCACGCGGCGAGAAGAAATAAGGGTAAAACGAACGTTCGGACACGTTATTATCGGCGCTGAATGTGCCGCCGTATTTCTGGATCTGTTCCGTGACGAATTCCAGATTTACCCGCAACAGGTAGGCTGGTGCCTCGACGCGCGGGTTGATTTTCAGTTCCCCCTCTTGCTGGAAACCGAGCATGCGTTCGTAAAAACGCCGGTGGCGCGGATTCACTTCGATGACGATATCCGTGCACTGGTGGATGTCGCGGGCATAAATCACGGCCAGGTGAAACAGGTTGGCCAGCGACGTTTTCGAGCGGACCGACGGGTCGAACGCGAGCTTCGTGAACTCGCACAGGCGCGCCCCCTTGTTGCGGTGCGCGTCCAGCTCCTCCTTGAAGATCTGGTCGGCCATCAGGCCAATCGGCGAATCGATACCGATCGTGAGCGTACCGACCACGTCACCCTTGTCGGTGGCGGTGAGGGTAATGCGATTCGGGTCGTCACTGAATTGATGCGTGCCGGCGTAACCGCGCCAGGCATACATCTTGTTGATCAGCATACTTGCCGAATTTCGCCCGTCCGCAGTATCGGTAAGCCGGATTCCATACGAATCGTGGTTCACGATGACATCCTCATATTGCGAGGGCGTCATATTATCGCGATCACCAAAATCATGAGCGTCCGATAGGGATGCGGCCGAACCACCCTCTGGATCCTTGAAATCGTCGAAAGTCGTCATCGCAGGATTCCCCAATTGTTTAAAAACGTTCGCGTACTGCGAACGGAAGTTCTGGTTGCCCGTGCCCTGGCAGTGCCGGGCGCGGATTATTATTTATTTAATAAGGATATTAGCTTCTTATAAAGTCTTTAGCAATGCGCGCGCTTCATCGGCCTGGGCGAACGATTTATCATCCGCCAGAAGCTTGTCGAGCTCCTTGCGCGCGCCCGCCTTGTCCCCCGATTTGCTCAGACCCACCGCCAGGTGGTAGCGCACTTCCGACGAATTCGGCGCCAGGCCGCTGGCTTTCTGCAACAGCGGCACGCCGCGGCCCGTATTGCCCTGTTCCACCAGCAGCCAGCCCAGCGTATCCATGATACCGGCATTGTTCTCAGCAAGTTTATATGCTTGCTCGGCCGTTGCAAGTGCGCGCGGATCTTTCACTTGCTGATAAGCATACGCCAGGTTGTTCAGCGCGGCAGCATTGTTCGGCGTGCGCTTGACGATATCTTCCAGTCGCGCGATCGCGGCTTTGTAATCCTTGGCCGCCAGGTTGTTCTCGGCGGCGTACATCCCGATCAGGATGTCGTTCGGGTTGTCCTTCAGGAACTGGGCAGCGCGTGCCTGCGCTTCCTTGCCCTTGCCGGTCAGCGTCATGGCCTGCAGGGATTTCATGAGGATTTCCGGTGCCTTGGCAATCGCGAAGGCCTTGTCGTAGGCGGGCAACGCCTGCGCCGGTTTCCGTTGCGACATCAGCACGTCGCCTTCGGTTGCGTAGCCGACAGGCGACTTGTCGTTGATCTTTTGGATCTGGCGTGCCATGGCCAGCGCCTCGTCTCCGCGGCCCATGCGCACGGCCAGTTCGACCTGGGCGAGACGGGCCGCGATCAGGTCGGGTTGCAGGTCGACGGCACGCTTCAAGTCCTCGGCCGCGGCGTTATTGTTCTTCATCAGCATGTGCACACCGGCCAGGCGCAGGTGCGGCGCGGCCGATTTCGGGGCCAGGTTGACCAGCTTGCTGTAGGTTTCCAGCGCGCCGGACGTGTCCTTGTTGGCGATCTGGGCCTGGCCCAGCAGTTCCGTCAGTTCCGGATTGGTCGGGTTGGCGGTCTGGACCTTGCGTGCCAGCGTCAGCGCTTTTTGCACCTGTCCCGTACTCAGGTAGTGGCGGCCGAGTGTGAGCGCCGGGCCGATCGCCTCCGGCTTCGTGCTATTCGCCTTCTCGAACCACGTCGTCGCTTCTTCCGGATGATTCTGCATCAGCGCGAGTTCGCCCAGGGCGCGCATCGCATCGACGTTGTTCGGTTCCTTCTGCAGGACCTTTTCGTAGCGCTGCTTGGCGGCGTCGGGTTTCTTCTCGACGAGGTCCAGGCGCGCCAGGTTCTGGACGGCCGCGATGTAGGTCGGTTGCAGGGCCACGGCCTTTTCCAGCGCGGCGCGGGCGGCGGGCACGTCGCCCTTGACCATGTTGACGGCGCCGCGCAGGGTCAGCACCTGCGGATTTTCGGGCTGCTGCTTTTCGAGGGCATCGATCGCAGCCAGCGCCTTGTCGTAATGCTTGAGGTTGATTTCCGTCTGGACCAGCGCCATCGTGGCCTGTGCGGATTTCGGGTCGAGCTCCGTGGCCTTTTGCAGTTCGGACAGACCGCGTGCCTGGTCGCCCTGGGCCAGCTTGGACAGGCCGAGCGAGGTACGCAGGCCGGCTGCCTTCGGTGCCAGCGTCGCGGCTTTTTCCAGGTAGGCGCTGGCTTTGCTGAAGTCACGCACCTGCATATAGGTTTCGCCGGCCAGGGCGAGCACCTGCGGATCGTCGGCCGCGTTCTTCAGTGCCGGCGCGAGCGTGGCGGCGGCGTCGTTCGGTTGCGCGCTCTTGAGCTGGGCCTGGGCCAGCAGCTTGCGGGCATAGACGTCGTCCGGATTGAATTCGAGGTATTTGCGCAGGTGCTGGTCGGCTTGCTGCAAGGCGCCGAGGTTCAGTTCCGACGCGCCGGCCAGCAGCACGCTGGGCATGTGGTCCGGCGCGACTTTCAGGACACGCTGCAGGGCATCCTGGGCCGCCGAGTACTTACCTTGCGAGAATTCGTACAGCGCGCGGGTATACGTCACGAGCAGATTGCCCGGCGCATTCTTCTCGGCCGCATCGATTTCGGTCTTTGCGTCCGCGAATTTGCCGCGGGTGATGTGAACGTAGGCCTTCTCGATGTGCGCCGTGCGGTGGTGCGGATCCAGTGCCAGCACCTGGTCGAAGGCGGCGAGCGCCTCGTCGCCCTTGCCCTGCGTGCGCAGCAGCGAGCCGCGCGCCATGAAGACCTCCGCATTCTTGGGATCCTTGGCCACGGCTTCGTCGATGTAACGTGCGGCTGCGTCCTTGTCCTGCTTGGCGACGGCATAGCGCGCCAGGCCGAGCAGGGCATTGCCGGCATTGGCGTTCAGAGCCAGGGCCTGCTCGAACGCCTGCTTGGCCTCGTCGAGCTTGCCGGTGGCCAGCAGGGCGTCGCCGCGCAGCGTCTGCAACGGCGCCGATTTGGCGGCGACTTCCGGCGTGACTTCGTCGAGGATTTCCTTGAACTTGCCTTGCTGCGACATCGCCTTGGCCAGCTGGGGCAGCACGCGGTCGGCGGCGACGCCGTTCGAGCGGGCCTTGCGGAATTCCTTCTCGGCCGAGGGGAAATCGCCCATGGCGAGTTCGACGGTGCCCAGCTCCATGCGCGCTTCGCCGTTTTCAGGGCTCTTTTCGACCGCATTCTTGAGCTGAATCATTGCTGACTTCAGGTCACCCTTTTGCTGATATTGTTTGGCTTCGCCCAGTAGCTGCTCGGTCGACTGCGTGGAACGGCCGCAGGCGGACAGCCCGGCGACCATGAACGCGCCAGACAGGATGGCAGCAGTGAGTTTGAGCTTGTTGGGGTGACGCGGCATCTGGAATTCCTCGAGATAGTATCGTAACCGCATGATTGTGCGGATTCCTCTTCAACAATAATACCTGAAGGAATACTAACAAAGACGCACAAGTTTGCCGTCGTGTTGCAAATCCCCCCACGAAAGTGGTGGAAGTCCGCAACATTTGGCGTCAAATCTCGACAATATGACGGGCATATTACTATTCAGGGCCGTTCTCGCCTTTGCGCAGACGGCTCAGCAGGGCTTCGACGTTGTCGCCGACGGGCAAGCCATGGCGACGTAACAATTGCACGTGCAATACAAGATTTTCGAGTACGAGCTTGGCCGAGACCGCCAGCAGGGTCATCAACCGGTCTTCGGTACTGAAGTTTTCCATCGAGGCGGCCATTTCGCACAAATGGCTGGCGACGAGCTCGCGCAGGTCATCCTCCGGAAAGGGCAGGTCCGCGAAGTCGATCGGATCTTCCTGTTCGACTTCGCGCATGAGGTCGGCGAGTTGTTGCGGCTGGATCGGCATGGTGGCTCCTTAGGGGTCAGAGCACATTTTCGGCGGAGCCGAAAATGTGCTCTGACCCCGAATTTGGAACCATTCTACATATTGCGGCGATACTGTCCGCCCACCTCGAACAACGCCGTCGTGATCTGGCCCAGTGAGCAGACGCGCACGGCGTCCATCAGGCGGGCAAACACGTTCTGGTTGTCGATGGCGGCCTGCTGCAGCGCGGCCAGCGCGGCCGGTGCCGCATCCGCATGACGGCGATGGAAGTCTTCCAGGCGCGTCAGCTGCGACTGTTTCTCCTCAATCGTGGAGCGGGCCAGTTCGATCGTCGCCGGCGCCTCCGTCGACTTCGGATTGCGGAAGGTGTTGACGCCGATGATCGGCAGGCTGCCGTCGTGCTTGCGGTGCTCGTACAGCATCGACTCTTCCTGGATCTTGCCGCGCTGGTAGCCCGTTTCCATCGCACCGAGCACGCCGCCGCGCTCGGCGATGCGTTCGAATTCCCGCAGCACGGCTTCCTCGACGAGGTCCGTCAGTTCCTCGAGGATGAACGAGCCCTGGTTCGGATTCTCGTTCTTGGCCAGGCCCCATTCGCGGTTGATGATCAGCTGGATCGCAAGCGCACGTCGGACCGATTCGTCGGTCGGTGTCGTGATCGCCTCGTCGTAGGCGTTCGTGTGCAGCGAGTTGCAGTTGTCGTAGATCGCGATCAGCGCCTGCAGGGTGGTGCGGATGTCGTTGAAGTCGATCTCCTGCGCGTGCAGCGAGCGGCCCGACGTCTGGATGTGGTACTTCAGCTTCTGCGAGCGGTCGTTCGCGCCGTACTTGTCGCGCATCGCGACGGCCCAGATGCGGCGTGCCACGCGGCCCAGCACCGTGTATTCCGGATCCATCCCGTTCGAAAAGAAGAACGACAGGTTCGGCGCGAAGTCGTCGATATGCATGCCGCGCGCGAGGTAGGCTTCGACAAAGGTGAAGCCGTTCGACAGGGTAAAGGCCAGCTGCGAGATCGGGTTCGCACCCGCTTCCGCGATGTGGTAGCCCGAGATCGACACCGAGTAAAAATTGCGGACCTGGTTCTGGACGAAGTATTCCTGGATGTCGCCCATGACCTTCAGCGAGAATTCCGTCGAGAAGATGCAGGTGTTCTGGCCCTGGTCTTCCTTCAGGATGTCCGCCTGGACGGTGCCGCGCACGTTTGCCAGCACCCACGCACGGATCTTTTCTATCTCTTCGGCCGCGGGTTTGCGGCCATTCTCGCGCTCGAACCTGTCCATCTGCTGGTCGATCGCGGTGTTCATGAACATCGCGAGGATCGTGGGTGCCGGGCCGTTGATCGTCATCGAGACCGAGGTATTCGGGCTGCAGAGATCAAAACCGTCGTACAGCACCTTCATGTCGTCCAGCGTCGCGATCGACACGCCGGAGTTGCCGACCTTGCCGTAGATGTCCGGCCGCGGCGCCGGATCGGCGCCGTACAGCGTGACGGAGTCGAATGCCGTCGACAGGCGCTTCGCATCCATGCCCTGCGAGACCAGCTTGAAGCGGCGGTTCGTGCGGAACGCGTCGCCTTCGCCGGCGAACATGCGGGTCGGGTCCTCGCCTTCGCGCTTGAAGGGGAACACGCCGGCCGTGTACGGGAACGCGCCCGGCACGTTTTCCAGCATCAGGAAGCGCAGGATCTCGCCGTGGTCCTCGAAACGGGGCAGGGCGACCTTGCGTACCTTGTTGCCCGACAGCGTCGTGTAGGTGAGGTTCGTGCGGATTTCCTTGTCGCGGATCTTGACCACGTGCTCGTCGCCCGCGTAGGTTGCCTGCAGCTGCGGCCAGGATGCCAGCAGCGTTTTCGCCTCGCCTTCCATCGCGTTGTCGCGTTCCGTGATCAGGTCGTCGAGAACGACTTCACGGTTCGCGGCGGCCAGCATGCGCTTCGTCTCCGTCAGCTGCTGGCGCTCGCGCGCGAGTTTCACCTGCTTGCCGACGTTGCGGTGGTAGCCGCGCACGGTGTCCGCGATCTCGGCCAGGTAGCGCGTGCGCGCCGGCGGCACGATGACGTGCTTGCCGCTCGAGTATCTGGAGGCCGGCTTGGGCAGTTTCGGCGTGTCGATCTTCAGGCCGAGTTCCGCCAGCGCCGGCAGCAGGCCGAGGTACAGGGCAGTGACGCCGTCATCGTTGAAACGCGACGCCTGCGTGCCGTAGACGGGCATCTCGTCCGGCGACTTGCTCCACAATTCCTTGTTGCGTTGGACCTGCTTCGCCACGTCGCGCAGCGCGTCCTGGGCGCCCTTGCGGTCGAACTTGTTGATGGCGATGAAGTCGGCGAAGTCCAGCATGTCGATCTTCTCGAGCTGCGACGCGGCGCCGAATTCCGGCGTCATCACGTACATCGATACGTCCACGTGCGGCACGATGGCGGCGTCGCCCTGGCCGATGCCGGACGTCTCGACGATCACGAGATCGAAGCCCGCGACCTTGCACGCGGCGATCACGTCAGGGAGCGCCTGCGAAATCTCGGAACCCGCCTCGCGCGTCGCGAGCGAGCGCATGAACACGCGCGCCTGCCCGTTCCACGGGTTGATCGCGTTCATGCGGATGCGGTCGCCCAGCAGCGCGCCACCGGATTTGCGGCGCGACGGGTCGATGGAGATGACCGCAATGTTCAGGCGGTCGCCCTGGTCGAGGCGGATGCGGCGGATCAGTTCATCCGTCAGCGACGATTTACCCGCGCCGCCCGTGCCGGTGATGCCCAGCACCGGGACCTTGAGGCCCTCGGCCGTGTCCATGATGCGCTTGCGCAGGCCGGCGTCCGCTTTACCGTTTTCCAGTGCCGTGATCAGTTGCGCGAGCGGGCGGTGGCGCTGCTCGATGGCACCGGTCTGCAGCGGCTCGAGCGTGGTCGGCGCATAGGTCGACAGGTCGACGTCGCACGCTTCCAGCATCGAGCGGATCATGCCGACGAGGCCCATGCGCTGGCCGTCTTCCGGCGAAAAGATGCGCGTGACGCCATAGGCATGCAGCTCTTCGATTTCGTGCGGGATGATGACACCGCCGCCGCCGCCGAACACCTTGATGTGGGCGCCGCCGCGCTGGCGCAGCAGGTCGATCATGTACCTGAAATACTCGACGTGGCCTCCCTGGTAGCTGGAGATGGCGATGCCCTGCACGTCCTCGGCCAGCGCCGCCGTGACGACTTCGTCGACCGAGCGGTTATGGCCCAGGTGTACGACTTCGGCGCCGTTCGTCTGCAGGATGCGGCGCATGATGTTGATCGAGGCGTCGTGGCCGTCGAACAGCGAGGCGGCGGTGACGAAGCGGACTTTATTGGACAGCTTGGCGTGCTCCGGCAGGTCGAGCTTGGCGGCAGGCGTGATGTCGTTCATGGTGTTCCCTGGATAACGGAAGCGAACTTTTCGTTCTTTGTACGGTATATGACGTTAACGTAAACGTCAAGAATGGCTCATTGATGTGTATTTGGTGGGCTCGGGGAGCCCACCCTTGTATCTTGATTGAGTTGATGGTTAGCTACCGTCAACTGAGGTGAAGACCAGCTTGTGCCCACCCTGAAGGCTTGGACCTTGTGGCGTAGATTAAGCCCTTCACCTCTCCCCAC
>Ga0187844_10001047_pt1 | contig 21564 bp, 18 predicted proteins | sample SpaLakP09_SKY_50_FD_134517 | JGI IMG/M metagenome (GOLD analysis project Ga0187844, IMG submission 134517) | Oligotrophic lake water microbial communities from Sparkling Lake, Wisconsin, USA - SP09_SKY_50 | ecosystem: Environmental > Aquatic > Freshwater > Lake | place: USA: Sparkling Lake...
ACACCGCCACGGCGTCGAATGTCACCGTGCCGCTGGCCGTGGTGCGCTGCCCGAACGACGACCAATCGTCGATCACCGTCAGCCCGGGCGCATCGCGCGGCACCCAGACCTGCACCGCGCGATCGTCGTCATCGAGCGCGCGCACCGGCACGCGATGCGCGAACAACGCGCCCGTGGAGTAGAAACGCGTGCCGGTGAGACGCAGGCCGTCCGGCGTGCGGCGCAGGCGCGTATCCGATTGCAGTACGGTGCCGCTGGCGGCCGAGCGGCGCGGCGGGCCGGCATTGCCAAGCCGGCGACCGGCGAGCACTTCGCCGTAATAGCGCTGCTTTTGCGCGTCGGTGCCGATTTCGCGCAGCACGCCGAGCAGGCCGAAATGATTCTGCGGAATCTGGCCCAGCGCCGCGTCGGCGGCGCTCAGGATCGCGAAGACCTCGGCCAACGTCGCATACGACACGTCCGCGCCGCCGTACGCGCGCGGGACGGTGATCGCGCCGAGGCCGCTGGCCGACCAGCGATCCAGTTCAGCCCACGGCAGAATGCGTTCGCGGTCGCGGCGCGACGCGCCATCGGCAAATATCGCCGCCAGCTCGCGCGCCGCGTCGAGCGCCTCGGCATCGCTGCCAATCCGGCGGATGGAAAGGTCGGAAAGTTTGGTCATGGCGCATGGCGTTCAAACGATGCGGCCGAGTCTACGGACGCCGCGCGCAAATCCCAAAGACGCATTTCAACGCTGGTTATGCGCAAACGGTTTTTGCGGCGCTAGACTGGAGGTTCGGCCCGTCATTGCGGAGGCCGACTTCCTGTACCATGTTGTCCTAACGCCGCCCCGGTAGCGCCGCCGTCCATCGCCACGGTTGCCTGGCACGGTTTGCGCGATCATCACCACTGTGACTGAACACTCGACGCCCCCATCCGACGTGCTCGCATCCCTGCGGGCCGCAACCGCCGAACGCCACGCCATACTTGACCGGGCGATGCCGCTCGCGCGCGAGGTTCCCACGCATGCCGATTACCGCGATCATCTGCTGATCCTGCGTGCATGGCTGGCGCCGCTGGAAAACTGGCTGGCGCGCTTCGACGACGGTCCGCAGGACGCCACGCGGCTACCCGGCGTCACCCGCACGCCGCTGATTGAGCGCGACCTGGCGCATCCGTCCATTCCGGCCGGCGCCACCGCCGTGCCCGATATCGATATCGACAGCCTGCGTGGCGATGCGGCATTCCGCTGGGGGCTCTGCTATGTCATCGAAGGCTCGCAACTTGGCGGCACCGTCCTGTATCGGCAACTGGCGCAACGTCTTGCGCCGCACCCGTTGCAATATCTCGGCGCGGGGCAGTCGCCCGGCCCGCGTTGGCAGCAATTTTTACAAGCACTGCGCGCCGGTGTCCTGACATCCACGGACATCGCGCTCGCGTGTGAAGGCGCGCGCCGTGCCTTCGACGACCTGATTGCGCGCATCCCGGCCGATACGGCCACCGTCGCCAGCCAGTGATCGCGCACGAGTCCATCATGTCAGACGCCGACCGCCAGCCGCCGCGCGCCACACCGGTAGACACCGCGGCACTGTTCGATGCGCTGCCCGAGTCCTACCTGGTGCTCAACGGCCGCCACGAAGTGGTCCAAGCCAACGCGCGCTATCTGGCTATGGCGGGCCGCACGCTCGACGACGTGCTGGGCAGGTCGGTGTTCGACATCAACCCGTCGCTGTCGGCCGCGCAGACGGCGGCGCGGCGCGAATGGCTGATGGCCACGCTCGGCGATCTGCAGGACGGCGAATCGCGCCTGTCGCCGCTGATCCGCTACGACGGCCACCCCACCGGCAACGGCGAGGGCGAACGCTATTGGCAGGTCAAGGCCACGCGCCTGAGCGGCTTCGATCACGAGGAGGGCTCGGTGGTGCTGCTGCACGTCACCGATGTCACCCACCAGATCGTGCAAACCGAGCAGAGCCGGCGCGAACACGCCAAGCTGCGTTCGCAGGCCCGCCTGCGCAAGCTGCTGGTCGACGAAGCCAACGCGGCGCTGCAAACGCATCGCGAGCGGCTGGAAGAACTGCTGTCGTTTGCCAAGGTGGGCGCGTGGGAGCTCGACATCGCCACCGGGCACCTGTTGTGCACCGACCAGTGCAAGGCCAACCTGGGCCTGGGCCCGCAAGACTCGGTCGACGAAGCGCGCGTATTCAACGTGCTGATGCACCCCGACGACCGCCGCGACGTGCGCGCCGCCATGGACAGGGCCATCGAAACGCGTACGCACTTTGAAGTCGAATACCGTGTGATGTGGGGCGACGGCAGCCTGCACTGGCTGATGTCCCGCGGCGCGGCACGCTATCTGGGCGACGGCACCGCCCAGTCGATGATCGGCTTCACCATCGACATCACCGCGCGCAAGGCATCCGAGCTGCGCTATCAGGCGATCGCCGAAGAAGAACAGCGGGCGCGCGAAGTGAGCGAACGCGGCGCACGCGCCATGGACCACTTCGTCGCGGCAGTCAGCCACGAACTGCGCTCGCCACTGCATGCCATTCTCTGGTGGACCACGCTGCTGGAACGCGCCGGCGACCCGACGCATGCCACGCGCGCCGCACAGGTCATCGAGCGCAATACGCGGCAACTGGCGCGCATGGTCGACGACCTGCTCGACAGCGGCGCGATCGCCACCGGCAAGCTGTCGGTCGAGCTTCGCCCGCTCGACATGGCGTTGCTGGCGGCCACCGTTGCCGAAGACCTGCGCCTGGATGCACAGGCGCGACAGGTCACGCTGATCGTGGCCGAGCCGGTGCCGTGCATGGTGATGGCCGATGAAAACCGGCTCAAGCAGGTGGTGCTGAACCTGCTGACCAATGCGCTGAAATTCGCCGAGCGCGGCTGCGTGGAAGTAGCGGTGACGCCCAGCGGCGACCACGCCGAGCTATCGGTGCGCGATACGGGCGTGGGGATTGCGCCCGAAGCATTGGAGCGGATTTTCGAGCGCTTCGAGCAGGCGCATCACGATCGCGCCAATCGCGCGCCGGGGCTGGGGCTAGGGCTCTGGATGGCGAAGAACCTCGTGCAGATGCACAACGGCACGGTCACGGCGCACAGCGAAGGCTTGGGCAAGGGCGCTACGTTCCGCGTGCGGGTGCCGCTGATTGGCGCGGCGGCCGTCGATGAAAACCTGCAGGCAGGCGCCGCTCGCTTCGGGGTGCGGGACGATTCCGCGCGCGTTCAGCGCGATTGAGCGGAAGCGGCGGGCTTGCGCGATTCAGCGCAATTCAGCGTGTCTCAGTGCGTGTAGGGCGGCGGTTCGTTCAGCACGGCCCAGAACACGCCGAGATCATTGATGGCGGCCATGAAGTCGTCGAACTCCACAGGCTTCACCACGTACGCATTGACGCCGAGATCGTAGCTGCGCAACAGATCGCGCTCTTCTCGCGACGACGTGAGCATCACCACCGGAATACGGCGCAGCAGCTCGTCGCTGCGCACCGCGCGCAGCACCTCGTGGCCGTCCACCTTCGGCAGTTTCTTGTCCAGCAGGATGACGGCAGGGTTCTCTTCGGGGCGATCCGCGTAGGGGCCTTCGCGGCGCAGGAATTCCAGCGCCTCGGCGCCATCGCGCACGGACACCACCGGGTTGGCCAGCCGGCTTTTTTCCAGCGCGATCAGCGTCAGCTCAATATCGTCAGGGTTGTCTTCCACCAGAAGGATCGGCCTCAGCACGCTCGTTCTCCACATTCTTCAAATCTTTAAACACCGGGCGATACGGCTGCCCGGACGACACCGCGGCAAGTCGCGCGGCGGCTTGCGCGGCCGTCTCGCTGGTGCCGCCTACGCCGTCCTGCACAAACTCGTGCGGCAGCGCGAACCAGATCGTCGCGCCGCGATTGACTTCGGCTTGCGCCCAGGTCTTGCCGCCATGACGCTCGATGATGCGCCGCACGTTGGCCAGCCCAATGCCGGTGCCGGGAAATTCCTCGGCGCGATGCAGGCGCTGAAACACGCCAAATAGCTTGTCGGCATAGCGCATATCAAAACCAACGCCATTGTCACGCACGAAAAACAGGTCGTGTCCGGCCCATTCGTTTTCGCCTTGCACCCTGCCCACTTCGATCCGTCCCGGCGGCGCATCGGCACCCAGGCCGCGCGTGCCGGTGAATTTTACAGCGTTCGCGATCAGGTTTCGCATCACCACGTCCATCAGCACCGGATCGGCAGTGACGGTGCCAAGCGCGCCAATCTCGTATTGGAGCCGCCGCTCGCCGATATCCTTCGATTCCTCGGACATCAGGCGTTCGGCCAGCGCGCGCATATCGATGCGCTGCGGGCGCAACGCCGCGCGCCCCATCTGCGAGAACGCCAGCAGGTCATCGACCAGCTTGCCGCCGAAGCGCGCCTGCGCAATGATCCGTTCGACAAAATGGCGGCCGCGGTCCGACAGTCGGGTGTGGTCCATCTCGCGCAGCAGATCGGCAAAGCCGACGATATGGCGCAGCGGCGCGCGCAGATCATGCGAAATCGAGTACGAGAAACCTTCGAGTTCGCGATTGGCGCGCCCCAGCTCCAGCGCCAGTTGCGCCAGTTCCTCGGCGCGGCGCAGTACGATGCCCAGCAGCGCACCGCGGAATTCGGTGGCGATCTCAAGTTCGGCCGGGCGCCACGCCGTCGAGCGGCCGCGCACGGTCTGGGTCCACACCTCGAAACTCTCGCGCGGGGACAGCGAGGTGGAAAGCGACGACAGCTTTTCGCGCGGATCGCCGGCCCAGTGGATGGTGCGAACCACTTCGGCGCGGAACCAGATCACGTAGTTGCGGAACAGACGCGATAGCGACAGCACCAGCGCGCCTGCCGCTTCCGGACCCACGCCGCACGCGTGCGCTTCGGGCCAGTCTACCTCGAGCTGGTCGGTGGCCAAGACATCGTCCTGGCGCGAATCGAGCCACGTGATCAGCTTTTCGATCACATCGTCGGGAGGCGCATCGCCCATGCGCACGATGCGGCCTTCGAACACCGCCACGGCGCCGGTGGCATCGACCAGCGCAAGCAGATCCTCGGCGTCGCTGGTGATCGATTCAACAAAATCGTCCGTGTTGGCCATGGCCGCCAGCAATTGCGCCTGGCGCCGGCGCAGCGTCAGGCGATAGTCGGCTTCGGCATGGTCTTCCTTGGCCTCGACCTGCAGCGACAGCAACTGCGCGATGTGTTCGCATGCGGCGCGCACCTCGAACGACGGCAGCCGCGCGGTGGCGTGATGGCACGAGATCAGTCCCCACAGCTTGCCGCGCACCACGATCGACATCGACATCGATGCCCACGTGCCCATGTTCTTCATGTACTTCACATGCACGGGCGAAATACTGCGCAGCGACGCATAGGTGAGATCGGTCGGCTTGCCGGTGGCCGGGTGCAGCGCAGGCACCAGCGGCGCGGCCACGTAGTCGGCGTCGGCGATCAGGCGGATGCGATTGCGCACATAGAGCGCGCGCGCCTGTTGCGGGATGTCCGAGGCCGGGAATCGCTGGCCGAGATAGCTCGCGTAGCCTGGTTCCAACGATTCCGCAATGACGTGGCCGTGTCCGTCCTCGTCGAACGAATACACCATGGTGCGGCCGAAGCCGGTGATGCGATGCACTTCCTCTGCGGCCAGCCGGGCCAGGCCCTCGATATCGTCGACATGCTGGAGGCTGATGCTGAAGGAGCGCACCAGCGGGTACATCGACGCGAACACATCGGCGGTGCCGCTGGCCTGCTCCAGTTCGACGATATCCACGCCCTGATGGCGATGCACCACAATCGCCAGCGGCGACCACGCAACCGACGGGTCGCGCGTGCGGCGCGGATCCTCGATCGAGCCGGCATACAGCGGGATGCCTTCCGCATCGAGACGGCCCAGCGCGGCGAGCGCGAGCGGCGCACCGGCGCCAATCACATCGGCCAGCGGGCGACCGATCACTTCGTCGATATTGGTGCCGGCCAGCAGCGCAACGTTCTTGCTGGCCTGCACGATGGCGCCCGCACTGTCGACACTCACGAGAAATCCGTACGGCTGAATGCCGCCCGGGATGTGAATGGGCTCTTTGGCGCAATCGTTGGGCGCCGCCCTTGTCGATATGGAATCCATGCCTGCTCCGCCGATCTGCATGGGCCGGATTTTCGCACAGCGCCTGCAGTGCTGCCGGCTTTGTGCGCAATTGACAGCAATGGCAGTGGGAGCGGTAAAAACTACAAGTTGCGGAAGGCAAAAGCTGGCCACGATGAGCGGATCTACAGCCCGCGATAAGGGCTGCGATCTGGCTGCAGTTCGGTGTCTGGTCTGATATCCGGCACACCATCCGGTCCGCGATGCGGCGTCCGTCCCGGCTATCGCGGAGCGCGATCCGGTGGGTGCTTCATCGTCAATATTTGGCTTGCCAGTCACGGTACGTGCAGCTAGTCTTTGCGAGAACCCACCCAATCCCGGAGCACGCATGACACACGTTGCGAAACACCTTCAGCACTGGTTGGCTCTTGCTGGCTTGCTGGCGGCAAGCGTTGTCATGCCGGCGCATGCCCAGTCCACCCAGACTCCGGGAGCGGCGGCAGCCATTTCGGAAGCCGTCCAGGAAGGCGGCAGCCCGTACCGCCCACCTTCGGCCGGCACCGCCAACCCCGCGGAAGACAAACGCGCGCGCTGCGAGGCGCTGCTCGATGAAATCGGCGGCACGTCAAAGCGGCGCGGCTATGCGTCGCCGGGACAGGCGACCACCAATGCGCAGGGCCGCGCGGTGCCAAAGATCGAGCGCGACGATGCGCGCAAGCAGTTGGAAGAGACTTATCGCGCTAACTGCATGTAGATGCGGCCAGGGGCCGATTGCACGCGGTGAAAGCCGCCGCGCGCGCCAATGACAAAGGGACGGGGCCATCCAACTGACCCCGTCCCTTCTCGCTTTCCGCCGTTGCAGCCGTTCCAGCCGATCCCTCGCACAGGACGCGACGGCCGGCGCGACCCGAACGGGGTTATTCGTTGACCGCCAGCTCTGTCTCCGGCACCACGAAAGCGGGCTTCTTCTGCTTGGCGCTGCGCGAGCGCCACGCGGACCATGTCACGGCCGTCACCAGCAGCGCGGAAATCACCACGAACGTGCAGCTGATCGGGCGGTCGATAAACACCATCATGTCCCCACGCGACAGCAGCAAAGCGCGACGGAAATTCTCCTCGACCATTGGTCCCAGCACGAAGCCAAGCAGAATCGGCGCCACCGAGAACTCCAGGTACATCAGCAGCGCGCCGATCAGCCCAAAGGCCAGCACCTCCCAGATCTGGAACAGGCTGCTCTGCGTGCTGAACACGCCCACCGCGATAAAGAACATCGCCGATGGGAACAGGTAGCGGTACGGCACCTGCAGCAGTTTCACCCACACGCCGATCATCGGCACGTTCAGGATCATCAGGATCACGTTGCCGATCCAGAAGCTGGCGATCAGGCCCCAGAAGATGTCCGGGTGATCGCTGATCAGTTGTGGCCCCGGCGCGATGCCCTGGATCATCAGGGCGCCAAGGATCAGCGCCATCACCGCATCGCCCGGAATGCCCAGGCTCATGGTCGGGATGAAATCGACCTGGGTCTTGGAATGCGACGATGCTTCCGGCGAGGCCACGCCCGCGATCATGCCCGTGCCGAATTTCTCGGGCGTCTTCGAGATCTTGCGCTCCAGCGCGTAGGCGACGAACGTGGTGATGGTGGGACCGGTGCCCGGCATCGCGCCAAACAGCGTCCCCACACCCGTGCCGCGTACCATCGGCCAGAACGCCTCCTTCAGTTCCGCCCAACTGGGTCGCATATCGCGGATGCGCAATTTGGCGTTGCTGGTGACCGCTGTCATGCGGTTCACATTGAGAATGAAGTCGGCCACGCCGAACAGGCCCATTGCAATCGCCACCAGTTCCAGCCCGTCGCTAAGCTCCGGAATGCCGAGCGCAAAGCGAAAAGTGCCGGTGTTGACGTCGGTGCCCACCACGCCGCACAACAGGCCGAACAGCGTCATGGCCACGCCCTTGAGCGGCGACCCGCGCGACATCGTCGACCCTGCCAGCAAGCCCAGCAGCATGATCGAGAAGATCTCGGCGGGACCGAACTTGAATGCGATGGCGGTCAGCAGCGGCGATGCGAAGATCATCACCAGAATGCCCACCGATGCCGCGAAGAACGAGCAGATCATGGTGATGCCCAGCGCCGTGCCGCCCTTGCCGGCGCGCGTCATCGGGTATCCGTCCAGACAGGTCACCGCGTGCGGCGGATGCGAGGGCAGGTTCAGCAGGATGGCGCCAATCGCGCCGCCATATTGCGACCCGTAGAAAATGCCGGCCAGCATCAGGATGGCGGGCACCGGGTGCATCACGTATGTCAGCGGCAGCAGGATGGAAATTGCCGACAGCGCACCCATGCCGGGCAGCACGCCGATCAGGTTGCCAACCAGCACCCCAAAAAACGACCACATCAGGTTGCTTCCCTGGAATGCGACGCCGAAGCCGAACCAGAGATCATGCAAGGCATTGGAAACCATGGCGTTCAGCCTCCCCAGGTAAACAGCGGCAACTGCAATTGCAGCGCCCACGAGAACACCACTGTCGCGATCACGCACATGGCAATCGCCAGACAAACAGCCTGCTTGATGGTGTTGTTGCGATCGCCAAGCGCCGAGATGAATACGATGGCGAAGGTTGCCGGAATCATCCCGCCGTACTTGCCCAGCAACAGGAATGCCAGCGTGCCCAGCACGATGCAAACGGTGCCGCGCAGATCCGGCGCGGCATGGCCGTGGCCATGGCCGGTTGGTTGCGCCGGATCGCTCGCCTCGCCGCGTGCCGAGGCAGCGATCAGCACGCCGACCAGCGCGAGCAGCGCGCCCACGGCAACGGGAAAGAATCCCGGGCCCATATGGCTGAGCGTGCCGGTGTGATATTGCAGCCCCGCCATGACGGCAGCCAGTCCCACCAGCACCATCAGCGCGCCGCCGTAGTAATCCTTCTTGAAGCCGTGCGGCTGATTCATGCGCCGGCCCTCCCTTCTCGGCGCGGCGTAGCGCGCGTCGATGCCGGGCAGCTGCGGGTATATCGATCGAACATCGTTCTGTCTCCTTCAAAGCCCCCGCATACGGCGGGTCAGACGGAATCTACAAACGATGTCTTCCAAGGGCCTTTCATGCGGCTTGCAGCGAGCTTACAACTTACATCATGTCGTGATGTATTTCGGAGATGACACGAAGACGTCGGTGTAATCCCTGAATTGAGAGACAGGCACTGCCGCGCTTGAATGTCTTTTCCCGGGACAACCATGGCGGAGCATGATTGGCCGCACGCCAGCGGTGTCTCGCTGCTTATCGGTGCGCGGGTGCAGGGGCCAGCACGGAAGCGTCGATGTCGCGCAGCGTCGGGCAACCGGTCAGCGCCATGGCGATTTCCAGTTCGGTCTGCAGTAACGTCAGCATGTGCGCGATGCCAGGCATGCCACCGACCGCCAGCGCATGGAGCACCGGCTGCCCCACCAGCACCGCCGTGGCGCCCAGCGCGATCGCCTTGACGATATCGGTGCCGCGTCGCACCGCGCCGTCGAGCAGCACCGGCACGCGGCCGGCCACTTGCGCGGCAACAGCGGGCAGGCAATCGATGGTGGCGGGAACGGTGTCCAGCGTGCGGCCGCCGTGGTTGGAGACGATGATGCCTGCCACGCCAGCGCGCAGCGCGGGGTCGACATCGCGCGGATTCAGCAGCCCCTTGACCAGCACCGGCAACGACGTGCGCCGGCACAGCGTCTCGATGTCGGCCCAGGTGGGCGCGTGCTGCAGCATGCCGCGGAATAGCGGACTGCCGTGCGTGGCGGTGGTCGGCCGGTTGGGCGGATATGCATCGAGATTGACGGCGCCCACGCCGGCAGGCAGGCAAAAGCCCGCGCGTTGCTCGATATTGCGCACGCCGCTGACCACTGCATCGATGGTCACCACAATCGCTTTGTAGCCGGCCTGCTCGGCGCGTTGCAGCAGGTCGAACGTATCCTGCTGGCGCGGCTGACAATAGAGCTGAAACCACAGTGGCGCCGCACTGGCGCGCGCGATGTCCTCAAGCATGACGCTGGCCTGCGTGCTGACGGTCATGCAGGTGCGCGTCAGCGCGGCCGCCTGCGCGGTGGCAAGTTCGCCATCGGGATGCACGAGCCGGTGGAACGCGGTGGGCGCCAACAGGATCGGATAGTCGAGTGTTTCGCCCAACAGCGTGCAGCGCGCGGACGCCGCCGACATGTCCACCAGCGCGCGCGGCATCAGCCTGATCCGGTCGAAGGCGGCGCGGTTTTCGTACTGGGTGATTCCATCGGCAGCCGCGCCGGCGATGTAGGCGCGAATGGCCGGGTCCACGCGCTCGTGGAAGCGCCGCTCATAGTCCTGCAGCGATACGGTGTCGGGCGGAATCTGCCGATCCATCACAGTTCGGCCCAGCGGCGCAGCAGGTTGTGATAGTGATTCACGAGCGCCAGCACGGCGTCCTGATCGTCGCCGAGTTGCTTGCGGATCGCGATGATGGCGAGATCGAGTTCGTAAAGCATGGCGCGCTGCCCATCGTCCTTGACCATCGACTGGGCCCAGAAGAACGATGCCCAGCGCGCGCCGCGCGTGACCGGTGTCACCGCATGCAGCGACGATGCGGGATACACCACCAGATGCCCCGCAGGCAGCTTTACCGAATGCGATCCATAGAGATCGTTGATCACCAGTTCGCCGCCCTCGTACTCATCGGGATCCGACAGGAACAATGTGCTCGACACGTCCGCGCGAATCCGCATGCCGCCGGTTCCCGGCACAGTGCGGATCGCATTGTCGACATGAGTGCCGAACGTCATCGCCTCTTCGTAGCGATTGAACATCGGCGGCAGCACGCGCAGCGGCAGGGCGGCGGAATGATAGGTGGGATTGCGACCCAGCGCCGTGAGCACCAGTTCGCCCAACTCGCGCGCCTGCGCGCTTTCCACCGGGATCTGCAGGTTGCGCTTGGTCTGGGCGGCAAGGTCGCCCGCGCTCACGCGGCCATCGACCCACGGCGAAGCCTCCAGGCACTGCCTGCAATGGCGGATTTCTTCGGCGGTCAGCACATCGGGAATCTGGACGAGCATGATGATCTGAAGGCGCCTGATCGGCGCTGGGGCGGGGGTTGTGCGCGATTGTAGCGGCTGGCCGGGCGGGCAGCGCGCCAACGCATCGGCTGGCGCCCCGCCCGGCCGGACCGGTCAGGTGTGGCTCAGAACGTCATGCCGACGTTGAGCAGCACAGTCCTGCGCGAGGTCGGCACCGCACGCACGGCTCCGAACGACGACTGGTAGTTCAGGTGGTTGGTGAGGTTGAAGCCGTTCAGTGAGATGCGGTACTTGCCCTGCTTGTACGCGATCATCGCGTCCAGCGAGAAGTTGTCCGGCATCTTCGCGGTGTTGGCCGAATCGGCCCAGTAACCGGTGGCGTATTGCAGACCACCGCCGATGGTCAGCTGGCCCGGCACCGGCAGCAGCGTGTGCGGAATGTCATACGCGGTCCATAGCGTGACGTTGTGGCGCGAAACGCCCGGCGCCGCGTTGCCCACGATCGACGCAGTGCTCGCCGATGTGACTTCGCCACTGAGATACGCATAGGCGACGTTCGCGGTCCAGCCGCCGACGATGCGGCCGCTCAGGCCCAGTTCCAGCCCGCGGATGCGACGGCCCTCGCCGGAATCGGAAAAGCCGTTCGTGATGTCGCCCGTGATCGGATCGACGGTGTAGGCGTTGGTCTTCTTGGTCTGGAACAGCGCGCCGGTCAGGCCCAGTCGCTTGTCCAGGAAATCGAGCTTGGCGCCCACTTCGATCGTATCGGCGCGTTCCGGCTCTGCGTTGACGCCATTCTGCGGCACTTCCGATGCCACACCGCCGACGGCCACGGCGATGTCGGTGCCGAACGGGCGATAGGTGCGCGAGAACGACGTGTAGAACATGTAGTCCTTGGTCGGCTCCCAGATCGCGCTGATGGCCGGGCTCAGCTTCTTCGAATCGGCGGCGCCGCCCAGCGATGACGCGCTGGTGGCGTATTCGCTGCGGAAGTAGTCCCAGCGCAGGCTGCCCAGCAACGAGACCTGCTCGGTCAGCCAGACGCGGTCGTTCAGGAACACGCCGATGTCGGTGGCGTTGGCGTCGCGCGTGCCGGTGTACGACACGCTGGCGTTGGGACTGTTGTAGAACACCGGGTTGACCACGGTCTGGTTGTTGTTGCGGCCGGTCCAAGTGCCCTGGTCGCGGTGGTCGCGCTGATAGATCGTATCGAGCCCCACCATGGCCTTGTGGCGGAAGCTGCCGGTCATGAACTCGCCCTTGGCGCTGAGCACATTCTGGATGCCCCAGCCACGCTGCAGGTATGTCGTGCCGCCACCGGCGCCATACGGCAGTGCCACGTTGCGACCGGCCAGCAGCGATTGCAGATTGGCGTACGTCAGCGAGCCGGGGTTGGTCGACGAGAAATCGCGCTCGTAGAAGCTGAAGCGCGTGTCGTTGCTGATGGTGATGCCATTGTCGAGCTTGGTCATGAAGTTCGACGACACGATATGCGCATCGGTCGTGTCGCGGTCGGTGTTGCGCACATAGGACGTGGACGAACGGATGCCCGGCACACCGTAGCCGGTCAGCGGACGCAGGATGCCGTCGCCGCCCTGCGCCAGCGGCACGCCGAAGTCGGGCGCGCCGCTGCGGTGCAGGTACGAATAATTCAGGTGCCATTCCGTGCCGGTGCCAAGGCCCGTGCCGAAATCGATCGCGATGCCGCGGCGGTCGTCGTCGACATGGTCGCGATCGGCCACGCGGCCGTTCTGGAACAGGCCGTTGACGCGCAGCGCCGAGGTGTCGTTAAGGCGGAAGTTGCTGTCCAGCGTGGTGCGGTACGTGGCGTCCGAGCCAAAGCCCTGGTCGATGCTGGTGCTGGTGTTGAGGTTGGCTTTCTTGGTGGTCTGGTTGATCAGGCCGCCGATATTGCCGACGCCAAAGCTCTCGCCGGACGGGCCCTTGATGACTTCGACGCTTTCGGTGTTGAAGGCATCGCGCTTGTATGCGCCGAAATCGCGCAGGCCGTCGACATAGATGTCGCCCTTGGCGGACAGGCCGCGAATACGGAACTGATCGCCATTCTGGCCGCCGTTGCCCTCGCCGGTTGAAATCGTGATGCCCGGCACGTTGCGCAGAATCTGTTCCAGCGATGTGGCGTGCTGCTGCTCGATGACTTCCTGCGGCACCACGTTGATCGTCTTCGGCGTCTCCTTGACGGTGGCGGGCAGGCGCGAAATGCCGAGCGGCATGTCGTTGGTGTTCTCGCTGGCGCGGCCCGTGACGGTGACCTGCGGCAGCACGCCGGTGCGCTTGCCTGCTGCCGGGCCGGTGCCGGCGGGTGCGTCGGCCCCTGGCGCGGCCTGCGCATGGGCGACCAGCGGCAGCGCCGAGGCGGAAATCACGAGACCTGCGGATGCGCCTGAGACCAGCAGGCGGATGGCATTGGCGATTTTTCGTTGTTGCACGAAAGGCTCCAGAGAAAAGGACGATCGGTCATGACGTGCCGCCGAGCCTTTTCGCTGGACACACTTGCTTTCCTCCCCGTCAGAGGCAAACGCTGTATTCCGACGCTGCCGCATGGCAGGCATCAGCACCCGTCAAAATGAGAATGATTACTATTTGATGTTGTGCGGTTATGTTCTTTTGTGGCGAAATGTGGCAAACCCACGACGCGCTGAACGATTTCGCCACAATCGCCAGCCGGTCTGCGCCGGTCGACGTTGACTGCAAACGGTTGCCGGGCACGGCTTGGTGTGACGGGAGGAAGAGTGACGGCAGTCCGTAGCCGGCCGCCCGGACATCGGTCGATATCGGATAGCGGCGGCAGGCGCCTAGTTGGGCAGTTCGATCACTGCGCGCAAGCCGCCCTCGGCGCAGTTGTGCAGCGCGATGTCGCCGCCATGGGCGCGAATGCATGAGCGCGCGATGGCCAGGCCCAGCCCCAGGCCGCCCGTGTGCGCGCTGCGCGCGGCGTCCAGCCGCGTGAAGGGCTCGAACACGCGCTGCAACTGCGCGGGGTCGATACCCGGGCCGTGGTCCTGCACTTCGATACGCAGCACGCGGCGCGCCTTGTCGGCCAGGACACCCAGACGTACTTCGCCGTAGCGCGCGGCGTTGTCGAGCAGATTGTTCAGGCCGCGTTTCAGGTGAACGGGCCGACAGCGATAGCTCATGGCCGGATCGATCTGCAGCGTGCAGGCGATGCTGCGGCCCTGGATCGTCTGCTGGTCGACGATCTCCTGCACCAGCGCGGCGACGTTCACTTCCTGGGTGGGCTCGCGCAATGCGTCGTCGCGCACGAAGCGCAGGGTCTCCTCGACCATCACGCTCATGTCGTCGATGGTCCGCACCATGGCGTTGCGCAGCGCTTCGTCTTCGATCAGCTCCGCACGGATGCGCAGCGACGTCAGCGGCGTGCGCAGGTCGTGGCCGATGGCGGCCAGCATCTGCGTGCGTCCGTTGACGAAGCGCACCAGGTTTTCCTGCATGTCGTTAAAGGCCTGCGTGATCTCGCGCACGCCACTGAGACGGTCCGGCGGCGGAAGAATGACCTGCTCGCCGCGGCTCACGCGCTGCGACGCCGCGGTCAGCAGCTTGAGCGGCCGCATGATCCGGCGGCCGAACAGCAGCGCGATGAGGGCCGTGGGCAGCATACCCACCAGCAGCGAAAAGCTGAGCACGCGCGACCAGTGCGCCGGCAGCGTAGTCGGCCAATGCCGGCTCTGCAGCCAGCGGCCGTCCGGCAGCTGGATATCGATGTCGAGCGCCCACGCACTGGCGCCGCCCAGTGCCGTTTCCAGCCAGTTCGTTGCGTGCCCGGAGCGCGGTCTTGCGTCGTCCTGCTGCAACTGCACGTTCACGGAAGCGTGCGCGGAAAGATTCAGCATGCCGCGCAAGCGCTGGGCGATGCCATGTTCCACGCTGCCCATCGCGTCCGGCTTGAGGGGCAGCGCCCGGTCGGCCAACCGGAATGCGGAATCGGGCAGGCTCAGGTCTTCCAGCAGCGCGGGCGCGTCGGGCGATCGCGCGGCCAGTCGATAGGCCGACAGCACGCGCGATTCAATCGAGCGCACCGCCAGCGGATGGATCGTGACGTTTTCCGCGCGCCACCACGACAGCACGAGCACCGCGATCACATGCGCGGCCACCATCGCCAGCAGCCACAGCGCAACCAGTTGGCCCGACAGGGTGCGCGGCGCCCACCTCATGCGTGTTCGACCGAGACGCGCGTGGCCAGCAGATAGCCGTCGCCGCGCACCGTCTTCAGCATGTTGGGCCGACGCGGATCGGGTTCCAGCTTCTTGCGCAGCCGGCTGACCTGGCTGTCGATGCTGCGGTCGAAGGTCACGGTTTCGGAACGTTGCGTCAGATCGAGCAACTGGCTGCGGCTCAGCACACGGTTGGGGTTTTCGACCAGCGCGCGCAGCAGATGAAACTCCGCGGTACTGATCGGCACGTTCTCGTTGGTGGGACTGCACAGCTGGCGCGTTCTGGTATCGAACGCCCAGCCGTTGAAGCTGAAGCGGTATTCGGGCTGCGCCGGCACTTCGATCGGCTCGCGCGGCTCGGGCGGACGATTGCGCCGCAGCACGCTGCGGATCCTTGCCACCAGTTCGCGCGGATCGAACGGCTTGACGACGTAGTCGGCGGCGCCAATCTCCAATCCGGCGATGCGGTCGGCCTGATCCGCCATCGCCGTCAGCAGGATGACCGGCGTTCCCACCCGCTCGGTGACCGAGCGGCACAGCGACAGACCGTCCTCGCCGGGCAGCATGATGTCGAGCACGATCAGGCTGAAGCGCCGCGCCTCCAGGCGCTGACGCATCGCCTTGCCGTCGCCGACCGCTTCCACATCGAAATCGAAGCGGCGGATATAGGTGGAAAGGGGATCGCGGATGTCCTGGTGATCGTCGACGATCAGGATGCTGGGGCGGCCGTCCATGCTGCGGTCACGACTTATAAACGAGAATCATTCTCGACATTCTACCGGAAATGTACGTTTTTCAACACGCTTTCCGATATTTCCGATACACCGCGGTGGACTGGCCGGCGCTCGTTCCCTGTCCATCGTTGCCGGGCGCCGTGACCGGCGCGTGGGCGAGCCGCCAGACGCCGCCCGTGCGCCGAACGTCAGGCGTCGGGAGGCTAGATCCACTGGTCGTTTGCGACAGTGCGCTCGCTCGTCGCGCCGTCGCCGGTATTGGCCACGCCGCGCGGCTCTATCAGCAGCACCTTGACCTCGCGCGCGGCGCAGGGCTTGTGCTCGACACCCCGGGGGACGACGGCCATCTGGCCAGCGCGCAGCATGATCGAGCCGTCGCCGGATGGACCGCCGCGCACATCGATCCGCAATTCTCCGTCCAGCACGATGAACGTCTCGTCGGTCTCGTCGTGCTTGTGCCAGATGAAATCGCCTTCGAGCTTGACCACCTTGAACTGGTAGTCGTTCATCTCGGCCACCACGCGCGGCTGCCAATGGCCGTCGATCAGGTCGATCTTGGCCGCCATGTCGATGGCCTGGCATTGGCCGCGCGACGCGGGAGCGGCGGTGGAACGGGGGGATGCGGACATCGTTGTCTCCGGTGGGGTTGACGTGTCCTGCAGGATAGGTCGCCGCCGGCGCGCCGTATTGAACGATCGTGGGCGGACCGGTTCAGGCGCGCGGCGCGTTGGCAGCGATCTGCTTCCAGCGGCCCGGCGTGAGACCGAAGGTCTTCAGGAAATGGCGCGTCATGTGGCTCTGGTCGGCAAAACCGGCGCCGGCCGCCGCGTCCGCCAGCGACGCGCCCGTCAGCAACAGGCGCCGCACCACGTCCAGCCGGCGCATGGTCAGATAACGATAGGGACTCGTGCCGTAGAACGTGCGGAAATCGTGCGAAAGGCTCCAGCGGTCGCGGCCGGTGGCGTTTTCGAGTTCTTCCAAAGCCACCACGCGCGTGACATTGGCGTGCAGGAAATCGCGCGCCCGGCGCGCCGCGAAGTAATCGCCCTGCCCCGACGCGCGGCCCTGGACGGCCGGCATGCCCGACACCGCAGCCAGCGCGTGCGCCAGTTCCGCCAGCGCGTCGCTCTGTTCAAGCGGCTCGAATGTGTGGCCGACGCGCTGCAGCAGGGTTTCCGTGGCCGCCGCCATCCGCGCATCGGTGGTCACGCCGCCTTCGACGAACGGTAGCGCGCGCCCACCGAGTGCGTCCTGCAACAACGCCGGTTCCACATAGACCATGCGGTAGCGAAAGCCCTCGCCCGTACCGGCCTGACCGTCATGCGGCTCGTCGGGGTGCAGCACGATGGTGTTGCCAGGCAGGCTGTCGCGCCGGCTGTGCCGATAGTTGAAACGCTGCACGCCCGCCAGTGTGCGGCCGATCGCGTACGTATCGTGCCGATGCATCGCGTAGGCGTTGCCCTGGAACCACGCCTCGATGCGCTCGATGCCGTCTACCGGCTGGGCGCGCACCACCCAGTCGGGGCGTGCGCACGCTGGATGTCTTGGCATGGCGCTGTGGGTGAAAGTGCGCCGGATAGGCGCGGCCCCAGAGAGTGCCACAGGAATCGACCAGGCGTGGCAGTTGGGTCATTACTGACGCCGCGCGGCCGCTTTCCCCGATCCTGAAAGCACCTTTCACATTGCGAAATTTCGCCAGAAATTCGCGCGCGACGCCCTTCCGCTGCCTGAAAAATCGTTCCACATCACGAAATCAACGACCTATCTCATTGAACTATAAGGAGAAATTTACTCTTATATCTTATATAAGACTTAGGTGCACCACAGCAAAAGGGCCATACAATCTTTTCCACGCTGCTTCGCTTCGGCGCCTCCTGGCGGCACACGCAACCTTTGTTAAACGTGCTTTTTTCTTAGGAATTTCCCATGGCCCAGTATCAAGACGACATCAAGGCAGTTGCCGGTTTGAAAGAGCAACACGGCAGCGCGTGGAATGCGATCAACCCCGAGTACGCCGCGCGCATGCGTGCCCAGAACAAGTTCAAGACGGGCCTGGACATCGCCAAGTACACCGCCAAGATCATGCGTGCCGACATGGCTGCGTACGATGCGGATCCGACCAAGTACACCCAGTCGCGGGGATGCTGGCACGGCTTCATCGGCCAGCAGAAGATGATTTCCATCAAGAAGCACTTCAAGAGCACCGAACGCCGCTATCTGTACCTGTCCGGCTGGATGGTTGCCGCGCTGCGTTCCGAGTTCGGCCCGCTGCCGGACCAGTCGATGCACGAAAAGACTTCGGTCAGCGCGCTGATCCGCGAGCTGTACACCTTCCTGCGCCAGGCCGATGCCCGTGAACTGGGCGGTCTGTTCCGCGAACTGGACGCCGCCACCGGCGCAGCCAAGGCCGCCATCCAGGAAAAGATCGACAACCACGTGACGCACGTGGTGCCCATCATCGCGGACATCGACGCGGGCTTCGGCAACGCCGAGGCAACCTATCTGCTGGCCAAGCAGTTCATCGAAGCCGGCGCATGCTGCATCCAGATCGAGAACCAGGTGTCCGACGAGAAGCAGTGCGGCCACCAGGACGGCAAGGTCACCGTGCCGCACGAGGACTTCCTGGCCAAGATCCGCGCCATCCGCTACGCCTTCCTGGAACTGGGCGTGGACGACGGCATCATCGTGGCCCGTACCGATTCGCTGGGCGCCGGCCTGACCAAGCAGATCGCCGTGACCAACACCCCGGGCGACCTGGGCGACCAGTACAACTCGTTCCTCGACTGCGAGGAACTGTCGGCCGACCAGCTCGGCAACGGTGACGTGATCATCAAGCGCGACGGCAAGCTGCTGCGCCCCAAGCGCCTGCCGAGCAACCTGTTCCAGTTCCGCGCCGGCACGGGCGAAGCGCGTTGCGTGCTGGACTGCGTGACCGCGCTGCAGAACGGCGCCGACCTGCTGTGGATCGAAACCGAAAAGCCGCATATCGCCCAGATCGGCGGCATGGTCAGCGAGATCCGCAAGGTCATCCCGAACGCCAAGCTGGTGTACAACAACAGCCCGTCGTTCAACTGGACGCTGAATTTCCGCCAGCAGGCCTATGACGCGATGAAGGCTGCAGGCAAGGACGTGTCGGCATACGAGCGCGGCCAACTGATGAGCGTGGAATACGACGACAGCGAACTGGCGAAGCTGGCCGACGAGAAGATCCGCACCTTCCAGGCCGATGCATCGCGTGAAGCCGGCATCTTCCATCACCTGATCACGCTGCCGACGTACCACACCGCCGCGCTGTCGACCGACAACCTGGCCAAGGAATACTTCGGCGACCAGGGCATGCTGGGCTACGTGGCCGGCGTGCAGCGCAAGGAAATCCGCCAGGGCATCGCCTGCGTCAAGCACCAGAACATGTCCGGTTCGGACATCGGTGACGACCACAAGGAATACTTCAGCGGCGAAGCCGCCCTGAAGGCGGCGGGCAAGGACAACACGATGAATCAGTTCTGATATCTGCCCTACGCTTCGGCCCGGCGCCGCGCCGGGTCAGCATATCGACGCCAATCCACCCGGGTTGGCGTTTTTTCTTTGCGGACCGCGGGGATGACGGCGCGCGGCCCGCCAAAGCGCAATAGCTGACGATTTCAGATGCGTCCGAGGCAAAGGCTGAACAGCGCGAGCCGGCCGGAAACACGGAGCTTGCGATAGATGCTGGCGACGCGATGTCCCACTTCGTCTCGCGCCAATCCCGTCCGCTCGGCAATCTGCACTTCCGACAGCGAAGTCAGCAACAGGAAAAATATGTCACGCTCGGGCGATGCCAGTGCGTTCACCACGGCCTCGGGCAGCAGCAATCCGCCATGCCCCGGCTGCCAGGCCGTGACATCGCGCGCAACGCCGAATCGCAACTGATTGGTTTCAAGCCAGCGCGCCGACCAGCGGAAATGAACGCTTGCGCCACTGCGATGCCGATAGCGGTTCTCGAAGCCTTCGCGACGCTCGCCGGAAAGCACCCGTTGCGCCTCGCGCATCGTCATCACGCGATCGGCGGGGACGACGAGGTCCAGCATGCGTACGCCAACGAGATCGGACGCGGCATAGCCGAGGCTTGCCGAACAGTGCCGGTTGACGTACTGGATCACCCCCGCGGCATCCACCAGGAAAACGTTCTTGTCGGAGCGATCCGCAATGTCGAGAAGAGCTTGCTCACCTGTGAAAGCAGTCATGGCCGGCCAGCCGCACGATGAAGTGGTCCGATATTGACACAATCGGACGCGGCTTTGACAGCTCGTTTTCCGCGCGGGTGGCTTCGGCAACGCGTGCGGCGGCGGATCGGGACCAGCGCTGACTGGCGTGGTGGCCGCCGAGGTCGACGCGATGGTCCGAGGCCATCAAGCAACGTGCGGCGCCGGAATCGAAAGTCTGGGGCGAATTCATCCGCAAGCGCGGCATCCAGAGTTCCTGAGGCGCAGTGCAAAAGGCGGCGGGTCCATACACGCTGCTCACAGGCCGCCTGATGGCACGACCCGCAGTCCATGCGATAGCGATGACTCAGCCCGCCATGTCGAACACGGCTGCGATAAGTGGCCGCTTCTTTCGGACTTCGAGACAGCACAGCGAGTAGCCGATGCCCAGCAGCGGTTCGTCGACGGGGATAATCCGGATGCCCGGCAGCGGAATGCACTCGATCTCCGTCACGAAGCTGATGCCGATGCCGCTGGCCACCGCGTGCAGGATGGCCTCGCGGCTATTGATCTCCATGACACACAGCAGCGTCACGCCGTTCTGCGCGGCCGCGTTCTCTACGTGGTTGCGTGTCTTGGAGCCCGCCTCCCGCAGGATCACACCCTCGTCGGCGATATCGCGCATGGTGAGGCTGGCCCTGCCGGCCAGGCGGTGATTGTCCGGCACTACCGCCACGATGCGCTCACGCCGGAACGGCATGATATGGAGCCCCTCCACGGGGTCCGGTTCGGCAAGGATGCCAACGTCGATGTCAAAGTCCTGCAAGCCACGCAGCACGGACACTTCTGATCCGATACTTACGCTAAGTTCCAGCGACGCGTGCCGGCCGCGGAAGCGCCGAGCCAGATCCAGCGCAATCGGTGGCGAAACGCCGCCAACGCGCACGAGGCCGGCCTTGAGCTTGTGGACGCTGTGCAGGAACTGCATGGCCTCGTCTTCCAGGCCAAACAAGCCTCGCGTGATCCCGTAGAGCTGCTCGCCGCTGTCGGTGAGCAGGACCGTGCGGCCTGTCCGATAGAACAGCTCCACGCCGAAGCGCTCCTCCAGTGCCTTGACCTGGTCCGTGACTGTCGGTTGGCCGATGTGGAGATACTGTGCGGCCGCAGTGAATCCTCCGGTACGGGCCACTGCGTGAAAGCAGCGAATCCATTTGTAATATTGGTGGAACATGGGTCTCGGTCCGGGGCGCGCCATTCATGAATGGCGTCTAGCGAAGAGTCTCCCACAGGCACCTCTCGCCGTGCATGCAGGGTTTTCCCCATGGCGCGCGTGGATCTATCGTTTTCGGCCTTCCGCAGCCGCCCAAAAGCG
>Ga0187844_10001048_pt1 | contig 21544 bp, 23 predicted proteins | sample SpaLakP09_SKY_50_FD_134517 | JGI IMG/M metagenome (GOLD analysis project Ga0187844, IMG submission 134517) | Oligotrophic lake water microbial communities from Sparkling Lake, Wisconsin, USA - SP09_SKY_50 | ecosystem: Environmental > Aquatic > Freshwater > Lake | place: USA: Sparkling Lake...
CCAACGATCAGCAGGCTGGTTTCCTTGGTTGGAACTCCTGGAGCCGTTTCACGTGCGCGCTTGAGCAATACTTCGGTCATCGAGGGATGGTTGCCAACAGGTTCGCAGTAGCGGATGGTCATGCCGTTGCGCCGGGTGACGGGGCCTTCGAGTTCCAACTCTCTAGGGATTACAGTCTGGGTGAAGTACCCCTCGCTGATGAAGTTCGGCACAATGTAGACCTCCGAAGACGAGATGGAATGCATCACTTCGCGCATGGAGGGCTCTTCCTTCCAGAAACAACAGAGAACCTGATCAAAGATACCACGCTCACGGATGGCATCGGCCAGGCGGTGGTTGGGCTCGCTGGAGTCTGGATTGGTCGTCGATCCGTGACCGACGATGACGAGTGTTGTGCCGGGGCGTTTCTCCATGGCCATCAGTTAATCACGAAATCAGGAAGAGATGGAAAGGAAGAAGGCAGCATGAAAAGCAAAAAAGGATCTATGGCGCTCAATGATGAAAGCTTGAAATCTGGATTCTCTGGGAGTTTCAAAGTCTTTCCTGAGTTCTTGAGTTCCATATTAAAATGCTGCTCGGGCTTTTAACCACTACTTCAAGTCCTCCAGGGCATCCCGGATGGCCACGGTGATGTCGCGCCCCCCGTCCCCTCCGATACGGGCGTCGATCTCCTCTAGGCGGTGGATCCACTCGGAGACTTCCTTTCTGGTATAGGGACCTCCTGCGGCTTCGCAGAAATGGGTGCGGCATCCGAAAGGTCGTCCCTCGTAGATCATGCAGCGTGACGTGTAGGGGTGAAGTAGCGGGCAAGCCCCATCGTCGCGCTTCGGCAGTTCCTTTCTGCCTGCTGCGCGGACAGCCTTCGCCGCCGTGAGTGCCTCTCCCTTGGTCAGAACGGGAGTCGCGCCTGTGAGTTGAAAGCGGCAGCACTCGGTCAACAGGGTACAGTTCCTCTCGGGAGGGTTGGCCTTGAGCTCCGCATAGATCTGACGGACACCTGCAATGGCCTCCTCGGTGTCGCGCCGAGGATCGGAAGTCTTGTGGGGATTACGTTTGCGCACAGAAGGGGAAAAAAAAATTAATTATGGAACTCAGGAACTTAGGAACTCAGGAGCTGAAGTAAGCAGTATCATGAGTTGCTGAGTTCCATATTAAAAATCCCAGAGTCAGATTGCTGTACCGCAGGCGCTTGCACTGGCCCAGGCCCATTGGAAATTATAACCACCCAGCCAGCCAGTGACATCTACAACTTCACCGATGAAATAAAGACCTGGAACCTTTCTCGATTCCATGGTCTTGGAAGAGAGTTCACCGGTGTCGATCCCGCCGCAGGTGACCTCCGCCTTCGGGTAGCCCTCCGTCCCGGCGAAGGACTGTTTCCATTCATGAAGCGACGCATCAAGTCTCTCAATTTCCTCCTTGCTGCAACTTGCAAGCGGCTTCTCGGGTGCGTTCCTATCACACCATGACTCGGCAAAGCGCCGGGGCCAGATCTTGGAAAGATTCTGCAATGCTGTTGTGCCGCTGCGGGTTGCTGCTGCGAAGGCCTCCGAGTCTTTCTTATCAGGGAGAAGGTCAATCGCGAGAGGGGAATTTCCATCCCAATAAGAGGAGATCTGGAGAGCTGCCGGGCCGCTGAGTCCCCGATGGGTAAAGAGCATGGCCTCCTCGAAGCGACGGCTTCCGGCTGTGATGCAGACTGGGAGGGCCACCCCGGCAAGGGGTTCGTAAAAGCTTTTTTCCGAAGATTGGAAGGTGAGGGGAACGAGCCCTGGACTGAGTTCCGTTACTCTGATTCCAAACTTCCGGGCTATCCGATAGCCGAGATCACTGGCGCCGAGCTTGGGAAAGGAGAGCCCTCCCGTGGCCATTACCAAGGAATCGGAATGAAAAGTTCCCCGAGAGGTGTGAATGATGAACTTGTCACTCTTTTCCACCTCCCGCACCTCGCAGTGGGAGAGGACCCGGACTCCGGCTTCGCGGCACTCGCTCTCCAGCATTCCGATGATCTGACGCGAGCTACCATCGCAGAACTGCTGTCCCAGCTTCTTTTCGTGGTAGGCGATGCCGTGCTTTTCCACGAGCCCAATGAAGTCCCAAGGGGTGTAGCGGGCCAGTGCCGATTTGCAGAAGTCGGGGTTCCCTGATAGGTAGTTCTCCGCGGAGGCGTTGATATTGGTGAAGTTACAACGCCCCCCTCCGGAGATCTCGATCTTCTTTCCCAGTCGTTCCTTGTGTTCCAGAAGAAGGACCCTCTTTCCACGATTCGCCGCCGTGAAGGCACAGAACATGCCACCACCACCACCGCCAATCACGATGACATCATACTGTTCAGGAATATCCGTGCTCACTAGAAAGTCATGATAGCAGTGATTCCAAAGAAAAAGAATCGGATGATGAAATATTGCGTCTTTATGTGAGAATTTGCTCCCTTTCTCCGAACAAGGGTGACGCGGGCTTCTTTAGTGCGTAGAATCCCTGCCTTATGGAAAAACACCGCTTCGATAGCCTTGGGCTCTCACCTGAAATCCTCAAGGCAGTCGCCCAGCTTGGCTTTGAGGAGGCCACGCCGATTCAGTCAGCCGCTATTCCGGTCCTGATGGAAGGAGGAGATCTGGTAGGTCAGTCTCAGACGGGCTCAGGGAAGACGGCAGCATTTGCAATTCCTGCTATCGAAAAAGTTGACCCCGCCAGCAAGGCCGTTCAGGTCCTGATCCTTTGTCCCACCCGCGAACTCGCCGAGCAGGTCGCTGACGAGGTGCACCGGCTAACTGCCTTCAAGCGCTCTATCCACTCGGTGCCCATCTATGGTGGCGCCTCCTATGATCGCCAGCTTTTCGAGCTCAAGAAAGGAGTTCAGATAGTTATTGGTACCCCCGGACGCATCATCGACCATCTTGAGCGTGGCACTCTTAAGCTGGATCAGCTCAAGGTCGCGATCTTGGACGAGGCCGACCGGATGCTCGACATGGGTTTCCGCGATGACATTCAGAAGATCCTAGATGCGACGCCCGATGAGCGCCAGACGGTTTTCTTTTCCGCCACACTCTCAGGTCCGATCAAGCAGCTAATCAGCCGCTATTCCCGCGATGCCAAGACTGTCGCCATCGAGCGAAAGGATGTTGCCGCTCCTGACATCGAACAGTTCTTCTACGAGATCCCGCCGCGCGGCAAGACACAGGCCCTGATTCGTCTGGTGGACTTTCACGCCTTTCGACTCGGTATTATCTTCTGCAATACCCAGCGCATGGTGGACGAGCTTGCCGATGCATTGCTAGCGCAGGGATTCTCGGCAGACCGACTCCACGGCGGCATAACTCAGGCCCAGCGCACCCGTGTCATGAACAAGTTCAAGAACTCCGAGTTCGAGTTCCTGGTGGCCACCGATGTCGCCGCCCGCGGCATCGATGTAGATGCCCTGGAGGTAGTGATCAACTACGACCTGCCGCATGATCCCGAGGACTATGTTCATCGTATCGGCCGTACTGGTCGCGCAGGCCGCAAGGGAATGGCCGCCACGTTCGTCACCGGACGTGACATCTACAAGATCCAGTATCTCGAGAAGTTCACCCATTCCCGCATCCGCAGGGCAAATATTCCGACTTCTTCCGAGGTGGAGGGAAAACGTTCCGAGCAGATGTTCGGGAAGGTTCAGGCCCTTTTGGCCTCGCGGAACTACACCGATCAGACCCAATTCACGGACCGGTTGATGGAAGAAGGGTTCCAGGCAACGGAGGTCTGCTCCGCGCTCTTCTCACTTCTGCTTGGTCAGAGCGGCGGAGAGGAGTCCTTCTCAGCTCCAAAGGTTTCTGGCAAGAGTGAGTTCCCCAATGAGTTGCCGGACCATGAGGGATTCGCCCAGCCAAAGGGCTCTAAGGGTTTCAAGAAAGGGAACTTCCAGCCGCGTGAGCCAGGTATTGTCCCGCCGTATGCCTCTCAGGGTTCCCAGGTAGGAGCTGCGAAGCCGGGATTCAAACCTGCGGTGAAGCCTTCATTTAAGCCTGCTTTCAAGGCCCCCTTTGAGAAAGGAAAGCCGAGCAAATTCGCGAAGGGATTCAAGAAGGATCGGGGTTCCAGATAGTGAACCGATGATTCGCGCAGAGGCGCAGAGGCACGGAGATTTTTAATCTGGATGCAACTGATGCATAGCAACGGCCAAGCAAGCAAATCAGAAGAATCAGGCACGTGAAGAAACGGCCACAGATGCCAACTCAAAAGCTTGTGGGAAAACTTGAAGGGGATGTGTCTTAAATCCCTCTGCGCCGCTGCGCCTCTGCGCGAGTTTTTTGTATTTCTCTGGCTCTCTGGAGTGGGTCTTCACGCGGATGTCTCGATGCCGCCGATTTTTGGCGATCACATGGTGCTTCAGCAGGGAGTGACTCTTCCGGTGTGGGGTTCAGCCTCGCCTGGCGAACATGTCTCCCTTTCAATCGGCAATCTTTCTGAGGAGACTGTGGCCGATGCCTTTGGGAAATGGAGGTTCACCTTGCGCCCATTGCCATCATCGCCCGACCCATTGGTCATGGTGATCAATGGCAACAACCGCCTGGAACTTCATGATGTCATTGTGGGCGATGTCTGGGTCTGTGCTGGCGAAGCGAATATGGCGTTGCCGCTTTCCGATGCTCCTATCGGCAAGGAATCGGATGAGAAAATCGCCGATGAGAAGCTACGTTTTTTCCAGTACGACCACTCCTTGGACAAAGATGGAACTCAGTTAGGGACTAAGCCCGCTCCAAGAAAAGGGCAATGGGTTGTTTGCTCCCCCGAGAGCGCCCCCGCTTTCTCCGCCGTGGGATATTTCTTTGCGAGGGACCTGAGAACTTCCCATCACCTCCCGATTGGTATGATCCAATGCACACGTGATGACTCGCCCATCCTCTCCTGGGTTAGTCAGCGTGCACTTGCCAAGCCACCCTCCATCTCTTCATCTCTGGATCGAGAGAAACGAAATCCCCAACCCGGCTCGTGTTTTGAGCAACTGGTCCATCCCCTTATTCCTTACGCCATCACAGGAATCATCTGGTATCAAGGGGAGTCTGATGAGGGTACTGCGGCCCTGCAGTACCGCCGCATTCTTCCCCGCATGATCCGTGACTGGAGAGAGAAATGGGGGGAGGGACCCTTCCCCTTTTATTGTGTTTCACCAGCCGGATTTGGAGATGAGGAGGGGTTAGCGGTTCAGAGCTATCATGCTCAGGCTGGCAATCCGGTCCCGGGCCGCGGGCTGCCCTGGCTCAGGGAGGGAATTGCCTCAGCACTCTCTCTCCCATTCACTGGGATGGCAGAGGCCAGCGATCTCGGTGTCGCCGACGAGAGGATCCCTCCGGACAAACTCGATGTGGGGAGACGTCTTGCACTGCTGGCTCGCCACCGTGTCTATGGTGAGGAGATTGTGGATTCAGGCCCTATTTATCAAAAAATGAACATAGAGAAGGGTAAGGATAGGGATAACGATAAAGTTCGAGTAGATTTTGATTCCGTGGGTAGCGGTCTAGTGCTGGGTGTCTCTCCTTGGAAGGCGGAGGGCGTTTCTCCATCTCTTGTCACTTCTCTCAAGGGATTCGCGCTTGCTGGCAGTGATCGCAAGTGGTTCCCGGCGCAAGGCCGCATCGAAGGCGACACGGTTCTGCTCTGGAGTGATGCCGTTCCCCATCCCATGACCGTCCGATATGGATGGAGAGGTTTCCCCAAGGGCACACTCTATAACAAGGAAGGGCTTCCCGCTGCTCCCTTCCGCACTGACACCGATCAACCGGAGTAAACCGTGTATCTCTTCATGTGCCCCGCGTGAAGCCATCCTTTTGAGATCAGGCTTCCTCTGAAACAAGGATGCCCCAAGCGGGTCTTTTTCAACCGATTCAGTAAGCTTTCTTGCCCTGCTTCTTGAGCAGACGAGCCTGAACAAAGGACTGGACGCAGCGGGCCACGTAGAGTCCGCAGATAAGGGCTGTGGCCATCTTCGCGATGGAGGAGTTGGTCTTGTCTCCGGCCGTCTGCTTCAGCACAGCAAGAAGCATTCCATAAGCCGAAACGGTGGCTCCGAATCCAAGCAGGCCGACCAGAACCGCCACATGCATCACATGCATGCGGATCTTCTCAATGCGTGCCAGCAAGCCGCAGACTACCAGCAGGAGGCCGAGTCCGCAGGGAATAAGGGACGTAGGATGGGCTGCTCCGGTTCCGAAGAAACCAATAAGGCCAACCACATTGAGAAGGATTCCGACAATGATGCTGATTGCTGACATGGAGTTCATAAAGCAAGGATGCCAAGCCGCGGGCCCAGAGTCGAGAGTCGAGAGAATTTAACCCCCTATGGGTTCAAGGAATTCAGCTTCATGAGTTCCTGATTTCCAGATTCAATCCTTAAACGTCCATGCTGCATATTGTCCTGATCGAGCCAGAGATCCCACAGAATACCGGTAATATCGGCCGTCTCTGCGTGGCGGCTGGTGTGCGGCTTCATCTGGTTGGGCCGTTGGGATTCTCTCTCGATGAAAAGGATATTCGTCGTTCCGGACTTGATTACTGGGAGCGTCTCGATTTCAAGAGCTGGGATCGTCTGGAGGATTTGCAATCCGCTATGCCCGAATCCCGGTTCTGGTATCTCAGTAGCAAGGTGGAGCGCGCCTACTGGGATGTGGAGTTTCAGGATGGGGATTGTCTTGTCTTCGGTAGGGAATCCAAAGGCCTCCCATCCTCCCTGCTGGCTGCCAATCCGGAATCCTCAGTCACAATTCCGATGACGGAAGGGACCCGTAGCATCAATCTCTCAACGTCCACTGGGATCGTCCTGTACGAAGCACTACGGCAACTGCATCTTAACGGAGCACGACTGAAATGAATAAATCTCCTGTCATTGAAGTCAACGATCTCACTAAGGCCTTCCGTACCTACAGGAAGGAGGAGGGGCTCATGGGGGCTGTGCGTGGGCTCTTCCACCGCACCTACACCGAGACAAAGGCCGCTGACAGGGTCAGCTTTTCCGTTGGGGAAGGTGAGTTCGTCGGCTTCCTCGGACCTAATGGTGCCGGCAAAACCACGGTACTCAAGATGCTCTCGGGACTTCTCCAGCCGACCTCGGGAAGCGCCTCGGTGCTGGGATTTAATCCTTCCAAGCGTCCCGTCGAACTCAAGCGTCAGTTCGCTCTGCTGATGGGTCAGAAGAATGCGCTCTGGTGGGATCTTCCGGCACGCGAATCGCTGGAGCTAAACCGAGCGATCTATGGGATTGATCGGAAGGAATTTGAGTCGACGGTCGGGGAGCTGATCGAATTGCTCGACGTCCGCGACAAGATGGGCGTGATGGTAAGGGAACTGAGCCTCGGGGAGCGGATGAAGATGGAGTTAATAGCTGCCCTGCTGCACCGTCCAAAAGTTCTTTTCCTCGATGAGCCGACGATCGGTCTGGATGTGATGAGTCAGAAAAAGGTCAGAGAGTTTCTCCGTGAGTATAACCGTCGCTACAAAGTCGTGACACTGCTCACCAGCCATTACATGCAAGATATCGAGGAGCTCTGCGAACGGGTGATCCTGATCGATCATGGCAGGATTTTCTTTGATGGATCGCTGGAGGAAGTGGTCGGTCGGTTCACCTCGACCAAGATCATCGAGGCCGATTTCAGTGTTCCATTGCCCGAAGGATTCAGGCCGCCGGGCGTTGTCCTTGAGCAAAATCCACTTTCGATCAGGGTGGAGGTTCCCCGCGCCGAAGTTCCGAAGGCCTGCACGGCGCTTCTTTCGGGTGGTCAGGTGATCGACCTCTCGGTGCAGGAGGTGCCAATCGAGGAGGTCATCCGAAGGGTCTTTGGGAGACAGCAGGAGGAACATCGATTAGAGTCATTACCATGAAGGCCATGAAGAGATTTCTATGTCTTGTTCTTGCGGGGTGTTTTCTGCCCCACATGGCTCTGTTCGCCGGCACAGGCGAGGGGGTGAAGGCGTGGATCGCGACGGATGCCTCTGTGCCATTGGTTCCCGGGAAACCATTTACTGCCACGGTAGTGCTTGATCTTCAGCCCGGTTTTCATACCTACTGGCAGTATCCTGGGGACTCGGGTCTTGCCCCCAAGGTCACGTGGCATCTTCCCGAGGGATGGACAGCCGCTCCCATCGAGTTCGCGATTCCGCATCAGTTCTCCGAACCGGGTGACATAGTAATCTATGGCTACGAGAAGCAGCAGCTTCTGCGGGCAATGATCACTCCTCCCAAGGATCTCCCGCAGAATCAGGTCTACGACCTGAAGGCCTCGCTTACATGGCTTGCCTGCAAGGAACTCTGCGTACCTGGATCGGCTGACGTGAGCTTACGCATTCTAGGTCCAACGGATGGGGAGATTGATTGGAAATCAGCTTCTGTTCCTGAAGGCTACTGGCCTCTTTCCGAAAAGCCTCCTTTCGCGGTTTCCATTTCCGGTAAGAACGGAACCAAGCTGCTTTCCTTTGTAGGCGAGCAGGGGATTTCCTATGAGTTCTATCCCGATCCAGCCGAAGGAACAACGGCAGGTCATGTAACCCAGATCGCTTCTGGGAATGCCGTCGTTTTCTCGATTCCATGGGATGGCACGGCTCCGTTCAAGGGGCTGCTGTCGGAAAAAGTCTCGCAAAAAGCGTGGTGGATCGGAGATTTGTCCCCTCAAGCTATTCATGTCAAATTTCCCCCCACGGAGATTGCTATCGGTGTCCTCATAGCCGCCCTCTTCTCAGGCTTTTTAGGCGGATTGATCCTGAACCTGATGCCGTGCGTCCTTCCGGTGATCTCGCTCAAGATTTTTAGCTTTATTGCTCAGGCGGGAGAGTCCCCGAAGCGGATCTTTCGTCATGGACTTGCTTTCGCCGCGGGGATCTTCATCTGGTTCCTGGGGCTTGGTTTGTTGGTGATTGCGCTCAAGGCCGGAGGGTCGCAAGTTACCTGGGGTGCCTTCCAATTTCAGAATCCTCTCTTTGTCGTCGGGCTCAGTGTTCTGGTCTTCCTCTTTGCTCTCAATCTCTTCGGTCTCTTCGAGATTACACTCCCAGGCAGCGCCACTACTTCGCTGGACCATACCGCGCGGCGTGAAGGATATGGAGGATCTTTCTTTCAGGGATTATTTGCCACGCTTCTAGCCACTCCCTGCACGGCTCCTTTCCTAGGCAGTGCGCTGGGTTTCGCCTTTGGACAAAGCTCCTTTGTGATCCTGGCAATGTTCGCCTCCGTGGCACTAGGCATGTCTCTTCCCTACCTACTGCTCTCGGCAAAACCGGGATGGAGAAAATGGATTCCCAAGCCGGGAGTCTGGATGGAACGCTTGAAGCAGTTTATGGGTTTTCCTCTGCTTGCCACTAATCTCTGGCTGCTCTGGGTCCTGCAAAATCAGCGTGGGAATGAAGCCGCTCTCAGTCTGTTGGCTCTCTTTCTAATCCTGGGATTCTGCGCTTGGCTCTTCGGGATTCTTTCTGTCGGCGGCTCGCGGGCCCGTGTAGTCTATCTCTCTCTGATTGTTCTTCTAGCCCTTGCCGCTATTGCCTTAACCGCGCAACGGATCAGGCTTACACAAGCCGCGACGCTCAAGACAAGCGGCGCAGTAGATGGAATTGCATGGGTTCCTTACACGCCGGAAGCCCTCACTGCTCTCCGAGCCGAGGGAAAGCCTGTATTTCTCGATTTCACAGCCTCTTGGTGTCTGACTTGCCAGTTCAATGAACGCGCAGCGATCAATGTCCCTGCTGTCACGCAGCTCATCAAGGATAAGGGTATCATAGCAATGAAAGGAGACTGGACAAATGCAGACCCAGCAATCACGGCGGCGCTCAAGTCATTCGATCGCGTCGGAGTCCCGCTGGCTGTCTATTATCCGCCGGGCAAGGGAAGTGATCCTGTCGTTCTTCCGGAATTGCTGACTGAAAAAATCGTATTTGAGGCTTTAGTGAAGTGAGTTCCCTATTAAATTTCTTTTTCATTCCATGAATTTCAAGACCCTCAAGCTCGATCAACTCGACCAAAAGCAGCAGATCACCAAGGAGTCTTATGCGCGCGATCTCAAGAAGTATCAACTTGGATTGCTGAATCTCCAGCTGCGACTCAAGGAGAGCAAGCGGACGGTTATCATTGTCCTTGAGGGACCTGATGCAGCAGGCAAGGGTGGCGCCATTAAGCGGACCCTGGAGCGCCTCGACCCCCGTCTGGTGCGAGTCTACTCCACCCAGAAACCGACCGCGGAGGAGTATCGTCATCACTACATGTGGAGGTTCTGGAATAAGATCCCGCCGGCGGGAGAGTTAGCCGTCTTTGACCGCTCTTGGTACGGGCGCGTACTTGTGGAGAGGGTCGAGAAATTCGCCACTACGGCGGAGTGGTCTAGGGCCTACCGTGAGATCAATGAATTCGAACAGACCCTCGTCAAGGGTGGGGCTATCATGATTAAGCTCTTCCTTCAGGTCTCGAAGGCAGAGCAACTCAAACGCTTCAAGGAGCGTCAGGCCGATCCCTACAAGCACTGGAAAATTAACGATGAGGACTGGCGCAACCGCCGCAAGTGGAGGCAGCACAACGAGGCGGCCGAAATCATGTTTCAGAAAACCTCGACGAAGTTTGCTCCCTGGACGCTCATAGCCGGAGACTACAAGTGGTATGCTCGGGTCCAGTTTGCCAAGACCGTCTTCGAGTCGGTCGCCAAGGAGTTCCCCGAGGCGAAACTCGGGGTATAGTCTGTTTTAGAGTCCGTCATCGGTCACCGCGCCATGGGAAGCGTCGGTGACATGGGCGGCGTATTTGGCAAGAACGCCACGGCGGTAGCGAGGTGGCGGCTGTTTCCAGGCCTTCTTTCTCTTGGCAAGTTCGGTGACGGTGACGTCGATGGAGAGAGTTCGCTTGCTGGCATCGATGGTGATGATGTCGCCCTCCTTGACGAGGGCGATCGGTCCGCCGGAGATGGCTTCCGGGGTGATATGGCCGACGACAAAGCCATGCGTGCCTCCCGAGAAGCGTCCGTCTGTGATCAGGGCCACATCCTTGCCGAGTCCAAGTCCCATCACGGCACTGGTCGGCGAAAGCATCTCGCGCATGCCGGGCCCCCCCTTGGGTCCCTCGTATCGGATGACAATAACATCACCCTTCCTGATCTTCTTAGCGAGAATGGCCTGGAGAGCCTTCTCCTCGGAGTCGAAGACTCGGGCTTTGCCTTCAAAGCGAAGGCCTTCCTTGCCGGAGATTTTTGCGACGCCGCCGCCCGGGGCGAGGTTCCCCTTGAGGATGACGAGATGGCTCTCCTTTTTGATTGGGTTGCTGAGGGGGCGGATGATCTGTTGTCCCTTTGGGTAGGGCTTGAAGGCGGACAGGTTCTCTCGGAGTGTCTTTCCTGTGACGGTCATGCAGTCGCCGTGGAGGAGTCCCGCTGCCAGCAGATCCTTCATTAAGGGGACGATGCCGCCGATTTCGATGAGCTGGGACATTAGGTATTTGCCGCTCGGCTTGAGGTCGGCGAGAACGGGAACCCGTTTGCCGATCTTGGTGAAGTCGTCGATGGTCAGCTTCACGCCGGCCGTGTGGGCGATGGCGAGGAGGTGTAGGACCGCATTGGTCGATCCGCCAAGGGCGATCACGATAGTAATGGCGTTCTCAAAAGCCTCACGGATCATGATGTCGAGGGGACGGATGCCTTTCTTGAGCAGGTTGAGAACAGCGGCTCCGGCCTCTCGGCAATCCTGCACTTTATGTAAGGAGACAGCAGCTTGGGCGGAGCTGTTCGGGAGACTCATGCCCATAGCCTCGATGGCCGAGGCCATGGTGTTGGCCGTGTACATGCCACCGCAGGAACCTGGCCCCGGAATTGCGCATGACTCGACCGCCTTACGCTCCTTGGCTGAGATTGCGCCAGCAGCTTCCTGTCCGACCGCTTCGAAGACGGAGACGACATCGATGAGTTTGCCGTTCAGGCAGCCGGGCAGGATGGTGCCCCCATAGACAAAGACAGCCGGACGATTGAGTCGGGCGATGGCCATGATGCAGGCGGGCATGTTCTTGTCGCACCCGCCGATCGCCACAAGACCGTCGAAGCCCTGGCATCCCGCCACAGTCTCGATGGAGTCGGCGATGACCTCGCGGGAGATAAGGGAGTATTTCATCCCTTCGGTTCCCATGGAGATGCCGTCGGAGATGGTGATGGTGTTAAAGATGATTGCTTTTCCTCCACTCTTGTCGACGCCGATTGAGGACTCGCGCGCGAGTGCGTCGATGTGCATGTTGCATGGAGTGACCATGCTCCAGGTCGAGGCGATACCGACAATCGACTTGGCGAAATCTTTATCACTGAATCCTACCGGGTAGAGCATGGCGCGGCTTGCGGCACGACTCGGGCCATCGAGAAGGAGCGAGGAATGGGCTCGCTCTAGGGAGGTAATCTTTTTCGCGGCCTTTGCAGATGTATTGGAAGCGGTAAGGGGTTTTTTAAGGGAACTAGAACTCATTGTGGCAAGCTAGCAGAGGCGGACGATGGGAAGAAAGAAAACATCGATGAAGGTTGGAAGAAGAGGAGATTTCTTTTGGCAATGGCTTCAATGCTATTTGACCGGAGATTCTTTGGGGTCACGATAAGGTATTCCCATGAGTATACCGCCCCGCCCCCTGCCTCTGCTTCTCTATGACGGAGAATGCGGTTTTTGTACCTCTTCGATGCGTCGTTGGATAATTGCAGGGAATGGCCGTCTGGAGTTCTCAGCTGTGCAGGACGGAGCGGGGGAGGCTTATGGATTTCCCTCAGACCGACCGATGGGTGCAGTTCACTTGATCGAGGTGGATGGGCGAATCAGGCGGGGTGCCGAAGCTGTTTTCAGAATGATGGCACTCTGCGGAAGTTTCCCGGGTAACGTAGCGTGGAGTATGTATCAGCGGACGACACTTTTTCGCATTCTCAGCAACTGGGGCTACAGGCGGGTAGCGGAGCGTCGGGCGGCACTCTCGAAAATGATATGCCGACTGCCGAATCAGCATCCGAAATGACAGTGCGTGACGGTGACTTTCATCTCTAATCCAGATAGATATTATAAGGCTCCAGCAGCCTGAACGGTAATCTCAGATGCCTTTCACATCTTTTACCTAATGCTGCTGCGAGGAGTGAAAACAGGCAGAAAATTCTACACCAAGGGATCGCAGTTCAGGTGAGCTGATTCTTAGGCTCAATGCTCTTGATGAAAATATCTGTGACGAAATGATAAAATCTTCTTGCAGATTCACGTGGTTTCACTACTTTCCCACCTCCCGACTTCTTCGGAGTTCTTAAAGACTCTGTGGTGACGCGGACCAGTTCCTTTACAAACACGAGGATGGTTTTGCTGAACGGCAATCGAAGAAGCATTGGGATCACTCATTTTTTAACAATGCCAACCATCAACCAACTCGTCCGTAAGGGCCGCGAACAGGTCAAGGTGAAATCCAAATCACCCGCGCTCGTGAATTGTCCCCAGCGTCGTGGCGTCTGCGTGCAGGTGATGACCCGAACCCCTAAGAAGCCGAACTCAGCGCTTCGCAAGGTCGCCAAGGTTCGCCTCACAAACGGCCAGGAAGTGATCGCCTACATCGGTGGTGAGGGACATAACCTCCAGGAGCACTCCATCGTTCTCGTTCGCGGAGGCCGAGTGAAGGATCTCCCCGGTGTGCGTTATCATATCGTCCGCGGAAGTCTTGATTGCCTTGGCGTTGATGGTCGTCGTCGTGGACGCTCCAAGTACGGAGCTAAGCGCCCCAAGCCAGGTGAAGAGGCCAAGACCGGCAAGAAAAAGAAGTAATCCTGACCAAAACTCTAACTTTTCTTTATCATGTCCCGCCGCAAACGTGTCATCACCAAAGAGATCAAGCGTGATCTCCGCTACGCCAGTCCGCTGGTTGCCCGCCTTATTACCACCGTCATGCGCGGTGGTAAGCGATCCCTTGCGGAACGTATTGTTTACACAGCCATCGAGAGCACCCGTGATGGTACCGAGGCGGTTGATCCTTTGGATGTCCTTCAAAAGGCCATGGACAATGCCCGTCCCCGTCTGGAGGTGAAGAGCCGCCGCGTCGGTGGAGCCACCTACCAGGTGCCAATGGAAGTTCCGGCTGATCGCCAACTCGCCCTTGCGATGCGCTGGATCGTCGGTTTTGCAAGCAAGCGCAAGAGCGTCCCGATGTCGAAGGCGCTTGCCTCCGAGCTGAAGGAAGCCGCCGCTAATCAGGGCGCCGCTATCAAGAAGCGGGACGATCTTCACAAAATGGCCCAGGCAAACCGCGCCTTCGCCCACTTCCGCTGGTAGTCTCTGTCTTTTTGTTCTTTATCCAATCACCGAAATGAGCACCGAAACAGCCAATCCGAACTCCCCGGATCGCGCCTTCCCTCTGGAGCGCACCCGCAATATTGGGATCTGCGCACACATCGATGCCGGTAAGACGACGTTGACTGAGCGCGTTCTCTTCTACACCGGCATGATCCACAAGATTGGCGAAGTGCACGAGGGGACCACTGCCACTGATTGGATGGAGCAGGAGCGCGAGCGCGGTATCACGATCACCTCCGCCGCTACTACTTGCAGCTGGAACCAGATCAAGCAGGAAGGTGTAGTGAAACTGTTCGACGGCATCAAGATGCGCGTTAACATCATTGACACACCGGGCCACGTGGATTTCACGGCCGAGGTGGAGCGTTCGTTACGCGTGCTTGATGGTGCCATTGCCGTATTCTGCGGTGTTGCAGGCGTTCAGCCCCAGTCTGAAACTGTCTGGCGCCAGGCCAACAAGTACAATGTTCCTCGTATCGCTTTCGTCAACAAGATGGACCGCACAGGTGCAAATTTTGCAAATGCCGTCAGTGACATGCGCAACAAACTTGGTGCCAATGCCTGGCCAATTCTAATTCCTATTGGGGCTGAGGATCATCTTCAGGGTCAGATCGACGTGGTGAACCAAAAGGCCGTTATCTATGCTGATGACGCCAGCATGGGTTCTAATTACACGATCACCGAGATCCCCGCTGAGCTTAAGGATTTAGCCGAGTCGGCCTACGAGGACTTAGTTTCTCAAATGACTGACCTTGATGAGGAAGTTGGAACGCTCTTCCTAGAGGAAAAACCCGTCACCAAGGAGATCCTCAAGAGGGCTATCCGCCGTCAGACCACGGCCAACAAGTTTGTGCCTGTTGCCGGGGGATCGGCCTTCAAGAATAAGGGGGTCCAGTACCTGCTCGATGCCGTTGTCGATTATCTTCCAAGCCCAATTGATATTCCTCCCGCCAAGGGAATGGATCCTGATAATGGCAAGGATAAGTTCGCTGTCACTGATGACAACGCCCCCTTCTGCTCTCTTGCCTTTAAGCTTTGGAGTGATCCCTTTGTCGGCAAGCTTGTTTTCTTCCGAGTTTACTCAGGTAAGCTGAGCAAAGGCGACACTGTTTTGAACCCCCGCACCGGCAAGCGCGAGCGCATCAGCCGACTCATCCAGATCCAGGCTGATAAGCGCGAGGACATCGACACCTGCTATTCCGGTGATATCGCTGCCATCGTCGGCATCCGTAACATTACGACCGGCGACACTCTTTGCACTGAGGACGAACCGATTGCCCTAGAGCCCCCCTCCTTTCCTGATCCCGTCATCTCGATGTCCATTGAGCCGAAGACCAAGGCCGATCAAGAGAAGATGGGCACAGCACTCCAACGTCTTTCGGAAGAGGATCCGACATTCCGCGTCTTCACCGATGAGGAAACCGGTCAGACCATCATCGCTGGTATGGGTGAGTTGCATCTCGAGATCATCCGTGACCGAATGCTGCGCGAGTTCAAGGTCGAGGCCAATTCGGGCAAACCACAAATCGCATACAAAGAGACGATTCTTAACTCGGCAGGCGGAGAGGGTAAACTTGTCAAGCAGTCCGGTGGACGCGGTCAATACGGCCACGTTGTCATCAAGGTCGCCCCGAATGAAAAGGGTAAAGGAGTGACGATTGAGAATAAGACCGTCGGTGGTTCCATTCCTAAGGATTTCATCCCCGCAGTCATCAAGGGTCTCAACGAGGCCGCTCTCAACGGCATCGTCGGCGGTTACCCGGTGATCGATATCCATGTTGAGATTGTGGATGGATCTTACCATGACGTGGATTCCAACGAAATGGCCTTCAAAATGGCGGCTATCTTTGCACTCAAGGATGGTCTTAAGAATGCCAAATCGATCCTGCTCGAGCCGATCATGAAGGTAGAGGCCGTAACTCCCGAAGAATATCAGGGCGACATCATGGGTGATCTTAACCGTCGACGTGGAAAGATCATGTCGATCGAGACTAAGACGATCGTCACCAGCGTCAATGCAGAGGTTCCGCTTTCCGAAATGTTCGGCTACGCAACCTCAATCCGATCACTCTCCAAGGGACGTGCTTCCTACTCCATGGAGCCATCACACTTTGAACAGGTCCCGGCCCAAGTATTGGCCGCGGTTCTCGACCAGAAAAACTAACCAACTAAGACTATGGCCGCAGGACAACGCATCCGAATCAGACTCAAAGGCTTCGATTTTCGCCTTCTAGACATCTCGGCACTCGAGATCGTCGAGACCGCGAAGCGCACGGGATCCAAGGTGACGGGCCCAATCCCACTTCCGACTCGTATCGAGAAGTTCACCGTGAACCGCTCTCCCCACGTCGATAAGAAGTCGATGGATCAGTTCGAGATCCGCACTCACAAGCGCCTTCTCGACATCCTTGAGCCGACTGCCAAGACAGTTGATGAGCTTCGCAAGCTTAATCTTCCTGCAGGCGTCGACATTACCATCAAGATCTGACCCCCTTTCCAAACTCAACCATCCGTACAATGAGCATCGGCGTTCTCGGCAAGAAAATCGGCATGACCCGTGTCTATGACACCAAGGGTCGCATTCGCCCCGTCACGGTCATTGAGGCCGGCGGTAACCGTATCCTCCAAGTAAAGAGCAAGGAGAAGGACGGTTATTCCTCAGTCCAGGTTGGTTATGGCGACCAAAAGGAACAGCGCGTTCCTAAGGCCCAGAAAGGCCATTTCGCGAAGACTTCCTCGACACCCAAGCGCTTCATCCGCGAATTCCGCGTCAAAGACGGCGAGGCTCTTCCAGAGTCCGTTGATCTTCCCGTCACAACTTTTAAGGACGGTCAGTTTGTCGATGTCATCAGCACCTCTAAGGGCAAAGGATTTCAGGGCGTTGTCAGGCGTTTCAGATTCGCAGGCCAACCCGAGACCCACGGCTCCATGATGCACCGCCGTAATGGTGCCATCGGTAACCGTCTCACTCCGGGTCGTGTTTGGAAGAACATGGGCATGCCCGGTCACATGGGTGATGAGCGTGTCACCATGCAGAATCTCGAGATCGTCCAAGTGCGTGAAGCGGATGGTGTTATTCTTGTCAGTGGTTGCATTCCAGGTGCCAAGGGAACCTATGTCGTGGTTCGCCCCTCCAAGAAGAAAAAATCCTCAAAAGCAGCAGAGTAATCCATGAGCGCCACTATCCTCACAGCCGACGCAGCCAAGCAGGCCAAGATCGAGATCATTACTGACGGTAAGGGAACACAGGCCGTCCACGATGTGGTCGTTGCCATGCGTGCCAATCGTCGCAGTGGTACAGCTTCCGTCAAGACCAAGGCTACTGTCAATCTCTCCGGCAAGAAGCCTTGGAAGCAGAAGGGTACCGGCCGAGCCCGTGCCGGTTACGCTAGTTCTCCTGTATGGGTTGGGGGTGGTGTTGTCCATGGACCTGAGCCAATGTTTGTAAATGGGGTTTTTGTAAATCGCTACGCAAAGAAGACTCCGAAGGGTGTCAAGAAGCTCGCCTTCCGCAAGGCCCTTAGCTCCCGCATTCTTTCTGGTGATGTTCTCGTTGTTGATTCCTTCGAAGTGAAGGAACCCAAGACCAAGACATTTGTCAGTCTGGTTAAGGGACTTGCTGGCGATGTCCGTCGGACACTCGTTATCGCGGTTTCCTTTAACGACATGACCTTCCTAGCTGGTCGTAATGTCGCCAAAGACCTTCTGATGACTGCTGCAGAGGTCAACACAGAAAATGTCCTCGCCTTTGATAAGATCATCATTACCAAGGACGCCCTTGAGGCCCTTGGAAACCGCCTCCAAGGCTAACGTCATGAAAGAAGCACACGACATCATCAAGAGCATCCTTGTGACTGAGAAGGCCAGCCTTCTTTCCGAGAAACTTAACAAGTACGTTTTCCGCGTCGCTCCCGCGGCGAACAAGATCGAGATCAAGCATGCGATCGAGACACTTTTCAAGAAGAAGGTCCGCTCGGTTAACACTGCTCAAGTCGAGGGAAAGAAAAAGCGCGAGCGTAGGGCCGATTTCGGTCGTCGCGCCCATTGGAAAAAGGCCGTCGTCACTCTTGCCGAGGGCGAGAAGATTGACATCGCGTAACCGATAGCCAGAGACCTCATCACCGCATACGACCATGGCACTGAAAACTTTTCGCCCACTGACTCCTTCGCAACGCTTCATGGCATTGCCTTCCTTCGAGGAGATCACCAAGAGCAAGCCCGAGAAATCACTTACCGAAAGCAAGAAGCGCACCGGTGGCCGCAATAACAACGGTCGCAAGACTGCCCGCCACCGTGGCGGTGGTCACAAGCGTAGGATCCGTATCATCGACTTTAAGCGCCTTCGTCGCGACGTGATTGCTGAAGTGATGGCCGTGGAATACGATCCAAACCGTACAGCTCGTCTTGCTCTTATCCAGTATCCGGATGGAGAGAAGGCTTACATTCTCCACCCGGCAGGACTTGTGGTGGGAGCCAAGGTATCAGCAGGCATTAATTCCGAGCCAAATGTCGGCAATGCACTTCCTCTCAAGGCTATTCCTCTCGGTCTCGCCATCCACAATGTGGAGCTGATCCCAGGTAAAGGGGGACAAATCGTACGTAGCGCAGGTTCCCAGGCGATTCTGAGCAACCGTGAAGGCGGATATGCACTCATTAAGATGGCCTCCGGAGAACTTCGCCGGATCAACGAAGAGTGCTACGCCACCATCGGTCAGGTCGGCAATATAGAACACATGAATGTTGTCAGTGGAAAAGCCGGGCGCTCCCGCTGGCTCGGTATCCGCCCGCAAACACGCGGTATGGCAATGAACCCGGTCGATCACCCAATGGGTGGCGGTCAGGGAAAGAGCAAGGGCGGTGGCGGACGCCACCATCCGATGAGCCCCTGGGGACAACTTTCCAAGGGATTCAAGACCCGCAACAAACACAAGCAGAGCGACACCTTTATCGTCCAGCGCCGCAAAAAGAAATAATCTCCTATGTCACGCTCACTCAAAAAAGGCCCGTTCGTGGAGTGGAAACTCCTCGAAAAGATCGACAAACTCAACGAAAGTAACGTCAAGAAGCCCATCAAGACTTGGTCTCGCCGTTCCACGGTAACTCCAGATTTCGTCGGACATACTTTTAACGTTCACAACGGACGTTCCTTCATTCCGGTTTTTGTCACTGAGAACATGGTCGGTCACAAACTCGGCGAGTTCTCTCCGACGCGTATCTTCAAGAAGCACGGTTCTCACACTGCTAAGGTCACCAAGTAACGATTGCGATTCCTCAATATCCCATCCGCCTGATGTCTGCGATTCACCATTCCTGCCAATTGTCCGCCGTGACAGCCGTCGCCCTACTCGGGCTTCCGGTTGCCGCCGCGCTTGAGCATAATGTGAACGCGTATGACGGTGGAACTTCCGGTGCGCTTCGCGAGAAGCTCATCCTATCTGAGGCTTCGATCAAGGGGCTCACAGAGAGTCTTGCGATTGCTAGTGGAGAGACCGAACTCTTTAAGAGGAAGTCCGATGAACTGAACGAGCGCATCGAGGCTCTGGGGATTGCCCCCGCCGACAAGGAGACAGAAAACCTTCGCACTCGTTTGTTGGCCGCTGTCCGCGACATGCGCCTCCTCCAGAAACAGAATGATGCTGCCCGGAACCAGTTGAGCGCCATGACCGAATCTGTCATAGAACTGCTCAAGAGCTCCGAAGGCATTGACCCGAAGTCCCGCCTAAAGGTGGAGGAGGTGCTCCGATCCAGCTCCGCATTCCTTAACCATCAGAAGGATCTTCCAGCAACATCAGGAGCCGATCTTACGACTGGGACTGTTGTGGATGTGAAACCTGATCTTTCTCTAGTCGTGGCAAATCTGGGTTCCCGCCAGGGAGTCAAGACCGGCATGCCTTTCCAAGTATGGCGCGGTGCCCGTCAGGTCGCCTCCGTTCGCGTCGTGGATGTTCGCGACTCGATCAGCGGTGCCATTGTTCAGAATATTGTCACTCCCGCCGAGTCCGTGAGGTCAGGCGACACACTCCGTATCGACACCACACGCTAATTTATCATGCAAGTCATCGCCACCCACCGCTACGCGAAAATATCAGCCTTCAAGGCACGCGAGGTCACCCGTGAAATCCAAGGTCTTCCAGCCATTGATGCTCTTCAGCAACTTGCATTCATTCCAAAGAAGGCAGCTCCCCTGATCGCCAAGACTCTCAAGAGTGCGATCGCCAACGCCGAGCACAACAACAACATTCGCCCCGAACTCCTTGTGATCAAGGAAGCCGTCATCGGCGAGGCTCCAACCATCAAGCGCATGCGCCCGAAGGCTCGTGGGAGCTCCGGTCCAGTACGCAAGCGTAACAGCCATATCCGTATTGTTTTGACTGATGAGGTGCCGATCGTTCGCCGTGCTGACAAGCCTAAGTCTCCCCGGTCTTCAAAGTCCTCAGACAAGCCAAAAGTCAAAGATGAAGCCGCTTCCTCTGCTCCGGCAGTTGACGTGGTCACTGAGACTGTCGAAATCAAAGACTAAGCAGAGAAGCCAATCACCTTATAACGAACACTTATTATGGGACAAAAAGTCAACCCCATCGGCTTCCGCCTACCGATCACTCGCGACTGGACCTCACGCTGGTATGCGACGGAAAAAGAATTTGCCGATTTTCTCTATGCTGATCAATTAATCCGCGGCTGGCTCAAGAAAAAGCTCAAGACCGCAGCGGTATCTCGTATCGTCATTGAGCGCGCTTGGAACAGCGTCCGTGTCACCATCTTCACCGCTCGTCCTGGCATCGTAATTGGCCGTAAGGGTTCCGAGATTGAGACGATGACCAAGAAGGTTTCTGATTTGGCAGGTGGCAAGCAGGCCAAGATCGACATTATCGAGATTAAGCAGCCCGAGATTGATGCTCAACTTGTTGCAGAAAGCGTCGCTGGTCAACTTGAGCGTCGCATCGGGTTCCGCCGCGCCATGAAGAAGTCGATGCAGATCGCTATGGACATGGGCGCAGACGGTATCAAGATCCGCGCAAGCGGTCGACTCGGTGGCGCCGAAATCGCCCGCACCGAAGTTGTTCGTGCCGGAACTATTCCTCTCCACACTCTCCGCACTACCATCGACTACGGCTTTGCCGAAGCTGACACACTTGCCGGGAAAGTCGGTGTAAAGTGCTGGATTTGCAAAAAGCCAGAGAAGCTTCCAGAACCACGCTCCGCTACCCCGTCGTCCGCCGTTTCCGCACCTGCGGCAGTGGAAGCAGTCGCCTAAACC